>Ga0209673_1001085_pt1 | contig 30631 bp, 25 predicted proteins | sample AraplaCol_mMS_r2_2_FD_184274 | JGI IMG/M metagenome (GOLD analysis project Ga0209673, IMG submission 184274) | Arabidopsis root microbial communities from North Carolina, USA - plate scrape MF_Col_mMS_r2 (SPAdes) (version 3) | ecosystem: Host-associated > Plants > Roots > Endosphere | place... | reverse complement strand
CGCCGAACGCGATGGGGTGACCAGGGTGGCCAGCGCGCGAATCGCATTCGGTGGCATGGCTGGCACCCCGCTGCGGGCGACAGACTGCGAGGCCTTCCTTGTCGGCAAGCCCTGGACGGAGGATACGGTCGCGGATGCAAAAGCGATCCTCGACCGCACCTATGAGCCGATCAGCGATGCTCGCGCCAGCGCAGGCTATCGACGCTTGATCGCAAGTAACCTTCTGACGAAGTATTTCCTGGAAACGACCGCATCAAAAGATTTTCGTCTTGCTGGAAGACTTGAGGAGTTCACGTCATGGACGCAATGAATCGCGAGCAACGGCCGATCATCGGCGACAGCAAATATCACCAGAGTGCCTGGGGTCAGGTCACAGGCATCGCTGAATATGTAGACGACATGCGTGAGCCCCAGGGCTTGCTGAATATCTACATCGCCTACTCGCCGCATGCGCATGCCCGTATCCTTTCGATGGACCTTTCTGCCGTCGCAGCCTACGATGGCATCGCGACGGTGGTGAGCGCGCAAGACATTCTCGGCCACAATGACATCAGCTGCATTCATCGCGACGATGAGCCGGTTCTGGCGCATGATCTTGTGCAATACGTCGGTCAGCCGATTTTCGCCGTGGCGGCGGAGTCTGTCGATGCGGCCCGGCGGGCCGCGAAGCTGGCAAAGATCGAGTACGAAATCCTCAAGCCGATCCTGACCATCGAAGATGCGATGGCCGCGGAAAACTTCGTGCTGCCACCCAAGATGGCGCGGCGCGGCAATCCCGAGAAAGTTCTCAAAACGGCGACCCACAGGCTGCAGGGCGAATTGCTGGTCGGCGGTCAGGATCATTTCTATCTCGAAAGCCAGATTTCAATGGCGTGGCCCCTGGATGATGGCGGCATGAAAGTGTTCTCCGCGACGCAGAATCCCAGCGAAGTCCAATACCATTGCGCTCAGGTGCTCGGGCTTCCGAACAATGCGGTCGAGGTGGTGGTTCGCCGCATGGGGGGTGGATTCGGCGGCAAGGAAACGCAGCCGGCGCAATATGCTGCGATTGCGTGCCTTGTGGCACACAAGTCCGGCAGACCGGCAAAAGTGCGCCTTGATCGCGACGACGACATGGTGATGACCGGCAAGCGGCACGACTTCAAGATCGAGTATGACGTCGGCTTTGACGATACCGGCCGGATCCAGGCGATCTCATTTGTCCAGAAAGTGAAATGCGGCTTCGCGGCAGATCTGTCCGGCGCTGTGGCGGACCGGGGGATCATGCATGCGGACAACGCCTACTTTCTTGAGCATGTCGAGATCCACTCCTATCGCTGCAAGACCAATACCGTGTCCAACACCGCATTCCGTGGCTTTGGCGTTCCGCAGGGCGTCATCGGGATCGAGCGGGCGCTGCTGGACATCGCGCATCATCTGGGCCTAGACCCGTTGGAGGTGCGAAAGGCCAACCTCTATCACGAAGCCGGGCGGGATATCACGCACTACGGCCAACGCGTGACCAATCTGATCATCGGCGATGTGATGGACAAGTTGGTGGAGGATTCCTCCTACAACCAAAGACGCGAAAACATTGCGGAGTACAACCAGAACAGCAAAGTGTTCAAGCGCGGCATCGCAGTGGTTCCCTGCATGATGGGCATCTGCTTTACGCGTGACCACCTGAACCAGGCTGGTGCTCTGATCCATATTTACAAGGATGGCAGCGTCGCGGTCAATCACGGCGGCACCGAGATGGGCCAGGGCCTGCATGTCAAGATTGCGCAGATTGCTGCGAATGAACTCGGCGTGAAATTTGAGCGGGTTATCGTCGCAGCCACGACCACCGACAAGGTGCCGAATAGCTCGCCTACGGCCTCTTCGGCGGGCATCGACCTGAACGGGATGGCCGTTATCGATGCCGTGCGCACCCTCAAGGAGCGGCTGACAAATTTTGCCGCCGCCCATTACAACGTGGAAGCCGAGACAGTGTCCTTCGACAACGGTCTTGTCCACGTCGGTCCGCAGATCGTCACTTTTGATGAGCTTGTCATGAAGGCCTACCTGGCGCGGGTGTCATTGTCCGCAACCGGCTATTTCAAGACGCCGCATGTCTACTTTGACGACCAGAACTTTGTCGGCCAGCCGTTCCTCTACTTCTGCTTCGGTGCGGCTGTTTCGGAAGTTGTCATCGATACGCTGACCGGAGAGTACCGCGTCGAGCGGGTGGACATCCTCCATGACGTCGGCACCTCGCTGAACGTGGCGATTGACATCGGTCAGATCGAAGGCGGTTTCATTCAGGGAATGGGGTGGTTGACCACCGAGGAACTCTGGTGGAATGCCAAGGGCGAGCTGAAAACCCATGCGCCCTCCACCTACAAGATTCCCGCCTCGTCCGACGTCCCGCCAGTCTTCAACGTCAGCCTCGTGGACAACAAGTCTTTCCGGGCCGAGACGCCGTATTGGTCGAAAGCGGTCGGCGAACCGCCTTTGATCCTGGCGGTATCGGTCCATCAGGCTTTGATCGAGGCGGTGACGGCCGCGAGGAAGTCAGGCGACAGGGCAGGCTTGGACGCTCCGGCGACGCCTGAACGCGTGTTGATGGCGACGGTCGCGAGGAAGTCAGGCAACAGGGCAGGCTTGGACGCTCCGGCGACGCCTGAACGCGTGTTGATGGCGACGGTCTGACCGCCGTTGCTCGCAAGCAGAGATTGCGCGGCATCCGTTCAATCCTGCTTTGGTTTGCCGCGCACTGTCCGGAAACCTCGGGACAGTGCGCACGCCCGACCGGGAACGCGGTCAGGTAAACACCTGAAAAAAAGACTTTCACAACGTGAGCCCAGGGTTCCAAATTGCAGAGAAACAAGATGAAGACGATTGAAATTACCACCGGAATGAATGGCATGGATGCCTGGGAAACGATCTACCGCGAGCGCGTGACGCTGCGGCTGGGCGAGTCCGCGACAGCCGCGATCAAGGCCGCGCACAAGACGGTGAAGGATCTCATGGCCAAAGGCGGACCGGCCTATGGCATCAACACCGGCTTCGGCCGCTTGTCTGACACAGTCATCGACGAGAAGGACATCGGCCTGCTGCAGAGAAATGTTGTGCTGACGAACGCGATTGGCTCGGGGGTTCCCTTGACGGCAGCTGAGACCCGTCTTGCCCTGGCAATGAAGATCGCATCGCTGGCGCAGGGCAACTCAGGCGTCCGTCTGGAGTTGGTGCAATTGATGGTTGACATGTTCAACCACGATCTCTTGCCCGTTATTCCCTGCCAAGGCTCGGTCGGTGCGTCGGGCGACCTCACGCCGCTTGCGCATATCGCATTGACGATGATTGGCTTGGGGTCGGTAACTCACGACGGCAAGGTCATTCCGTCTTCCGAGGCTCTGGCGGCGAAGAACCTCAAGCCGGTTGTCCTTCAGCCGAAGGAGGGCCTTGCGCTCCTGAACGGCACACAAATCTCCACGGCACTTGCCTTGACCGGGGCGTTCGAAGCGCGTCAGGCGTTTGACAGCGCCGTGATCATCGGCGCTCTGACGACCGAAGGTGTGATTGGCTCCGTCGCGCCCTTCGAGGACCGGATTCATCGGGTCCGTCGCCAGACCGGCCAGATCGAAGTGGCACGCAGGCTGCGCGAGCTGACCAAGGGAAGCCAGTTCCGCGAGAAATCGATCAAGGAGGGCAGGATGCAGGACCCCTATTGCATCCGTTGCCAACCCCAGGTCTATGGCGCTTGTCTGGATCTGTTGAACTTCGTGGACACCACGCTGGAACGCGAAGCGGATGCGGTTACAGACAACCCCATCGTGTTCCCTGAAACCAATGACGTCGTTTCCGGTGGCAACTTCCACGCGGAACCGGTGGCCTTTGCTGCGGATATCACGGCGCTCGCCATTTGCGAACTGGGCTCGCTCTCGGAACGTCGCCTGGCGCTGATGACAGATACGAGCCTGTCGGGCCTGCCGTCCTTCCTGACCAGCAATCCGGGACTGAACTCCGGCTTCATGAGTGCACAGATCAGCGCAGCCGCAATGGTTGCCGAGAACCGGCAGAAGTCGCATCCGGCCTCTGTCGACAGCGTGCCGACCGTGGTGAACTATGAAGATCACGTGTCCATGGCAACCCACGGCGCCCGCCGTCTGGTCGCCATGGTTGAAACCCTGAACAACATTCTTGCGATTGAACTTCTGGCGGCTGTCGAAGCCTGCGATTTCCAGGGGCTGGAATTGTCGTCGCCGCTCAAACAAATCAAGGACTTGGTGCGCAGCCAGGTTGAGCGGATGAACATCGACAGGGAATTTGGTCCCGCCTTTGAAGCGGCCAGAATCATGGTCAAGTCGGGGCAGCTTGTTGCCATCGCTGCGGGGGCCTGGCGCAACGCTGATGGCGCGTGACCCGACGCGCCAGACAAAGCAGATGAGCAGCCCGATCTCCGCCCTCGCGGGGGCGGAGATCCTTTGTTTGGCTCGATGCTGAACGGGAAAGAAACCATCATCCCTCAGCCGTCCGCTGCGCCAGACTGTCTCCAAAACCCGGAGTTTCCGATGACTGTGACCTTTCTGGATGACCTGCGCAGCGCTCTGGGCCCCGGAGCGCTGCTGACGGATCCCGCCGATTGCGCGCGCTATCTGACCGACTGGACTGGGGCTTATACCGGCACCGCGCAAGCAGTGGTACGCCCCGCCTCAACCGAGGCCGTGGCCGAGACCCTGCGTCTCTGCGCGGCGGCGGGCGTGGCGATCACCCCGCAGGGAGGCAACACCGGCCTCGCCGGCGGCGGCGTGCCGCTGGGGGATCGGCCGCAAATCCTGCTGTCTCTGGACCGGATGAAGCGCATCCGCCAGATCGACCCCGCCGCGCGCACGGCCACGGTCGAGGCCGGATGCGTGTTGCAACAGCTTCAGGAAGCCGTCGCAGCCGAAGGCTTGGTCTTCCCGCTGATGTTCGGCGCGCGCGGCAGCTGCACCATCGGGGGCAACCTTTCAACCAATGCCGGCGGCTCGAACGTGCTGCGCTACGGCAATACCCGTGCCCTCTGCCTCGGGATCGAGGCGGTGATGGCAGATGGCAGTGTGGTCAGCGACTTGTCGGGCCTGCGCAAGGACAACACGGGCTATGACCTTCGCGACCTGATGATCGGTGCCGAAGGAACGCTCGGCATCATCACCGCAGCCTGCCTGCGGCTCTACCCCGTGCCACTGGTCCGGACAACCGCCTTCCTCGCGCTGCGGGACGTGGCCTCGGCCCTGACCGTGCTGAACCGGCTGCAGGATGCTTCGGGCGGGTTGGTCGAGGCCTTTGAATACATGCCTGCCCCGATGATGCGTCTGATCACGGGTTATCACGGCAAGCGCGCTCCTATGACACAGGCACCCGAGACCGGGATCCTGCTCGAACTTGCCTCGACCCGCGCCGACGATGCCGCGCCGGATGCGGACGGAACGCCAAAGCTGCAGGCGCTGGTGATAGAGGCCTTAGACGGGCTGATGGAAGACGCGCTGGTCGAGGACGCGGTTGTCGCTACGTCGGAAGCGCAGCGCGATGCCCTCTGGGAACTCCGCGAAGGCGCCGCCGAGGCTGTCTTTGCCCTCAAAGAGGCTTACATGTTCGACATTTCCCTGCCTTTGGCCGCTGTGCCAGGCTTTGTCGCAGAGACGGATGCGGGCTCCCGCGCGCTTGGGTTCGAGGTCTATACCGTCGCGCATCTGGGCGACGGCAATTTGCATTGCACGCTGGCCACGGGTGAAGAGCAGGACTGGGCCAAGCTGCCGGTCGAAACGCAGGTGGCGAGTATTCTCGACCGCGTGGCGGCCTTGGGCGGGTCCTTCAGTGCCGAGCATGGCATTGGTCAGTCGAAGCTCTCCTACATGCACCGCTACCGCGCCGCTCCACGTCTGGCGGCGATGCGCGCAATCCGTCAGGCGCTCGACCCCGCTGGCCTTATGAACCCTGGGAAGACGATACCGGATCTATAGCACCTTAGGTACATTGCGACCGGGGGGAGCCGAAGATGGACCGGGCCATTTGCGGTGATCCCGTCTTGACGACCGTCCTTCGATCAGCGCACTGCGGTTGGCTGCCAGCGGTGCGGCAGCAACTCTCCGACGCGGCTGGCCGGCTGCGTGGGCAGGCGCTCAAGAACGTAGCTGAGGTACGCGTGCGGCTCGTGTCCATTGAGCTTCGCCGACTGAATCAAGCTCATGATGGCTGCAGCGCGCTGGCCCGCCCTTAGCGATCCCGCGAACAGCCAGTTGGATCGTCCGATGGCGATCGGACGGATCTGGTTCTCCACCCAGTAGTTGTCCGCCGGCAGATCCCCGCTGTCGATGTAGCGCGTGAGCGCGTGCCAGCGCCTCAGGCTGTAGTCGATTGCCCTGGCCGTTGTCGAGCCATCCGGTACTCTTTGCCGTTGCCCGGCGAGCCATTGCTGGAGGGCATCAGCCACCTTGCGCGACCTCTCCTGGAGTATTCGCCTTCGCTCCTCGGGGATCAATTCGGCGACCTCGCGTTCGACGGCGTAGTGCTCGCCGACGAGGCTGCAGTGATTGGCCCAGAGTTCGTGGAACTTGCGTGTAGCGGCCATCGAACTCGACTTGGTAGTCGATGTTCGCCTTGGCGCCTTTCCATAGCCAAACCTCGAAGCGCGTGGCCGGCAGCGGGCGCAGAGCTGGCGCATCCAGCATCTCAAAGGCACTGCACTGACGACCCGGCAGCCTCTTGAACGGGCGCTGGTTCAGATCGACCAGCAGCTCGGCGATCGCGCGGTCGAGTTCGCCCAGGTTGAAGCGCCGATTGCCCAAGCGCGCAAGAATTCATTTTCGACCACGAGCTTCCCGTTCTCTACCTTCGGCATCTCGATTCGACGCAGCAGGGTCAATCGGGCATTCTTATGAATGTTCTCTGGTTGGGTGCTCTTGAGAAAACAGGGGGTGTGGCGATTCCAATCTCTTAAACTCAACTCGGATGAACAGATACAGCCTATTGGGCCCTCACACCTAGCCCTTCCTTGCTCGGCCCGGGTGAATCGGTTGAGCCGTCGACCAATTGCGCACCCGCGTTGCCATCCTCGTGAGCGTCTACGAACCAGCAGCCGCCGTGAAAGTACGCAACCTGGGCCGGCCAGGGGGTGGGCGACACCGGTTCTGAACTGATGGATTTGCGCATGAGCTGCTGCAGCCTGCGAATACAGTGTCGAAGCATCGCTCAATCATTCCCCAGGAACGCCGCCCAGATCTTTGGGTGGCTCAGCATCACATTGGCGTCGCCATCCATCGTGACGAGCCCCGACTTCACCAGGTAGCCGCGATAAGGCCAGCTGCAGCGCGTGGTTAGCCCTGTGGCAAGTCCCTCTGCTCCTGCTCCTGCTCCTGCAGTCAATGCGTTCCGATTCGACATGACCGAGTTCCTTTGACTGAATGCCGCTTGGGTCACCGACGGGGCTACCTGTCCAAAACGCAGAAAAATTCTATCGTCAATTTTATCTTTTATCGACAAGAGCTAGGTTCCTCGAACAGTTTGTTAGGCCTTGCGCGCGCCGAGCACCATGAAGAACCTGGCGCGGAGATTCGGAGCGAGAAGCGCCGGCGGCGCCATCTGAGCAAGAAGCCTGCGGTCGAAGATTTGCTGCACGGCACACTCCCAGGAATGAGATGCCTCCCATATTCGAGGGCGCGGTTGCTGCCGGCGCTCAGCACCCACTTTGACCTGCCCCCTCCCAGCCGTACCAGCGTAATGGCAGCGAAGTCCGTCAACTTGGAGAATGACGGACATGAGAACGGTTTCATCAAGCAAGCCGAGTCGGGCTTGCCGATAAGGATCTGTGCCGTAAAGGCGGCTTCAGCGACGCGACCTTCTACAAATGGCGCGCCAAGTACGGCGGCATGGACGTGCCCGATGCCAGCGACTGCGTGAACTCGAGGCCGAGAACAACAAGCTCAAGAAGCTGTTGGCCGAGGCCCACCTGGACATCCACGCGTTGAACACCGCCTTCGGGGTAAAGCGTTAGCCCCACAGGCCAAGCGTGCCGCCGTCGCCACCATGATCGAGCACTGCGATCTGAGCGAACGTATCCACCCGAGGCCGATGCCATGACGCAAGAGCTCAGCAGCTAGATCGTCGTGGCTGAAGTCATCGGCCATGGGATACGAAGACGCGCATGCAGGCTTGTGGGGCTCTCCCGCGACAGCTATCGCACGATAGCCGAAGCGCCGACGTGCATGCGCGATCTCGCGATCAGGATGTGGCGAATGCCATGGGTCTGCGCCCAGCTCATGAAGGCACGACTGGTGAACTCCGGACCTTGTCTGTGCGCACGGCCAACGGGTAGCCCCTGAAGACAGCCGCCTGGTCGATGTAGCCGTTCTGCATGGGCCGTCCCGGCTCGAGCAAACGCGTGACGGATTGGCCCGAGATTCGCCAGTCCACCGAGATGCTCACACACTCGCGTTGTAGTCCTGGCGCCAGAGCGCGATGGCCGACCTGGCCTGCTGCAGCGTCTCGAACCACTGCTCGTTCAGGCACTCGTCCCAGAACTTCCCGTTGAAGCTATCGTTAGCAGCGCGGCTGCTCAGCAGCGGCCTATTGGCCTATTGTTAGACGATTCGGCTCTGCCTTCTATCCGGCCTTAGCCGCACACCTCAAGGTGACCCGGCTGCAATTCACTCGATTGCAACCTTGGCATCCTTGACGAGCCTGGAGTACTTCGCTGTGTCGTCCTTGATCTGAGTCGCCATCTGGGCCGGAGTGTCGCCGACGGGCTCGGCACCGATTTCTTCCATGCGCTTCTTGAACTCGGGCGATTTGATGATCTTCACCATCTCGGCGTTGAGCTTGTCGACCACCTCCTTGGGCGTCGCGGCCGGCGCCAGGATGCCGAACCAGGTGCCCTGGTTGAAATCCTTGATGCCAGCTTCGGCCAGCGTCGGCACATCGGGCAAGGTGCTCGACCGCTTCGCGGTGGTCACCGCCAGCGCGCGCAGCTTGCCGGCCTTGATGTGCTGCACCAGCGGGGTCAGCGTGTCGAAGGACATGTCGACCTGGCCGCCGAGCAGGTCGGTGGTCAGCGGCGCGCTGCCCTTGTAGGGCACGTGCAGGATGTCGATGCCGGTCTGGCTCGAGAACTGCGTGCCGATGAGGTGCTGCACGGTGCCATTGCCGTTCGATCCGTAGGAGAGCTTGCCGGGCGACGCCTTGGCCAGTGCGACCAGGCTTTTGACGTCGGTGGCCGGAGACTTGGCATTGACCACCAGCACATTGGGCACCAGGGCCACCGTGGTGACGGGCGCGAAGCTCTTCTCGAAGTCGTAGGGCAGCTTCTTGTAGACGCTGGTGGCGATCGTGTGGTGCACCGCGCCCATGAGAAGCGTGTAGCCGTCGGGCTTGGCCTTCGACACGTAGTCCGCGCCGACCGTTGCGCCGGCGCCCGGCTTGCTCTCGACGATCACCGGCTGGCCGAGGCTTTGCGACAGCGGCGTGGTGATGGCGCGGGCCAGCGCGTCCGAGCTGCCGCCGGCTGGAAACGGCACGATCAGGGTGATGGGCTTCGCCGGCCAGGCCTGTGCGGCGGCCAGCGATGCGGTGAAACCGAAAGCGATGGCCGTCAAGACGGTGCGCGGGCGGAATGTCGAAGTCTTCATGATGGTTGTCTCCTTATGGGTGTGAAGCGACTGTAGGCAGCCGCGGGGTGTTCAATGCAGACTGAAAGTGAACCCGGCGTTAACTTGAATTCAACGGTGCAGGCGAGTTCAGCGAAGGGATTGAATGGCCGCACGACCGGCGAACACGGCATCGCGGCCGAGCTCCGCCTCGATGAGGAGCAGGCGGTTGTACTTGGCCATGCGATCCGAGCGACACAGCGAGCCGGTCTTGATCTGCGTCGCGGCGGTGCACACGCTCAGGTCGGCGATGGTGGTGTCTTCCGTTTCGCCCGAGCGATGCGAGACCACGGCGGAGTACCCGGCCTTGTCGGCCATGGCGATGGCGGCGAGCGTCTCGGTCAGGGTGCCGATCTGGTTCGGCTTGATCAGGATCGAGTTGGCTGCGCCGCACTTTATGCCCTGCTGCAGGATCGCGGTGTTGGTGACGAAGAGGTCGTCGCCGACCAATTGCACGCGCCGGCCCAGTTTCGCCGTGAGCAGTTCCCATCCATCCCAGTCGTCTTCGGCCATGCCGTCTTCGATGGTCACGATGGGATAGGCATCGACCCAGCGCGCCAGGTAGTCGACGAAGCCGGCCGAGTCGAAGCGCCTGGACTCCGAAGCCAGTTCGTACTGCCCGCCCTTGTGGAACTCGGAACTCGCAACGTCCAGGCCCAGCGCGATGTCTGCCCCGGCCTTGAAGCCTGCCCGTTCGATCGCAGCCAGGATGATCTCGATGGCCGCCTCGTTCGACGGCAGGTCGGGCGCGAAGCCGCCTTCGTCGCCCACCGCGGTCGACATGCCGCGACTCCTGAGCAGGCCCTTCAGCGAGTGGAAGACCTCGACGCCCCAGCGCATGGCTTCGGAGAAGCTGGGCGCGCCGACCGGCACGATCATGAATTCCTGCATGTCGACGTTGTTGTCGGCGTGGGCGCCGCCGTTGATGATGTTCATCATGGGCAACGGAAGCACCGGCTTGTGTTCGCCGCCGATGTGTCGATAGAGCGCCGCGCCGCTGGAGGCCGCCGCGGCCTTGGCCGCTGCGAGCGACACCGCGAGGATCGCGTTCGCGCCCAGTCGCGACTTGGTCGGGCTTCCGTCGAGGTCGATCATCAGGCGGTCGAGCGCGGCCTGGTCTTCGGCGGCGCGGCCGACCAGTGCCTTGCTCAGCTCGCCGTTGACGTGGCCAACTGCCTTGATGACGCCCTTGCCGAAGTAGCGTTTCGGGTCGCCGTCGCGCAGCTCGATGGCTTCCCGGGCGCCCGTGGAAGCGCCAGAGGGCGATGCGGCGAAGCCCTTGGCGCCGTCCGAGAGCACCACCTCGGCCGCCACGGTGGGATTGCCGCGCGAGTCCAGGATCTCGAATCCGCGGATGTGTTGAATCGATGCCATGTCTGCTCCCGGTCAGATCTGCGCGATGCGCAGCAGGTTGGTGGTGCCGGAGGTGCCGAAGGGCATGCCGGCCGAGATCACGATGGTTTGCCCGGCGGCGCCGAAGCCTTCCTTCTGCGCGGTGCGGCAGGCGAGCTCGCTCATCTCGGGCACGTCCACCACTTCGTGGCAGAGCACGGCGTGGACGCCCCATGCGAGCGCCAGGCGGCGCGCCGTGGCGAGCCGCGGCGTCATGCCGATGATGGGCGCGCGTGGCCGCTCGCGCGCCATGCGCAGCGCCGAGTAGCCCGAGCTGGTGTAGGCGACGGTGGCCGCTGCGTTGAGCAAGCCCGTGATGTCGCGCATCGCCGAGCCGATGGCGTCGGCCGTGCGCGCCAGCGGCTCGGCGCGCGATGAATCGATCGCGGTGCGGTAGTTCGGGTCGCTCTCGGTGTGCGCGATGATGCTGCTCATCATCTTCACCGCCTCGACCGGATAGCGCCCGCTGGCCGATTCCGCCGACAGCATGACCGCGTCGGCGCCTTCGTAGATCGCAGTCGCCACGTCCGAGGCTTCGGCCCGCGTGGGCACCGGCGCACTGACCATCGATTCGAGCATCTGGGTGGCGACGATCACCGGTTTGCCGGCCCGCCGGCAGGCGCGGATGATCCGCTTCTGGATCGAGGGCACCTGCTCGGCAGGCATCTCGACGCCGAGGTCGCCGCGGGCGACCATCACCGCATCCGTCTCGGCCACGATGGCATCGAGCGACGCAATGGCTGCCGGCTTCTCGAGCTTGGCCACGATCCCGGCGCGCGCGCCGATGATGGCGCGGGCTTCGGTGATGTCCTCGGCACGCTGCACGAACGACAGCGCGACCCAGTCGATGCCGAGCGTGAGCCCGTAGGCCAGGTCGGCACGGTCCTTCGCGGTCATGGCGGAAAGCGGCAGCACGACGCCGGGGACGTTCACGCCCTTGCGATCCGACAGCCTGCCGCCGGTCACCACGCGCGTCTCGGCGAAATCTTTGCCAAATTTCTCCACCCGCAGCCGGAGGCGGCCGTCGTCCAGCAGCAGATCGACGCCCGCTTCGAGCGCCGCGAAGATCTCGGGGTGCGGCAGTGCGACGCGCGCTGCGCTGCCCGGGGTCTTCGTATCCAGGTCGAGCCTGAAGGGCTTGCCTTCGACCAGGTCAATCGGACCATCGGGGAAGGTGCCGATGCGCAGCTTGGGCCCCTGCAGGTCGAGCAGCACGCCGATGGGACGCCCGCTCTCGCGCTCGACTTCGCGAATCAGGTCGAGGCGCCGCTTGTGGTCTTCGTGCGTCCCGTGGCTGAAGTTGAGCCGGAACACATCGGCGCCTGCATCGAACAACGCCTGGATGGTCTGCCGCTCGTCGCTTGCCGGGCCGAGGGTCGCGACGATCTTCGCGTGCTTGGTTCTTCGCATCTCAATCTCTCCTATGGGCACGCTCGGTGCTGCCGGGGCCGGCAGCGATCACGATCGCGCGAAAGTCGTTCACATTGGTCAGCGTCGGACCGGTGAGCACCGAGTCGCCGAGCGCCTCGAAGAAGCCGTGTCCGTCGTTGTCGTCGAGGCGCTCGCGCGGCCTCAAGCCTTGCGCACGGGCGCGGGCCAGCGTGTCGGGCGCAAGCAGCGCGCCGGCGATTTCTTCCTGGCCATCGACCCCGTCGGTATCGCCGGCGAGCGCGTGGATGCCGGGCTCGCCGTTCAATGCGATACCCAGGGCCAGCAGGAATTCGACGTTGCGTCCGCCGCGCCCGCGTCCGCGCAGGGTGACCGTGGTTTCGCCGCCGGACAGCAGCACGCACGGCGCCGCCGCCGGCTGGCCGTGCCGTGCCACCTGCAGCGCGATGCCGGCCAGGGTCCGCGCCACGTCGCGCGCTTCGCCTTCGATCGCGTCGCCGAGGATGCAGGCCTCCAGCCCCGCGACGCGGGCGGCCGCCGCCGCGGCCTCCAGCGCCATCTGCGGGGTCGCGATGAAGCGGGTCTCGATGGAAGGCAGGCGCGGGTCGTCCGCCTTCAGCGTCTCGCCCTCGCCGGTTTCGAGCAGTGCACGTGCCCGTGACGGCACGTCGATCTCGTAGCGACGAAGGATCTCCAGCGCGTCGGCGCAGGTGGTGCGGTCGGGCACGGTCGGCCCGGAGGCGATGTCGATCGGGTCGTCGCCCGGCACGTCGGACAGCAGCAGATTGACCACGCGTGCCGGATGGCATGCCGCGGCCAGTCGTCCACCCTTGATGGCCGACAGATGGCGCCGCACGCAGTTCATCTCGCCGATGCTGGCTCCACTGGCGAGCAGGGCCCGGTTGAGCGCCTGCTTGTCTTCCAGCGTGAGGCCCGGCAGCGCCAGCGGCAGCAGCGAGGAGCCGCCGCCGGAGATCAGGCACAGCACCAGGTCGTCGCTCGTGAGGCCCCGGACCGCCTCCAGCATGCGCGCTGCCGCGAGCTCGCCGGCCGCATCGGGCACCGGATGCGCGGCTTCGACGATCTCGATGCGCTCGCAGGGCACGGCGTAGCCGTAGCGCGTCACGACCAAGCCACCGAGCGGCCCGTGCCAATTCGCTTCCACGGCGCGGGCCATCGCGGCCGAGGCCTTGCCGGCGCCGATCACCACCAGCCGGCCCTTGGGCGGCGCCGGAAGATGCCGCGGCACGCATAGCGCGGGCTGGGCAGCGGCGATCGCGGCGTCGAACATGGTGCGCAGCAGGTTGCGGATGTCCGCGGGATTCATGGCGGCGGTCATACGGTTCAGGCCGCGATCCGCGCGCCGTCGAGCTCGACGCGAATCGGCTTGACGCTGCTCGCCTCGTCGTTGTCCCCTTCGTACAGCTCGTCCAGGTTCTCGGGATCGCTCTTGCCGTCGAGCACCTGAGTCAGCCGATCGCGGTCAACCGCCCCGACCCAGCGGGCGATCGCGATGGTGCCTACCGCGTTGCCGATGGTGTTGGTGATGGCACGCGCTTCCGACATGAAGCGGTCAACGCCGAGCAAAAGCACCATGCCGGCGACCGGGATCTTGCCCATCGAGGCCAGCGTGGCGGCGAGCGTGATGAAGCCGGAGCCCGTGACGCCCGCGGAGCCCTTGGAGGTGAGCAGCAGCACGCCCAGCACCACCAGCTGATCGGTCATCGTCAGCGGCGTGTTGGTGGCCTGCGCGATGAAGATCGCCGCCATCGTGTAGTAGATGCACTGGCCATCCGGGTTGAAGGTCAGGCCGGCCGGAACGACCAGGCCAACCACCGGCTTCGAGACGCCGGCATGCTCCAGCTTGCGCATCAGCTGCGGCACCACGGATTCGGATGAGCTCGTGCCCAGCACCGTGAAGAGTTCGTCCTTGATATACTTGAGGAACTTCCACAGGCTGAACCCTGACATCCGCGCGATGATGCCGAGAACGATCGCGACGAACAGGAGGCAGGTGATGTACATCGTGCCCATCAGCTTGCCCAGCGAGACGACCGAGCCCAGGCCGTACTTGCCGACCGTGAAGGCCATGGCGCCGAAGGCTGCCAGCGGCGCCAGCCGCATGATCATTCCGACCACCGCGAACACGCCGTGAGTGAACGAGTCGAGGAAGTCGACCACGGGCTTGGCGCGCGGCCCGATGTGGGACAGTGCAACCCCGAACATGGTGGCGAAGACCAGGATCTGCAGGATGTCGTTGCGGGCTAGCGCATCCACGACGCTCGTCGGCACCAGGTGCATGAGGAAGTCGATGAAGCCGTCGGATTTGGCGCCGGCGGCGGTGTAACCGGCGATGGCCTTGGTATCGAGCTGCGTGGGGTCGATGTTCATGCCGTTGCCCGGACCGACGACATTGACCACCACCAGGCCGAGCGCCAGCGCGAAGGTCGACAGGATCTCGAAATAGATCAACGCCCGGACGCCGACGCGGCCGAGCTCCTTCATGTTCTCCATCCTGGCGATGCCGAGCACCACGGTGGCGAAGATGATCGGTGCGAACACCATCTTGATCAGTTTGATGAAGATGTCGCCCAGCGGCTTGAATTCGCTGCCGATGTGGGGGACGAGGAAGCCGAGGGCTGCGCCGGCGAACACGCCGATGAGCACCTGGACGTACAGTTTTCCGAAGAAGCGGCGCATGGTTTGTCTCCTGGTGGATGTGTGGGCACGAGTTCGCCCCTGCGGCGCTTGGCGGCCGCTTCGGGATGAGAGGCGGCGCGTGCCGCGCGGCCCCTCGGTTCAGCTCAATGCAAAGTCCGGCCGCCGATGGCCAGGGGTAGGGGCCGTCAGGCCGCCTTGCGCTGCGCGCTGCCGGCCACCTGGTCGCACACGGCCTTGGTGACTTGCGCCGTCGTTGCCGTGCCGCCCAGGTCGCGCGTGTGCAGCGACTTGTCGGCAGTGACCTTCTCGATGGCCTGCATGACGCGCCGGGCGGCCTCGGCCTCGCCCAGATGCTCCAGCAGCATCACGACCGACCAGAAGGTGCCCACCGGGTTGGCGAGGCCTTTGCCCATGATGTCGAAGGCGGAGCCGTGAATCGGCTCGAACATCGACGGGTAGCGGCGCTCGGGGTCGATGTTGCCGGTGGGTGCGATGCCCAGGCTGCCGGCCAGTGCCGCTGCCAGGTCGCTGAGGATGTCGGCGTGCAGGTTGGTGGCAACGATGGTGTCGAGCGACGCCGGGCGATTGATCATCCGCGCGGTTGATGCGTCGACCAATTCCTTGTCCCAGGTGACGTCCGGGAATTCCTTGGAGATCTGCAGCGCGATCTCGTCCCACATCACCATCGCGTGGCGCTGGGCATTGCTCTTGGTGATGACGGTCAGCAGCTTGCGGGGGCGCGATTGCGCTAGCTTGAAGGCGAAGCGCATGATGCGCTCGACGCCGGCACGGGTCATCATCGACACATCGGTCGCGGCTTCGATCGGATGGCCCTGGTGAACGCGGCCGCCGACACCAGCGTACTCGCCTTCGGAGTTCTCGCGCACGATCACCCAGTTGAGATCGTCCGGGCCGCAGCGCTTGAGCGGCCCGTCGATGCCGGGAAGGATGCGCGTCGGGCGCACGTTGGCGTACTGGTCGAAGCCCTGGCAGATCTTCAGGCGCAGGCCCCAGAGGGTGATGTGGTCGGGGATGTGCGGATCGCCGGCCGAGCCGAACAGGATCGCGTCCTTGTCGCGAATGGCGTTCAGGCCGTCGTCCGGCATCATGACGCCGTGCTCGCGGAAGTAGTCGCCACCCCAGTCGAAGTTCTCGAACTCGAACTTGAAGCTGCTGCCGGCCGAGGCCAGGGCTTCCAGCACTTGCTGGCCGGCGGGCACGACTTCCTTGCCGATGCCGTCGCCAGGAATGGTTGCGATCTTGTACGTCTTCATGGGTTTGTCTCCGAGGGGGTGGTGTTGAAGGGGTAGGGGTACTGTAAGAATTCGACTCCCCATCGACGCGGCGTTAAAGTGAATCCATTGTTAACCTGAGTTCAACAGTGGAGCGAACATGACCTCTGCAATCCTGCCGGCAGACCTGGGGTTCTTTTCTACCCTCGCCAGTGCCGGAAGTCTCAGCGCCGCAGCGCGGGAACTCGGCATCACCACTCCCGCGGTGAGCAAGCACCTCGCCTTGATGGAGTCGCGCATCGGGGTGTCGCTGGTCAACCGCTCGACGCGCCGCATGAGCCTGACGCCCGAAGGTGAGGTGTACCTCGACCACGCGCGCCGGATCCTCGGCGACATCGACGGCATGGGGGAGGCCCTTGGGGTTTCCAAGGCGACGCCGCAGGGCCTGTTGCGGGTGAATGCCACGCTGGGCTTCGGGCGCAGTCACGTGGCACCGCTGATCTCGCGGTTCGTGCGCAAATACCGGCAAGTCGAGGTGCAACTGCAGTTGTCGGTCAATCCTCCGGCGCCGACCGAAGACCTCTTCGACGTCTGCGTGCGCTTCGGCGCGCCGCCGGACAGCCGCGTCATCGCAAGGCGCATCGCGGCCAACCGCCGCCTGCTGTGCGCGGCGCCGGCCTATCTCGCAAAGCACGGCATCCCTAAGGTTCCGAACGACCTGACGACGCACAACTGCATCGGCATCCGCCAGGGCGAGGAAGCCTACGGCGTCTGGCGGCTGGCAAGCGGGAGGGGCCGCAGCGCCAACACCGAAGCGGTCAAGACGCGCGGCAACCTGGCGACCAACGATGGCGAGATCGCGGTCAACTGGGCGCTCGACGGCCACGGCATCCTGATGCGGGCCGAGTGGGACATCGAACGCTATCTTCGCAACGGCCGGCTGGTGCCGGTCCTTCCGCAGTACTACACGCCCGACGCGGACATCTACGCCGTGTACCCGCAGCGGCACCAGCTGGCCGCCCGGGTCCGGGCCTTCGTGGACTTCCTGGCGCTGTCATTCACTCAGCAAGCGGCGGCTGCTAAAACGTAGTGCAGCCTTGTTGAACCAATGCTTTGGTCCGGAAGCGCGGGGCGGGGTGAGAGCGCACGGCCACATACTCCAGGCGCCGCAGATCCTGGATGGTCATGCGGACATCCGCCGCCTTCGGCCCCTTGGCCATCCGGTGCCCTGTCCGCAAAACCACAGCGTAGCGATCGCGCAGCAGTTCGACGCGCTCTACAACGGCGACGGCTGATCGCAGGTTCCGGGGCGACATGGCATGCTGATCAGTGATGGAGCAATCAGCAATAACTATTTCATGCTTCCATCAATCAAATCTCAGAATGTCGACCGCAGGGGCACAGGCTCCTCAAGTCAACCACTTCTGAAAGCCGTCATGAAACTTATCGAGGCCATTACCGTCGTTGCAATCGTGGGGCTGCAGGCGCTGGGCACGGCGCATGCGCAGCCCAAGGACACCTTGCAGAAGATCAAGGAAACAGGCGTCATCAATCTCGGCGGTCGGGAGGCATCCTTTCCGTTCTCGTACAAGCTGAGTTCGGACGACAACCCGGTCGGCTTCTCTGCCGACCTCTGCATGAAGGTTGTCGACGCGGTGAAGGCCAAGCTTGGCATGCCGAACCTGAAAGTGCACTACACCATCGTCACGCCCACCAACCGCATACCGCTGGTGCAGAACGGCGCCGTGGACCTCGAGTGCAGCACGACGACGAACACCGTCGCCCGCGCGCAGCAGGTGGAGTTCGCGCCGACGCACTTCGTGGCCAGCGTGGCCGCCGCCGTCAAGAAGAGTTCGGGAATCAACAGCATGGCCCAACTCGAAGGCAAGACGGTGGCAACCGTCACCGGAAGCACCTCGATCCAGCTGCTTCGCGCTTTCCGCAAGAATGAGAAGCTCGAGATCAACGAGATCTCGGCAAAGGACACGTCGGATGCGTTCCTGCTCCTTTCGTCCGACCGCGCGACGGCCATGATCGTGGAAGACGTGCAGCTGGCCGGCTTGATCGCGCGAACGAGCAACCCGGGTGAGTACAAGATCCTCGACGAGCGTCTGCGAGAAGAGCCCTATGGGTTCATGTATCGCAAGGACGATCCGCAGTTCAAAGCTCTGGTCGATGCGACGCTCGCTTCGCTCATGAAGAGCGGTGAGATCAATGAGCTGTATGCGAAGTGGTTCACCCGGCCCGTGCCTCCGACTGGATCGAACATCAATCTCCCGATGTCAAACGCCGTCAAGGAGGCCTACAGGAACCCGAACAACCGGGGCGTCTGAAGCGGCAGCTCGGCTGTTCCGCGAACACTGCTTGCGCCGATCCTTTCCGATCACGATGCCGTCGCCATCCGGTAGGCCGCAGCAAAGCGGGTTGCTCGTCGGTTACGGCGAGGCGTTGTTTGAGTTGAGCTGATGGAGGCGTCGGCCTCAGGGGCCGAGCCAACGTCCCTCCAGCCATGTCCCGGAGTCGATCGCCCGCCGCGCTTCCCTGACCAGCAGGTCCACCGCACAGCGTACATGCCGCCCCGTCGCGCGGTCGGCCGGAAGGGCGAGCACGATGGTGCGGGCGATCGGCGGATCGGCCAGGGGCGCGCCCGACAGCTTGCCGGTGCGGAGGTCCTCGGCCACGGCGATCGGTGGAAGGATGGTCAGGCCGTGGCCACCGAGGACGAGACTGCGCTGCACACTCAGTGCGTTGGTCTCTGCGCAAATGTCCAGCGTGACATTGGCAACCGCGCACGCATGCTCCACCAGTGCCCGGATTCCATGCGGCGCGCTGGGTAGTACGACTTTCTTTCCGACGAGCTTCGCCAGAGGCATCGGCTTGCTCTTGCGCAGCTTGGCTTCCTTCGGGCCGATTACCCAGAGCGACTCTTCGATCAGCGGTGTCGTCTGGACTTCAGCCGAGCGTGCGGCGCCGTAGAGCAGGGCTGCATCCACCTCGCCGGATTCGAGCCAGCGCAGGAGTGTGCCCGCGTAACCCATCGCGATGCGGACGTGGACGCCCGGATATTCGGCTGCCATGGCCGCGACGAGCGGGCTGGACAGCATGTCGATGGTGCTGGGCAGGAGGCCCAGGGTGACCAGGCCGCTCACGCCATTGCCGTTGTCCCCGATCTCCGCGCGGGCGCGCTCGAGTTCCAGCATCGCCCGGCGCGCATAGCCCACCAGCGACTGGCCGGCCGACGTCAGCACCATGCCGTGCCGGCCACGGTCGAAAAGAGGTGCGCCGATGTCCTCCTCGAGAAGGCGCAGTTGGCGCGAGACCGCGGGTTGCACGATATGCAGGACCTCGGCGGCCCGGGTGACGTTGCCGGTCTCGGCCACGGTGAGAAAGGCGCGCAGCTGCTTGAAGTCCATGGATGGAATCTCGAATCGTGATGGTTGAATGCCGATTTTCTATTTCTCATGAGGATAGATCAAAAACTATGATTCCTGAACCCGCTACTACCCAAAGGCTCGACACGGCTATGAATCACACACCCGCACCGGCCCCTGCCTGGCAGGAGGTCATCTTCAAGGTTCTCAAGGAGGGCGGCGTCAATCAGATCGCCTACGTTCCCGATGCCGGCCATTCGCACGTCATTCGCAGCGCGATTGCTGACCCCGACATCCAGGATGTCGTTCTGACGACGGAGGAAGAAGGGGTGGCCGTTTGCAGCGGCGCATGGCTTGGCGGTGATCGTGCAGTGCTTCTGATGCAAAGCAGCGGCGTAGGCAACTGCGTGAACATGTTCTCGCTGCTGCAGGCGGCCGACTTCCCGTTCTTCACGCTCGTCACCATGCGCGGGGAGTATGCCGAGTTCAATCCGTGGCAGGGGCCGATGGGCAAGGCCACGCAGGGTGCCCTTGAGCTGATGGGCATCCACGTACTCCGTGCTTCGAAGCCTGAGGAAGTGGAAGAGATCGTCAGCGCCGGCTTCGATGCCGCATTCGAGGCCGGCGAAAAGGTCGCCGTGCTGTTGGGACAGGAACTGATCGGCCGCAAGAAGTGGGAGCGCAAGTGATGAGTCGAGACGCATTGAACAAGCGCGCGGATCGCCGCGAATTCGTAGCCAAGCTCTTGGCTGCGACCCCTGATGCCTTGGTCGTCACTGGCCTGGGCTCGGCTTCTTACGACGTGTTCGCCGCCGGCGATCGGGACAAGAACTATTACCTCTGGGGCGCCATGGGCGGTGCCACGTCGCTGGGCCTGGGCTTGGCCTTGGCGCAGTCCGACAAGCCGGTGGTCGTGATCACCGGCGACGGCGAACAACTGATGGGCATCGGCAGCCTGGGCTCGATCGCAGTGAAGCAACCCAAGAACCTCACGATCGTCGTGCTGGACAACGGGCATTTCGGTGAGACGGGCATGCAGCGCAGTCACTCCAGCCTCGGAGCGGACCTGGTCGCCATCGCCAAGGGTTTTGGCATCGCCGACGCCTATTCGACCAACAGCATCGATCACGTCGACGAGATCGCTCAGGGTATCAATGCACGCCGAGGGTTGTCCTTTGTGCAGGTGTTCATCGAAGCCGATGAGCCGCCGCGCGCACTGCCGCCACGCGATGGGCCGTTCATCAAGAACAGGTTTCGCGCTGCGCTCGGCTTCAAGCCGTTCTGAAGCCCCGAATGGAGACGGCATGAAGCGCTATCTGCTGCGCATCGGCGGCCAGGCCTGCGAACCCCGCGGCGGCCAGTGGTTTGATACACAGAACCCCTACACCGGAGAAAGTTGGGCGCAGATTCCGCGCGGCGACGCGAGGGATGTGGACGTCGCTGTCCAGGCCGCCCACCAGGCGCTGACGCGAGGTCCGTGGGCCGAACTCACGGCCACTCAGCGCGGCGCCCTGATGCGCAAGCTCGCCGACCTGATCGCTCGCGATGCCGGCAAGCTCGCCACGACCGAGGTTCGTGACAACGGCAAGCTGCTGGCGGAGATGCATGGGCAGCTCAACTACATCCCGCAGTGGTTCCATTACTACGGCGGTCTGGCCGACAAGGTGCAGGGCAGCACGCTGCCGCTCGACAAGAAGGGGTACTTTGCCTTCACCCGCCATGAACCGGTCGGTGTGGTGGCAGCCATCACGCCCTGGAATTCGCCGTTGATGCTGCTGAGCTGGAAGATCGCTCCCGCCCTGGCTGCAGGCTGCACGGTGGTGGTCAAGCCCTCGGAGTTCACTTCGGCTTCCACGCTGGAGCTGGCGGAGCTTTTCGAGGAGGCGGGCTTTCCGCCGGGCGTGTTCAACGTCGTCACAGGATTCGGTGCCGAGGTGGGCACACCGCTGGTCGAGCACCCGCTGGTGAGCAAGATCAGTTTCACCGGCTCGGACAGCACGGGTCGCCTGATCAACGAGAAGGCGGGTCGCCACCTCAAGCACGCAGCGATGGAGCTGGGTGGCAAGTCGCCCAACGTGGTGTTCGAGGATGCCGATCTGGAACAGGCTGCCTTCGGCGCCATCTCGGGCATCTTTGCCGCGACGGGCCAGACCTGCATTGCGGGTTCGCGTCTGCTGGTGCAAGACAGCATTCACGACGCCTTCGTCGAGCGCCTGCTCGCGGTGGCGCGCACCGCCCGCATGGGCGATCCGATGAGTCCGGACACCCAGGTGGGCCCGGTGACCACGCCGCCGCAGTACAAAAAGGTGCTGGAGTACATCGACATTGCCCGCAGCGAAGGCGCAACCGCCGTGCTCGGCGGCGAGAAGGGGAGCGCGCCCGAGTGCGGCAAGGGCTGGTTCGTGGAGCCGACGATCTTCACCGGCGTGCGCAATGACATGCGCATTGCACAGGAGGAGGTGTTCGGCCCGGTGCTGTCGGTGATCCGCTTCAAGGACGAGGCCGACGCACTGCACATCGCCAACGACGTGCGTTTCGGCTTGGCGGCGGCCGTCTGGACCAAGGACATCGGGCGCGCCATTCGCATGTCCGAGAAGCTGCAGGCCGGCACTGTGTGGGTCAACACCTACCGTGCCGTGAGCTTCATGGCGCCGTTCGGCGGCTACAAGGATTCCGGCCTGGGGCGCGAGAACGGCATCGACGCGATCCGCGAGTACCTGCAGACCAAGTGTGTGTGGATCAACAGCGGTGCGGTCACAGGCAACCCGTTCGTGATGCGCTGACACGTTCGAACAAATAGACGGAGACAAGAGCATGAGTACATCGACGCTATCCCGGCGCGACCTGATGAAGTGGGGCGTGGCCGCCACGCTGGGCGCGCCCCTGCCGCACGCCTTTGCACAGTCGGTCCTGCCCAGGGGACCGATCACGCTGGTGGTTCCCTTCTCCGCCGGGGGCGCCACCGACGTGGTTTCCCGCCTGGTCGCGCAAAAGCTGTCGGAGCGCATTGCGCACAGCGTGGTCGTGGAGAACGTCGCCGGCGGCGGCGGCGCCATCGGTGCCGCCAAGGTGGCGAAGGCCGCAGCCGATGGCAGCGTGCTGCTGATGGGCACGGTCGCGACGCACGCGATCAATCCGCTGTCGACGCCGCCATCCCCCTACGATGCCCAGCGCGACTTCGCGCCCATCTCGCTCATCGCGACCGTGCCCAACGTTCTGCTTGTGAGCGCCTCCGTCAAGGCACAGAACGTGCAAGAGCTCATTGCCCAGCTCAAGGCACAGCCGGGCAAATTCAGCTACGGCTCGTCCGGTGTGGGTACACCCCCGCATCTGTCGGGGGAGTTGTTCAAGTCCATGGCCGGCGTGGACATCGGTCACGTGCCCTACAAGGGTGGCGGGCCGGCCATGACCGATCTGGTCGGCGGCCACATTCCCATCCTGTTCGACGTCCTGACGGGGGCGGCATCGCACATCCGCGCCGGTTCAGCGCGTGCGCTGGCGGTAACCACCAGCAAACGCTCGCCGTCCTTTCCGGACGTTCCGACCCTGGCCGAAGCGGGTCTTCCCGGATATGAAACCTATACCTGGAATGCCGTATTCGGGCCCGCAAAGCTGCAGCGCCCGCTGGTCGAGTTGTTGAGCCGCGAGTTGCAGGCGGTGGTGGCGATGCCGGACGTGCAGGCGAAGTTGAAGGACCTGAGCGCAGTGCCGGTAGGGTCGACGCCCGAAGTGCTGGATACGCTGGTCAAGTCCGAACTCGGCAAATGGGGCGCGGTCATCAAGTCCATCGGCGGTCTCAAGAGGGAGTGAGTCATGTGTGCCATCACACTGGAGAGAGCATGATGCTCAAGACCGCCGCATTGCTGGAGCGATTCGCCGGGGTTGTCGGCCCCGCACGCGTGTTGACTGATCCGGGCGACACGCAACCTTATCAGCAGGACTGGCGCGGCCGGTACAAGGGCGCGGCCCTCGCGGTCCTGATGCCCGGCAGCACGAGCGAGGTGGCGGAGCTCGTGAAGGCCTGCGCGAGCCTGGGGGTGGCGATTGTTCCGCAAGGCGGCAACACGGGACTAACGGGCGGTGCCGTGGCGGGGGCCGAGCGGCCGGCCGTGATTCTCAACCTGTCGCGCATGAACCGGATCCGGGACATCGATGCAACAAACAACTCGCTGACGGCCGAGGCCGGCTGCATCCTGGCGCACGTGCGGGAGGCCGCCGATGAGCGCCAGCGCCAGTTCCCGCTGCTGCTGGGCAGCGTCGGCAGCTGCGAGATCGGTGGCCTGGTGTCGACCAATGCCGGAGGCACAGGCGTGCTGCGCTACGGCAACATGCGAGAGCTGGTGATGGGCCTCGAGGTGGTGCTACCCGATGGCCGCGTGTGGGACGGCGTGCGGGCGCTGCGAAAGGACAACGCCGGCTACGACCTGAAGCAGCTGTTCATCGGCGCCGAGGGCACGCTGGGCGTGGTGACGGCCGCGGTGCTGAAGCTCTTTCCCCGCCTCAATGTCTCCGCAACTGCCATGGTGGCGCTGAGGGGTGTCCAGCAGGCGGTCGACCTTCTGCGCTTCATGCAGGAACAGGTGGGCAACCGGATCGAGGCCTTCGAGATCATGTCGCGTCCGCAGGTCGAGATGGTGCTGAAGCACGGTCACGGCCTGCAATCGCCGATCGAAATGGACAGTCCGTGGTTCGTGCTGATGGAGATCGCGGACAGCTCGCCGCAGTGGGATGCCGTTGCCGAGCTCGAGAAGACGCTCGAGACCGCCTTCGAGCGCGAATTGATCACCAACGCGGTGGTCGCCACCGACGTGGCCAAGGCCAACCGCATTTGGGAGCTGCGGCACAACATCTCGGAGGCCAACAAGCGCGCGGGCTTCACCGTCTCGAACGACACCTCGGTGCCGGTCTCCAAGCTCCCCCGCTTCATCGATCTCGTGACCGAGCGCATCGAGCAGCAGATGGCGGGGGCCGCGGTGTGTCACGCGGGACACATCGGCGACGGCAACATCCACGTCATCGCGGTGCTGTCGCGTTCGGTCCATGGCACGCCGGAGCAGTGCGAAGAAGCGGCCGCGAAGGTCAACCTGATCGTGCATGAGGCAAGCGTGGAGCTGGGCGGCAGCATCAGCGCAGAGCATGGCATCGGCAGGATGCACGTCGAGCGCCTGGAGCTGTTCAAGCCGGCCATCGACCTGCAGATGATGCGGATGATCAAAGCGACCTTTGACCCATTGAGCCTGATGAACCCCGGAAAAATCCTACGGGCCACGCCGTTCAACGCGTGAACTCGAGTTTCCGATCCATCGAGCGGGCCAGGCGCCTGAGTGAACCATCTGTCGCAGAACATCATGCACGAGCACGCCGACTGCAGATTTCGCCAAGGTGTCCGGCCTCGCCGTATTGGTTGCGCAGACCACCCGCCTCGACATTGCGGGACTGTCGATCACGGCGGTACGAAGCCGTCCTGCTGCCACTTCTTCAGCCACGGATCCAAGGGGCAGGATCGTTTCGCCAATCCCCGCCTCCGCGGCACGCTTGACGCTTCCGAGCGATTCGATCTCCGCTACCACATTCAATTGCAGGTTCAGTGGGGCGCACGCCTCATCGATGATGCGTCGCAAGCCGTGATCTCTACCGGGAAGCACCAAGGGGCGGCCGGCCAAGGAGGACAGCAAGAGCTTTCGTGGCATTCGTCCCGTAGATACGCCCGATACCAGCACGAGCTTGTCGTCGAGCAGGGGGCGTTTGGAGAGCCCGGCCTCGGGCTCATCGCCGTACATCAGGGCAAGGTCGAGCCTGCCCGACTGAAGCCATTCGCGAAGGAAGCCGCTGTAGGCTTCAATGATCTTCAAACGAACTTCCGGCAGCTGTGTCCGACACGCGCTGAGGATGGGCATGGTTGCCGTCAAGGCCACGGTCGTAGGGAAGCCGATCGCGACATCTCCCCGGGGCACCGTGTCGCATTCCCTCACCGCCGAGCGGGCGCGGTCGAGGTCGGCAAGCACGACCTTCGCATGCTCGAGGAAGACCTTTCCGGCTTCGGTCAGCGTGATGCCGCGGCTCGACCGATCGAACAATTGGGCCCCAAGTTCGCGCTCCAGTGCGGCGATCTGATGGCTGAGCGCCGGCTGAGCCACGTGCAGCTTGCCAGAAGCCTTGAGCAGGCTCCCGGCCTCGCTTGCTCCAATGAAGTACCGAAGTTGTCGCAGTTCCATCGCTATCGGATCCCGGTCTAGCTGATGGCCAGATTATCCATTCTCCAAGTACCTCGCCGCTCTTGGTCAGCGATGCCCAGGCTATCCGATTGCGCGATAGCCGATAGCTGAAATCGGTATTTCCAATATATCTGTGCGCAACCCAGAATTGAGCAACCAGGAGACAAGATCATGAGCATTGACATCGAGCATCTGCGCACGTGGATGGACCGCACAGCAGTCATCGAAGACGTCGTGACCCCCGCGCCGCTTCGCGCAATGACCGCGACCCTAGATCGAGACGATCCGCCGACCGCGCCAGCCGACGCGTTGCCGCCTTGCTGGCATTGGCTCTACTTCCTGCCGATGCATCGGCAATCCGAGATCGGTCCCGATGGCCATCCGATGCGGGGCGGCTTCCTGCCCCCGGTGCCGTTGCCGCGCAGGATGTGGGCTGGAAGTCAACTTCGATTCCTGGGCCCGCTGCGCGTCGGCCAAGCGATTTCGCGCACCTCCCGCATTGCTGACGTGCGAATGAAGGAGGGGCGCACCGGGCCCCTGGTCTTCGTCAACGTGGACCATGAGATCCGAGCGGACGGCGAGCTGGCCGTCGTGGAGCGCCACGACATCGTGTACCGCGACAACCCGAAGCCGGGCGACCCCATGCCCGCGCCGCAGCCCGCGCCGAATGAAGCCGCGTGGACGCGCGACATCGTGCCGGACGATGTTCTTCTGTTCCGCTACTCAGCGCTCACGTTCAACGGTCACCGCATTCACTACGACCGCAAGTACGTGACCGAGGTGGAGGGCTACCCCGGCCTCATCGTGCACGGTCCCCTGATCGCCACGTTGCTGCTGGACCTGTTGCGGCGCAACCTGCCCGACGCGGCGGTCAGGGCCTTCTCGTTCCGGGCTGTCAAGCCGCTATTCGACATTGCGCCCTTTACCGTTTGCGGCCTCCAGGAGGATGCAGAGACGGTGAAGCTCTGGGCGCGCACCCCGGAAGGCCATCTTGCGATGGAAGCAACTGCCAACCTGTATTGAACACACCTTCAAGGAGACACACATGTTCAACGAGACCGACGACCACCAGGAAATCCGCGACGCCGTGCGCGCACTGTGCCGGCAGTTCCCCGACGAATACTTCCGCAAGGTCGACGAGCAGAAGGCCTATCCGGAGACCTTTGTCGATGCGCTGATGGAGGCCGGCTGGCTGGCCGCGATGATCCCCGAGGAGTATGGCGGGACCGGCCTCGGGCTCACTGCCGCGACGGTGATCATGGAAGAGATCAATCGCTCGGGCGGCAATGCGGGCGCGGTGCACGGCCAGATGTACAACATGGGCACCTTGCTGCGCAATGGCAGCAAGGCCCAGAAAGACAAGTACCTGCCGGGCATCGCGGCCGGCAAGCTGCGCATCCAGTCGATGGCGGTGACCGAACCCACGACGGGCACCGACACGACCAAGATCAAGACCACCGCGGTCAAGAAGGACGGCCGCTACGTCGTCAACGGGCAGAAGGTGTGGATCTCGCGCGTGCAGCACTCCGACCTGATGATCTTGCTGGCGCGCACCACGCCGCTGGCAGAGGTGAAGAAGAAATCCGAGGGCATGTCGATCTTCATCGTCGACCTGAAGCAGGCCATCGGCAACGGCCTGACGGTGCGGCCCATTCCCAATCTGGTCAACCACGAGACCAACGAGCTGTTCTTCGAGAACCTAGAGATCCCGGAAGAGAACCTCATCGGCGAGGAGGGCAGGGGCTTCAAGTACATCCTGGACGGCCTGAACGCCGAGCGCACGCTGATCGCCGCCGAATGCATCGGCGATGGCTACTGGTTCATTGAGCGTGCACGCAAGTACGCCACCGAGCGCATCGTGTTCGACCGCCCCATTGGCAAGAACCAGGGCGTTCAGTTCCCGATCGCCGACGCCTTCATCGAGGTGGAAGCGGCCAACCTGATGCGCTTCGAGGCAGCGCGGCGCTTCGATGCGCACCAGGACTGCGGCGCGCAGGCCAACATGGCCAAGTTCCTGGCTGCCAAGGCGAGCTGGGAGGCGGCCAACGTTTGCATGCAGACGCACGGCGGCTTCGGCTTCGCCAACGAATACGACATCGAGCGCAAGTTCCGCGAGACACGGCTCTACCAAGTTGCGCCGATCTCCACCAACCTCATCTATGCCTACGTGGCCGAGCACGTGCTCGGGTTGCCGCGGTCGTTCTGATCCAAGGAGATCCTTCATGAAACGACCCCTGGATGGAGTGACGGTTGTCACGCTGGAGCACGCGATCGCGGCTCCCTTCTGCACCCGGCAACTGGCGGATCTCGGTGCCCGCGTGATCAAAGTGGAGCGCCCTGGCGTGGGCGACTTTGCGCGCGCCTACGATGAACGCGTACAGGGCATGGCCTCGCACTTCGTCTGGACGAACCGCTCGAAGGAGAGCTTGACGCTGGACGTCAAGCAGCCCGTCGCCCAGGAGGTGCTCGCCAAGCTGCTCGAAGACGCGGATGTTCTCGTGCAGAACTTGGCGCCCGGCGCGGCTGCGCGGCTGGGGCTCTCGTTCGAAGCATTGCACGAGAAGCATCCCAGGCTCATCGTGTGCGACATCTCGGGCTACGGCGATGACGGCCCGTACCGCGACAAGAAGGCCTACGACCTGCTGATCCAGAGCGAGTCGGGTTTCCTGTCCGTGACCGGATCGGACGCAGAGCCTGCGAAGGCTGGGTGCTCCATCGCCGACATTGCCGCGGGAATGTACGCCTACACGGGCATCCTTGCTGCGCTGATGCAGCGCGACAAGACCGGCAAGGGCAGTCGGATCGACGTGTCGATGCTGGAGAGCATGGTGGAGTGGATGAGCTATCCCCTCTACTACGCCTACGAGGGTGCGGCGCCGCCCCCACGGGCAGGTGCTGCTCACGCCACGATCTATCCGTACGGCCCCTTCCCGGCCAGCGACGGCACGGTCATGCTCGGCCTTCAGAACGAGCGGGAGTGGGGCGCCTTCTGCAAGACCGTTTTGGAACGGTCCGAACTGGCGACCGACGAGCGCTTTGCTTCCAACTCCAGGCGTGTGGCCAACAGGGACGCACTGCGAGCGCTCATCGCGGACGGGTTCTCGTCTCTGACCGTGGAGCAGGTTGTCCAGCGACTGGACTCTGCGCAGATCGCTAATGCGAGCGTGAATGACATGCACGACGTCTGGAACCATCCCCAGCTGAAGGCGCGCAATCGCTGGACTACGGTGCCGACGCCGAGCGGGCTCATCCCGGCGCTGTTGCCCCCGGGCAAGACGGAGGCCTACGCACCCCGCATGGACGCTGTGCCGGGGCTCGGTGAGAACACCGACGCCATCCTGCAGGGGCTCGGGTGGTCGAGCGAGGACATCGCGTCCATGCGCAGTTCAGGCGCCATCTGAAATTTGAATCAAGAACTGGAGACAAGTGACATGAAGCTGAATCAAACGCCGGTCTGGAAGATGACCGCCTCGACGGTTGCCGGATTGGTTTTGTCTTGTGCCGCCTGGGCGCAGGGCTACCCGACCAAGCCAATCACCCTGGTGGTTCCTTTTGCTGCCGGCGGCCCGACCGACGTCGTGGCTCGGACGCTGGGTGCGGCCATGACCAAGACGCTTGGCCAGTCGGTGATTGTGGAGAACAAGACAGGCGCGGGTGGCACCATTGCCGCCGCCTACACCGCACGGGCCAACCCCGATGGCTATACCTTCCTGATCCATCACAACGGCATGGCGACGGCTCCAGCCCTCTATCGAAAGCTCAACTACAAGCCGCTCTCCGATTTCGAGTACGTCAGCCAGGTGATCGATGTGCCGATGACGCTGGTCGGACGCAAGGACCTGCCGGCCAAGGACTTCAAGGAGCTGATGGCCTACGCGAAGGCGAACGGCGACAAGATCAACCTTGCCCATGCAGGGCTGGGCGCGGTCTCCCATCTGTGCGGCGTTCTGTTGCGCCAGGCGATGGACGTGTCGATGACCACTGTGCCCTATCAGGGCACCGGCCCTGCCATGAATGCACTGCTGGCCGGGCAGGTTGACTTGCTGTGCGATCAGACCACTTCGACCACGCCGTACATCAAAGCGGGCTCCATCAAGCTGTATGGCGTCACGACGTCGTCCCGACTCAAGACGCTTCCCGACACGCCAACGCTAGCCGAGCAGGGGCTGAAGGACTTTCAGGTCGTGGTCTGGCACGGCATCTATGCGCCAAAGGGAACGCCCAAGGAAGCGGTGGACAAGTTCGGTGCCGCACTGAAGACCGCGCTGAAGGATCCCACGGTTGCCCAACGCCTGGCGGAACTCGGGGCGGTCGTTCCCAGCGATGCAAAGTTGACGCCGGCGGGTCTTCAGACGTGGCTCCAGCAGGAGACGACACGATACGAACCCGTCATCAAGGCGGCAGGCCAATTCGCCGACTGATGCGCCATAGCGCATGACATGCAGCTGTAAAGGAGAGTGCCCATGAAGGTCCTGGTCCCCGTCAAACGGGTCGTCGATTACAACGTCAAGGTGCGCGTGAAGAGCGACGGCACCGGGGTGGACATTGCCAACGTCAAGATGAGCATGAACCCCTTCGACGAGATTGCCGTGGAAGAAGCCGTGCGCCTGAAAGAAAAGGGCGTGGTCACCGAAGTCATCGCCGTCTCCTGCGGCGACGCCAAGTGCCAGGAAACCCTGCGCACCGCCATGGCCATCGGCGCTGACCGCGGCATCCTGGTCGAGACCACC
>Ga0209673_1001084_pt1 | contig 30640 bp, 7 predicted proteins | sample AraplaCol_mMS_r2_2_FD_184274 | JGI IMG/M metagenome (GOLD analysis project Ga0209673, IMG submission 184274) | Arabidopsis root microbial communities from North Carolina, USA - plate scrape MF_Col_mMS_r2 (SPAdes) (version 3) | ecosystem: Host-associated > Plants > Roots > Endosphere | place: USA... | reverse complement strand
GATTTTTTCTCTGAATTCTTATCTTGGAATATACAAAATATTTGGTAATAGATAATATTCGTATATCAAAGAACTGTTCCAACACCAAATCCGACCACAGCTAAGATATCAGTAATTGAATCTGGCGTAGAGAGAAAATAAAAAATCAAAATCTGACAGATATAGATAAAAAAGTATAAAAAACCAAAAATTCCTACGGCGAATCCCAGAATAGAATCGCAGATATTCTGGTCGCAAAACGGTATTATATAACGGATTGGAAATAGATAAACTGTATATTTGGTTATACAGTATAGATACAGAATAAAAGACAAAATAAACAAAAATCAGAGAATTTATATTGTAGAAGAAAAAGAACTCGGTTTTACTATTGTCCAAAAAATAAATCGAAAGAAATAGTGGCGAATATAAATTGCTGTATATTGATTACCGATATTTCCAATAGAAATCTGTAATCAACAGTATAGTTATTACTCAATTCTGTTTCTATATTTTTCAGATAGACTAGAATAAAGTTGCGGCGGAATAGAGATACTGTATATATCTAACAGATTGCAAGATAAGTCTGTAACAGCGATATAGAAATACAAAATTTTCGGATACCGCAAAATAGAAATTCGCGAGACTGTTTACTATAACCGCTATATATTTTCCAACTATTTTTTGATATAAAGAATATATTCTATAGCTAGCAGTTTTATAACTGGAATTGGTTGGTTTGTGTAGATATAGTAATTTTCTTACAGTAATTATATCAAAGTCAGTTTTATAAAAAATCGAAGTAGTGTATATCTCTGTATCGAAATTGTAGTACAATATTGGAAGAGCTAAATTAACGTAAATATAATCAATGTACTAGAGAGATTTTGTATATATTAGACTGTACAGCTTTATTGCGTGATATTCCGATCCGCTATATCTCACAACAAAATATATCAGATACAACAATACCAAAACAATATCAACTATATAATAGATAATCCGATAGATAAAAACACCGCCAGTCAAACAGTATCTAATATCCGGGAACCAAATACAGTTTTTATATCTATTTTCTTTAATTTGCTATTTACTTCTGTTATAAACAAACTATATACAATAGTTATTATAGCGGTAGCAGCCACAATCAGAACAACCGAGAATTAGAAGATATCAGTTATCGATAGTAACAGAATAGATATTATCTGAGTTTCTATTTACCGGACTGCAAATAGACAGCAGTCTATAATCTCTGTTATAGAAAGTTTTTTGAATTCCAAGAACTACTACCAGAACAGTTGCAACAAAACCGGAGAGATATAAAATTATAATAATATAGAAAATATAGCGAAAGTTCGAGATCGTAATCTTATTTATCTTTTCGAGCAATTGATCTATTTCGGATTCTGTATTTCCGAATATAGATAAAAAATCAAAAACAAACTTCAAATAAAGATTCGAACAGATAATATAAGAGATATACTCAGATTTGCAATAGTTTCAAAGATTTACTGAATAGTATTGTAGAATCTGCGATTTCAGTTTGTCAATTTCCGATTGGATAGAATAATAAACAGCAGAAGTTATTTCTGAAACTGTTTGATCTGTATAGCTGTAAACAGTTGAAGCTATATTATCGGCGGCAGTATTTTTTTTATAGACAATAGCTGAGATATCAATTCCGTCAAATTTACTAAATCCACGGAGAAACAAATAATCTATATTCGGAAAATCTGTCAGATCTATCTATACAAATTATTAGTCAGTGGTGATACTATATATAAAAAATATTTTATCTTCAGAAAATACAGTCTATATAATATCGAAAATATAGAATAACCGACAAACAGTACAACCAGACAGAGTAAAACTATTACCGAAAACCACAATACAGTACTGATAGCAAAACAATCTAGACTGTATATCTTTTGGAGTTTTATTTTTTTATAGATTTTTTTAATCTAGTCCGGATAATTGAAAATATATCAAAAAACTATATAAATCTGATAGTGGATATAATTATATATATATATATCTATATTTCGGTAGAAATTGTAAATATTTCTGCTAGAATCTGACGGACTATATAAAACAAATTTTCAGATATCTTAGAGACTGTTTTTTTTGAATCTAGAATTAGTTTATTTTCAAACCGCAATAAATAACTGAAAACTGGTACAAAAAAACAATTGATATCAAAAAATAAAATACTATACTCAAGATCAAAAAATCCGGATTACAATTATATATCCAAACTATAAATAGATAGACCACTATAAAATCTATTTATCGAGTCTATATAATTATCAAAATCAGATTGACTCGGTAGAACCGAATCGAATTCGCTACTATAGCTCAAATTCGAGAAATTCAAAATCTGCTCTGTTTTTTGGAAATTATTCAATATAATATTCTTCAGATAGAACAATACAGAAATTACGGACCACAAACTTTTTAATTATACCAAAAATAGTTTCAAACTATCAGCTAGAATATATCTTTTCTATTTTGTCTTTGAAACAGAATTCAAACAGTTGATAGACCAGTATCGGAATATATACCGGCTGGAACAGATTTTGAAACTGCAGAAATATTTTTGTCTGATAAAAAAAAACTATATCTCTATTGTTGTACTACAAACCGACTAGTAGTATCGGATATATCCGCGGACAGACAATTATATTATATCAAGTTTGGATATAGACTTGGATTATAGACTGTATATATTAGACTACAAAAATTTTATTGCAGCTGTTTGGAATATATTTGTATTCAATAACCAATAGTAGATAGTAGATATCTATATAACCGAGAACGAATTCGGTATAGATCTTGATTCCAAATATTTGTTTTTCTGTAGCTATTAACTGTATAATTTTTAGATAATCGGAATACAATTTTCCAGAAACTACAAAACAGTTTTCTTCAATTACTACAAAAACAATTTTTCAACAAATATCGGCTATCAGACAGACTGATATACAAATATATTAACTACTACAAAAACTATTTCAACGGATCCGAGAACCGACAAACAGCAGACAGCTGATAGACAGTTTTGAAAACTGTTATAGATAGCAAAAAAGAACAGTATTTGTATTTATTTTTCCGGAATATATTTTTTATCCGGTAATTGAATTTATTATTTATTATTTCCGGATTCTGAAATAGTATACAGATAGAGAATTTGTACAAAGTCAATACAATATATTGCAACAAAATATATTGAATTCTATATTCAATAATTACTGTACAGCAAAAACTAAAAAATTGTATCAAATAGACAATTTTGTATTATTGGAAATATATTTGGAATATATTTCTAGTATTTATTGAAGATCGCCGCTATTTTCTACAGTTTATTGACGGAATTACTGTTATTCTGATAGAATCTCGAATCTCTAAAATCTCCGAAAAAAACAAAAATTTTTTTTAAAAAAAAATAGACAAAGACAAATTGTTTTCCAGTTTTCCAGAAAATAACCGACAGAAAATTTGGAGACAATTGAAAAAAATCGAATATCCAATTCTATCTCTGAAAATCTTTTTCAGAAACCGGTTTTATCTGGAAATATCGCAGAATATTATAAAACAGCTATTTCAGCAGCCAAATTATATCGATAACAAAATAACGATCGACAATAGTATATTCCGACTGTAGAATATAGATTCAATATTTAATACCGAGATCCGAAAAAACAGATTCCGAATATATATATTAGAATTCTGGTATTTCAGTTTTCAATATAAATTCGAAATAACGGATTGGAAACAGCTGAAATTATCGAACAGTTCTGTATTCAGATCAAACAGTAGTCAGCAGTATTCGGTATATCTGTCCAGTCGGATCTATATCTGGAAATATTTCTACCGTATAATAATAGCGAGAGAATTCCGAATATCTATTTATATCGATTTTTCTGTTCTGCCGGCCGTATTTTCTTCCGAGATTCTGTACAAATATTCTGAGAATAAATCAGAAAAAATTGCTGTCAAAAAAAAAAATAGAAAACTGTCGATAGATACAGTAGAAACTGATCGATATACTCTATCTACAGTATTGCTGCAGAAAAAACAAACGCCAATACGGATTATCTCGGATTTTCTGTGTCAATCGGTATTCAAAATATTTTTCAGCTATTTGATGGATTATAATACCGATAGTGGTCAGCAGATCTGGTCCGAGCTGTCGCAAGACAGTATTCCATATACTTTCGAATATAATCCAAGTCTCTATACACAATCAGTACAAATCTCAAATATAAATAATATCAGTCCTGGGAACAGCTTTGAATCCGCACCAATCCCTGACTGGGAATTTTCTTTCGCTGGACACAGCCCTGCTGCCATATCCTTATACAATAATATTTGAATCTTTTGCTTGTAGTTACAATCCTTTTTTATTTATAGACTATTTGACAGCTAGAATAGTATATACAGAATTTGGACAGATTTGCAGAGAAAAGATAAAAATAATTTTATTTTGAAATATATCGATTGACTGCTCGAGTAAACAAACTGAAAATATCTATCTGGTCTCTGTCTATTTTGTTTTTCGCAGAATCTCTAGCGAGATATTTCAGTATAAAAATTCCAACAGAATATATATGGTTCGGCAGCGATTGCGAAAATAAACCGTTTTATTTGCTATTGACTGTATTGATAAAGATATTCAGAATTCGGTTCCAATCAGCAATCTCTAGCTGTAATCTAGTCAGATATAAATAATATAGTACTCGAGAGAGATACTGTAAACAGCGGCTGATAGATTAATCCAGTCGCCGTAGTTTAGATCTGTCTTTTATTCTCAAATTATAATATACAATCAAAATTGCAGATATATCTATCAGCAATCGAGAATTCGGTTCAACTATAGCGGAATATCGCGGTCTATTCTCTGATAATCCAGATTGGATAAACAGTTGCTCAGTTGTCTGTACAGATTCCCGAAACGGAACAGATAAACGGTATAGAATTATTTTATTTACCGGCCGTTTATTTTGTTCTAGACTGTAAAATAGCAATATAGATCCGCGCGACAGTATTCAAAGAAATAGAATTATAGTTCTGATATACAATTTATCCAAATAGATATTATTACTACAAAAGAGATACAGAGAAATTTCGCTGGAGCGGATTTGAATTGTATAGAATATTGTATTTTCTGCAGTTGCTTCAGCTGGTAAATATATCGTAAAATTTTGTAAATCGACTTCTATTACGATTGAGATATAGTAGAAATTCGAGAATAGCTATATTTAAATAATACTGGATTGTCAATTCTAGAAAGTATTTTAGATATAGCGGATACTATAATATAAATTTAGTCAATTCTGGAGATAAACTGAGATAAATTATCGGTTATATAACTATATACTGCAGTTTCTGAAAATTGGAAAAGTATTTGGAAAATTGAGAATATTGATTTACTGTTGTTTATACTGTTGGTATCTTTTACCAGATCCCCGAATCGGTGATCACCGTTGAAAACAACTATTATTTCTTATCTGTATTTTATCAACGCCAGTCTCACCAGTTATATTACCAGCTATATCCGTTATACAGTCAATTACTTTACCAATTATTTCAACAATTATTTTATCAGTTATCAGACCAGTCTCACCAGTCTTATCAGTAAATTTAATAAATAACTACCAGTTCTTTTCGCCAGTTTATCTTTCGTAATTATTGATTAAGTCCAAATTTTCCAAAGATCGATTTATAACTTTCAGTGGTTGATTTTATCGGCTGATTTCCACGATTGATTCCGACGGTGAATCTCTTATCAGTTTCTGTTGATAATCAATCTTGGATTCAATTTCTGCAGACAATTCAATGTAAGAACAAAAAAAAAAGAAAAAAAAAGACTGTTAGAGTTCAGACAGCGAAGAAATTTTCTATAGTATATTCTCCAGCCGTACTCGATTTGTTTCGCCGGAATAGATAAACTTTACGAACCAGAGAAATATACGGTATATTCCCCAAATATTCCAGTCTCGTATTACAATTTTATTATATACCATTTCAGAGAACTCCGTACTCTTAGAATCGTATATCCGATTTTCTGTTATAGAGAAACTGCAAAGACAAAAATACAGGTTATCTGATATAATATAAGGATATTGCAAATCAGATATCAAGCCGGATTTAGTCCCAAGATATCTATCTATACAAAGGATCAAGTTGGTTGAGAAATCAGATTGTTCTTTTTATTGTTCCTGTATAGTCTAATATCTTTCTCTGAGCTACAATACGATCAAATTATACTGTATTTATAACTGGTATTTCGAAATTCGTACAATCAAAATTCCATTAAAAATACGAAACTTCCGCAATCTCCGCGGCGTAAATATCTGGTTTTCTAAACAAAGAATTTTTTCTCTGCACTAAAAAAGATTGTAGTCGCTCGTTTTTTCTGTAAAGAAACTGAAGTACAAGACAATACAGAAATACAATACTAACAAAAACGAGACTATCTTCTACTATACTACCAAAAATCAATTCTATATTCTGTTTGGATATTTGTATAGACCAATTAATCCGACTGATAGCGGAATTCTTTTGTATCTTTTGGATTGACGTCGAAAGAGAAGTTGTCAACTGGTCAGTTTTTGTACTTTTTTGTATTTCTGTTTTTGTATCGACTGATATCCAAGAATAAATCGGTAACGGAACGAATTGGCTGTTATACTGTATAAATATAAATATATTTTCCCAGTCCTCGTCGTATTCTTCGACTTTCTGGATTGATACAGTATATAACAGACTAGATCTCGAGATCTCTTTATCCAAAATATCCAAATCCCCAAATTCTTTATTCGCACTACTTTTAATTTGCGCTGGCAAATAGAAAATATCAGATCGGAGTTCTGGCCAAGAAACAAAAATAGACGGATTCAGCGGTTCGAAAGTCCGCTGGTTCTGGTTCTTATAAAAAACTAAAAAAAAACCGGATTTATAATTGTTATCTGATATAGCAGATTCTGAAGTATAACTAAACTGTCTGGAATAAAACTTGTCTGTAGCGGTCAATATATAGTTTTTATTTGATAAAATCTTAGTCGCGGAGTATCTTGATTGTATTCCAAAAATTACTGAATCTGACTGAGTATTCGTTTCTAGATCCAAAAATATAGTATCGGATATAATTATATCAGAAATCTATTCTGGAACAGATATTCTAATCCCGTTTAGTAGACTGTAAACAAATATAGAACGAGGATGAATAGAAACGCGGGAGAATAGCGTAGATATACGGAATACGTATATACTAGATCTGGACAGACGGATTATAATATCAGTGTATAATTATTTGTATGGGGAAAACTATCTATTACAGATCTTAGAAAAGTTCGGGCTGGACTATTCGTAGATATACTAATCTAAAAAACAGTACTTGTATATAGTACCGAAGTCGAGAATTTAGAAATACCAAATACCAGAAGTTTTATTGTATCTAACACTATATAAAAAGCTAGATTTCCATTAGAAATATTCTAAAATCTATATCAAGAAAATACTATATATAGTGAATATCCAAAATATACGGCTGCAGAATACAAAAATTAGATTTTAGAGTCTATATTTCTGTTTCTCAGTTTAGTGGAAGAGTAATTATCGTTGAGATTTGGAAAAATTGATTTATATACCAGTATAAATATAGAATACAGATAGATATAGCTCAAACAAATACAGAAAAAATATATATATTTGTTTTCTCTTTAGTAGACTATAATATTATAATATTTATCGCAGAAATGGTCTCTGTTCTGACGCGGATAAAGAAAGAGCAACTGCGTAAATACTGTAACAATCTGTTTCGCCGCTATAATAAATTCTGGTTTCTATATAGTATAAAGAACTGGCTGGTTATAGAGCGGTCCGATAGACAAATCTTCAAGTATTATTCTTATTCTGGTATCTCTCCGTCTTCAGAAGATGATCTGGTAAGGGCAATTTATGCGATCTCGAGATACTATATGGCTACAGAACGCTAATTTGTAGAAGGACAACCATACGAAGTCTCCGATTGTCAGAACTCCTCGCCATTACGAAACGACAAATACTATTGAGTCGAGTCAGCCAGAGAAGGAAAATCCTTCTATTTCCAATATTCCGTCTCGAGAAAGTGATATATAGAATATCTTAGCGCAGTATCTGGACGAATATCGCTGTACAAAATAATCGATTCGAATCAGCTATAGTTAAACGGGGCTCAATTTTTCAGAGGAATTGAAGATCAGAATTTTATTATATAATAATATTTATAGATACTGTACTATCTACTGTAAAACAAGTCTAGGAATTGTAGATGAATTGTTGAACTAGCTACTTCTAAATTTTATATAAATTATTAAGAATACAAGAAGAATTATATTCGCCAATTTTGAATATATACGGATTTATTTTCAGGGTATTAATATAGAGAAAATTGATAGAGTAAACAGAGTTGCGAATTCCGGAAAAATTTGATCTTGTCGAGATTATCTATATTCGTCTTCTGTTTCAGATAAAAACCGTTGAATTCGATAGCAAAAATATTTCAAAAATTAGAAATATTGTTTTTCTTGAAATAATCTGGTTCGTCAATCTGAGTCGGATAGAGCCCAGATCTTTGGTAAATATTTAATACCGGTAAACAAACTAGTACTGTTCAGATATTTGAATTACAGTTATTAAAAGAAAAACGAGTTTCAATTATTTTTATTTCTTTATCAGCAAAATACTTTATTTTTTTCTGAGTTTTACTGTCGGTTTTATATTGTTTAGTCTACGGATCACCGATATCAATCTATTAAAATTAATCTACAGTCTCTACTAAAATAATTTCAATCTAGTATATAATATATAAAAAAAGAAAAAAAATTAGTTTTTTTGAGAAATATATACGTTTTGAAAATTGAACTCACAATTTTTTATTTCGCTAATCTATACTTGGTCTTTGACTATCGGAATTCAATATATTTAAATTATTTTTTCTATATTCTATACTATAGAAATATCTAGCAAAAATATTTTTTGACTCTTACAATAAAATTTGCTGGATAGAAGATTTTTCTATCTGGATTTCCGCTAGTTTATAGTTATCTTATTATAATATTGTCTGAGCCGTATAGCAAACAGTCTCTAAATAATTTACTACTGGCTGCAGACAGTAGCGATTTTCCGTATAAACTACAGAGAAACGGTTTCCGAACTCTGTTCCAGAAAACTATATATTATATCGGAGATAAGTAGACAATTTGTTTTCTAGAAAATACAATATACAGTGGTAGTTTTTGTTAAATTAGTCTAACTACAGATCTCGAACCAACCAAAATCTCGAAATAGAATATTATTAAGTTATTCGAAAATAGCTGTTCTTCAGATATATTATGGAATCTCGGTGGTTTGGCGACGACGGATTATAATCTCCAAATTCTATTCAAGATTCCAGAAAGTATTTTTCCAGGAAAATATATTTTGGTTTGGATTTGGTTCAACAAAATTGGTAATTGTGAAATGTATATAAATTGCGCTCCGATAACAGTAACTAAACCGCCGCTAGAGCAATATTCCAAAAATCCAATAAATATTTCATTTTTTCTATCTATATTCGTGGCAAATATTAATGGTTGTATAACGAAGGAAGGTATAGATATTTATTTTTTTGAGTCTGGGAATATTGTAGAATCCAAAAAATAAAAAAAGAGGATTTTCGAAGATGGCGGACCAGTATATATTGGGAATCTTCGATTTGGATTTTTTTTTGATTCAGAAATGGCTATACTATCAAATACTAAAAGTGATATTTCTATTATTTCCAGTACCCCGGTATCCAGTATACCGGTTTCCAATATATTATCTTCCGGTATTCTGGTATCTAAATATTGCAGCTGTGGCTGTTATAGTTTGTATTATACAATGGCTACAACAATCCCTAAACAAGATCTGCGGAGAGAGTAGGAACCGAGATATTTAATCCGAAAAAGAGGGAGGAAATTTAAGGATTACTGTATGGGTATTCAAAGTAGTCTTTGTAGGTTTATAGTTATTTGATACAAGTTTAAATCCCGACAATTTCAATAATTCCAAGGCCGCTTAGAGACAGTCTAGTCTATCAAGATACAGCAATATTATAATCAGGAAATTAAAAATAATCTCGGAGCTTTCAGAATTTGTTATATATATATCCGCAATATGAATAGACCGCTGATCTGAGTTCTGCTAATAATTGAACCGATTTCTGATTATTTATTTCTCAAAATATTTTTGTTTCTTGATATCAGATAGAATTTTAGAGAATATAGTAAAAATTGACTGTACTGGTAGTTCTCTGTTTATCTATTGTTTTTGTAGTATTTTCTATCTCAATAGATCGGGCAATATAAGAGAATATATAGTCGGTACTATAAAAGATGGCCAAAGTATTTATAATTTGTTTAAGTGGAATATTTTCTATTCTTGATCAGTACTAATAACCATTATTTTTATTGCAATCCCAAGATTTGTATTCAAAATATTGATACAGATATTCTCAAAATTGTTTTGACCAGTTTGTATACTGGTATACTTTTTTCTGGTTCCGCTGCCAAAATCTTAGTATAGATAAATATTTGGGCGGATTATTCTCTAAGTTGAGGACAGCTGTGTAAGAAATCAGTATAGTACTATCTCTTTTTCGTAAAAATACTAATTATCTATCGATCTACTCAGATAACTTATAACAGATTGGTGAGAATAGTTTGGAAAAATATTATAATTTTATAATATATACTATATATATAAACTATAAATTATATTTCTAGAAATTTTTATTCAAAAAAAAGATTGATATTGGCTAAAGATTTGTATCCGAAGACAACTTTTGTTATTCTTTACCGTTTTCTAATATCAATAGTATCTTTATTTTTCAGTATCCAGAAAACTTGTTCAACTATTTTATCTCTATACTAAAGCTATACAACTCACAGATATTTTAGAATCTTTTTCCGTCTTCTAGCAAAAATAATCTCTTCTTTTACTTGTAGTATATCTTCTATCCAAAAAAGATATTTTTTATTTTTAGAGAAACTCGACTGTTTTTTTTCTGAGTTTATAGACCGGATTCTTCTACTCAGTTTTTTTTCTGAGTTATATAGCAATGGATTTCACTCCGTTCTATATATTATTATATTGATTTTCCAGTTCAAGAGTTTCCCGTATTTTCAGAAGAATTTGATCAGTTTTATAAAAACCAATTTTCTACGGAAAGAGATTCTGAAGCGATCGAATTTCTATAGCGACTATACCAGTATCTGTCAAACTCGTTACAAAATTTCGTTTGACAATATTATACCGAATAATCTATTTGTCTTCCGTTATTGTCAATTAAAAGATAAGAATCCCTTGTTACAAACCATTATTGATTGCAGTTTATATTTTGAATTTCTTTTTTTCTACTATACAATTATACTATTATATTACAATTGTAATAGAGAAAGTCTTCTATATATAGTATTTAAAAAAAGGCAGAAAAGAATTGCTAGAATTCTTATTCGTATCTCGATATTAGACGGTCTAGTTTTATCTTTATAGTTGACCAGCGGCAAAATTGGACCATCAGTCCTCGATATTGTATTATCGGATGATTTTGTTCTGGAGCGTAGAATATACAGATATTCTATAGAGGAGATAGGAAAGCCACAGTTTGACTATTATTTTTTTATATACAATGTGTTAAAGAAATATCCGCGGAGAAAAAAAATCGGGTTTAAATATATCGAACAGTTCAAGCGGGATTACTCTGAAATTATTTACAGAGAGATATTTTTCGAAATCTATATCAGGAACGTAACGAAATAAGTATTGTATATTTTGTATTCACTTATTATACTATATATCTATTTACAGATATTTACAAGAATAACCTATTTGATAGGTACAGAGCTGCTCGAAATCAGTTTTATCTCTTTTTTCTCTTTCAATCTTTTTCTAAGATCTATTCTGTATAATATTATATCTATTATAGTTAGACTATTTCTGAACCGGTATTGAATAGTATTTCAGTACAACTGTAAATAAACAAATAAAAATAGATATTGTATTCGTTCGTATAAACTTTTCTGTAATCTAGAACACTCTTTGCAAACAAATCAAACAATCTAGTTATCTATCTGTCCACTTTTGCAATTTGTATTCCAATTTCAGCCAATTTTTCTGTCTAAAATAGAATCTAACGAACAAACAAAAGATATATACAGACTGAAAGAAAAACAAAACTGGTGGAGTATCTTTTTACAATATATTTTTTATCCGTTCTATTCCAAATTTGCGGTCCTGACTGATTCCAGTATTTGCTGAACCACAAAAAACAAAATATACTAATATTGAATTGATCAGAACTGTTTACTATAATTAACAACCGTCTGTATTTCTATAATAATATTCAAATCCAAATATTCCAGTTCTTGGAACAGAATTCACAATATATACCGATTCTAGAATTTTACAACAATATCCAATTCTTATATTATATATTTAGTTCTTTACCGGATTGCTATTCTAAAAACAGTTCCGTAATCCCAAATTTGTTCCAGCAAAAAACAGCCAAATTTTTTCAATTTTCTAAGTAGAAAACAAATAGACCGGACAATAATATTTTTCTAGATTTTTTCCGGTATACAATTGAATAGAAAATAAAAATAAACAACTGTTTTAAATAGAAAAATACAATAAAAAATATAGTTCTGATTCCAAATATTTATTGATCTTTATTTCTACGGAATAAATTGAAAAAAGTTTTTCAGAAAAAAAATTTTTTGTAGTCGAAAAATCAGATCGGATAGTATTTCTGTAGTTATATCGGTCGATAATCGCAAATACAAAAATATAAAAATATAGTACAATTCTTTTGATATTGATTGGATTACTGTAAAAAAACAATTAATTGTATAGAATAAATTTTATATTCAGAACAAAATTCTAAAAATTACAATTATTTTTATCTTTATAGAAAACAATAGTTTTTCCAGAAATACAGCAGACAAAAATAATAAACAAAAAAAATTCTCTATTACAACAAAAATACTAAACAAACAGAATATACAATTTGATACTGAAAAATATATATCTGAACAACAGTCAGTCTGACGGACTGTCTACAGTTTAATATATTGTTTTTTTTTATTTTGTTATTTCGGACTGTATTGCTGGTAGAATTTCTACAGAAAAAAATACTATCAATTGAAAATATATTATTTAAAATATTTTATCGTATATATTGAAAATAGTAATATATTAAATTGCCAAAATAATATTTCTGATACAATCTGTAACAATCTATATATAGAAAAACAACAGAAATTGGAATATTTATAGTCTAAAAACAATAAATTATTTATATTTGGAAACTGTCTATCTATCAATATTAATTTTATAGAAAAACAATTTTTACTACAATTATCAGTAGTTATTTCTATTATATTGTTTTTTTTTTTTTAGCAAAATCGATAAAAAATATTGTTTACAATCAATAGACTATACAATACAGCTGTAAAAAAATACAGTATCTGGCAAAAAACAAATATTATTGATAAAAATCTAAAAATTCAATTTCAGCTGATTTATAATATTATATTTACTAATAATCTGGATTTTGAATAGATCTATAAAGATCAGAATCCGGATTTTTTTATCGGAAAAAAAATTGTAGTAGATATTGTATACCGATTTGTAGATAATATTATCAAATAGATAGAGATTGTAAAAATCTAAATTAATAGATAAAATTAGAATTCGAATTGGTTGTAATTTGATCTAATTGCAGATTTGATTTTGTATTTTATTGTTTCCAGTAAAATTATAATTGAATACTATATATCTTCAAATACAAATATATATAGAAAATTCAATACTATATTTTTTTTCTATTTGTAAATCAGTCAAATACAGTATTAGTTATTCAATCTTATACTATACTATACAGCAAATAATTCAGAAATAATTTTCTACAACTATATCTGTATATCGAAAATAATTGATTGTATTTTTTTTTCGAGATTTTACAGTTTTAATATATTTTTTAAAAAATATATAGAATTTTTGCTCCGGATTCTGTTTATATTTTTGTCAGTAATATCTGATAAAAATTTTCAATTCAGAAAAGAATTTTTCGATAGAATTCAGATCTGATAAATAGAGAAATAAATAAATCAGTTTTATTTCGGTATCCGTATATATTTTTTTGAATCGATCAGAATAGTAGAATAATATATTGTTTATAACAATAACAGATCTAAATTCAGACTATTTTCTACAGTATTTTAGAAACTATTCGATAAAATTTTCGAATACAGCTGTATCAGTTGAATTTTGGAATACTCGAAATAAAACAATACTATTTTATATATATACTGACAGAATTTGGTATTGTTGATTACAGTAAAATTTGGATATCTGTAATAATATTAGATTCAATAGAAATCAGCCAGTATATCTAAATTCTATTTATTTATTGTATCCGGATTTATCAATATAAATTAGATAATACAATTTGAATTCTGATAGATTATATAGATAGAAATTTTGTAGATCAGTATTTTGTTTTTTTGTTTTTTGTCAAACAATTTTTTTCGACTATCCAACCGAAACAAAAATCTGTTTAAAACTCGAATTTATTATCCAAATATAAAATTTATTCCAGAGAAAGAATATCAATTTATCTATATATAATTCTGGTTTCTCGAAAAGATAGTTATATATAATCTGGAATATAGAAAATATAATATTTCGTCGCCGGTCAATACGGATTGAAAAAACTCTGATATATCCGAAAAATCGAAGATTGTTGTAGATATTGATAATTGAATATTTGCTATATTCAGCAGTCTGGACTATTTCTGAGATAGTCAGTAATCTACTGTATATTATATTACAAATTATTTTCAATTTGGATAGAGAAAACCGAGATACTATTTTTGGAGAAATAGTAAAAAATAGTAAAAAATATTGTTATCGTAGACAAATTCTTTTTCTATATTTATTCTGTTTATTTCTCTGTTCAGAAAACAGATAAAATAATTGTTCTGAAACAAAAAAACGAAGTAGAAGAGATTACAAACCACGGATTTACACAAGACTGATTTGTCGCTGTCTTGATACTGGATTTGTGATATACCAAATTCGCGCCAAACCTGGCTCCCATTGGTCTGGTACTTGTTCTCTCATATACTCGTTTTGCTGTTTTCCTCGTTTCAGGACAACTGTATACGACAGCGTATATCCCCAGTCTTTGGGGAGTGCTGGGGTATTAGAAAACGCACGTAACTTGGGGCCATCTGGTTCCTGGGAAGGTGGTGTTTCTTGGCGACCTTAAAACTACGCGCGTTGATCAGTATTTCAACCTCATAAATAGATATTGCATATAAAAAATAATTGGTATTGCTGAGGGACTGGGTTATAAAGAGGAAAACCGATTTAATGAGCCTAAAAAAAGTAGACTTCAAACACAAAACTCAATTGCGCAGCGTCGGTGATGGTCATTGAGGAGGGCTGAGTGAGCATTGATTGGCTATGAAATTGTTGCGTACAGTATTGAATATCCAATGATGTATATGGAAAAAGGATAATCAAGTAGGACACAGATATGGCTGTGGGTTTGTATGAACACTGATTAAAGGCTAGAAATGGGATTTTGTTGTGAGAGAGCGAGGAACATGACGCGGCCTGACGCGCAGCCAATAGCCAATGTGCTTGCATATATAGCAAAATTATTGGGATCGTCTGGGCGATATTCTGAAGGCAGCCACAGCAGCTTCAGTCCGTTAAAGATTATCCAGGAATACCCCTCGCTTAATCTGTATTCAAGTTGCTTCAGCGGTAAAATAAAATCGCCGAGTATAGGCGCCAAAGGACTAATTGAACCTATCTCGTATATACCAAGATTTGTATTCAGCAGATTTAGATTATTCTTATCGAATTCAAAAGAGCTGATAAAATCAATAGAAAGAGTTGATATACTCCGGCCGGTGGCCGGATCCCAGATCTTGACTGTATTATTGTCTGACACTGATACGAGTCGGTTTCTATCTGGCGACCAGACAATTGATCGGATATAATATCTATATTTCTCGAGAGTTGATATAGACTGGCTGGTAGCCGGATTCCAGATTCTGACTGTTTTATCAAAAGATTCTGATACAAGTCGGTTTCTATCTGGGAACCAAACAACCGACCAGATCCAACTACTATACTTCTCGTAAATTGATATAGTCTGGCCGATAGCCGGATTCCAGATTCTGACTATATAATTATCTGATACTGATACAAATCGGTTTCTATCCGGAGACCAAACAACGGATTTAACGGAGTTACTATATTCTCTGAGAATAGATATACTTTGGCCGGTAGCCGGATCCCAGATCCTGACTGTTTTATCCAAAAATTCTGATACAAATCGATTTCTATCTGGCGACCAGACAATTGACCAGATCCAATTACTGTATTTTTCGAGAATTGATATAGTCTGGCCGAGAATCGGATCCCAGATCCTGACAGTTTTATCCAAAGATACTGATATAAATCGGTTTCTATTTGGTAACTATATAATCGACCGAACCGAATCACTATATCTCTCAAAAATCGATATACTCTGGCTGGTAACCGGATTCCAGATTCTGACTGTTTTATCAAAAAATTCTGATATAAATCGGTTTCTATCTGGCAACCAGACAATCGATCAGATCCAACTACTATACTTCTCGAGATTTGATATAGTCTGACCGAGAATCGGATTCCAGATTCTGACAGTCTTGTCAGAAAATACTAATACAAATCAGTTTCTATCTGGTAACCAGACAATTGACTGAACCGAACCACTATATCTCTCAAGAATTGATATACTCTGGTTAATAGTCAGATTCCAGATTCTGACTGTTTTATCAAAAGATTCTGATACAAATCAGTTTCTATCTGGTAACCAGACAATCAAATAGACTGAACTACAATATTTCTCAAAAATTGATATACTCTGGCTGGTAACCGGATACCAAATCCTGACTGTTCTATCAAAAAACACTGATACAAATCGGTTTCTATCTAGTAATCAGACAATCGAATTAATATATTTACTATATTTCTCGAGAGTTGATATAGTCTGGCCGGTAGTCTGATTCCAGATTCTAACTGTTTTATCAAAAAACACTGATACGAATCGGTTTCTATCTGGTAACCAGACAATCGAATTAATATAATTACTATATTTCTCAAAAATTGATATAATCTGGCCAGTAGTCGGATCCCAGATTCTGGCTGTTTTATTTTTCGACGCCGATACAAATTAATTTCTATCTGGTAACCAGACAATTGACTCAATCGAATAACTATATCTTTTGAGAATCGATATAGTCTTACCGGTGGCCGGATCCCAGATTCTAGCTGTTTTATTATAAAATACAGATACAATTCGGTTTCTATCTGGTAACCAGACAATTAACTGGACTGGACTATTATATTTTTTGAGAATTGATATAGTCTTGCCGATAGCCGGATCCCAAATTCTGGCTGTTTTATTATAAAACACTGATACAATTCGGTTTCTATCTGACGACCAGATAATCGACTCAACCGTATCACTATATCTCTCAAAAATTTGAAGACAGAGACTCCAGTGTTTCTTTTCTACGGAATTATTCAAGATCCAGTCTGGTCTTTTATCCTGAAAAGATATCTTTATAAGACTTTTTAATAGACTAAAAATAAGAGATAAATAATATACTTGTAAAATACTGTTCTCAATAGCTGTTCTGTAATACTGAATAAATCTAGATATATCTCGAACTCGATCTAAAAATTCTTCCAATTTTATTTGGTTCTTCTAAATTGCAATCTTTATCAGAGAGAAATATATTTTTATACAAATAGCTACTTATCTCAATCAAAATTTCAAACTTTTGTATCGCTTGGATACTATCTGAAACACTTCCCAAAATACTAAGAGTCTCGAGCTATTGAAGAAATTTCTGTTGTAGAAATATATCTATGTAATTCCTGTTATAGATACTCAACTCAGAAACTTTAATACTCTGGCTGTCTTCAAAATAGTCTATCCAGTAGATATATATATATTCCACCGCTGTCAGTGGATTTGGGCTATATTTGCAAATATTCTTCGGATAGAGCCCTGGTAATTTGATATTCAAGATATTATATTGAAGTATCTTGAAAATAATATCGAGAGATCGAGAAAATATAATATTGTATTCAGTTTCTATATCTCCAGAAAATATCTCTCTAAATATTTTCTTCAGTAAAAATTCTTTTGCCGACTGATGAACAAATACAATAGTATATTTCTGTATCGTTAAAAACGATCCACAAATTGCGACAATTTCTTCAAACGGATTAAAATTATTATAAATATCGTCAGATAGTTCGATAAGAGAAGTCAATTCTTGTAATATAATAGACCGAAATACAGTTGATATAATTGCCAGTATCTTTTTACAGAGTTCAGTATCTTCTGATTCGCGAACTCGGTTAATTATTCGATAATATAGATCATCTAGTCCAGAAGAAAATAACTCTAGTTTCTTGAGTATATTTATTTGTATTTTTTCAAGATTCTGATATACCAAGACCACCCAGAGAAAGATATTTTGCGAGTTCGACAATAGATAAGATTGAACAGTATTATAAGTCTTATCGCTGTATCTTTTAGTTTTTGCCAATTACTCAATTTTATAGTAGATAAAATAATCCACTGTTCGAGACACAGATATCTTATTCAGCTCCAATAAGACTAGAGCTAGCTGAATAGTATTGTCAAGTCGCTCAGTAATTTCAGACCAGTTACGGCTGGATACGATCTACTTTATCTGTAGATTAACTGATAACTTCTGGACAATTAAATCGAGAAAAAAACAGAGTCTATCTGTGTACTCATCCAAAGTATCAATTACCAAATAAATTATCTGCAAGATCGGATCTTTTATAATTTCCCTGAAGATTGTTGAAAATATATTCTATACATTGATATTCTCAAAAAGAATCTTTTCTGTATAGTCGTACCGAATTCGTATATAGAATAGGAGAGATGGATATTTTGTAACAAATAAATATATCAAATCTTTCAGGACAGATATAGTACTGTTAATTCGTATATCGATAGCTTGACAGAAAAAGAACAAGATATTCGTATTTTTCCTATATAATTTTGTCAACTCTTCAATAACACTATATAAAAATATAGTCTTGCCTTTACCAGGATCACCCCTGATCCAGAGAAGACGATTTCTCTTATTGTCTTGCTATTGTCTGAATTCTTTGTTGTCTAGAATCCAGCGATACGAGTCTTTGAGTAGACCACCCTTGGTATCCTTGATCCGTTCTTTATTATTGATAGGATTGGTCACATGTAAATCGCGAAGGTATTCTTGATTCAGCGTTTCGGATTGTACTAAAGCCGATCACTATTTGGTAACTGTCGATTACAATCGCATCTATTTTCCACTTACCAATCGTGATATTCCCGACATTCCCGTGTATCACTCCTGCCTGGAACCCAGAGTTTTTTTCGCCGTAGGAAATAGTAGTTGCCATGGCCGTTGCGTAAGAGTTTTGAGGAGGCTCAAATCCACGCGTGGATCTCCCAATCCCCAATCTACCCCGCTATCAGGTGATCGATTCGAGACAGATGAAATCGACCGCCTTGATCATATTCCCTTATAATCACCTTGATAAATGATGTGTCTTTCCATTTACATTATTCAGGAGGTCAATACGTGAACGTAGCGCCATCTTCCTCGAAGTTGCCGCAAAAGGCCAAAGCTCTAACCAAAGTGACGAACCTTGTGGTTAACCGCAGCGTAACGATTGTATCTGCATTTCAAAAAAGTTACAACCCCGCATTTGTGTAATTTATCCTTACAAAAACATTTCAAGATTCAAAACCGAACTAGGTCCAAGAGGGACTAGTATATTTCAGAATAAAGTTCAGAAAAGAAAAGAAAAGAAAACAAAGGTGAATCTGATTTCGAGCGGTCCTGTAACTCAACTATCCTAACTAATAAGTCTCGGCCCCGAAGGGAACTGCTATAGAACTATTTGTTCTTAAAATTATGAGTAATGGAGTATAGTTTTGCAAACAATAGAATAGAGTGTATCTAATAGATAAGCTGTTCTCTGTATCCGCAAAATAGAAATATCGCAATTATTGGATGATCGCTGTGCGGTTCTTGTATCGGAGTATATATATCTTGGAGAGCGATATCGGTTAAGGTGGCGGTGGGTTTGGAGATGTGGGGTAGATACTTCAGTTATGGTACTCAATTCAGGAGTACGCTAACCAATTTTATCTTTTTTCCGTATAAAATACAGCTTTGAGGGAAATTATCTAGGTGTATACAGTAAATAACGCTAAAATATTGGTAGTGAGACCAAGTTAGATTTATTATATATTATCGGTCAAGTCTATTTCGATCCAGTCTGTGTTTCTTTCTTTTTCGCCAAGTTCCGCCAATAAGATTGATATACTGTTCAACGTTTTTCCGATCTTTTTTTAGAGTTCTCGCCGTAATTTACTTCTCTCAGTTCCGGACAATCCAGTAGAATATAAGTGATACTGTTTCGTTCGCCACGGTTATATAGATTATTATCGCGGATATAGAAGGGTTTTGTGTATGTTGATAGCCAGCAGTGTCCAATTTGGAATTGCGCCAGTATATAAGTCCGGTTTCTAGGTAGGGATCCGTTTGTCAGGAATATCTGGAAGGCGCTCGCGCCGTAGAAACGGACGGGGTTTCAAGGAAGTCCGACAGTGGATTTCGAAAACAAATTGTTCCGGATACTGGTTATTGGCCAGTAATTATATATAATATTATATTTTCCGTCCGGTCTATTTGTTCAAAGATAAAAAATGATCCAAGATCGAGAACGAATTTGATCGTAGAACTGATAATTGCGTGATAAAGGATCGAAAGTGTATCGGTATATTTGCGGTATATATAGTAAATCAATATTTTGTGTTTTTTTATATAATAGAATAGGAAAAAAAAAGATTTTTGTCGAATTTTCTAAGAACTAAATTATCTATTGAGTATTCTGATCTGGATTTGTCTGACGATCTGAGTAACAAATAATTTACAGAGTTTAATCGTACTATCCGGATTTTCTTGAGTAAATTGTTGTTTTGTCTATAGTTTCTCCAAATAGATCAATAATAATAAAATAATATTCTTGTATACTGTGATTATCAAAATACGGATACTGTAGAAGTTTTATATATTCTGACTTAGTTTTCCCGGTCTCCAAAAGGATTCTCTGGAAGTGATTATATAGAGAACTTCCGAGATTACCGGGAGCTAAAAGTCTTGTTTTTTCGAAAAAAAAAAAAAACCGAAAGATACTGGAGATATAAATTATACAAAATTGATTTTGTATAGGTTCGCCCGATATTGAGTTTTCTATATCCCAAATTTGTCTTATACTATAGCAAGAATATATTTAGAGTATATTTATAGTACTCAGGATTTATTTTCGTCAATTCAGATATATTTATTGGAATCTAGTTCAGAAACTAACATCTGTAAAATGTAGGGAACTGGATTTCAGTAGCGATATAGCAATCATAAACAGTCATAAAAAAATTCTCTATCTCAGTACAGATTTAAGCAAACATTTTATTCTGATTTTGTTTTATTAGTTGGAATAAAATCCGGTATACAACAGATACAGTCCGTCTAGTCCCAATTTACGCCTCCATCTTTGCGAAGATCATATATGGATACTAACTAACTTAGCATTTTGATTGAAAACACCACAATAGCTCGAACTCAACGACGATATAAATTACATAATGGGACTTATTAGTTAACGTAGTTCCCGGCCGACCGGCACACCCGGTCGAGCGGCACACCTACCCCCATTAGAAAATTTCACGATCGATTATCTCAACCAACACCCATTAATTTAACTAGATAATACGATTTTTACATGAAGTAATCCTATGGCCAATTTGGCCACATCCACTGCAGGTAGACAGAGCCCTCCTGGCCGGTTGAATCGGCTGATTAGACAGATCGACCTCCTCATGCGATCCTACCTTATCAGCTTCTACTGGCTGAATTGGCTGCTGAGCTAGCTGTAGGCCCTCTTCGATTGATAGCCCCCCTTTGTGTACATTCTGTCTAGTCGATCGAAGGCGCTTTTGACGATTTTTTTCATTTGCTGCGTGTAGATCGGCGTTTTCCTTCACTAATAATGCAGTGTGATGTAACGCTTGATAGTGGCCCTTAAGAATCTGATCAACCACTAATTTCAACGGGCTTGGAGAGCTTTTTGACCGCCGATCTATTAGATCTTTTATTATTTTAGTCTGTTTTCGTAGCTGGGCTACTGTTCTAGACATTTTTGGTGTGAATTGGCTAGAACTGCTGCTTGGTCGGCTTGATAGTGGTAAAGGTATTCGAAGCGATATATTAAGTTTAGAAAGTATCTGATTAGCATCAACTGGCACAATATCAATAGCTGCAAAGCTATTATGAACAATATTCGACTGAAAAACTTCTATTCTTGTGCATAGATAGTCTGCAAGAAAATCAAACTTATCGATGTGATTATAGCCAGTACGGGCTAAATCGCTCACAAAATGACTATATATATATTTAAGCGCTGCAAAATATCCAATATCAAGCAGTTGAAGTAGATAAAATAAATACAAAAATATATAGAGTAGAATAATATTGTTTTCAGCACAGATTCGATCGAATTGGAATATAAGATGACTACTATATCTGTCAAGAATCAATAGCTGAAATCATCCTTGTATACGCGAATTGATATATGGAATAAAGATTTTTTGAAGTCAGCGAAGATCGATTTCATCAGTAGTCCAGCCATTATTCGATATTTCAATTCACCAATTGCTAGAAAGATTTGATTCAAACCAGCCAGCAATATAAATCTGGCCTTTGAATATAATATAGGACAGCAGCGAATAGCCGTCAGCATATATTGTTTCAATTGCAGTAATCTATTCGCGATTATCTGGCTGTAGAATTGATCGCCGGCCATAGTATTCTGTCTGTATAACCATCTTTTGTGCTGATATCAATTCTATTGCAAAGCCGGTTTCATCAAAATTGTAGATATTCTCCGGTTGAATTCCATTTTCTTCAATTATACACTGTACAGTTGTAAACCATTCTTTGATAGTCTTTGGATTTTCATTCAAAACGCACTGATAATTATATCGTTTAGAAAAACATATACGAAGTTCATTGCGCCATTGAATAAAAGAGGATGGCCAATTTTTGCCAACGGTATCTGGTAGACTATCACCATACACAGCCAGTAGAATATTAACCATTTCTTGAACAGTAGAGGATCTAGGCGCTGCCCCACGCGAATCCATAGAGAGTATCCATTCGGAAAGCGAATCTTCTTCCAATTGAGTCAATTTATGGCCTGATGGGCGCTTATCCACGCGTGCTGCTCTCCCATTCGCGCGAGCAGCGAGAGTTCGGTAGGGTATATCATATAGCTTCGCTGCCGCGCGTATAGATTTGACACGGTCATTTTGAAGATCACTGAGGGCTAGTAGAACCTTGCCCTCTTGATTGGCCAATTTCTGGCTAGATTGACTGCGAATTGGTGGCATAATGGGTAGTTGAATTAGATGGGTGGGTAGGAAGACGCGATTGTTGATGGGGTGTGTCGCTCGACCGGGTGTGCCGGTCGGCCGGGAACTACGTTAGTTAACTACGGTCATCGCTTTGTCACAAAATCCAAAATACTGCTTATAAGGAAAGCGGGGGATATGATTCACCTCTTCCATGATAGCTGTACTTCTCAGTCTTTTATATCACTTTCAAAGTACTAAAATATAAATATATTATACCGATACAGATTGCTGTCTGGGCAACGAAAAATTGGCGAACAGAAAATTTTATCCGGCGGGATAACTAGGAACCCACTCTGAATTTCTATCAACAAAGTCCCAAAAGATTTTGTTGGAGAGTAGCAGAAAAATAAACGAAGAAGATTGACTTATATTCTAAAAGAGTTGCTCCAGTTATCCGCAGAATCTTCTATCTATATCTATCAGATTCAGTATTTCTTCACTACCGGAAAAATACTAAGTATAATTTACTGATTCTATATTTATTCGATACTATTGAGAAGGATTCTAGTATCTTTGTTAAAGTCTTGATTTTTTGTCGAACTGTATATAGTATTCCAGTGGGTATTTATTGTCTGCGAAGAGTAAAACAAATTTATTAGTGTATTCTGGCTGATATATTATCCCCAGGCTCTGCGAGATCAGTATCGGATCGGTTGTTTTTGATATTTTCTATTTCAGAATAGATACCGCCACTGTAAGACTGACTGTATATTTTACGATATCAGTAATCTATAGTATATTGAACTGGTCTTCAATACCCAGGTAAAAGCAAAGTGAATTATAGAAGAGTTTGAGATATATATTTGGTTTTCAGAGATAAAATATATCTCTCTGTAAGCGAGATTGGTGCGACTATATTTTTTTCCAGAATAAACTCAGCAGAAAGAATTCTACTGTTGCAAATCTTTTAATAGAATCTATAGTTATAAAGCCAGGTATCCAGAGATACTCCGAATTATACAAAGAATTGGGTAGAATAGATCTGTACAAACAAATAGCGCAGCTGCTGCGGTATATTGTAAAAAAATAGAAATATATAGATACAAAGAGCCAGATAAATTGTAGAAAAATTGGCTATTGAAAAAGATATCCAGAGAGGGCTATTTCCGACCGATCTTTTGCTATTTTCTAGATTTTTTATTTTTTGAAATCTTTTCTGAATCTTCAATTTATTCACTGTTTCAAATCTTCTGAATTCAAAAAACTATTTATATTTGATAGTAGTAGTAATTATTTACAACCGTATAGTCTGTGGATTACGAGATTATAGTATAATTTGTACCGAGATTGTCTGTTGAACTAATAGATAAGAGAAGACAAATATATTTATATCGGTATATTTCTGAAAAACGAACTGTATTTTCTGGATTCAACTATAAAACTATCGATTTTTGTTTTTGAATAATTTTCGGTGTATTCCAATTAGTTCTTTTGTTTTGTCTTCAGAATACGATCTATACTATTTTTCCGTACAAAAATATCAGAAATACTATCTCGACGATTTATAAAAGATATATTTTTTGGAATTGCGAACAAAAATTGAAATACAGTCTTTGCAATTACTGTATAGAAATAGATTCAGTTTGAAAAAATATATCAAACAATAGTAGTTAGAAATACTAACTATATATACTATTCAAAAAAAACGACCAAATTTACTTTATATATTGATCTGTATATTCTTATCGTCGGATTGCAGATACCAAATATTTATTGATCAACAATCTGGAATAATATATATTCAAAATTCTTTAATCGAGCGAATAATATATATTCTCTATATTGATAAATATAAGATTATAGTAGTAGCAGAAAAAGAAAAGAAGAAATAATATTTTTTTCTAAGATAGATTTATTTGATTTTTTTGATATAAATTTATATTCTTCTATTCGATAGAGTCTACCAGAGAATTCAAAATAAAAAGAAAAAAAAATCGACTAGTATCTGAATAATTGATTCTATTTATTGAATACTTCTAAACCGTGGCTGTAAAATCCAGATTATACCGGCTATAAAAATATTTGAAATAATAGCAATATTGCAACATACAAATAAAAGAGTTTTAGATTGTTTGATATATAGATATATTTCTAAATATTCAAGCTAAATGGCCCAGAGACAGACAGTTGGAGCGGCTAAGTATCTATCTGGGCTTCAAATATTCAAGTATTCAAATACCAACACAATTGTCTAGCCGAAATAAAGGACCAGTCAAAGTCTTATAAAGATCAAATATATACCGCTGAAAATCTATAGATTCAGGGAATATCTTATTACAAATATTGTATACTATAGTTGTATTTGGAACAAACTTTTTTAGATATTTCCGTCTGATATATTTTGTTATATCGGTATATAAATAGAATTCTTGAATATATTTTGTGATATCCAAATCTTGTTGATCTATATATATAAAACAGAATAGAGATCGGTAGTTTTTTATAATAGACCGAAATATAGATTCAAAAAGTGTTTCAGATTGAGGAATTTTTGATTGAAAGATTTCTGTCTTATTTTTACTCTCCGGATTTTTATACAGAAGATCGATTTGTATATAACGATATCGCAGATTGAAAATAGTCTGAGAACGGTTGATTGTAAAATCTGCGAACTGCAGAAACAGTCCGAGCTCAATACAGTAGCGACTATAGTCAAATTTTTTTTCTGTTGTATTTACTGTAATTTCAACAATCTTCGCTAGATTCTCTATATCTATAGAAGATTTGTTTTATTCTTTGATAGACAGTTTATATTTCGTTGCCAATCGACAGATTATCTGTATTTCAAATACAAATCAATTTAGAAAATATCTATAAAATTGATCTACTGTAGAAAAAAAAAAACAGTATATATCCGATATATTCTTCTGTTTATACAATTTTCAATTTTGCGGAAAATATATTTTTTGTAGACAAACCGAAATATTTTTCAGAATATATTCAAGAAATTTTTGTATTTGATATCTGGAAATTTTTGTCTATTTTTTCTATATTGTAGATTGAAAATCTATTCGAGAAAATTATATAGAACAGAGATCGAGATACAGCTATATTTTTTGTTCGGATTTTTTCGAACAAAACGGTAATATTTTGATTATACAGTTATAAATATCAAATAGTCTCAAACCAAGACAGCAAATAAATCAAAGAAATCAGCAAAATAAAACTATATAATATAAGATTTACTGGATCTATTTGTTTTCGATTCGGTCGAAAAAATCTGTAATATCTTTACTATAATTTTTCTGGATATAGATAGTTTTGTTAAAATTCTGGAATTGTTGGATATAGTATTCGGAAGAATATTTATTGTCAGCAAAAAACAATATTGTATTATTGATATCGTTGAAATTGTTAGAGAAAACTATATTGTTTTCGAAATCCGTCAGATCAGTATCGGATCGACTGTTGTCGATATTTTCTTGATCGGAATTCTGGTTTTCGGTAGAGAAAGAATTCCGGATTTTCTGCAAACAACAGACTATAATCGGAAAAATAAAGAGCGAATATAGTTTGAGTAAATCCAGATCAGATTAAATTCTTCAAATTCCCGGTCCGGTATATCGAGGGTAAATAGAGATTTTCCAGAGCAAATACTGCGAAACAGTTTGGTAAAAAAAATAGCAGAGATAGAATTGGAACAAGAGATTCCGCGGAGAAAACCGTTTCTTAAAAAAATTGTTTGTCCAGAAAACTATTTCTGGTATTTTCGAGATCGGGGATCTGACGGTTTCGAGGAATCTGGAAAAGATAGATTGGTATAGAGAAATGGATCCAGAATCGAAGACCAAAAAAACAGTTCGTGGCGGATACAAATCAGGATTCGACTGGTGCGGTACGGCGGCCGGTTTTACAGTATATATCCAGAATATTCTGATATATATAGCAGGAAGACTGGCAGATAGACGGCCAAAAACAGTGTTACTTGCGGCCGGAAATAGCAGCCGTTCTGCTGTCATCTATTTTATTGTAGTATTTAAAATTGTTTCAGAAAAACTATTATCTAGAAAAATCTCAGAAATAATACAAAAATTATAAAAAAAAAACAAAAAATAGATATCAACAAAAATAGATTTGTTAGATTACTGATCTCGACAACAAATAATATAGATCTACTACCGAATATAGTTATCAGAATATTACTATAGATATCTACAAAAAAATATTGTTGAATATTTGGTTTGTAGAATCAAAAAACAAAAAAATTAATATCTACAGAATTCTTCAGTTGAAAATAAATATAATATAATAGATTATCAAATAGATTTGTAATTCTATATTACTATAGATTGAAAATAATATAATAGATTGATAGATTTGTTGTTGATTAAATATTTGAAATTTAGAAATTAGATATTTTCTTTTTTTCAACTACAAATTTATCAGATCAAATTTATTGTTTTTTTTCCGAATATTTTTTTTCTATAATAATTTTTATTTTTGATATTTTTCAGATATTTTTTCGGTTATTAAAAAATATAACTATTTCTAATAGTAAAACAAATATTATTTCAGCAGATATTAGATTACAATCAATTATCAATTCGAATCAGTTATCGACTATTACAAAAATCAGAAATTTTTACAGAATATAGAAAATTAAAAAAATCCGAACTGAACAAATCCGACAAACAATTCGGAATTTTCAAAATATATCTGAAAAAAATTAATTATAGTATAGAATAGTTATTGATATCAATCTGAAATAGATAAAATTTGATATAAAATTTCAAATACAACTATTCAAAATTCCCGGTCAGTATTCGATTCGGAAAAATTTATAGAAATTTTGAATTTAGACAATAACAGAAAATATTAATTAGTAGTATTACAATTACAAAAAAAATTATTGCAACTACAATAAATATCAGAATAGTTAACAAAATTTAAAAATATAGCAGTTCTGTTTTCTACAGAACCAAATTATCAAAATTCGGAAAAAAATTCTCAATCTAATAAAATAGATCGACAAAATAAATAAAATATACTATTACTGATAGAACCGGACTGCAAAAATATCCAAAAATTTTATAGACTATTATCGGAATATTATATAAAAAAAAAACAATTATATTAGTCGAATATTTCTGATTCGATAATTTGTATATTACTGAGATCTGAGAAATAAAATTATATATTTTGATATTGTACTCGGCTAGCGGTATTATATACGAATAGATAAGTATATATCTGTTCGGTTATATACAGATACTCTGGTATTCAGAATATCTGTACAATAGTCGTAATCTACCAAAATAGTAGTTCCGGAATCTTATTCTTCTCTATTTGGTTTGAAATATATCTATATATTTTATTCTGTAACTGTATATATACGGTATAGCCGTTTAGATACAATTCGCTACAATCGTAGATAATCTTCTAAATATATCAATAAAAATCGGTAATAACAAATATAGTAGATATAAAATAGTAATTCTGGCCGGTTTTTGTCGGTCGAGATAATTTTATTATTTTCTAAAAGAATAAACAAATCGGAATAGTCCAAAACAATCAGTTTGTATTGTCTGGCAGATTCTATTTACCGTCGACTGTACTATTTGCCGAAGATTGCTATATTGTACTATCCGGAAATTTTTTTTTTGTTCCAGACTGGATTTATTTGTTTTCAAATTCGGAATTGTATATATATATTTTTTCTGTTTTCTGCGGATTTTCTTTTTTTACTATTTTTATTTTTTTTTTCCAGTATTTTGGTCGAAAATTTCTATTTTACTATTATTTGCTGAATTTCTCAAATCAGATAAATTTTGCTATATTTGTATATTTTTGTATATATTAATCAGTTCGGTAGTTTTTTTCAACCAAATTTTACTATTCTTTGTCAGAATTTGTATTGTTCCGGATAGAGATTTTCTATTTTTTTAATATTTATTATTTTTTTTAAAATAGATAAATTTGTATCCAATCCGATACAATATTTCAGTACTAACAGTTTTTGATTAGTATTCTCTATTTCGAAATAGTTGTAATCTGATCAGATTCCGATTCTATAGTTAGCAATAAATTTCTGTAGATCGATAATTTCTGTTTACTGTACAATAGTACTGTTTTCAGTTAGTTGTCGAACAACTGAATATAAATTTCCGCAATTTTTTTTCTGTTTTTTTATACTAATATCTGGCCACAGATATAAATTTGGATATTTTATATAATTTTGTAATTTCTATTTTTTTGACCGAATTGGACTGTAATCTACTGACTATAGATTTTTTTGGATAACTGATTGGTATTCGGATCCAAAAAATTATAGAAAATCTCAATAACTGTATACAGTTTTTGTACAATATATTGGAATAGTAGTTTTTTCCGGATATATTTGTATATTTTGTAGTAATAGTTACAGTTTTTTCGGTAATTATATTACAACAGTAATAAATAAAAATATATTTTTCGGAGATTTTTGTTCTAACTGTATATTCAATACCGGATTGATTTGTTACAGTTTTTGGACAAATTTTTCCGATTTTCTACTAATTTAGTTCGGAGAAATTAATCTAGATTATTCTTTATTCAGTTTTTCTATATATATTCCAGTTCGGTATCAATCGGCAATACAGAAATTCAAAAAAAAAACTGACAATCGACTGGAATTTTTCTATTCGGATTTTCTGATTTTTTTTTTGGCAGATTCTAGAATCTGGTCTAATATAGATTGATCGGCTGTTTGTTTTATTCTGATATATATTTCAGATATAATTGTCTGTTTAGAGATCGAATAGATCCGATTGAAAAATTTTTTTGAAAAAAATAGTCAATTGAAATCGGATAAAAATATTGAAATAGAAAAAAAAATTTTTTTTTTCAAATAATTGTTTTGGTTTTTTTCTGTTTGTATATATTTTTGTTTTGAATTGTATTTTGATATTTACTGATCCAATTTATTCTATTTGTTGTATTTGTTTTTTGTACCGATAATATCGGTTGAGATTGTTTTTTGTTCGAAAATTTCAAAAATATTTGTATTTTTGCTGTTTTCTGTTTTGATTTTCCGATAAAATTGTC
>Ga0209673_1001083_pt1 | contig 30682 bp, 24 predicted proteins | sample AraplaCol_mMS_r2_2_FD_184274 | JGI IMG/M metagenome (GOLD analysis project Ga0209673, IMG submission 184274) | Arabidopsis root microbial communities from North Carolina, USA - plate scrape MF_Col_mMS_r2 (SPAdes) (version 3) | ecosystem: Host-associated > Plants > Roots > Endosphere | place... | reverse complement strand
CACGAAACTGGGGGTGGGAAAAGATCGACTCCGCGAACGGTGGCTGCAAGTTGGCAAGTCGTAAGAAACAAGAAAAAAAAAAAGAGAGAGAGAGATATAGATATAGAGAAGGTCAGCAGAAGGTGCTCACTAACCATTTGGAAACATGTCGGCCACATCACTATCCTTATGGTCAGAGAAATTGCGCACTGTTTTTTCGAAGGATGCATCGTTTGCGGAAAACCTACATAGCCCAGACCCCCTTCCCAGTGCCTAGATCTAGGATATGCTTCGGATCATCTCCAATTGGAGATCGGAAAAGAGGGTTTTCCCTTTCCGAGTCGAGAATGATTGTCACTAAATGTCTGTATCACAAGGTCAGTAGCAGACTTCGGCGATCCTGATTGATGCGAGCAGCAGTAAGCCGTACCCAGCCTCGTACGTCTCGAACATTTGATCGTCCGAAGGGACCCTATATTAATTGCATGGTCAGCAGCCGAAAGTTGGTATGTGAATATGAAAAGTCGGTTTAAGCTTTGATCATGCGCACATGTATTCCTCATTGCGAAGTGATTGATATCTAATAGATAAGATTGGTCAGTCCGAAATTCTAAATTTAATTGTCGATCAATGGTAATCTTACCGACGACCATTTTCTAGAAATCCACGATAGATAGACGAACCAATGGAGGTGGTTTCCCTAGAAATTTTAGCTGAAATGTGACATGTTCCATCGCACGGAGACATACGATTGCCAATCATCTGGATATGTATTCACATCGTTTGAATACACGTCGGGGTCCTAGAAATCACATCAGTCAAACATAAAGGCAAGAAAACCGGGAATTTAGGATTCGCAAATCGATACATACAACAGCAATAGCTTGGTCAGCCATGGTGTCGACCAGTTCCTGGTAGGACTTAAAAGGTTGCGAAGAGAAGAGGGAACGAAGATAAAGAATTTATGACGAGTGTGTATTGTATCAAATGACCCCCTCCTGGGCAACCCCTGTGAGAAATGCTGAATGCGGTCTAGCTGGGGTCGAAATTTCTTGTCTTTGAGGATTAGCGCAGTCGCAGGATTGTAGTTGCAGGGCGCTAGTGTCGGATGGCATGGAATGGCTGTGTGGCCGTTGCAGGGGATGTCCGGGTGGGGGGAGGGATTTGACAGAATTCAGCATCCATGGACGTAATTTACTTGAACAAGATCCAGAAAATACCGACAAGTTGTGACTCGTGACTACTAGTAGCCGGTGTTATGCATTGTACCATCCCCGAAGATACCAACAGTTACTGATAGTATGACAGCTGGAGTATATGGTGTAGCCTGTTGATGTACGCAAGATAGTCATTATGTACATAGTATCCACTGAACGGAAGATGTATATACTAGCCTGCGGGCTCGCCGTTGAAGGTGGATCCCTTGAGGATCAAAGATTAACGCTATTTGTGGACTTCATGATTCCCGATTGTCAATTATGCCCCTATTCCAGGCTAATGGAGGATTCAGAGGAAAAGTACCGGACCAGAAGACAATTCCGGAAAGCCCCGCAAATTCATGGTATATTCAATCTTGTACTATGTATTTTACAATCGAAAATGTACAATGTCACACACACACACACACACACACACACACACACACACACACACACACACACACAGACGCACGTTGGCAAAATATTGTACAAATAGCTCAGCCTAGGGATGGCAGCAGTACTCCATTCCAGAGACAATCTAGCAGGATGCACCCGAGGGTACATTCTCACAATCATCGCTGGTCTTGCCGCCAGTCAGGCTGACATCACCCCAGGTCCAATCGCTGCAGCTGTCCTCGGCGCACAGAATGTAGATCTGCTCGGCGTCATCTTCAAGAGAACCAGTGATGCCGTCCACAGTCAGATCGGTGATCGGGACACCGTCAGTAGGGGTACCAGTAGGAGAACCGTTCTCATAGTCTTGCTCGATAACAACGCCGTAGTCGGTGATACCGGAGAGGGTGATATCGGAAAAGGTCACCTCGCTGATTGAGCCTGTCGCGTCGGAAATGGCCTTGATACGGATACCATTGGCCGAGTCAGAAACAGTCGAGTCAGTGATGGTGACATTCTTCACGGTGTTATCATCGCGGCCACCGACAGAGCCGATCGACAAGCCGTGGCCTCCAGAGCAGGTGGCTCCACTCCAGTAGATGTTCTATTTAAGAATTTTGTAAATGCCTGCAAGAGATTAAAGGGATATAATGAGAAATTTATGCAACTTACCTCGCCAGAGTTAATAGCCACACAATCATCCTGGTTCTTGACGGTCGGGTTTTTGATGGTGATATAGGTGGACTCGCTGATATCGAATCCATCGGTATTATGGCCACCGTTGTCATCGCCATCTGAGTTATCAATGGTCACATCTTCGATCAGGAGGTTATCAGACTGAACGCTGATAGCTTGCACGGGGGTGTTCTTGATGTTGAGACCCGAGATGGTCGAGTCATCAAGAGAGTGAGCGTAGAAGAACTTGGGCTTTGTCTTGCCGCCGTTGGTACCCTTGCTATCCCACCAGCGAGAACCCTCGCCATCGATCACAGCACCCTCATTGGCCGTCACGGTGATACCGGATCCGGCAATGCGAATCAGAGGGCCCTTCCACTCTTTGTAGCCGAAGGTGGTAGTGCCGTCAAAGATGACCTTGGTGCCATCCTCCAAATCGGATAAATCCAGTGTCTCGCCGGCGGGTACCTCGATGTCACTCAGGACAATAGTCGAGCAGTCAGCCTGGCTGGCTGAGGCACTAGCTGCCTCAGTGAAAGTGCAGGTTGATGAGGCTCGCTTGGTGAGGTCGGAAGCTCGCGAGGGGGCCGGGGCAGCAGCAACAAGGCTGGCAGCTGTAGTGGCCAGTAACAGATTCGAAAGAAGTGAAGGCATGGTGTCTGGTATTTCTGTTCAACAGAAGACTACTAGAAACCTTGTGCAAAAAAAAAAAAAGCAACCAAACAAGCAAAAAGAATGTCTGGACGGAAAAGAATGGACTTAATTCTGGTCAACAGAATAGAATAGAAAATGGGACTGTGAAAAGAGAACGAGGGAGAACGAGGCAAGCAAAAGACGGAGCTGGCTGAATTGATGCAAACGCAGAGCAATCGTCCTCTTTATAATGTTGGCACTCATATCTGCCAAGCCCAATCTGGCGCTGCGAAGCTTTCGTGCGGCATCAGGGGCGCATGGAATATCCACGACCCGATCGAAGTCCATTGATTTTTTCCTTCCACTGGACACTTGGAAGGGAGGGTGTGACGAAGATGGTGGCTGTTAGTGATGCTTCTCTAGTGGGTCAGCCTCAATCTCTAACAGCCGTCGCTCTCTTAATCGAGAAATGATAGACATGATCCGGTTTGAACGGTCCACCTTTCGTTAAGGCAAACCACTCAGATCACTGGGAGGGCCGGAGAAAATGCCTCCAGAGGAGTGACGAGCGAACTGGTCTAGGTCTCGGATTTCAAGCGAAATGAGCAATTGTAGGGTGTATATAATACCTATTGTATCCACTGCTAGGTAGCAGTGGATATGGTGGGAAGTTGAACCAAGAAAATGATACAGATCAATAGGGGTAGAAAGATCTAGGTATGGGTACTAATATGATTTAGGTAGGCATAGTTAACTAACTATTATTTATGCCACAATGCAATGTGACTTGGGCCGGCTAATATTCGGAGCTGGCCATTCCGTATTAATCTAGTTGAAATTGATTACCTATCATGGGGATAGGAGAATGCGCATACTAAGTCATGTGAAATAATATATGAGAATATGGAACGATGTTCCGGATTGTCAATCTGCTGAGATCCACCAATGTTGATTCAAATGTACTACGCCTAGGTGGTGTGTGTCTATATTCAGCAACCTCAGAATTATGGATATTGACAAGGTAAGAGACGAAGTTGAACGTAAGAAAAAAACCCGACCCTGGAAGTCATTCATCAATAGACCTAACTAATAGGCATAATGACAACACCGGTGACACTATGGAATAGTACACTCGTAGTATATTTTATAGTTAGTAGCTAATAGTAGAAAGTAGAGATATAACACACTACTTCATGTTCAAGTTGTTCAAACGTAATCGATCTTCAGGTCATCTTATCCGTGATATTCTGATTTTTTCCCATATAGACTAGGTCAAGCTATGCAGATCAACAATGTGTACTATGTACATAGCAATTACATTTGTTGATCTTCATTATATGCCAAGATCGTCTACTTCACGTGATATCGGGCATTTTCACATCGTTTTCTTCACAACGTCAATTTTCTCCACTCGCTTCATTGTGCATGGCACCCCAAAGAACACATTCCAAGATCTCGGGCGCCCCGGACTACGATAGCCCTGAATTTTGGGATGCTCGCTTTGCCACTGGGAGCGATGTAGGCGAATGGCTGAACTCGGGCGATGTCCTCATTGACTCCGTTCTATCTGACCTCAACCAGCGGCCGCACTTACATGCCCCAAGTAAGGCGCCACACGTTTTACACTTAGGGCCGGGTGTCTCACAATTAGGCCAAAAACTGCGTGATGCTTGTCTGCAGAGGCAATGGACCGGGAATGGCATCTTGGTGAGCCTTCGATATGCTGCTATTAAACTTATACAAATATGTGCGTTGCTGACCATAGTCTTCCTAGAATGTCGACTTTTCCACCGAAGCTGTGCGTCTTGGCCAACGTGCCGAAGAAGAAATGAAACCGGAACATGCGATGCATTGGCGATGTGCGGACCTGCTACTGTGGGACGATGTTGCGACCCTGACGCCTTTCGCTCCCTTTGATGTGATCCTCGACAAAAGTACCAGTGATGCCATCGCCACGTTCAGTGACTGTCAAATCTCTGCCACAAATGATTCGAGGATTTGCCCTACTGTAAGAGAGGCTGTCCAGGACAAAGATGACGATCCGGCGACGTTGTCTCCGGTAGAGCTGCTCGCCTTGAACCTCGTCCCCTTGACAAAAAAGGATACTACTTGGATCACGCTATCTTACTCGACTCTGCGGTTTGATCGCCTTCCATTCCTTGAGAGATTCTGGAATTTGCGTTCTCGCACAGCCCTCAAGGCGCCTCCTGGCCCTGTTTCCACTTCGGCACATACCCCAGATGTGTTTCATTGGGTCTACGTATTGGACCGCAAGTGACCTGAACCCCCAATTATCTTATTCTGTACCTTTACATCATTGTGCACAGAAGAAAAATAAATAAATGTCCATATCCAATCTACGACACTCTTCTTTTCACCTCGATTCACCACGATTCGTAATCACCCGTGTCATGGCAATGCACAAGAAGATCAAAACAAGTTCAATAACATCTCCAATCATAATATCCATTCCAAAAAACCTCTGCAAGTTAACACGGATCTATGTACATTCACATTCTGACTAGACCCATCACCTTCATTTACAATCATTGCCTCTCACGATTGCGAGATGATGTCATCGATCAGCAGCCGAGATTAATTGCTATAACCATATATCAGTCAAATAGTTTCATTTCTGACCGAGATGGGGTCATATTCAACATACCGTTGGCGTACAGGGCATACGAGTCAGCATTCAAAACGGCCTGGCTGCTGCTGAGGGAGGTGGCCGCCGAGTAGCCGTATCCCAGGTCATCGGTTCCAGGGCTATACACACCAGGTGCATGGGTGAACTCATGGAGAGTTGTCGTGGCTTGGTCCTGTTGATGGCAGGTACCAGCCAAGGCTGGCAGATCAGAATAATAGATGTCACAGTTGGCAATGATATTGCGTGCGGGGAGGGTATAAGCAAGCACGTTGGTCTCGCAGTATCCCAAGGTGTCACTGCAGTAGTACGTGGTGGATCCTGAGCTGGCTGATTGCGCTTCCTTAGCCACAGCTTCTAGACGTGCTGCAACCACGGAGCGTGTTGAACTGGAGGTGGTCTTGAAGTATTCACTAAACTTGGAGGCTGATCCAGACCTGGCTGCCGTAGCAGCAGCATTGGCCAGCTTGACGGTGTTAGACAGAGCCTTCTCAAGAGCCGACTTGCGGCTGGCGTTGCTACAGGTCTCTTTAGTGCGACGGTCCAGCGGTTTTAGCGCTTTGGTCACAGTGGATGCCTTGGCCCCGTCGATATTGAGCTTGAGGTCGTTCGAGCTGTACGGCAAATACCCAGCCACGGCTCCATCCTTGACCACCGGCACAAGGCCATTGGAGCGCAGGGTGATGGCGCCTCCACTGGACAGGTCAGTGGTTGTGGCGATGTCAAACTCATCTTCCAGGACCTCTCCGGCCTCAAGAGTTGTTAGAGACTCCGATGCAAGTCCTTGAAGCTGGAATCGACGCTTGATACCGTCGAAAACGACCTCGTCGTCTGGATGAATGTTGGTAAGTTGTCATCGTTTGGGAATTGGGTTGATGTCAAACTCACTCTCTCGATAGACCGAGACTTTTTTGACAGGAGCACTGTCGCGGAAGAAGTTGAGGTGCACAAAGGTGACATTTTCAGCGCCGGTATTCTTCACCACAGCCTTGATGCGAGTGTCGCTCACTTGGCTCAAGGTGACATCCAGGGCGGACAGATCAGACTCAATGGGAAATGCATACACATTCTGTGCGAGGGCCAGAAAGGCCGCGGACAAGGCAGTGAAACGCATGTTGAAGAAGATTGAGAAAGATATTGGTTGAAAATGAATCTATCCTAGATAATCTCAATTGTCCACGAGCTCTCGTAATAACTTGAGTCTATGAGGATGAGAAAATTTGAATTCACAAGGTCGGATACCCTGATTTATAGCTTCTCGAACAACATCTATGTCGATATCAACATATAAAATGTCGCCTTGAACAATACCAACGAAGACCAAAAAGGCTAGTGAGGACACGAAACCTCCTCTTTCAGCATTAGAAACGGAGAAATTGGCCCGTCACTTGATGTTTCGATTCCCTATCATGACTACAAATGCAGAAACAACCCAATACTGGTGATTGATTCTTCTGACAGTCCTCAATGATATCGGACTTTGACCCGGATGAGAAATGCATCACGTCTTGGCCCGGCGGAAACCCGTTTCACACAGAAAAGTTTACAATGATATCTTGGCTGAGGGGAAAATCTGGAGGCGCACCAGAAGAAACAGAAATAGTATAGACAGAGGCTTTCAACATGCATTCATTGGGCTGCGGGAAAGCGGATATCATTTCCAAGACCTGGCGATGTAACGGCCATTAAAGCGCGGAAGGGGGCTAGTGTTGTTTGTACATGGTGTATATGATACAGGGGAACATCTCCGGTATCCCAATGACCCTTTGTAGCAAGCTAATTTTACACAATATTCAACTATGAGACTTTCATTGTGGTTGATACCCCTCCAAAGGAAATTGACCCAAGGTAGTTGTTGTTTATACTTGGCAAGGCGCCGACTTTTGCATTGGCGCCGCGGAGTCCGGCGCCAAGAAAAAACAAGATACCACCCAAGACATTTTTGAGTCTTATATTCCGATAACAGGCTGATTGCTGTTTGGATCGATTGAGAGTGATGATTGTGAATGGAGGAAGTAGTTGCCACTACCGATCAAACTCTCCTGCAAGAATTTCCTGAAGACAACTCTGAAGAAGACAAGATGGCCGCCAAGTCGTGGTGGAGGGGAGGGTTACACGCCACCCAGGAGAGAAAGGCGCCACCAGACCCCGTGGCATAGCTTGGCCCGGTGATAGAAAGAATCATTGGACAGCAGGGAAAAGTAGAGACGGGCCATCAAAGGAAATGTGATGTTTGCTTCAATTTATCTCTTGCCGACAAACCGTACATGACACACGTGAGATGGGTATCCTCATCCTCCCTCTTTATTTCGAACTGAAATTGTACGATCATTATTACTATCATTCTACTTCAAATCTTCTATTTATCGGATTTTTGCGAGGTTGAATCTCTTTCCATAATTGCAGGAAGACGATGGAAGCGTCTCTTGGGCTGCAAGTCACACTGGCCTCTCATGCCACAAACCTTCAAGCTTCAACATCCCTTCCATTTCCTATCACAGTTTCTGTTCACAATCCAGCGCAGGCTCCAGTGACCCTTCTGACATGGAATACACCTCTGGACTCGCGTGCTGGAGTGCTTGGTGTTTTTGAAGTCTGTGATACCGGAAATGGTCAAACAATCCCCATCGATACAATCAAGGTGTCTAGAAAGCTCCCGGCGACTTCACACGATCTAGTCGAAATTCCAGGAGGCGAGACAGTTAACCGAACTGTAAATATTCCGGCATTTCCGTTGGAGCACGGTCACGAATACTCGATCCGAGCTCAAGGTATATGGCATGCGATTTGGGAAATGCCGCTGACGGATGTGACCACATCCCAGCTTGCCGAGTTAACTGGAGCTACGCGAGGGGAATTCCAATCAAATATTGCTACCGTAAAGATTGAATAACGGTGCATTGCTGAGCGAGGGGGTGGTCACCATTGTGTATCAACTAGGTCACGGCACATGACCGTTGCTTCGAAGGCTTGAACCGAGTCAAGGTACAAGGGATTGAATGAATTTCTCTTATTTACATGATATTCTTTCTTCTATCATGTATCCTTGCGAAATTTCTTGGTTTCTTGTTCAAGTTCTTGCGTTTCCCACTTCTTGCGTTTCCCACTTCTTGCGTACGACTAAGAATATTAGTAAACCTATCATCGCGACTGAAAACCAATACTCGGCCCTTTGTTTGCTTTCAGGCTCTATTTTCTCACAACGGTCGGTAAGATATTATAATTGGAAAGCTATATATCCAACTCAACCTCGTATGGTAATTATCAATTGCTTCAGATATTAACCTTGGAAAACTGTATCAATTTTGGAAAATGGAATTGCAAAGCCGTATTTGCCCGAAGGAGGATGCCCAGAGAGTCTTCCGGGTACTTCAAAAGGGAGGAGTTGCTATTGTCCCCCTTGAAGTTGGATATGGGGCTATTGCGATTGATGCTGAAGCTCTGGATCGTATCTTCATGGCAAAAAAGCGAAGACCGCACAAGCGACATGCTATGATTGGGACGTATGCTCTCCATTGTGAGATACATGACCTTCCACCGTACGAAGCGGACATCGTCAAACTCCTAACAGTAGATCTGGAAATTCCTCTCGGGGTTGTTGCACCATATAACGCTGATCACCCCATTCTAAAAAGAATTTCGCCGACGCTATTGGCCCAAAGTTCCATGAATGATACACTGGCAATGCTTGTTACTTGCGGTCAACTACAAGATGAACTTTCTCGGTTGGCTTCACGAGAGGAGATTCCACTCCTGGGGTCGTCTGCCAATTCTACTGGAACCGGAACCAAGGTGACCGTGGAAGATATCGAGCTTGAGATCAAAAAAGCTTCGGATATCATTATCAATTACGGGAGACAGAAATATAGCCATCCGCGACACTCCTCAACCATGATAGATTTCAAAAATCATAAGATTTTACGTTATGGAGCATGCTATGATGTGGTTCAAGATGCGTTGTCACGTTTCTATGGCATAAGATTTCCTGATGACCCAGGAAAAGAGAATTTGTTTTCGGGACACATATCCCTAGAAACATCGCAATGGTAATGGGAGACTATGTGTTTCAAAAACTTACCTTGCTTTCTACGGGAATGGAACTCGAGGAACTGGAACGAGGCTAGACGAAACGAAGAAGATTGGACAGATTTCATTTGACCAGAGGATAGAGCTGGCTAGTAGTTCCTTATAAAATTCTTCTCAGAATTGCGATTCAATTTAAGAAAAGGATGGATAGATTTTTGAATCAAAGAGGCCGTAGATATTGTCAGGCAAGTTCGTCAGCTTAATAGTGGCCGGGCCAACGAGTGTGGTGAAGATATTATGATGTTCGATTGCTGAGAGACCTCACCGCACATCCACTTTAGCTATAGTATGTCTGCGTGAACGTTCCAAGCCCTGGAGATTAAAAGCATCTCAGCTCAACAGAAGCCCCGTTTGACAAGGCCGAGCTAGATTATTTCGATTCATTCAAGAATGAATCTTCAAATGATTTTCTTTTGAGAAGATAATACTCTAGTGATTCTCGTGAGCTATCTAACAATAGTATGAATGGTGTATTGTGCTGGCCAGCAGTTTGGTACTAAGCAAGTAGTACTTGCTATGTGTCGCCTGAAAATATAAAGCACGATTTCGGGAATAATAATGTATTATTCCCGAAATCGTGCTGGACTTGAAAAAAAGCCCGTCAAGTTTTCTACAGGGTCAAGATTTTGTATGATCAAGACTATCATTAAGACCTACCGGTGTTATATTGAATGGGACCTTGAACAACTTGCGAGCCAGGGCTGATTTGATTGTTTCACAAACATTGCATCTGTACTTCCCGAATATCCAGGTGCCTTTAGAAATTCCACGCAGTTATTACTGCCATACGCCGAGACTACTACTTGTGGATGTGGGAGAAACTAACAGATAAAAGGCGGGTTGGCTATAGCAAAATAGCAGATTCAATGATAAGAGCTGACCTTCTTAAAAGAGCGAGGATAGCTTGTAGCGAGTCATTACATTACAGGCACAAGGATGAGAATATGTATTGGAAAGGGTCATAAGTGCAATTAATCAGTTGGATGGTTCTCGTAAGCCTTTCAAGAGATTCGTATCAAGAGCCTGGGAATAGAAGATGACAGAATCGTGGACATAGGCGTGATGCAAAGGAATTGAAAGTTGATCTACTATCAATGGACGTGATCCATGGTTGTCTATGGATGAGCTGCCATCCTTAAACGTATTTCACTGTCACGCTATTATCAGAGACGGAGCTGGAGGTAAGAATCGAGTTTCTTTGACTGATATCGATGAGAGTTGCACCTGAAGGCCCAACACTAGAGCCACTATTGGTGGCCTCGGCATTGGAGAAGATGATAGTTCCGAAGTTAGCAAATGGAACCAAGGAGTTGTTTGACTCAAAGTCCTCTACGATCCACTCCGCATTATATTCACAAAGATCTCCGTCAACTCCTCCATCGAATGAATGCGTCACTGATTCGCCAGTTGAAGTATTTTCGACTGTGGCCGTGCCGGTTGTCTTTGAGCTCGCATCGACAGTAACTTTGATCACATCTCCAGCTGCTAAGCTGATGCCGCTGAAGTCATATGCGTAGTCCGGATACCACTCATACCAGGCGTCGTAGGACACGGAACCGCCTTGAATACAGAAGTCAATACCAGTCTGCAGAATTGCTGTGCCGCAGGTGTCTCCATCGATGCCAACCCACGCAGAAGCACAGTACTGCTTATTGGTAGACCCCCCAGTGGGAATGCTGGGTGTAGGGACGGTAAACTCTGCAGTAACCGCTGTGTATCCGGTACCAATAAGAACCGCACCAGCCCAGTTAGAGCTGTATTCCTCCTTGGAAGACTTGTTAAGGTGAAGAATTTTGTCAGTCCCGGGTACATATGGCGGATGGCTTAGTCGGCCCTCAGAACGGGCGACTTGAAAGCGTCGGCTTTCATGGCGTTCTTGACGTTTTGCAGTAAGAGGCGCCGCGACGGCAAGAGTACCAAAAAGTACGATACTGAGGACGTCGAAAGATAATTTCATCACTGGAATTCCAAACCGTAGATTCGTAGTGGAGGATATTGAAGAAAGAGAAAAGTTTAGTAGACTGAAGGCGTAGAGGATAGAGAAACTGAGGATTTTAAAATGAAAGATTATACGGAAGAAAAACGAAGTGATCGCCCATGGGACCTGTAATTATATACTATGATTCTGACTATAGTCTAGAGCCCGAGACAAATTGCAGGGCTGCGATAAAGATTCGAAGACTCGGATATAGTATGCGTCAAAAGGAAGTCTAGTTATGCTTGAATTACTTTCTAGCCTATCATCATCAGTCTCCATGCTACTGCAACATAATATAAATGACCATTGCCTCCACATCCATGAATATAGGATGTCACGCCGTCGGAGACCGGTGATATGGAATGTCAGCTCTAACTTGCAGCCTGGAGTAGTCTGCAGATACAGGTGTCGGGGGAAGAGTTGCCACGGCTCATAAAAGAATCATTCATATACGAAACCTCGGGATATTAACGCCATTCAGTACAGACCTCATGCATTCAATATTTTCGACCAGCTGGTGGCCATGAAATTTACTTGTCTCTGCTCTTGATGAATAATTTTATAAGTCAGCCGGCAGGACTTTCTCTGTTGCTGAAACCAGGAGTGCTCTCAAAGCCTTAGCTAGTAAATTCATGACAAAGAGCATTTTCGTCACCATGCCGGCAATCGAACACGTGGAAAGACGGAAAGGGCTCTGCCTAGAAGTCGAACATGTGCATTCGGGATATATTACTCTTGTTTGTAAGCCAAGGGCCGTGATAATAGCATTGATGGCACCCAATGGCAATCCGAATCTGTCCAGAGTTGACACTAGTCAGAGAACGGAAGCTGTTCCGATACTGAATTGCAGAGTGGAATATGCAGATAAAAACGGATTTCCGGCGGATATGAAAGCCACAAGCATACTCACAGCATAATGACTGATAAATTTAGTCCTGGTTCATAAATTTAATATTCGAAAGGGAGCCTCGTCTAGATAGTTGGCCACGATCAGGGTGGGAGCGGCCTGGGATTTGGTTTTCGATAAGATATGGGGATGCGATGTTACTGTGGCGCACCTTAGGGTGGAAGCTAGTAAAGCAGCCACTGAGCCGAAGGGCAAAAGGATACAATAATGAGAGAAACAAGCTTTGTTCAAGCAAAAATGCCGAGGACACTTTAGGCGTCGAGTTGGCAACAACGAACAATGTAAAATGTCAGGATCCATATGATTACAGAAAGCTTCCTTTCAAGACGAATGTCCAGAGTAAGGAGTCTTTATTCGAGGTCTTAAGATAGCGGGCTCCAGGTTGGATATGAAAACGGCACAAGTCTCCGTATGCGAAGAGATTGACCAGGGTAGCCCCGCATCCTCGTTGTTATCCATCGTATTTGAAGGGTCAATTAATGCGCCACACTGAATTGGACTGAAATACTTGATCGAGTTCCGGAGCTAGCAATTATCACAAATGCCTCAACCGCGAATCATTTAATCGTGGTATTGATAAGTGGGTCCTAATGCGCAAAGGAAATTGTGACTGATGCATAGACCCACGAGAACAGACGAGGATGCAGCCAGCATCACAAAAGCGGCCGAAAGACACACCAAGAAGACAGAGACAATAGAACCAACCATGGAATAGTCTGCGAATAGCAAAAAATATTACTATCTAGTAGGAGATTTGGACCTTGGAAGCGAGTGTAGTGAGTCTTGTGACATTTTGTCTCCAAAAATGCCCTCGCGGAATATACCATGTCGTTTCAAAACAACATAGTTAAGGTTCCATCCAAATTACTAGCAGTAATCAGACTGGGGCGGTCTTGAGAAGATATAAAGCAGACTTGCATGAGATCAAAGGAGATACCAAGTCGTTGAAGACGGGCAAACTACTTCTTCAAGAAGTAGTTCCCCACGACCAAGTTTCTTACAAGATCTACCATGCCTGCCAAACAGCCCTTGAACTGTAAGAGTAGATACTACTACTACTACTACTACTAGAAGATGGTATCTTCAATGAGCAGCTTGAGCAGTTATTCCGAGTGAGATTTAACTGATTTTTGAAGCCGGTAAAGACCCGCAATAGCTTTTCAAACTCTAAGAAAGGGCTTATATATGTTGATAGTACTATTACTAGTGGTAACTATCTACTAGTTACAATTAACGTATACTTAAGCTATATTCCCACGAAATGATTTGTCGAACTTTATAAGCTATGTATAAGTACACCAACTCCTTCTATTATCAATGTTTAAGGTCTATCGAGTCTTTCAATTGACTCTATGTCCACCCGTAGGTGTCGAGAAAGTCCTGGTCTATACAGATATCTGTGTCGCCTGTACCCATCGATTCTGGATCCTGTGAGGGAAAGTGATCCTCCATAGGACTGCAGAAGTCTGAGATGTATTCTGAAATGTTAGCCTTTGGACTACCAGATGATTGGAGACTTTCGGGTGTCGAGAGAGCGCCTTTCGAATATCCGATATCCTGCAATCGTCCATATTGAGAAGAGAATCGAATGCGCTTTGCTGACCAAGAAGACTGCATAGGATCATCCGGATCGGGTGGAGACTCAGGAGAACACTGCGAGAGCTGAACATTGGCTTCAAATATTGAATTTCCAACTGAGTAGCCTGTATCTGAAAGCCCCGACACTGGAAATGGAAAGGAGCTAGGGAAAGAAGAGTTTCCAATACTACCAGTTTTTTGTATAATACTATCGGGGGAGACCCGGGATTTGCTTCCGGTAGTGAGTTCCCTCGAGGTTCGCTGAAACAGGAATGACTTGTTGGAACAGCTGCCCTCCGTTGGTGTCTCAATTTCTGCTAGCTTCATTTGCATTGTTATGGTCGACATCCCCTCAAGAATGGTCATTGACTTTTTCGCAAAGCGGCATTGTTTTTTCAGCCTATCAATACTGGCGAGAGCAGCAAGAGTTGAATAGTCGAGGCTTCTGAATGTCTTGAAAGCTGTCAGCGATTGTCAAGATTGCACAGGTGCCAACTGCGTTGGTTCACTCAGATGTTCTTACCAGCTTTTCCCGGACTAATCGTGAATTCCATACAGTGAAAAGAAGCAAGCTAGCTGATAAAAAAATCAGCACTAGTATCTTTTTGAATGAATTTTGAGCATACTTACCCGCAATGAATATTTCTTGGGCCGTTAGGAAGGGTGCCGTAATAGTGCCCGTGTTCTGGATCATACGGTGCAGATGAAGTGCTGTTGAAGTTGCTTCCGCAACTTTGAAATAAATGGTCTGCAGCTCTTCCGGCGTTTCTTCGCTCAAAGCCTGAATGGTGGAATTAATTTCTGCGCAACCTTGAACCAGCTCCGGAGGAATGACCACGCTCCACCGATAGAGGGCAATGACCGATTGCCAAAAATCAAGCTCCATCAAGAATTTGTCTGACTGGGGTCTCGACATCGTCGGTATTGAAGCTCTCCAGGTTTCTAGTCTCGAGATCATATCTTGGCGCCAGCAACCAAATGATGAAAAGCCGCTCAAAACCGAAGATACATTTTGATCCGGACTCGGTGACACACCTTTCTTGCCCACGAGAGAATATCGATGTTGAAGTACAGTATGAATTTCAGATTGGAGAACTCGAAACTTGAAGCGATGACGAGCGGCGTACTTATATCCGCTTCTATCATTTGATACTTTGAGAGGACCACGTCGTGTAATGAACTTATCATCCAATGTAGAAGGAAAATGTGTCGTAACGACATCATCTGGAATAAAAAATGGCCTTTCCAGATATGGTGCGACTAATCGATCTAGGCTATAAACACACCACCATAGCCGACGTCTTAGATCCAGGAGCCAATCTGCATGAACTGTGTTATTTAAATTTGTCGAAATGGGAATCCCTGAGCTTGAGTGATGTTCGTGCTCAGAATATAGTCGAAGGTCTATGGCAGACCGAATGGCAAGATCAAGAAGTGTCCCCAACCCTTGAGAAGTCGATTCAAATAAAGCAAAACTGCAAAGAAGAATAACAGCCTGCAGCTCTTCAAGATCGCTGGTCAGACCAATGGTCCCAGGCAGGTTGAAACAATTCTCCAGACAAGCCATTGCTGAAGCATGATAATCATCGTAGTGGTGGTTATGTGTGTATGATCTTTTGCGCTTTCTGAGATCGGGAATATTCGTCTGAAAATTTCTACCAGCGACGTTGAACTTTACGAGAGAATTTGACATTGACGCAGCGCCTATAGCAAATACAATGAAGGCAAAGTAAAGCTGCCGCTTTGAGCGCGCCGCGTCTTTTGCTGAATAAATCTCATCGATCATGCTTTCGAAGTCGGGGCGATGTAAGACGGGTACGTGTAGATTAGTGTGAATGAAATACTCGTCCACCAGTTGATTGGCAATCTCGCGATCTGGAAGCTCCATGGATCCTTTGAAAGTAGCCCCAGTACCTATGGAGAACAAAGACGAGCGGATAGAAGTACGCTGAGCACTGGAAGTACAGTATATGTGGTCTTTGCGCGTTATTTCGAGCTTCGCGTCTTTACCGGTAAGAAGATCAAGAATCGCAGAATCTGAGTAGTCGGAAGATTCAGACAGCTTCAGATTGTCCGGTTTCGTCACTTCTAGCTGGGTTCTCAGATCAAGGACTTCGACGTCAGCAGTTGGCGAAGGGGTTATTGTCGCAGAGGTTTGATCCTTTGTGTCTACATGGCTGTAGGTCGCTGGGCAGTTGAATTCGAGGTTATGTTTCATTAATATTGCGTTCAGAGATTGGATCCTATTTTCCAAGAAGAATACATAGCTCCGAGGTATTTCTTGCTTGGTGATGGGATCATACCCAACACATTGGACTTGGGCTTTCGCGCAGGATTGACACTGGGGTAGATTCTGGTCGCATTTGTGTTTTCGCATGCGGCATCGATGACATGCAGATACATTGCGAAAGGATGAACTTGACGATTTCGGGGCTGATTTGATAGACGCAGAAGGGTCGAGAAAGTCGACCATAGTAGAGCTATCGCGCAATTTTAGCGAAGGCTCCGAAGGGGAAACCTTTTGAGAAAAAGAGCCCGAGGGTAATGATGACTTTTGCTTGTTGTCCGGAACAAAAGAATGGGGACTGCCAGAATGCATGTTGAATTGCGTGTCAATAATTCAAAGAAAGGCGCAGTGGAATGACATAGCATGCCCTGATCGGGTTTGAAATGATTGAATTGTGAGCCACTTGCAGGCCTTTGAAACTACTTCAAAGTGTAAGCAGTGACTGCTAGCGTTTTGTATCGTATATTAGTGAGCTCTGAATACTCTGAAAGACGCTCGTGACCAGCAAGACTTAAGTTCTGGGGTTGAAGCTAGTCTCTCAAACATTATGACCATCGTGGGGATACTCATCGGACAGACCCCGGCAATAGATAATTTGAAAGGCACACAGCTATGACCATTTCCGTAATTGCCTCAATTGTGGCATAGAGATTACTCGATAGAAATAGCATTCTGAGCGAAGCATTTCACCGCGTGAGGACAATCAAACGAATCAGCCTATGAAATGCTATCTACCCATTACTCGATTCGAATGTGTTTAGCTGTGACCGATAAGAGAATCAAGGCCTTTTGAGAGCTGGATTACTCGATAGAAATATAAAAAATATCGGACATTGTCCGCTAATACGCTGATCATCACGTTTCCCGCGGAAAGCTTACATGGCGCAGAGACGATCCGACTAAGGCGGAAAGAAACCAGATATTACGCAAATAAAAGAGCATTGGGAGTTATTTTGACAGGTAAATTCTACAGACAAGTATGGACCAGTAAGATGGTATAGTGGTGAAAAATAAACTGTCCGGTGAGCAAGAGCCCAGGATCGAAAGACTGCTACGTAAGATCAGCGAATCAAGAGGAGGAAAAATGATGATAATTGAGCTATGGATAAAGAAATTCTTCAGAATTATCATCGTAGGATCGTCGGCAATGATGACATTAAGAGGGTTGTACATAGTATGGCCTAACTAATACATGGACACACGTACATCTATGTACGTGTGTATCCCACAGTGGCTGGAAATGACTTTCTGATATTATCTCCCCCGAAATGAATTAAATAATACAAGAAAAATGAATTTGAGCTGCTCTGTAGACCTTGGGTAGCTATATATGCTAACTAGCAGCTTCTACCTTTCATGTGTCTTTTAGTGGTAGAGTGTGATCGGAGTCCACTCCAGACTAGTGGCCTGTTTTGTTCGGTGAATCTTCACACATATCTGTTGCCGCTGATCGTCACTGGCAGTGATCCGGAGCAGGTGTATTGTAAATGATGATCAAAATGGTCTAACAAGCTTATTTACTGCACTAAATCAGAGTAAGTCAAGTCCAACTTGGTCTTCTTAATCAAAGACCAAGGCAATACTTGGGGTAATGTGGGTAATGCATCCTGCTAAGTGGGGAGCATCACAGGTCTATGCCCGACATCGGCATAATCAATTTCCCCTCACAGACACAGGATTGTCCATCTATGCTTCCTCCACTTGCTCCACCTTCTTTTCATCTGCATCTGGAACGGGGTTTACCTCGTAAGGAATTTCGTTCCATGTATCACTAGTCCCGGGAATTGGGACAAGCCAGGCCAGAAACCAGTAAATACCCCCTGACACAATGAACCCAGAAAAATAATTGACATTGTAGATGTAGACAGCCCCAACTGGGACATCAACACCAACAGCACCGGCAAATCCAACGATGTTGATGAGGATACCACAGAAATACGCGGCGTAGCCGTGCCAAGATACACCATAGAACCCATAATAGAGACTGTCTTTTCGAGCACTATAGAGCTCTTCGATATCGAGATATCCTTTGCGGACGAGATAATAGTCACTAGCCATGACACCCGCGATTGCAGAGAGAAACACCGAATAAGCGGAAAGGTACAAGGTGAAATTGCTTGAGGAGGAAACGAGAGTCCACTAATGTGAAGGATCAAAATTAGAATCTTGGAGACTATAGAAAGAGAGAATCAGAGCAGGTGCATGTGGTACTTACAGGACACATAGCTAGTCCAATTGCTGCGCAGAAATATCCCCCCCGTCGGATGGTACAGAAGCGTGGAAGAAGTGCAGTCAGATTGGTCCCTGCCGACACTGAGTTTGCTGCAATATTTGTTCCAAGTTGCGCCAGTGCGAATCCACTGGAAATAACGAAGATCCCAAACCTCTCCGCTGAGCTTGCACCTTTAAGAAACATGCCCAGGAGAGTCAACGGGTTCCAGACAGCTTGTCCGAAGATAACCGTTGAAGAGGATGAGACGATGATACCAATGAATGAAGTGACAGCAAAGCCCACTGGGATGGTGATTAGTTGCGGCCACAAGGCATCCTTCGGTTTGCGGGCATATCGTGTATAGTCTTGGTTGTTGATTATGAGTGCCGCGAAATTAGCTATGCAATTCAAGATGCTTTTGACAAAAACCCAGGCTAGGGCGCTGCCTTTGGCCGTGCTGGGTTGCGTTATTATGGGACCGAGGCCATGTGCGCGGGCAATCGCCCAGGCAAAGAAAGCGATTGCACATGCGGGTGAGAAGTACGCCTTCACAGTGAAAAGATGACGGATTTTGTAGATCGGAAGCCATAAAGCTGGAAGCGATCCAAGCCAGAACAAGAAAAAGCTGACGAACTGTTTCGTTGTGACCCCAGCCCCTTCTGGGATTGTATTGGGTAAAGTCGCATAACTGGGCCAGATTGACTCTATCATCAAAGTCACGCATTCTCCTGTGCACCAAATCAAGAAGAGCGAGTTAGAGAAGGGAAAACAAAAAAAAAGTACAAATATTGACATACCCCCAAGATAAGTCTGTTGGTCGTGTTAGAAGTTACTTTTCGAGTCTTCGTCAAGCTAGAGACAGATAGCATACCTGAACACCATACCACATTACAGCCATTGCTGCTCGATTGAGAATCGGCCAAAATGATCCCCAGATTCCGAAAGAAGCTCGATTCGTTACGGCGAATGGTATTCGGTATATAGATGCGATACGGCCCATCAAGTAGACAAAAAGGGCAGCAATTGTGTAGCCAATCCAGACACATAGCCAAGATTGCCACCAGGACAAGCCGTCAACAATCATAGATGAAGATATCATCCATGTGTTCTTTTGAACAAATCAGAACCTTCGACCGGACTTATTTGAAATCGGGTTGTATTTCTCATTTCTTTATGCAATTGAGGAGTACAATGGAGTCAATGACTTACGACATTCAACGAGTCCGCGATCCAGAAGGCAACAAAATTCAACCAGCCCCATTGTCTTCGTTCTGGCTCAACTGTATGATAGGAAACACAGTATTAATCAACCAACAGCTTTTGAATATGAATCTGGGCTTGTTGCCTCTGACACTTGAGTCATGGCTAGCAATCAAGGAATAGACCAAATTTCCAGGGCTTCTGCGTCTTTTCTTACCTGGCTTGAGATCATCGTTGGTAAGCATCAATTGTGCCGTAGAAAGTCCCGGATCTGTAGGGGTCTTGAGCTTCCCAAGCCAATATCTCCATTGGCCCATGATTGCTACTGAAAGCTGTCTCTTTGGGGGTATTTGATGCAGAATAATGATATTTCTGGGCCATGCAAATATGAAGTGGTTAAGTAGTCATTCAATCTATATGTAAAGTGACGAGGATTTGCAGACATTATATACTATTTCACTACTAGTGTATCAGACCTCACAAGAACGGCCGCGGCAGGGGGCACTTTTCTCGACACTGTGATCTACTGCCAGCATGTTACTAGAAATCTCGGAATCCACTATCTAATCCATGTGAACTCTAACCCCGCATTGCTTGCCACTAGAAAGTTCGCAATCTTGCTAGGTGGAAGTCTGCTTTTGTCTTCAATATCCACTTCACCCCCGCGGGAACTGTTACAATTAGGTAATACCCCAGCTTTGCGACGAGATCGGCCTTGACGCCATGTGGGTAACGATGTTTATGTTTGACCGTGCGTGCTGTAGAAGGCATAAGACACAAATTTCCAAGTTTAAGACTTGATCCCATATGACAGAATATGTATATTTGATATAAGATATCAAGGCTTTCAGAATATAACCTATCCGTGAGTTCAATTATCCGTGACGGTTATTATTTTCTTGTTATTGTTTACCTTCGTAACGCTTCGAAGGGTCTTGACAGGGCTTGAAGGCGATTTCTAACTCAATATGGAATCTTCAAGGCTCATATTATCAGCATCTAACTTGAACTCTAGATCTAGTCCTGTTAGGTAAAAAGAACAAAATCCGGGATCATTATCCTGCATGCCATCAAGAACAATTCGAACAGGCGCATGTCAAGACCTTTAGTGTAACCTAAAACGTCTGAGAGTTTACATTGACTTATAATACAGCCTTTATTTTTGGTTTTACTATCGGTGAGCACCGCGCTATGTCAAGATTCCTGTCCAATAGAGATGAAGATTTTCCGATTAAAAATGTCTCTCCGCGGCGAAGAGAGTAATGACACTTAACACAAGCTCTTAGGTCTTTTTAGGTCTGAAAAACTACTCATGAGTCTCAAGATAAAGCGGAGTATTTCAAGGTTAAGTAATATAGCTCTACTTAATATATTCACAAACCTTGGAAGGTGGGTCAAAGGTGAAAGGAAGCATGGATAGTAATAACACAATTCGATATCTGGAAAATGTATTTTTATGAAACCTTGAACTTGGTGCTAGACTTTCTTCCAGCTTTCCAATGCTCAAAATTTATATAAAGTGCAGTATTGGGTTACAATTTGAAGCGTAGCTTGTACATAAAATCATGAAACCCTCAATTGACCGCGTTCGAGGGCGCTTGTATGTCGGACCCGATGTCTTCGCAGAGATGTAGCCAAGCACCTACCAAGCATCTACTACTAGAAGAAGTAGACAGGCTGAAAGGTTCACTATGACAAGAATGTCGGGGAACTTGATAATCCGGGAACGCCCCTATCTTGATATTAGAAGGGCTTGTTGGACATTGGAATTAACTGAGGTGTGAGTGTCGGCTCCCGAGAGAATTTTCTATCAAACGGCCACATAGGTCGAGAAATTTTCGAGTGGCCCAAGCGGCATATATCCTGGTCAACACTACCCGGCGTAAGGGCAAGCATCCATTTTGCCGCCATATTAGATAATTCCGGCTCCAGATACCCAATCTTGACGACGACAATATCCGCGGTTCGGGGCTGCAGATTCAAATCCGTGAAGTCGCGTTCATGATGATACGGCTTGCGTAGTTTTGTCAGAATCACAAAGACCGATCCAATCTGAAGTACAGACTCCACAACAGCATCCTTATCACCGAACTTTATAGCGTGAACTTTGCCGGTCAAGGTTAAAGGGCCGCAGTGGATATTATCGACTTCCGCGCCGGCCGTTACTGTAACGATAGTCCCAACACCTGCGGCTACAATGATATCAATGGCCGTGGGCCCAGGGATACTGGCATATATAACCCTTCGTTTCTCACTTTGATGGAGGTCTGGAAAATCCAAAATTCTAGCAAGTCCCCACGTAACATCACCAGAACCTCCTGCGGTTGGATTATCACCCGAGTCTGAAATGAAAAAAGGTCGATCTGGCGAGACAAGCGCTTGTGCAAAACATTCGTCAAGAGATGCTGTAGGAGCACCAAAATTAAAATATTCACGAACTTTCCAAAAGTATTCAGCCAGAGATTTAGCCTTCTCGATAACTTCATCGGCTTTCCACCCAGTTACAATCACCACTGCGTGATTTCGTGCCTCATCCGCCCAAGCGTATCCGACCCAGATAGCGGCATCTAATACCTCGGGACATGATTCCACCTCGGGAACAAGCCTATAAAGACTTTTTGCAGGTTCCATACGTGTAGAAGTCTGTTCTCCTGGAAGCAATACCGGCACTTTCACCCAGGCCTTAAGGGGACGCTTTGGGAGGCTTGGACCTGCCTTTAAGAGATCCACAAGATTTCGACAAGCTCGTTCTTTGGTTTCAGATGTATCTTCATGGGGGGCTGTTCGATAACAAGTTATGAGATCGATTTGATGTGCAAGGTCTCTGGACACGTTGCCATGCAAATCCATTGATGCTGAGACAATAGTCTCCGATCCCACAACACCTCTGATGCGTCGCAAGAGCTCTGCTTCGGCGTCTTCCATACCCTCAACACACATGGCCCCGTGAATATCAAACCATAATCCTTGTAGTCCCTTTCTAGAAGCCGAAATGATATCAGCAAGTCGCGAGAGAATTTCGGTGGCAAGCTCCTCAAATGCTGGCCGGGTCACTGTTCCACCTGGAAGAGCGTGCCCAATCAATGCACCCTGCCAGTTGGCAGCATCTCCTAAAGGTGTGCCAGACTGGAGAAATCTATATTTTTCAATGATCTCGTCACCACGGCGTGGGTGGAAAGCTGCTGCTGAAGTACGGGCCGGAGAAAATGTGGACGTTTCACAGGCGAGCCCCGCAATGGCGATAATGGGGTAGTCGGACATGGTTGTAGTCTAGTCCTTCCGAATGATTGTCTCTCAATGAGGTTGGGGTCAAACGAAGTGTATAGAACGAATGAAGAAGATCAAAGAAATGGTGCAATGAGAGAAGCTTGGACTAATGTTGTGGTTGCTTCCCTCAACTCTGCTGCAACGTCCAAGTTGCTCCTCATCTGTTTCAGCCCCGCTTCATTAAGAACCACCCGGTACACCTCGCTCGTACAGGTATCAGAAAAGAAAAAATTTCCGCAGAACTATGAATTTTATTGAGCTTGCCCACTTATATGGCACCATCTATCAAGGAGTCATTGGAGTTGCGATCAAGAGGGCGGGAAGTGACGGTGCTGGATGACAATAGGTGAAGAAACCATGTTTGTCTGCCGGTTTACTGCATATATAAGTCGACAAAATATTTTGGACTATCCGTGTGATATACGTTTAGGAGATTGAAATATCGAGCTTTCATATACTGATTTTACTATCTGTTCCTCCTGCAAGCAAAGGTTCGTGAAAAATGTACAAAGGTCATTTAGTCCCAGTTGCTCGTATCTCATTGAGATTCTTGCATTACGATACCAGCAATATAATCTTGATTCAAATCGAAAGCCGCACGCAGGAGGGTTTTTGATCGCCGAATACCCCATGTTTTCTGCTAATCGAACATATTCAAACAGGCAAAACCATTACCTCATTACTCAGGTGAGACATATACCCGGGCGTATGCGTATGAGAGGCATACGATTCATTATTCTGGATGGTAGATTAAGCTAGTATAAGACCCTCAGCCCTGAATGGAATGTAATAGATTTGTTCCGGGAAGTGGAAAAGGGTGGAGATGTTTGCACTGCATGTTATTATCGCATAATCCTATTTACAACATCAACTCGATACAACAAGCAATTTGAGCACCGGAAATTGGTTTAAGGTAGTATGTTGTGCCTCGAACTATTCTATTTCGCGGGATTGACAGATTTTAGAATGAAGATATAATGCCCGGTCTCTTGAATGCTACCTTGAGGGTACCCAAATAGTAGTATCAGTGTGCCAGGCAGTTGGGGAATAAAAAGGACAGCAATTTTTCCCCCCAAATCCTATTAATAATCTGCATTTCTATTACATACGGCCTTTCTAGAACAGAGAAATCAAACATTACTGATCTATCCAATGCTTTGGTTAAGGGGGATGTTTCCATGATGCTTCCTTTCCGAGAGTTGCATCGGAACCAATCCATTATCTCCATGCGCCCTAATGAATGTACTTTGCTATCTGTGCCGATGACGATATACTGTTTTCCATCGCTTTGAACATGCGTAAATTACATATCTTTTCTTTCTAGTCGAAAACCCAAAACTTATCCAATACCATACGCGTACTAACATTCATATTACCAAATACATCTGTAGGAAATGAAAATGGGATTAATATCATGAACATAACTTGTTATATCGTTCTATTGGCTTTGATTATACATTAATGGTTTGAAGAATCGACGTGTGAGCTATATTTACTGTGCTAAGCAGGTTAACGACGGGACAGCGGATGACTAATGTTTTTTGTTCTCCTGCCTTTCTTTTCTCCTTATGTTGTGACTTGATCTCCATGTATATCTGTCAGTCACGTCAGATCTATATGCCTCAATCTTCTGTGCGGGGTATTGTACTGAATTGACCGGAATTTATCATTACTATCATCAGCAATGGAGAAGCCTCTTCTAGAAATAGCCTGTTTTGACGAAGAATCCGCTGTTAATGCAGCGAAAGGAGGGGCAGATAGGATCGAGTAAGTTCAAGCAGTATCACTTCGGCCGATCTTCAAACAAATTAGCTATTATCAAGTGTGCCCCCAATACACTATAGCTACAACATTGCATGAAGATCTGGGCAATTCACAAACAAGTCCCCCGTCCATTTTACTAATTCAGCGATAGACTCTGTCAGGACTATGTGTCTGGGGGGTTATCCGCGGATGCCACAGTGCTAGCCTCACTGAAAAATCGCTTATCGATTCCCATTTTTGCGATGATTCGGCCTCATGCTAGAAGCTTCTACTACGACGACGTAGATTTTGAGGAGATGGAAGCCACGTTGGAAAATCTGAAAAGCGTCGGGGCTGACGGGTTTGTTTTTGGTATTCTTCAACAATCCAAGCAAGACCAGTCGAATGAGATCGACATCAAACGTAATACCCAACTTGTGCAGTTGGCTGATGGCCGACCATGTACGTTCCACCGCGCATTCGATTTAATACCGGAATCGAGATGGAGTACCAGCTTGTCAGACTTGAATAAATGCGGATTCAGCTCTATTTTGACAAGTGGTGGCTTCGCGGGGAACAAGGCAGAAGACAATATTAGCGCTCTTTCAAGGCTTTTTCGCTGCAATTTATCGTCCAGCCCCGATTTGAAAAGTAGGGAAATCAATGTTATCGTCGGCGGTGGCGTTAGATCCACAAATGTACGCAAATTATGGGCAGAAACTCGTTGTCGAATTTTCCATTCAAGTGCCATTATAGGCGACGATCATATCGTCTCTACAGAAGAGGTGTCAGAGATGAAGGACGCCATTGACAAAGCTTCAGGTGGATTACAAGATTGATTGACCGAAACCGGCCGTTGAAAACCGAATATGTACTTAGTATCAGGAGATATAGTATTAGTGCTTCCAAAATTGCCTGACCAACCTGTAAAACTCAGTTTTGAGTATTTTCGTAAACCGAAAACATTAGCTTACTACTACCAAGACCAATTGGGCATGCATATATATAGCATATACCTATCGTTTAGTAAACGGTATAATATATTGTCAAGACTTCTGGATTCACTTGAAAGCACTGCAAGTAATGGAGCGTTATCTAACGCTCCATTATTTTCTCAGCCTGTGCCTTATTCAAATATTGATGGCCGACCATTACGACAAGAGCCGTGTTTACTTCACCTCTTCGAGATGAGACATACTCGATAATTTGATCCGAAATAGACATTGATATTGCGTTCGTTGACCATGACAATATGCAGCAGAGCGATAACAAGACTATGCCAGTAAAATATATCCGAATACATTGAGAATACAGTCGCAATCTAAGGAGTAGATGTGGTGGCATTGCCGCGAGCCGCAGCTGCGTCGTAGAGTGCCTGGATATCCTTCTTCCATTGATCCTCATCGACGCGTTTCAGGCGACGATCGTAAGTCATCAAGCCGTTGACTTCTCCTTCCACATCCGTAGTCTGGGTCCAAACACCACCACTGCAAGCGAAGCGCTTCACCTGATCGGCAAGTTCGCCAAGTAGAAGATGGCTGCGGTAGTTCCATGCCTCTATAGTCTCATCTATCTCGTACGTTTGATTAATGGTGTCAATGGCGGCTTGATTGTTCCAGAGGCTAGAGACAAAATCTTGGTGAGAAGCTTCTTATTTGTCATGAAATTAGAAGAAACTTACTGCTCGATCGAGACATTATTTCCAACACCTCCAAACTCGCCTTGAAACCCAATTCGCGTCTCATCATAAGGACTTGAATTGATCGAGTAAAATGGTGTGCCACATTGCGGGTTTGCGTAGTGATGATTATCCTAGTGAATGTAAGTGATATGATCAATAGTAAAGGGGTCGATCCCTTTCGGAGAAGCGCTTACACTGAAATCTCCGACTCCGTGATCGTACCACCCAGTAACAGAGTCTACTAGACGAGTGGGATCCAACTGCTTGACGCGGTTGGTTAATTCAATCTCTGGGAAATAGTCTGTAATTTGACCCCAGCCCTCGTTATAGATGACCTATCGATGTTAGTTACGAACAAAACCTTTTCTTATTTTATTTTCCGGCGAGTTTGCCTCACCCAAGTAGCAATGCTGGGGAAGCTCTTTAATTGATTGATCAATAAATCCAGCTGGCGTGCAAACTCAGTTTGTTGCTCCGCATTGGGGAGGATAGGACTGCTGGAGCAGTCATCTGGGTTGGTCTTAGACTGTGACGGACGCAGAGATGGCATATCCTGGATAACAAGAAGGCCGAGTTCATCACATGCCTGATAGAACAATTCGGTCTCAACTTTGATCTGTTGAGAAAGGGGTTAGCTAAGATTCTATCACATCAATCAAGCATGATTACTTACATGCTTGCGGACCATATTGAAGCCTAGACTTTTCAGAACTTTGAGATCATACATCATGGCCTCCTTCGTGGGTGGAGTGTGGAGTCCATCTGGCCAGTATCCCTGATCCAAAGTACCGAACATAAAGACAAACTTGCCGTTCAGTATCGGACGAACAACGCCATTTATCTTTCCTTTGGTAATAGTACGGAACCCGGTATAGCTCTGGACCTTGTCATTGCCAAATTGAACGGTGACGTTGTAGAGCGTTGGCGAGTCAGGAGACCAAAGATCCGGAGAGTCGACACTGAACTGAAAAGCTCGATTTGAGGGCCCGCTGTGGGTCTTAAGCACTCTACCATCCTCATGGATTGTAACCAGCACATTCGAACTGGCATTTGCTGCCGATGTGTGTACAGTGACGTTGACTGGTCCAGCTGTAAGCGAAATGGTTGAAAAATGTCATGAAGCAACTTACCTTGGCCATCCATGTCAGCGTCAAGATCAAGCTTAGTTATATAGGCTTGTGGAACTGCCTCCAACCAGACTGTTTGCCAGATTCCACTGCAAGGAGTGTAGAATATATGGCTAGGGCGTAGGGTTTGCTTGCCGATGGGGATTACAGCGTCACCATAGTCGGTTGGATCATGGACAAAAACAAGTCTCAAAAATGAGCTGTCAGCTTTTGGTATAGATAGACCTTAAGAAATTTCTCACAGTTCGTTCTCTTGGCCTATTTTGACATGCTGTGTGATATCTAGGGCAAATCGAAAGTAGCCTCCTCGGTGGAAACCAGCCTTCTTACCATTCACAAAAACAGTGGCTTCGTAATCAACAGCATCAAAATTCAAGAGAATCTTCTGGTTCTCCCAGTTTAAAGGGACCTTGAATGAGTTTGAAAACCACGAATATAGGGTGAAGGACTCCTGGATGCCTTTAAGGACCATTAGTGTGGACTTTTTAAAGGATTTGGGGGGACGTACCAGATAACCCGCTTTCAAGGCATGATGGAACTAGTACTTTTCGTCCAAGCTGTTGGCCAAATGGTGGAGTCTGAACAGCATCTAGACCTGAGGCATTTTGGTAGTCCCAGACGCCATTAAGATTTTGCCATTTAGGGCGTTGCAGTTGAGGTCGTGGATACTCAGGCCAGGGCTCCGTGCCCACTTTATCCGTCCACGGCGTTGTTAGCGGCGGTTGCTTAAGTGAATAACCAGCGCCACCATTCTGTCTAGATAAGATATCATACTTAGAAGCAGCTGCACTTGTAGCTGCGAGCAGCGAGAGTATGATGCATTGAGGGAAATACATCTTCTATTACTACTGGTAATTCCAAGTGCTGCCAAGACTCGCGTGGGGAGAAACGATCGAAGAGCATTCGAAGGTGCAGTCTGGGGTCTATGTATTTAAGAAAGCTCACGGACAAACAAAAAGGAAATGGCCGAGCCACCGCTTCATTCCCGCTAGGGTATAGCAAGGAAGAATTACCCACCAGGCTGGGCACGCTAGAGCCCCTGTTGCTGCATGGGAGAATGCTTTGACCAGGTCTCAAATGCCCGCCGCTGTGCCTCACGATGGCATGTCTCCAAAAGGCACGAGCCAACCCCGCAGATTGGGTACATGAATAGCTTCATTGCAGAGGCATCGGTCATACCTTGCCATTTTTATGTACCAAAAAAAGATACACTGTGCTATAGGCCCCGCTGCTTGGCAGGTCAAAGAGTGAGCTAGCGCCGAGACCGCGTGCTCAACTGACCTACCTGCGGCAAAGGAGCATTCCGTAATTCCATCAACCAAATAGAATCCCGTGTGCTAGATGAGTGCTCTTGTATTGCTCGTTGAAACTATAGTGATAGACCCAGTATACCTAGGTTGGGTTCTTGATCATCTTTGGATGGGAAAATCGATCAGGATAAGCGATGCCCGGCCGTAGCTTTCTTAACACCGTGGCCAGATTTCAGATCCAGGGAAGACCGAATAGACCCTATGAGATATGCAGGGTAGTCTGCCTGGATAGCCAATCGAAGCCAAGATGTTCGAGTCCGAACGGCCCTGGATTCTTGCCCATGTAGCGAAGTGGAGTATCAGGATTGAAGACAAACAGAATGATGTGCTCGTACATAAAATGTACCTATTGCAACTCTCTGTGCCTTGGCAAAGAAAGAAAGACTTTCTCCACCTTCGCAGGCAGCATTTATAGGCCCTTCGAATAATATTCTGTATTGTTCAAGTCCACTTGTGTCTTTGTCCCTCTTGAATCAGAGACAGTACCAGTCTTTTTTTTGTTGATCAATACCCCACCCCTTGCATCCGCACTGATCGGATGTCGCGCTATTGAAGCTAGCTGTCCTTACAGTGATGCAAGAGCAGAGGACTTTAGATTCACATTGGCTTTATCAAACAAGGTCCACGAGTTAATAGATCCGCAGGTAGTTTTAAACAACGAAGTTTTACCTCGAGGTTCCATTACAGCCGTGTTTAAGTTCAATCAAGCCCGAGAATAAGAACGCGAAAGGCTCGTGCCCTTTTTCAACTCTCAGCCTTCGACTTGGCATGCCGATCTCTTATTCCTATTGGGAAAAGAGGAGTTATCGGTCCACTATTCCGCCGATGAGATTCATGTATTGTCAGACTGTACTCCCCGTTCAAGCACGGAGTTTCACCTATTATAGTACTTTTTGTCTTTGTAAATGGGTTTCCTTAATGCAATGGTGACTAGCTCCACCGTGGGGTCACTCGGCCTCCTGAATGATTATGCATATCTATGAGGGGTCCGTGATCCGCATGGGGTAATGAGAATGCGGAGACGACTAATATTCCGATTCCAAAGGGTCAACTAATCAAGATTTTCAGGGGAGTTTATGCATGTACATGTGACCATCTAGCTACTTAGATATGAAGGTATGTCTATAATCTGAAGAGGACGGGTATAATTAAAATAGAAATGGCGATTAATCAAAAATGAGAAATTCTGTTCTGCGAGCTTGGCCTGGAAGAGACAGGTTAAAGCCGACCAAATAAACAGTATTCTAATTGTCGCTTTCTCTTTAAATGATTCTCTAACACTGAATGGCAGAGATGTCCTATAAAGAGAAAGGGGAGAAACCTTTACTTTTGTACCCCTCGGGGGGATGACTGCCCTGAGTGCTTAAGCCCTCTGGGACGTTAATTTCTTCTAACTTCTGATACCCGGCTAGCATATGGTCTGTTGTTAATTCTTTCGTAAAGGTGCAACTATTCTTTCAATCTAAATGCGATATCCATAGAGCACCTTTCTCTTCAAATCCGTCTCTCAACCGATTCTGACCCGCTAGTATTTCCCCAGGGGGACAGACGTTGTTAATTTTGCTCAGTCCGGGGTCTGCATAGCACGTGGGTAGACCTGGGCGCCCGCTCATGAGCGGGTTTTATGAGCGGCTTATGATCAGGGCATGAGCGGGATTTCTGAAAATCGGCTCATGGCATGAGCTAGCTCATGAGCGGGAAACCGCTCAAAAGGTGGGGCGAAGCTAGATCTTGGCAAAATTGTATTATTATGCAAAAGCTAGGTAGTGTAGTGGGGAGTATC
>Ga0209673_1001082_pt1 | contig 30702 bp, 29 predicted proteins | sample AraplaCol_mMS_r2_2_FD_184274 | JGI IMG/M metagenome (GOLD analysis project Ga0209673, IMG submission 184274) | Arabidopsis root microbial communities from North Carolina, USA - plate scrape MF_Col_mMS_r2 (SPAdes) (version 3) | ecosystem: Host-associated > Plants > Roots > Endosphere | place... | reverse complement strand
GTCGAAGCCCGTCGGCAGCCGTGTCAGCGATGTGCAGGTGAAGGACGGCGACAATTTCGCACCGATCGATCCGGCCAAGACCTACAAGGTTGCGACCAACAACTTCATGCGGGCCGGCGGCGACGGTTATTCGATCTTTAAGGAAGGCCAGAACGCTTATGATTTCGGCCCGGATCTTGCAGATGTGACCGCCGAATACGTCGCCACGCATTCGCCTTACAAGCCATACACGGATGGCCGCGTCACGGAATTGGCGCAGGCAGCGCCCGCTCCTTCCGCTTCCGAGCCTGCGCCTGCCGCACCGGCTGCTCCGGCCCCCTCCCCCTCCACCGAACCCACCCCTGCACCGGCCGCTCCTGCTCCATCCACAGAGCCGGCTCCCGCACCCGCTGTACCTGCTGCCCCGGCACCAGCAGCACCGGCCCCTGCGCCGGCAGCCTCCGCACCTGCCGCAACGACGCCTTCTACCCACGTCATCGCCGCGGGCGACACCTTCTGGGATCTCGCCGTGACCTTCTATGGCGACGGCACGTTGTGGCGGAAGCTTTCGGATGCCAACGGCAAGCCGAACCCGCGTCACCTGACGGTCGGCAAGGAGATCGAGGTCCCCGCCGAGTAAGACGATTTGTCCCGATGTCACTGGCCGGTCCGGGGTTTCCCGGGCCGGTTTTTGTTTCTATAGGGTGAACCACGATCTCGAGGCTGCGTATGAGCCGAAGAGACAGAAAGAGCTTTGGGGCCAGAATGACAGCAGATATTTCACTCCGCCCGGCGGACCATCCGGCCGTCAAGTCAGGCAAGGTCGGTGTCCTGTTGGTCAATCTCGGGACGCCTGATGGCACCGACTATACCTCGATGCGCCGCTATCTCAGGGAATTCCTCACCGATCGCCGCGTCATCGAATGGTCGCCCTGGAAGTGGTATCCGATCCTGTTCGGCATCGTCCTCAACACCCGCCCGCAGAAGGTCGGCAAGGCCTATGAGCTGATCTGGAACAAGGAGAAGAACGAAAGTTATCTGCGCACCTACACCCGCAATCAGTCGGAGCTGATGGCCGCGCGCCTGAAGGATCTTGATAACGTCAAGGTCGACTGGGCGATGCGCTACGGCACGCCATCGATTGCCTCGCGCATCGACGCGCTGAAAGAAGAGGGTTGCGACCGTATCGTGCTCTTCCCGCTCTATCCGCAATATGCGGCGGCGACGACCGCCACCGTCAACGACAAGGCCTTCCAGAAGCTGCTCTCGATGCGCTGGCAGCCGGCGCTACGCACCGTTCCCGCCTATCATGACGACGAGACCTATATCGAGGCGCTCGCCACGTCGGTCGAGAGGCATCTTTCGACCCTCGACTGGAAGCCGGAGATGCTGCTCGCCTCCTTCCACGGCATTCCCATGTCCTATTTCAAACAGGGCGACCCCTACTACTGTCAATGCCAGAAGACCGGCCGGCTGCTGCGCGAGCGGCTCGGGCTGACCAAGGAAAACTTCATGGTCACCTTCCAATCCCGCTTCGGGCCGGAGGAATGGCTGCAGCCCTATACCGACAAGACGGTGGAGAAGCTCGCCAAGGACGGCGTCAAGCGCATCGCCGTCATCAATCCCGGCTTCGTCTCCGACTGTCTGGAGACGCTGGAGGAAATCGCCGAGCAGGCGGCCCATTCCTTCCATGAGAACGGCGGCGATAAGTTCGCGCATATTCCCTGCCTCAACGACGGCGAGGACGGCATGAAGGTGCTGGAAAAGGTCGTCCGTCGCGAATTGCAGGGCTGGGTCTGAGAGACCCACTCAGAAAGCGGCGTCGGACGAGGAGCTAAAGCATGTCGCGCAAAACTGTGCAGCGGTTTTGCGATAACCACATGCGTAGAAACAAAGACTTAAAGCGCGGGAGCGAATCTGAAAGATCGCGATGCGCTTTAGCAACCGCCCAATGAATTAACCGAAACGAAACCTCCTTTTCACTTGGAGCCCGGGCGGTTGCGCCCTCATTTCTTCCTCGCAAATAACGTGCTAACTCACCACATGAGTTGGGCAGGCGCGCATGCGCCGATAGGAGGAATTTTTCATGCTGTTCGGCGGCTTCGACATCGTCGTGATCGTGCTGGTCATCTTCGTTATCCTGGTGCTCTTTGCCGGGATCAAGACCGTGCCGCAGGGCTACCGCTATACGATCGAGCGCTTCGGGCGTTATACCCGCACGCTGGAGCCAGGCCTCAACCTCATCACCCCATTCATCGAGCGTGTCGGCGCCAAGTTGAACGTGATGGAACAGGTGCTGAACGTGCCGACCCAGGAGGTGATCACCAAGGATAATGCCTCGGTTTCGGCCGATGCCGTCTCCTTCTATCAGGTGCTGAACGCCGCCCAGGCCGCCTATCAGGTCTCCAACCTCGAAAACGCCATCCTCAATCTCACCATGACCAACATCCGCTCGGTCATGGGTTCGATGGATCTCGACGAACTGCTCTCCAACCGTGATGCGATCAACGACCGGCTGCTGCGTGTCGTCGACGAAGCCGTGCATCCCTGGGGCATCAAGGTCACCCGCGTCGAGATCAAGGACATCCAGCCGCCGCGCGACCTCGTTGATGCGATGGCCCGCCAGATGAAGGCCGAGCGCGAGAAGCGGGCGCAGGTGCTGGAGGCTGAAGGCTCGCGCAACGCGCAGATCCTCAGGGCCGAAGGTGCCAAACAATCCGCCATTCTCCAGGCCGAAGGCCAGCGCGAGGCCGCCTTCCGCAACGCCGAAGCGCGCGAACGTCTGGCCGAGGCCGAAGCCAAGGCAACGAAGATGGTCTCCGAGGCGATCGCCGCCGGCGACATCCAGGCGATCAACTATTTCGTCGCGCAGAAATACACCGAAGCGCTCACCTCGATCGGTTCGGCGCCCAATTCCAAGATCGTGATGATGCCGATGGAAGCCTCTTCCATCTTAAGCTCGCTCGGCGGCATTGGCGCCATTGCCCGCGAAGTCTTCGGCGATGCCGGCAGCCGCCCGTCGACGCCACTACCCGTGCCGCCGCGCCCGCGCCCCGCACCGGCACGCTCGACGCCGCCGATCAATCCGTCGACCCCCAATCCTTTCAATCCCGAGCAGGAGCGATAAGCCATGCTGGCGAAGATCGTCACCGAACTCGGTCCATGGAGTTGGTGGGTCGCAGGGCTCGTGCTGCTTGCCGCCGAGATGATTGTTCCCGGCTTCTTCCTGGTCTGGATCGGCCTTGCCGCCTTGATCGTCGGCGCGCTATCGCTACTCTTCTGGGACAGCGCCTTCTGGGTCTGGGAGTTGCAGGCGATTCTTTTTGCGCTTCTCGCCGTTGCCACGACCTTCGCCGGCCGCCGGCTGACGCTGCGCAATGCCACGACCGACGAGCCCTTCCTCAATCAGCGCAGCGCAAGCCTCGTCGGCCGCACCGCCACCCTGCACGAACCGATCCGCGAGGGCCGCGGCCGAATCCGCCTCGACGATACACTATGGCAGGTGATGGGACCCGACCTGCCCGTCGGAACGCAGGTGAAGGTGGTCTCGAGCAACGGCCGCGACCTCAGAGTCGAGCCCGTCTGATCAAGCGAGCCTGATCAGGCGACGCCGATCCGCAGCAGGTCGTGGAAATGCACCAGCCCGACCGGCCGACGGTCGTCGTCGATGACGATCAGTGCGCCGATGTGATGCTGGTTGAGCAGTGCCAGGGCCGCGGTCGCCAGCACCGTCGGCTTCACCGTCTTCGGCGTCCGCGTCATGATGTCGTCGACATCAAGCTCGGCCAGATTGCGTGTGAGATTGCGCGCCATGTCGCCTTCGGTGACGATGCCGCAGAGCCGCCCATCTTCATCCAGCACCCCGACGCAGCCGAAATGCTTGCGCGACAGCACGGTGATCGCCTCCGGCATCGGTGTGCCCTTGGCAACGAGCGGCAGCCGCTCGCCGGTATGCATGACATCGGCGACATGCATCAGGCTCGCACCCAGCTTGCCGCCGGGATGGAAGACGTGGAAATCCGTGGCGGTAAAGCCGCGCGCTTCCAACAGCGCCACCGCCAGCGCGTCGCCGATCGCAAGCTGCATGATTGCCGAGGTCGTCGGCGCCAACCCATTGGGACAGGCCTCCGCCTCCTTGGGCAGTTTGAGCACGATATCGGCGGCAAGACCGAGGCTCGATTTCTCATCCCAGGTAATGGCGATCAGCGGAATGGAAAAGCGCCTCGAATAGGCAAGGATCGCCTTGAGTTCTTGCACCTGGCCGCCCCAGGAAATGGCGATGATCACATCGCCCTGCCCCATCATGCCGAGATCGCCGTGATTGGCCTCCGCCGCATGCACGAAAAAGGCGGGCGTTCCCGTTGAGGCAAATGTCGCCGCCAGCTTAGCGCCGATATGCCCGCTCTTGCCGACACCGGTGACGATGACGCGTCCGGAGATGTCGCCTATGACCTCGACGGCCCGTGTGAAAGGACCGGCCAAGCCATCGTCAAAGGCCTGTTCGAGCGCTTCAAGACCGCGTCTTTCGGTCTCTACCGTGCGTTTTGCCGATTCGAGCACGCTGTTTTCAACGAGGTTTATCGCTCTTCTGTTCATGAAGTTGCGTTAGACCTTTTCACTTTCCAAGTCCACCCCGCACGATTTCGGTCGGCATCTGTGCAACGAATGCGAAAAGGGGCCACTGTTTTACCGGCTTGAGAAGAGGTCAAATAGCAGAAAGATGAGTACTCGTGCCGTTCCTCGCCCCACTCTTTCGCTCCGGCAGTGAAGTGGGCTTTGTATGGGCCAATCAAGCAGCGAACCGTATGAAGGCGGCGCCCAACCGCGATCGAACATTTCAGAGCAAGGACGGTAACCGCTTAAGACGGGCGAGAATGCGATGTTGAACGGGCAGCAGGCGCAGATAAGGGGCAGGCCAGAACAAATCGCGGAAGAAACTTGAAGATTTCGAACGGCCGATCCATTTCGGGAATGCAGGATGGATATAGCCTTTGTCGATAGCTTGATTGATATCCGCCAATGTAACAGCACCTGCGTCCAGCGCAGCGTTCACTGCCGCGTAAAACACGTCTCGATTAGGATTGGTCGGCTCTACCCACGGCTGGCGATTCATATCGGTGAAGTGGATAAGGCTCGTCTCGCCACTGTCGTAGTATTCGAGCGCATTCCATCGGAACGGCAAGATCATCGCCTTTTCGTCGGCAGACATATGAGAGAATTCGTAGACCAGAGAATGATAGTCATAGACACCAGTATCGAGCTTTTGCATTAGCTCCTTGGCATCCCAGCGCGCCTTGGCGCAGTCTACCACGAAAACGCTGTATTGCGGTCGACGACCGCGTTCAGGCGGCTGTTCGGCGTACAAAAGCGATACCCCGTCAGGCATCGGCCAGTTCCATAATTCGGCGATATCGGTAAAGACCAGCATATCCGCATCCAGATAGATTGCCCGGCCCTCATAGCCGCAGATTTGCGGAATCATGAAACGCGTGAAACTGAAGCCAGTCTTGGACCTTAGTGCCGGATTCTGAGGCGAAGGAGCAGCATAATCGCTGAGATAGTGAATCTTCACCGGAGCACTTGTACGCGAAGTGATGCTGTGAGCCAGCACCTTCGCGCCAATCATCTGGTATTCATCGGTGCCAATAAATATCTGGATTGGGTCCAAGTTCGCCATATGGTCGGCCTATCTTTGGGTGCGTTCTGATTTTATGTGGCGGGCAAGCTGCGCGATGCCCGTTTCCAGGCTCACTTTCGGTTCGTACCCTAACAAAGTCCGAGCCCGGGTATTATCGGCAAGCGCAAAACGGACATCCCCTGGCCGGAAATCGCCAGAAATGCGAAGGTTTTCTTTGCTGGCGCCCAGTTCGGTGAGCAAGCACTCAGCAGCATAACGAATTGTCGTGCTAATGCCGCTTCCCACATTTATCGGCTCACTGTCAGCGCTGCCAGCAACGGCAGCAAGCATCAGCGCCTCGACGATGTCATCGACGTAAACGAAATCGCGGACGATCTCGCCATCCTCATAGATGTTCAGAATCTTGCCGTCTAAAATCTGCTGGCCAAAAATCGAGAGTACACCGGTATAGGGATTCCGGCTACTCTGCCCGGGCCCGTAAACATTCTGAAATCTGAGAATTACGGGTTGGATGCGCGTGTTGTCGAGGCCTTGGACGCATATGTATTCCTGCATCAGCTTTGTGGAAGCATAGATGCTTGACGGACGCAGAGTAATGCCTTCAGGAGTAGCGACAGGGGTAGCCGCTTCACCAACGCTGTCGTAGAGATCAAAAATCCCCTTAGACATAGTCTCGCTTGTACGCGGCTTAGGTGTGAAGATTTCGCCGACGCTCGATTTGTAGGCGCCCTCCCCGTAGACTGCCCTGGAAGAGGCGAGAACGAGCCGTCTCGTCTTGTCGGGAAGCTTGCGCAACCCTTCAATCAGATAGGCGGTTCCATTGATGTTGGTATCACAATATCGAGAAATTTCGTGATAACTCTGACCGGTCCCGGTTTCGGCCGCAAGATGGAAAATCAGATCGGGATCGTGTCGTTCAAGCACCCCTTCAAAGAAAGCCCTGTCTGACACCGATCCTTCTTCAACAATCGCCCCCTCGATAGATTTAGCCGGTTTCTCGCCGTGGACTTGGGGATGAAAGTTGTCGAGCGCGACAACGGACTTAATGTCTGGCCGCTGCGCCAGGCGTGCAATGAGCCGCCTCCCGATGAAGCCCATGCCACCGGTGACCAATACTGTGTCTTGCTTCACTACCAAGAATCTCCTTGGGCATCATAACGGGTCGGAATCAGGCTGCCTTCTCGGCGGCCAGTTTCGCCTCATATTCCTTGATGGCCTTGGTACGGAGACGCTTGGCCTCGTATACGTCCTTATGCGCAACGTATCCCAGGCGCTTATCATTGGCCTTGTGATAAGTGTACCAGAACTTGCGTACAAAACCTGGAATTTTGTTGAGATACTTAAGATCAGCGATCAGAGAGGGCCGAAAATAGCCGCTATCGACCTCTTTCTTGATCTGATCCATCGCCAACTGCCCCTCGGCAACCATTCGGTTCACTTCATTGAACCAGATGTATCCGAGTGGATGGCCACTATAGGTCCATGGCTGAGTATAGACGTCGGTGTAGTGCAGCAGGCAGGTGTTTGCGTCCCAATGCTCAAGCGAATTCCATTCGAATGGAACGCCATACTTGACCTCGCTTTCATCAAGGATGCAGAACTGGCTCATCAACTGATCGTAATCGTATTTGCCGTCATCCATACCCTGGACGATCTCTTCGACCTTCCAGTCGCAAGCTGCGCAATCGATCAGCATCACGGCGCATTGTTTTTTACGGGCGGCAGGCGCTCCCTCCTTCGCCGTCGTCACTTCAGCGTGCTTGACCTCTTGCTGGACAATGATCTTCGCGCCGTCGAAGGGAATATTCCACAACCCCTTGATGTCTTTCATGACGATCATGTCTGCGTCCATGTAGATCGCTTTCCCCTTATATCCATTCAGCGCAGGAATGGTGAAGCGGGAAAAGGAGAAGCCTGTGCGCTGCCCGTTACGCGGATCAACCGGTGAGGGCACCGGCAAATCCAGCATACCAAAGACCTCAACCTTTGCATTGGTATGGCGCTTGATCGAGTATTCCAGAACGTTGACTGCAAGCATCTGCGAGCTGTCCGTTCCGACGAATACGCGGATGGTGTCATCATCCAGATTGCGGGTAGCAAGATCGTTGATTTGGGTTATAAAAGTCGGCATCGTCGATTGCCTTCCTGCTGGATCCTATAAGTTGCGTGTTTCACTCATACATTCTTACCCGCCTTCGGATCAAATGGAATTAGCGGGAATAGACAGCTTTTGATACCGCCGAGAATGATGAGCCGTGGGCGAGGTATTACTCGCTAAAGTGCTTGTTTTGTGGCGGTTTTGGCGTGCGAGCGTCCAACAGGCGATCAATCTCACGCACAATGTTGGACGCAACGTTTCCCGGCGCCAATGCGGACGATTCGAAGCGGCGGACTGCATCCATGCTGGCGCCGCCGTCAAGAGCACGGGTTACAAAAGCCTCGATATCATCATAGGAACGGCCGATTTCAAGCGGTTCAAACAGAGGCAAATCCAGCGTATTGGCAAAGACCAGAACCGGCCGGCAAAGCTGGGTCGCATCCACTGCAACTGTCGAGGGAGTTGTGATGGCCGCCAGCGAGGCCGAGAGCAAATCGGCGGCGGTGACGCCGTCGAACCCGGGATCATCCCGCCGCAGTAGAAGCGTGTTGGCCCGGGTTGTTATGCGGGGATTCTTTTGCAGCCAGACGCCAGCCGGATGCGGTTTTATGACAAAAAACACATCCTTGAACGTGTCCACCAGTCGTTCAATATGCGCGCTGAAGTGCCCGCGATAGCCATCGGCTTCATACCGATGCCAATGCAGATTCTCAAAAATCGCGATCACCGGTAGGCGGCGAGAGTTGATCGCCTCGAGGCTGCTTTGAAGCGTCACAAGGTGCCGCGACGTGCTTGGCGCAAATCGTCCTACGGGAATGCAGCGTTGCACAAGGTCGGATGATGCCTCCTTCGGCAGCAGCGCGGGATCGCCGTAGGTGAATATGGATGACGACGCAATTTTCACATCGCTGGTATGGCGATCATCAAAGTAGGATAAACCCGGCGCTTCCAATCCATGCTGCATGGATATCGTTGGAATACCGAGTTCATTGGCTTTCAACACAGCGGCGTGGACCAATCGATGGGGGCGCAAGGAAGTCTCCGCGCCGACAATAAGTACGGACGCGGACTTCACATCGAGCGCTCGCAGATTGTCCTCGCCCGTGTCCTCCGTGAGAAGACGAAGACGCGCACCGGTATTTACGATCTCTCGCACGATATCCGGCTGCTGAAGGTATACCGACTTCAGAAGCACCACATCCACCTCATGACGGTCGCCATCCCTGCCTTCGCCAGCGTCGGCAACCAAAGCCGTCACAACTGGCAGCAGTACGTGAATGTCCTGGAGAAGATTGAAGAATATAGTAATCCGCGGCGATTTGGCAGGCCGAGACTTCTCCAACCGCATAAGCTCGAGCCATTTCCTGCCAGTAGCCTCCGCCGAGAATTCTTTCTCAATAATCGATCTTGCCTTCTCAAGGTCCGCCTTTGTCGCCGCTTCGTCGAGAAGATACCGTCGAAATCCGCCCTCCCAATCATCGGTTACGATGCAATCCTTCAACGGCTCGAGAGACAACAGACGTGAAGCTATCACCGGGGTACCGCAACTTAGCGCCAGAAGGGCGCGATTGGCCGATTTACACTCTGAAAATTCATCCTCGATCTGGGGCATGAGGAAGGCATCACTCGCCCTCACAGCCTCAAAGCAGCCCTCCTGGCTCCACAACTCAAATCGTGACCGGAACGGGAGTGGCTCTATCAGGGTCCTGTAGGCATCAGACCGGCTACTCATAACCACCAGTTCGAAATCAACCGTCTGCGCAAGGCGGATCAGATCAGATGCAATGAGCGTCAGGGTTTGTATGCCCGATTGAAAGCTGTCCGAACCCGCGTTGCCGAACCAGATGAGCTTCTTGCCATCGTTAAGACCCGAGACAGGTGCCTGATCCGCCGGCATCTTATTGCGACCTGCAGTCACTAGCCGAGGGCGAGTTGCCCAATAACCACGAAGCCGATCATACAGCCTCGCCGGCAACTTACGCGGCGTGCGAGACAGCTCTGCGACCAGGGTCCGAAAAGACAGAAAGGACTCTCGCGCCTGTTGTCTCGTCCGCCCTATCTTGGATTTCAAGTCGGCCAAGCGGGTACGAGGGCGAATGAGCCGGCGTAGCTCAGCAAGACTATAAGTACCAACCTTTTCGACGCTAAACACACGCGTGCGGGCAATCAGCGCGCTCGACTCCGCTTGATCAGGAATAACAACGATCGGAATCGAATCCGAAAGCGAAGCGGATAATACCTTTCTCAGTTGCTCAGTTGGTACCACGATCGCGTCGATATACGGCACCTGGGAGAGAATAACGACCCTGCGCAAGTCCCCAGAGTTGTCGCCATACTTCGGATGCGTGACATAATCGCATAGATCAAGAAAGACCTTTCGTCCATATCGCTCACTGAGTTCCCGCATAATCGCGGTCAGAACGTGGCTTACGGTCTTGACGAATATAACGACATCATAGTCTTTCAGATGTTCGATCTTGGCATTTTGGATCGAGAAATAGGCGTTTTGGAATCCATTGTCCGCAAGGGCAAAGCTGGGATAAAGCGCGCGATACCTAAAACTGGCAACGTTCGGGCTGATGTCTGCCGATACCCAAGCAATCTTCATGTGGCTTCCAGGAAAAGATCCATACTGCGCAAGGCGTAACCGAGACCGCTCTTGCATTCAAACATGCAACCGCAGGACCCTTACAACTTGGTCCTCCAATCTCGCAAGAGAATAAAACTCCGCGATCCTATCCTGCACGTTCTGCAACAAAGAAGCCGCTTGGCTCTGGGGCATCGAAAGCAATTCGATGATCCGTTCTGACCAGGTTTCGTTTTCGGTTTGGGGCAAGCCCGTAATACCGCAAATACGAGCATAGACCGGTCCCGTCGACAGCACAGGCAGGACGCCAGAACTCGCATACTCTATGAACTTGGTATTTGCCTTGCAGTCATTGAACGGATTGCGCACCAGCGGCGCCAAGCCCACTTTCCAGTCAAGCTCGCGCATCCTCGCGAGGAAACCATTATAGTCCGCCGTCGGCGGAATGGCGCGCACCCTGCTTCCGTATTTCCGAACCATTTCAGGCGGCATCTTGATCGATCCGAAGGTTTCGAAGCGCGCTTCCGGGAGACGATCCAGCACATGCTCGATGGACGGCAGGACTTGCGCGAGATCCTCCGCGTGACCGGCAGTCCCCATGTAGCCGAACAGGAGCTTGTCCGACAGTTCTCGCTTTATGTCATTTGAGGCGGGGCAGTATATCTCGCCGGCGATGGCCTCGGACCTGAAGTCATAGCGGTTAAAACGTCTCTTCAGCTCTTCGGTGGACAGGTAAATAAGGCTAGCGCCTTCGCAGAGCGCTCGCATGCTCTGCAGGCGGATAGGATCATGGTACCGATCGTACTTTGCCTTACCCAGCGAGAGCGGAACGTCAAACAAGTCATCGTCGAAATGGCTCACGAGCGAAATGCCCGCGCTGTGACAGTAAGCAACGACTTCCTTCGAACCGACACCTCCATAGCGGCTCGCCACCACTATAGTAGGATGCAAAGACGACAGAAGTGTACGCATATCTTGAGGGGTCGAAATGACCGACTCCTCAAACAGAGCAAGCGCAACTTCCCCGGTCTGCCGGCGTAACGTCAGCGGCAAATCAAAGCTTATTCGCTGAGTTGCACCAGCTCCATCAGCCATTATTACCACCCTATGCCGAGCGTCGGAAAAATGACGATCGAATATGAGCGGAGAAATCTTCGAGGTCGATTGGCCCTGAGGGGTGGGGCGGAACATACGGGCGATACGGCGCAGCATTCAACGGCACTTCATCGGTAGCAATACTCGTACATCTCTTGAGTTGCCGCTTTAGATATAGCAGGAGAAACCCAATCGCAAACATTATCCCCACCCGAGCTATCGTGTTCGTTCGGAGCCGGGGGCAAGACGCGTCAAAACGGCGTGCGGGAGAAGTTTTCGCTGGCGCACCGGCCAAAAGCTGAATATCGGTGCCCCGCTTGACCATGCAATTTACCACCAAGATAGGACGTTTGTTTCTCAGCATGCAGACTGAAAACATTGATTTCGATGGCACGCCTTCGCCGGCCAAACAGGTCCGGCATAGCATCGCGCTTGCCTATCAATTGTTCCGACCGCAGCTCAAGGCCAAATTCAGCCGATCATTCCTTGGCTATTTCTGGATCATTTTCCCTATCGTTGTCCTGACGGTGGCAGCGCACGGAGCCCATCAATCTGGAATCATGTTCGCGCCAGACATCAATCTTCCGTTTTTCATATTCTATATGATTGGAGTGGTGGCCTGGTTGAATTTTGGTGAGGCTCTTATGCTAGGGGTGCGATCGGTGGAAGCCTCCCGGTCGTTCATCGCACGTGTCCGCTTTCCAATGCTCAGCATCGTGCTCAGCCAGTTGTTTGCAATCCTGGTCGACGGCCTGATCCGTATTCTTTTCGTCGCCCTGATGTCGCTTGCCTTTGGAATTGACCCGTTGAGAGTCATACTTAGCTGCGGGATCATCCTGTTCGGGACCGTCTTTGGGGCAATGCTTGGCGCCTTTATTGCTCCCTTTGCGCTATTGGTGGAGGACGTTAAGCGTATCTTCCAGCTATTTTTGTCGTTCGGTCTCTTAGTTAGCCCGGTGTTCTTTCAGCCGCGGCCCGGCACAACATTGGAGACTGTTTTATATTTTCATCCGATTGCCCCGATAGCTTTACCAGCTCGCAAGGCGATGGCAGGTGCGCCAATTGACATTCCACTGTCGATTGTGTTCGGTCTGACAGTGTTGGGTCTATTGATTATTGGTTTGCGCTTCTTCATCAAGGCTAAGCCGCTCATCGTCGAGCGCATGCTGTTGGGGGGACGATGATGTCAGAGAATGCCGTCGTCCGTGTCAACGGGTTGAACAAAAAATTCAATCGCGATCTGAAAGGTTCCTTTACCTCGGGCATTCGTACGCTAATTGGAGGCGCCTTTAAGGAGGACCCCAGCAAGCTGAAGGCTGGCGAATTTTGGGCGCTTCGAAACATAAATCTGGAGCTTAGGAAAGGCGAGTCACTTGGACTTGTCGGAGTCAATGGCAGCGGCAAGACCACCCTGCTTCGCCTGATAGCCGGGGTCATAAACCCGACATCCGGAACGATCGAGACCCGTGGCAAGATCGCACCCATGCTGGCTCTCGGCGCAGGCTTTGAACCCAGCCTCAGTGGCTCTCAGAACATCTACCTCAATATGTCGCTTCTTGGTATGACGACAGACGAGATACGAGCGCGCTACGACGAGGTCGTCGATTTTGCGGAGATCGGCGAAAGCATCGACGCACCACTCGGCACCTATTCGACGGGCATGAGGATGAGGCTTGGATTTGCATGCGCCGTCCACACCGACCCGCAACTTCTCATCGTCGACGAGGTACTGGCAGTCGGGGATGCGAGCTTCCGCGTAAAGTGCCGCAACAAAATCAACGATATCCGCAAGGGAGGGGCATCTCTCATTCTCGTCTCCCATTCCCGGCTTTCGATAGAATACCTGACGGACCGAGCAATCTATCTACAGAAGGGCCAGGTGTTGGCAGAGGGAGATTCGAAATCCGTTCTCGATGCCTATGAAGCCGATCAAACCAGAGCAACAAGAGAAAAATTAAACGGCCGGAACAAGGCGGCAACCCTTGAAAACTCCGGTGCTGCAGGCAAGAAAGTCAGCATTGAGCACGTTCGATTGCTTGACAATGCCGGCCAAGAGATCGAGCAGGTTTTCCCTGGCGAAGATTTGACTGTCGAAGTCACCGTAACAGCTCATGAAGACCTTGACGACTGCGCTTTCAACGTCATGTTCAAACCCGTCGTCGAACCGGTGGTCTATCATCCGTCTTCCACGCGAGATGAATTGGGCTGGGTACAAATTACCAAAGGCAGGCACACTGTTCGCATGAAATTTGATCCGGTCATCTACTTGCCTGGCCTTTACTCGATCAGAGTCAACATCTCGCAGGGATCGATGATGGACATCCTGTGTCACATGGAAGAGAAGAGTATCCGGATCTTGCGACCCGAGGGAAAGATAATCCGTTCGCACTATATACCGCCGCTGCACATCGACCTTGCAGGCTTGACTGTTACTGAGCCGGACCCGGAGGACATGGATTTTGAAGGAGCAGAAGATCTTTGACGGGGCGTCCGGGCATGCTGAATGAAAAGTCAGTGCAGCTTGTTGTGTTTCATGTCGATAAAGCCGCCGCTGTTATCGATCGAACCAAATATGGAGATTTCCGCGCGCGGGATTATCACAAAATGATTGCCCTCATGTGGGCGTCATTCCGGCGCTACCACCCAGGCACGAGCCTTACCATTCTTACAGATACGGACAGCCAATTCAATTTGACGGGCGCCACCTTCTGGCGTCGGGAAATTGACGTGAACAGAATAATGTATGAGCGCATGGTCTGGCAGCGCGATGCGCTTGCGCGCCTCGACACCGAAAACCCGATCTTCCTGCTCGATTCTGACATGCTCTGCCTGAAGAGCTTCGCCCACCTGTTCGAACAGGAGACCCCTGGCTTCGATCTTGCGTTGACTTTTCGACGCTCGCACAACTCGCCGATCAATGGCGGGTTGTTGATCGTCAATAGAGGTGACGAGAGCCGCCAACGCGTATTGACCATGATGTCTCAGATGATTGAGAATTATACCGGTATGAGCGAGGAGGAAAAAACCTGGTATGGGGACCAGCTCGCGCTCCGTGATCTTGTGGGCCTGCATCACAGCAAGATGCGCAACCTTAAAGTGGCCGAAAATCAGCTGGGAAACATCCTTCTGCTCGACTGCAATCAGTATAATTTTACCCCCAAATTAGGTGATCGTCTGAGGCCATCGGCAAAGTGTCGGCTATTTCACTTCAAAGGGACTCTCAAGCACTACATGGCGCCCTATTTCAGGCTCGCCAACGCTTTGCCCTTTAGGCCATCGGCATTTCTTGCCTATCCGTTCCTGCCGTGGGCGCTCGTTAAAATTTGGTGGCTGGAGCGAATCCGAGACGCGGAGTTCCAACGCGGTGAACGACCGCAGCAGAGCGACGCCGCTGTTGCGAGTGGAGAAAAAGTCTCTGACCAGGGCGACCGGAAGATCGCCGAAATCAAGAAGCTTTCCGACGAGCTGCGCACGCGTAACTTGACATATTGCGGCTACGACAAACTGGCAATCCTTCACGATTGTGTCGTTGACGTGGAACGGAACGAACTGAACGGACGGTTCATTGAGGCGGGGGTGGCCCTTGGCGGCTCGGCTATCTTCATGTGCCATTATAAATCTCGCAGCAGGCCACTAGACCTGTATGACGTCTACGACCAAATTCCGGCCCCAGGGCCGGAAGACGGGGTTGATGCACATGAACGCTATGCTCAAATTGAGTCCGGGCAGTCCCGGGGCCTTGGCCAAGATGAATATTACGGCTACCTGGGCGATACAAAGCAGCTTGTCGCCGACAACCTCAAGACTTTCGGCTTTCCTGCGTTCGAGCACAACATCCATTTCATCAAGGGATTGTTCCAGGATACGATGAACCTGACAGAACCCGTCGCAGTCGCTCATATCGACGGCGATTGGTACGATTCGGTGAAGACTTGCATCGATCGCATTGCGCCACATATCGTAAAGGGCGGTTACATTATATTTGACGACTATTCGTCTTATTCCGGATGTCGGAAGGCAGTGGATCAGTGGCTCGCGCAATCACCTGAATTCGAGCCGGTGGTGATTAAGCGCTCCATTGCCGTTCAGCGAAAACGCTAGCGAATCTCTGTCAATCCTCCGAGGTTGCCGATGTTGGCGTCTGCCTCGCCTCTCCTCACCGTACGCGCGGTCATCTGCTCTGCGTGAACCGTCGACAACGATGCCGATGCATGAAGACGACAAGATGGTCGCCGGAAGAGAAAAGAACCCGGACCGGGCCCGGGTCTCGCCATCCTCTTCTGCTCGTCAGCAGCTACGTCATAACCGGCAGCGTTAGCATCATGTTCAACCAGAAGGCTCTGGATCCGATCTTCCCCCACCTCGTCGCCCTTATTCGTGTGGATCGTGTCAGCACGGGCTTTGCTCTTGCGCCATTCCTGGGAAAACTGCTTCGCACTTTACTGGCGTTGCTCTAGCTGACGTCAAAGCGATACCTAGTTGATCCGCTTACGGGCGGCCCGGAATCGCATTTACGAAACGCTGCATCACCAAATGGCACGCCTGAGCCGAGGTTCTGATCGTCTCCAGATCCGCATCGAGGTGATGGCGGAGTTGCCCGGGTTCGATGAGTTCGAAACCGAGAGCACTCGCAATTCCGGGGGAGCGTTCGTCGACCTTGACGAGAAAACTCCATTTGTTCTGACTCAACATATGAAGATGCGCATGGAGGCGACTACCCACATGCAAGTCCACTTGCCCGTAAAATGCCAGGAGCCTGTCAACGTCGTCGGCAAGGAGGATCTCGTACCCAAGCTGTCGAGCGAGTTGGCGCAGGTGGCGAGGCGTCTTCGCCTTTTGGCTGCCCAAACGCATCCCGAACCGGTCGGCCAACGGCTCAAAGACAGACGGAGGATCGAAATTCTGATGGAACACCAAAACCCGCCTCTTGTCCGGAAATAACTCGGCCACCTCTTTTAAAACCGGAATCTCTCTATCCCAGAAATCACCGCGATCTGTAATCGTTACCGCGATGGTTGACAGATTGCGCTCGAACTTTGAGCCGTCCAATAGAGGGCGGTCCATGACAACTGGGCAGCAGGTCATCAGCGTCTGTTCACGCAATGCCGGCAACGCCGTGTCCAGAAGCCCCTTCGTCAGCGGACAGCGCCAACTTGAGTATTCAATTCGTTCGTGGATGATCGACAAGATCTCACTAGCGTTGTCTGTGAACCCTTCGTTGAAACCCGCTTCTCCGTGCAGACCGATACCGAAGGGTATGAACACCAGGTTTGACTTGCGCAGCGTGCTTGCCTTCATTTTGGCGATCGGCGCGAAGTCATCCTTGAGCTGGTTGGCTCCGGCGAGAATCACATAGCGATGCGACTGCAACCGCGCAAAATCCTCATCGACGAGGGGCGTTCTGGGAGAAAACATCGCTGACTGAGCGAACCTGCCGACCTGCCTCTCAATCGCACGCAAAATGAAGCCGTCACCATAATTGACCTTCTTTTGATGACGAATGGAAGGCGGAACTAGAAATGGGGTGAGAACTGCGGACATCAAGAATTGCACCTATTTCGGGCTAGCGTAAACCGCATATGGACTAGAAGGCGCGAAACAAGGATCGGCGACAACGACTCCACTTCCCGAATTTGAAGATCTCTCAGAATAAAGGAAACGCAGATCTCGGCCCGATTGAGCCATGAGATGGCCTTTTGGTCCGACAGGTTATAGCGATTCATGATTGCTCTCTTGACGCCTCCACTCAGAAGTAACAACTCCTCGATATCATCCGCGACTTATGTCCCGAAGGCGACATTGCGTTTAGCCGCCTTCCGAGACAAAGGCTAGCCTTTTTCCCGAGCGGCCCCGCTTCCTTCGAAACCGTCGATAGGAGCGCAGCGCCTACAGCCTGTTCAGTAGAGCGAGAATGGGAAGAAATTTGGTCTGAAGCGCGCTTTGGCGCTTTATCCCTGTTCGCTTGAGCACGGACAATCTCTCAAAGGGCCAACCACCATGGCGAGCCCGCTGAAAAGCATGGAAAGCGGCGCGATTTTCGGGGGTAAGACGATCCTCGAAGGTCTTGATCGCCTCTTCGTGAGCAGTGTTCCACGCACGCCATTGCCCCCGGAAGGCCATCCACAATCTGGCGACTTGCATTGAGATGCTGTTGTTGGCGCCGACCAGGTTGGTGGCGTGCTGGCGGTATTTCAACACCGATTCCGAATCGTATCTGACCACCCCGCCGCAGCCTGCCACGACAATATAGAACCACCAGTCGTGGGAAATGAGTCGTGTTTTCGGCAATGTGTCGACCACAAGATCCCTCGCCGCCTGATTGAACATCATGGTGTTGCCTCCGCCGATGCTCTGGACCAAGGCGTTGCGAAAACTTGGTTCGAGTTTGAATTCGGGCGACATTCCTGCATGATTGAGTTGTTCATCGACAATTTCAGTCCGAGCGAAATAAACTGCCGGTGTGCCAGGATCGACCCGCGAGAGCCAGTCAAACGCACGTTCGAGTTTGTCCTGATACCAAATGTCATCCTGGTCGCTGAACGCATAAGCGTCAGCGTTTTTGAGCTTTGCAAGGTTGTTGAGGAAGTTCCCGCAAAAGCCGAGATTGACGGGATTTCGTATCAAACTAAAGCGGGCATTATTTACGGCCAGAGCTTCCAGCATTTCGACGGTACCATCCGTCGAGCCGTCGTCGAAGAACGTGATATGCCAGTCGGTGAGCGTCTGCGCCTCAATGGATGCAATCTGCTCTCGAAGATGGCGCATCCCATTATAGGTCGCGCAAAGAATCTCTATCAACTGAACATCTCCGATCCAGCTCGTACAACGAGGCGCCTGGCGATTTGTCGATCCGTTGTTTCATCACACCTACCGCAACTCCTGCGGCAAATGCCTGTACCAGCGTGCGCCATAAAGCATGATCGTCATCTCTGCCAAGCACCAACTGAAACTCAAAGCATGTCGGGCGTGAATTCTCTTTGGCTGCAGCCGTTATGCCACTCCAAGGCACCTTGCGATCTCGGATGGAGGCGGACTGGCACCTAGGCCTCCCGCGATTCCCGATTGAAGTCAGCCCGTCATGAGACACAGATGCTCGACATAACTGCGCATGAAGGCTCTTTGACCGGCATGGATCCGCGATTTAACGCTAGAAGCCAACACTTTACCTTGGCTTCAATCGTTTGCTACGGCGTTTCACGCATCCGGCGGCAGAACTGGATTCTCATCTTGCCGTCCAGGCCTCGCCAAGGTATGTGCTCAGCAGCACAATTGGCTATATTGCCGGCGTTGGCCGCTGTCACAATCCAGCGATCGAGCCTAATGCAAGGATGTATGCGTTGAATGTAGAACAACTGGAGATCGGGGACGTCAAAAAGATCACTCCCGCCAGGTTCGGTGACTCGAGGGGCTATTTCAGCGAAGTCTTCAAGGATTCCTGGTTCCGCACCAGTGTGGCAGACGTCTCTTTCGTGCAGGACAATGAGTCCCTTTCAGCACAGCCGGGAACCGTCCGGGGATTGCATTTTCAGTTGTCTCCCTTTGCGCAAGGCAAACTTGTGCGCTGTCTCCGTGGCGCGCTCCTGGATGTGGCCGTCGATATCAGACATGGCTCTCCGACATATGGGAAGTGGGTCTCCGCAGAACTGTCCCCTGAGAATGGCTCACAGCTTTGGGTGCCAGCTGGATTTGCGCATGGGTTCGTCACTTTGCAGCCTGATACGATCATAAGCTACAAAGTCACAGCGCCCTACAGCGCGGAACATGACCGTGGCGTGCGGTGGAACGACGCCGAGATCGGGATCGAGTGGCCACAGATGGATGCCTACGTTCTTTCTGAAAAGGACAATAAGCAGCCACTGCTTTCCGAACTCCCCGAATATTTTCAATTTTCGTAAAACGGAGGGCCTCATGCGTGTTCTTGTAACGGGTGGCGCTGGCTTCATCGGTTCGGCATTGGTGCGCTATCTCGTCAGCGAGATCGGCGCCGACGTCCTCAATATCGACAAGCTGACCTATGCCGGCAATCTTGCCTCGCTGAAAGCGATCGAGAATGCTCCGAACTACAGGTTTCTCAAGGCCGACATTTGCGACAGAAGCGCTGTCAGCAGCGCTTTCGAGGAGTTTCGTCCCGATTACGTCATGCATCTGGCGGCGGAAAGCCATGTCGACCGCTCGATCACCGGCGCGGCGGATTTTATCGAAACGAATATAAACGGCACCTTCAGCATGCTGGAGGCCGCGCGGCAATATTGGCAAGGCCTTCCGGCGGACGAAAAGGCGGCATTTAAGATGCTGCACGTGTCTACCGACGAAGTCTATGGTTCCCTCGGCGAAGACGGGCTATTTGCCGAGACGACACCTTACGATCCGTCCTCTCCCTACTCCGCGTCCAAGGCAGCAAGCGATCACCTCGCGACGGCGTGGGAAAGGACTTACGGGCTGCCCGTGATCATTTCCAACTGTTCGAACAATTACGGTCCTTTCCATTTCCCGGAAAAGCTCATTCCTCTCATCATATTGAACGCGCTGGAACGGAAGCCGTTGCCCGTCTATGGAAGCGGCTCCAACATTCGCGATTGGCTCTATGTCGACGACCACGCACGAGCGCTTTGGCTGATCGTACAACGAGGCCGCCCCGGCGAAAAATACAATGTCGGCGGGCGCAACGAGCGACGAAACATCGAGGTTGTCGAGCGCGTGTGCGCGATCATGGATGAAATCCGGCCAGGAACCGAGCGGCATAGCGATCTTATAAACTATGTTGCCGATCGGCCGGGCCACGATGCACGCTATGCTATCGACGCCACCAAGCTCGAGACCGAACTCGGCTGGAAAGCACTGGAGAATTTCGACAGCGGTATTCGCAAGACCGTCGAGTGGTATCTGGAAAACGCTTGGTGGTGGCAGCCGCTGCGTGAGCGTGTGTATTCCGGTGAACGCCTCGGCGTGTTGAAAAAGGTGTGAGATGCGCATCGCGGTAACAGGCAAGAGCGGCCAGGTCACGTCTGCGTTGCAAGCGCTTAACGCGGGAGCTATCGAGGTCATCGCCATCGGGAGGCCCGAGTTGGATTTGCTCGAGCCGTCGACTGTGCTTGAAACCATTGCGAAGCTCAAACCTGACGTCGTCGTCTCGTCGGCCGCCTACACTGCCGTTGACAAAGCCGAAAGCGACGAGGCGGCGGCTTTCGCCATTAATCGAGACGGCGCAAGGGCTATCGCCGCAGCGGCTGCCGAGCTGTCCCTTCCTGTCATCCATCTCTCGACCGATTATGTTTTCGATGGCGACAAGCCCGAAAGCTATGTCGAGAGCGACGCGGTCGGACCGGTATCCGTCTATGGCAGATCGAAGCTCGAGGGCGAATATGCGGTCGCCGCAGCGAATGAAAACCATGTCATCCTGCGGACAGCCTGGGTCTATTCAACGTTTGGCCACAACTTTGTGAAAACCATGCTCAGGCTCGCAGAGACGCGAGAAGAGTTGAGCGTTGTGAGCGATCAACTGGGTTGCCCGACCTCCGCCAACGACATCGCTGAGGCTATCGTCAAGATAGCAGACAGGCTGGCAAACGACTCCAGTCCGGACTTGCGCGGCGTTTTTCATTTGGCCGGCAGCGGCGAAACGAGCTGGGCTGGGTTTGCACGATATGTAATGTCAGTTCTTGAGGAAAAGACCGGCAGGCGCGTCACCGTCAAGGACATTGCCACCGCTGACTACCCCACAGCCGCGAAACGGCCAGCTAATTCCAGATTGTGCTGCGATAAGTTGAAGGGCCTTTATGGCGTGAGCATGCCGGAGTGGCGGATGTCAGCGCGAGATGCTGTGACAAAGCTCTTGGAAGAGCCGAAGGAGGCCGTATGAAGGGTATAGTGCTTGCGGGGGGGAGCGGCAGTCGCCTGCACCCGATGACTCATTCGGTCTCGAAGCAGTTGCTTCCGATCTATGATAAACCAATGATCTACTACCCACTGACGACCTTGATGCTGGCTGACATACGGGAAGTTTTGATCATCTCCACTCCACACGATATGCCGCTCTTTCAGCGTTTGCTGGGTGATGGCAGTGAATGGGGCATGTCTCTGAGCTACGCTGTCCAGCCAAGTCCCGATGGACTGGCCCAGGCCTATATCATCGGCGCAGACTTCGTGGCGGGCGGACCATCCTGCCTTATCCTCGGAGACAATATCTACTTCGGCCACGGCCTTCCGGAACTCCTCGAAGAGGGTGCGTCCAAGGGTGATGGCGCGACGGTGTTTGCCTATCATGTGCACGATCCCGAACGTTACGGTGTCGTCGAATTCGGCAGCGACATGACTGCCATTTCGATTGAAGAAAAGCCTGCGAAGCCCAAATCGCACTGGGCTGTCACCGGCCTTTATTTTTACGATGCAGACGTCGTTGATATCGCAGCCAATCTAAAGCCATCGCCACGCGGCGAATACGAGATCACCGATGTCAACAAGACATACCTGGAGCGGGGGAAGCTGCGTGTCTCGATGATGGGCCGGGGATATGCCTGGCTCGATACGGGCACGCCCGAAAGTCTGCTCGAGGCCGGCGAGTTCGTCCGCACGCTTGAAAAACGCCAGGGCTTCAAAATCGCTTGCCCGGAGGAAATTGCGCTGGCGAAAGGCTTCATCACGAAGGAGCACTTCGCCCAGATTGCCGCCAAAGCGGGCAAAGGCGATTACGGCCAATATTTGCGTGGTCTGGTGGAATAATAGCTGCGATTCGGCAGAATATAGAGGTCAGGCTGAAAGCCTCCTCCTGACGTCCTCTCCCAATTCCTTCATGCGGTCGGCCGGAATGCGGCCGATCAGCATGAAGGCGTGGGTCTCGTTCGACCAGTAGATCACGTTCAGGCCCTTGCGGCTTTCGAGGTCCGGCGCCTTGCGGCCGGCATCCGATTTGACGATGCACAGCGCCATCGGGCCGGTTTCGGGATCGAGATAGGCGATCTGGGCGAGCGGCTTGCCATCATATTGCAGCATCAGTGCGCGTTTGAAATCGATGCCCGGGAGCGACACGGCTTCGGGGGAGAGCGACAGGCCGAGTTTTTCGTCGAGGCCCGCGAGCTGGGCGGCCTGGACGTCTCTCTCGGGTACGGGGCCGGCGAGAGTCTCCGGGGTATAGAGTGAGATATAATCGGCGACCACAGCGCGCCATTCGCTGTTTTCGTCCTTTGCCGAAAAGCTCCTGCCGATGCCGATGACGGCGCGGTCGATCGCGATGCCGGCGACGAGCGAGGCGGCCAGCGCGCCGAGGAAGCGGCGGCGGCCGGCGAAGGCCGCCGTAGCATTGGATTTTGTGCTTGGCTCCGCCGGGATGGCGGCGAGCATCGTCTCCAGTTTCTGGCGCGGGGCTTCGGCGAGCAGCGGGGCGAACGCTTGCTTGAAGGGCAGGCTGGCGCGCGCCAGAAATTCCAGCCGTTCGGCGGTGCTCTCGTCTTCGTTCACAATGGCTTCAATGCGCGCAGCCTCTTCGGCCGTCAGTTCACCGTCGATGAAGGCGGTCAGGTCCTCGTCGGAGGGAATGGTGTGCTTCGTGTTCATTGCCGTCCCCCTTCCGATCCGGCGCCGGAGAGCTTGGCGCGGGCAGCCGCCAGCCGGCTCATCACGGTTCCGATCGGAATATCCAGTATGCCTGCAACCTCGCGATAGGAAAGTCCTTCCACATAGGCGAGGAAAATCACCGTCCTCTGCGCCTCAGGCAGCGCATTCACCTGCTTCAGCACCTGACCCGCCATCACATGCGTTTCGGTGTCGTGCGCACCGTCGAAGGTCAGCGTCTCCCCGGCATCAACGAAACCCTGGCCCTGGCGCACCCGGCGGGAGCGGATCTCGTTCAGCCAGATCGAGTGCAGGATCGAAAAAAGCCAGCGGTCGAGACGGGTGCCGGGGATGAACTGATCGGCGCGCTCGAGTGCGCGAAGGCAGGTCCCCTGCACCAGATCGTCGGCGACATCGCGCTGATGCGAGAGAACGAGACCATAACGCCAGAGCCTTGCCAGATTTTCCGTCAGGCCGCTCCTGATATCCGCTTCGCTCGCGATGGCCGCCTCCGCCAATCCTGCATCCCTCGAAACCGCCGGATGAACCGGCGATTCCATTCTCGCGCGACTATAGGCAGGAAAATGGGTGCGCGCGACCGACATTCTTACATCCCTTTCGTGCTTCCATTTTCCCGCCCCGTGGCCTGCTGATCAGATCTTCGAGGGATCGAGGATTGCAGCGTTCAGATCCTGATATTCCTCGCAGCCGGTGCCGCAGATCGCCTTGATTGACTTCAGCTGGTCCTTGGCGAGATCGAGCTGACCCTTGATGACATAGGCTTCGCCGAGATATTCGCGGACCTTGGCGTATTGCGGGTCCATCTTCACCGATTGCAGATAATAGGAGATGCCCTCATCGGTGCGGCCGAGCTTGCGGGTGGCATAACCGCGATAATTCAGCACTTCGGCGGTGTTCTGATCCTTGACCGTGTCGAGCACGGCAAGCGCTTCTTCGTAACGGCCGGCCTTGGCCAGCGAATAGGCATAGTCGGCGCGGTTCTCGTCGGACACGTTGGCGCTCTGTTGCTTGACGCATTTCTTGGTCTTCTGGTCGTAGATCTCGCCCTTCTTGCAGGTGGGCGTCGTGCTGCTATCATCGCCGACCGCAAAAACCGGGCCGGAGACAACAGAAGCGGCAAGGCAGCCGCCGAGAATGATGGAAGCGATGCGGGCTGTCATGATCGTCATGGGGAAACTCCTCGAAAGTGACGTTGCGACGAGAGAACACCGCTGCATCCAGCTTTATTCGGCTGCTGCTTGCATTTCTTTCTTCACCCTTTCGTGAAGCTTCAGAGCTGAATAATTTGGGCGTCTGCGTGTTTTCCTTCGTTCCGCCGGAGGGACAAGGAGAATTCTGTGACCGATACCGTCAAACTCGTCAGCCTCGCCGTTGCGACACCCGAACATGTCATTTTCCAAAAACAGGCGGTCGAAGCCTCGGCCCGGTTGTTTGCCGACCGCTTCGAAGATTTCCGCCATCTTGCCCGTGTCTTCGATAGCGCCGGTATCGACAAGCGCCATGCGGCGCGGCCGCTTGCCTGGTTTGACGAGCCACATGGCTGGCAAGACCGGATGCAGGCCTTTGCCGAGGTGGCAGGCGGGCTTTTCGTCGAGGCTGCCACCGCTGCCCTTCGTCAGGCAGGGCTTGAGGCCGGCGATGTCGACTGTGTCGTGACCGTCTCCTCCACCGGTTTTACGACACCGAGCCTTGATGCGCAGCTTAGCCGCAGGATGGGTTTCAGAGCCGATATCGAACGCGTGCCGGTCTTCGGGCTCGGCTGTGCCGCCGGCGTATCAGGCTTTGCGATCGCCTCGCGGCTGGCGCGGAGCCGGCCGGGCACTGTTGTGCTTTTCGTCTCGATCGAGCTTTGCACGCTCGCCTTCCGGCTGGACGAGCTGACGCGACCGAACATCATTGCGACGGCGCTTTTCGGCGACGGCGCTGCCGCCTGCGTGCTGCGATCAGGCGGAGACGGACTGGCGGAAGTTGAGTCGACCGGCGAGCATCTCTTTCCCGACACGCTCGATATCATGGGCTGGAAGATCGATGACGGCGGCTTCGGTATCGTGCTGGCGCAATCGCTGCCGCCGTTTGCCGAAAAGGAGCTCGGCCCGGCGGTAACGGCCATTCTGGCGCGAAACGGGCTGAGGGTGGAGGATATCGACCGCTTCATTTGCCATCCCGGCGGCATGAAGGTGCTGGCCGCGATGGAGAGCGCGCTTTCGATGGTGCCGGGCACGTTGGATCACGAGCGCACCGTGCTGGCCGAATACGGCAACATGTCCTCGCCGACCATCCTGTTCGTGCTGGAGCGGGCAATCCGCGCCGGATTGCCGGCGCGCTCAGCGATGATCGCCATGGGGCCCGGCTTTTCGGCCAGCTGCGTGACGCTGCGGAGGGCGGCATGATGTGGCCGTCGATCGCGCTTTTGACATTCGTGACGCTGCAGCGGCTGGCGGAACTCGTGCTCGCCCGGCGCAACACCGCCGCCCTTCTCGCCAGGGGCGCCAGAGAGGTTGCGCCGGAGCACTATCCCATCATGGTGGCGCTGCATGCAGGCTGGATCATTGGTCTCTGGCTGCTTGCACCGGGCAGGCCCGTCGCGCTCTTCTGGTTTCTCGTGTTCATGGGGCTGCAGGCGCTGCGGCTCTGGGTGCTGGCGACGCTGAAAGGCCGCTGGACGACGCGCATCATCATCCTGCCCGGCGCGCCACTCGTCAGATCCGGGCCCTATCGCTTCCTCCGCCATCCGAACTATGCGATCGTCGTCGGCGAGATCGCCGTCCTTCCCCTCGCCTTCGGCCTGCCGCTTTACGCGATCGTCTTTTCACTTCTCAACGCGCTTATCCTCCATGTCCGCGTGAAGGCTGAAAATGCCGCACTGAAAAGCGCAATGATTTTGAAATGAATGCGATTTTCCGTTTGCGTCGCGGTATCGGCACGGGCATTTTCACCCCGATAAACAAGGTGGAATGCAGGGGAAATGACGAAGAACGCAATCGTGCTCGGCGCCGGCATCGTCGGGGTTTCCACGGCCATCCATCTTCAGCGGCGCGGCCGGCAGGTGACGCTGATCGACCGCAAGGATCCGGGCAACGAAACCTCCTTCGGAAATGCCGGCCTGATCCAGCGCGAAGGTGTCGCGCCTTACGGCTTTCCCCAGCAGCTCGGGCTTTTGCTGCGTTATGCGCTGAATAACCGCATCGACGCGCATTATCACCTGCGCACGCTGCCGAGCCAGGTCGCCTTTCTCGCCCGCTACTGGTGGAATTCCAATGCGCACCGCCACGCCATCATCACCCGGGCCTATGCGCCGCTGATCGCAAATTCGGTTGTCGAACACAAGGATCTGATCGAGGCGTCGCAGGCCGAAGGGCTGATCCGCAAGGACGGCTGGATGAAGATTTTCCGCACTGAAGCCAAGCGCGACGGGGCTCTTGCGGAGGCCGCACTTTGGCAGAATGAATTCGGCGTGGAGTATGACAGCCTGACGCCGGCCGATATCGCCCGCATGGAACCGCATATGACCGGGGATTTCGCCGGCGGTATTCGCTGGCGCGATCCTTGGTCGGTGCTCGACCCGCATGCGCTGACATCGGCTTATCGCCGCTATTTCGAAAGCCTCGGCGGCCGGTTCGTCACGGGTGACGCCGCCTCGCTCGGTCAGTTCGGCTCCGGCTGGAAGATCATGACCAGGGAAGGTCCGCTCGAAGCAGAGGATGCGGTGATGGCGCTCGGCCCCTGGGCGGCCGTAGCAACGCGCCGGCTCGGCTATTCTTTCCCGCTCGGCGTCAAGCGCGGCTATCACATGCACTATGCTACTGAGGGCAATGCCGTGCTCAACAACTGGACGCTCGATGCCGAACGCGGCTATCTCATTGCGCCGATGAACCGCGGCATCCGCCTGACGACAGGGGCGGAGTTTGCAACGCTCGACGCGCCGAAGACGCCGGTCCAGCTCGACCGGGCCGAAGCCGTGGCGCGTACGATCTTTCCGCTCGGAGGCAGGCTCGATCCCGAACCCTGGATGGGGGCGCGGCCCTGCACTCCCGACATGATGCCTGTTATCGGCAAGGCGCCGCGCCATCAGGGCCTCTGGTTTGCCTTCGGCCATGCTCATCACGGGCTGACACTCGGGCCGGTGACCGGCCGCGTGCTTGCCGAACTCATCACCGGCGAGACGCCGTTCATCGATATCGCGGCCTATTCGCCGCAGCGTTTCAACCCGTAACGCCGAGCGCGGCGAGCCCTTCGAGCGCCGTTGCCGCGATGCCTTCGATCGTGTCGTCGATATCGACAGTGACGACGCCCGGCTCGCCTGTGGGCACCTCAAGCGTCGTCAACTGGCTGTCGAGCAGCGAGACCGGCATGAAATGTCCCTTGCGCTCGCCCATACGCTTCATCAGCAGCGCCCTGGAACCTTCGAGATAGACGAAGAACAAATTGCCACCGGCAGCAGCCCGCAGCCTGTCGCGATAGATGCGCTTCAGCGCCGAGCAGGAGACGATGATGCCCTCGCTTTTCTCCAGCGAGGCCTTCATGTCTTCGCCGATCCGGTCGAGCCAGGGCATTCGGTCCTCATCGTTCAGCGGAATGCCCTTCGACATCTTTTCGACATTGGCGGCCGGATGAAGCGCATCACCTTCGACGAAGACCAGGTGCAGGGCTTCGGCGAGTTTCTCGCCGACGGAGGATTTGCCGCAGCCGCTGACCCCCATGACGATGATCGCATGGGGTCTGTTCATCTGCTCATCCGGCATGTTTGCTCCTCGGGCTTGTCTTCCCGCTCAATCGAGCGGGAAATGACAGGCATATTGATGTGTGCCTTCCCCAGTTAATTCGGGAGAAACCTGGCGGCAATGGTCCTGCGCCTTCCAGCAGCGCGGATTGAAGTGGCAACCCGACGGCGGCTTCAACGGCGAAGGCAGTTCGCCCTGCAGGCGAATGCGGGTCTTTTCGCGATCGGGATCGGCGATCGGCGTCGCCGACAGCAAGGCTGCCGTATAGGGATGGCGCGGCCTGGCGAAGACCTCGGCGGCGGGACCGGTTTCCACGGGACGGCCGAGATACATTACCATCACCTCGTCGGCGATATGATGGACGACGGACAGGCCGTGCGAGATGAAGAGATAGGCAAGCCCCATCTCCTTCTGCAGGTCCATCAAGAGGTTCAGCACCTGCGCCTGGATCGATAGGTCGAGCGCCGAAACCGGTTCGTCGAGCACCAGTACCTTCGGCCGCAGCATCAGGGCGCGGGCAATGGCGATGCGCTGGCGCTGGCCGCCTGAGAACATATGGGGATAACGGCCATAATGCTCCGAACGCAGGCCGACGCGGGCCATCATCTCCTCCACCTTGCGGCGGCGGGCGGCGGCGTTGAGATCGGTGTTGATCTTCAGCGGCTCTTCGAGGATCGAACCGACCTTCTGGCGCGGGTTGAGCGAGCCGTAGGGGTTCTGGAAGACGATCTGCACCTGGCTGCGCAGGCTGCGGTCACCTACATGGGCCGGCTTGCCGTCGATCAGCAACTGCCCTGATGTCGGATCCTCGATCATGGTGACCAGGCGGGCGAGCGTTGACTTGCCGCAACCGGATTCGCCGACGACGGCGAGCGTCTTGCCGGAATGCAGGCTGAAGCTGACGCCGTTCAGCGCCTTGACGGTGGCATCGGCTTTGAAGAGGCCGCGGTTGACGGTGTAAAAGCGGGCGAGATCCCTGCCCTCGAGAACGGCGTCCGTCATACGAGGTCTCCTGCAGTTTCAACGGCCATGATGCCGGGATGCCCGAGCGGCTTGCCGTCCTTCAAAGGATAGTTGCAGAGCGCCAGTCCGAGCTCCGGCCCCTGGCGGACAACGCCGCGCTCGCATTCGACCGTGGCGAAGCCACAGCGCGGCGCGAAGAGACAGCCCGTCGGGCGACCATGTTGGCCGGGAACGACACCGGCGATCGAGGGAAGACGCTGGCCGACTTTGGCGCGTTCCGGCAGAGCGGCGAGCAGGGCTGCGGTATAGGGATGATGCGGATCGCGGAACAGCGCCCTCACCGGCTGTTCTTCGACCTTCTGGCCAGCATATTGCACCTGCACACGTTCGGCGGTTTCGGCAACGACGCCCATGTCGTGGGTGATCAGCACCAGCGCCATGCCCTGCTCCTTCTGCAGGCGAACGAGCAGATCGAGGATCTGTGCCTGGATCGTCACGTCCAGCGCGGTCGTCGGCTCGTCGGCGATGAGCAGCTTCGGATTGCAGGCGAGCGCCATGGCGATCATGACGCGCTGGCTCATGCCGCCGGACATCTGATGCGGGAAGTTCGACAGGCGCTCTTCCGGCGCCGGAATGCCGACGAGGTTGAGCAGTTCGATCGAACGTTGGCGGCGCTCCGTGCGGTTGAGGCCCATATGGAAGCGCAGGGTCTCGCCGAGTTGGAAGCCGACCGTGAAACACGGATTGAGGCTCGACATCGGCTCTTGGAAGATCATCGCCATATCCTTGCCGACGATCCTGCGGCGCTGGCGGGCGGAGATGCCGCGCAGATCCTTGCCGTCGAACTGCATCCGGTCGGCGGTGATCTTCGCCGTCCAGGGCAAAAGCCCCATCAGGGCAAGCATGGCAACGGATTTGCCCGAGCCGGATTCGCCGACAACCGACAGGATCTCGCCCTTATCGCAGACAAGCGATACGCGGTCGACGGCGCGGAAGAGACCGGAAGAGGTCTGGAATTCGACAGTCAGATTTTCAATCTCGAGGAGTGGCATCACGACCTCTTCAGTTTGGGATCGAGCGCGTCGCGCAGGCCGTCGCCCATCAGGTTGATGGCGAGAACGGTGATGAGGATGGCAAGACCCGGAAACGTCACCACCCACCAGGCGCGCGAAATGAACTCACGGGATTCGGCGAGCATCGTCCCCCATTCGGGTGTCGGCGGCTGGGCGCCCATGCCGAGAAAGCCGAGGGCGGCGGCATCGAGAATCGCCGCCGAGAAGGCGAGCGTCGCCTGAACGATCAGGGGGCCCAGACAGTTCGGCAGGATCGTCTTGAACATCAAACGGAAGGTGCCGGCCCCGGCGACACGCGAGGCAATCACATATTCCTTCTCACGCTCTGAGATGACCGAGGCGCGCGTCAGCCGCACGAAATGCGGCTGGTTGACCAGCGAAATCGCGATCATCGCATTGGTAAGCCCTGGCCCGAGCACGGCAACCAGCACCAGAGCCAGCAGCAGCGACGGGAAGGCCAGGATGATATCCATCAGGCGCATGATCGCGGTATCGATCTTGCCGCGGAAAAATCCGGCGACGAGGCCGATCAGCACGCCTGAAATGACCGAAAGCGTAACGACGACGACGCCGATGAACAGCGAAAACCGCGCGCCGTAGATCAGGCGCGAAAGGATATCGCGGCCGACGGCATCCGTTCCAAGCGGGAAGGAGGCGCTGCCGCCCTCCATCCAGAACGGCACGGCCAGCAGTACCGCACGGTTCTGCTCGTTCGGCTGATGTGGCGCAAAGAGCGGCGCGAGGACTGCGACGACCAGAATGATGATGAAAACCACCAGGCCGATGACGGCGCCTTTGTTGCGGGAGAAATAATGCCAGAACTCCGCAAGAGCGGATGGTTGGCCGGTTTTGATGGTGACCGTGCTCATGGACCGCTCCTAATGACGAATGCGCGGATTGATGAAGCCGTAGAGAACATCAACAATCAGATTGACCAGCATGATGACGCCGGCGATCAGCAGAAGACCGCCCTGGACCAC
>Ga0209673_1001075_pt1 | contig 30841 bp, 38 predicted proteins | sample AraplaCol_mMS_r2_2_FD_184274 | JGI IMG/M metagenome (GOLD analysis project Ga0209673, IMG submission 184274) | Arabidopsis root microbial communities from North Carolina, USA - plate scrape MF_Col_mMS_r2 (SPAdes) (version 3) | ecosystem: Host-associated > Plants > Roots > Endosphere | place... | reverse complement strand
GTAGAAGAGAGCATATAAGCTTGGCGTGAGATTAAGGCAAGAGGCGCAAAAGACGGAGAGCGCTTGCATTGAACTACTTCTTTCTGTTCTGTTTCTACCATTGCATTTGGCCACGCTCAGGTGGATGCTAAGTTCCCAAGGTCCATTCTGTCTTCCTGCTCCATTCAGACTTCATCGTTCAAAGGCGCGAATAAGTCTGAACTGCCGCCCTCTGTGTATCTGAACTCTGCTAGTAGCATATCCATGGATCAAAGTGAGAGCTTCGGGTCTGGTATTGATGATAGCCTACTACTAATATTGCAATTGTAATATGTGAACTCAGGACCCTAATCCATATAGAGTACACTACTTTGGTAGTAATATTACTATGTAGTATATTGTACACGGTAACTCAGAAGAGATTCCTATTACACTGTAGGTAGTAAATACCTAGGTATGGATCACGACAGCGAGACATGAGAGATACTGTAGTAGACATATAAAAATGCATAGAAATGAATACCGAAGTCATACCCTGTACTATTACATAGTACTGGTATAGTAGAAGAATCCATCGTCACTATTCGTTAGGGATAAGATCCAGAATCAACCATCCTAAACAGCTGGAGCCAGTGCTCAATGATCCATCACCGGAAGACGTGGAATAAGATTTCATTTAACACTTGGGCAGATCAACCAGGGCCAACTACTATTAAAGTAGTACATTCAATTATGACTGGTACTACAGCTGAACAGTTACTTTTAGAAATGAAGGGATTGATGAGACATTCAATTCAAGCTCTGACTAAAGGATGCATTTCTACGAAGCTACAGAATCAAATCATACCCAAAGGTAATCGTTGATGGGATGTAGACCTCAAAAGATGGACCACTGTACCCACGGAGCACGCAAGCGCACTCTAAAGATACCGCGGTGAGTAATGGATCGGTTGCTCTCCCTTGCTTAAAATAAGCCGGATACCACAATGAAAAACTGTCCAGACCCCGCAGGGAAAGAACGGTAAGGGCCAGAGTGTTGCAAGGTGTTTGAGAATAAAAACTGGGGTGCGCCGGAGCGTCTAAGCTTTCAGGAACCTCGTCGCCGAAGGAGGCACAAGCGAGAGGTACCATGGAAGCGTGGGGAAAGGAGGAAGGAACCTATACGAATGGGATGGAAAAATAATGCGAGGATGATCCAATTGTTCATTCGGACACTCGCATCAGAGCGCAGAAAACAAGGTATCAAGTCATGACTCATGAATATCTTTTGGTTTTTGTTGAGGCATATTTCGTATTCTGCAACTAGCGCCGCATATTCCAGCAGGCGTGGATGCTGGTTACAAAAGCAGAAAACCACATTTTTCCTTCCGCGAAGACAGTTTACTCCTCGGGAACTATCAAATAATCAGCCAGGTGTCCACGAGAAAAAACGCTCGCAGAAAAAACTTACCGTCAATCTCGCCAGCCTTGACATCGTCAGAGACATCCTTGGGGCTGCGGCCATCGACCTGGCAGCCGACGGAGAAAGCAGTACCCAGAATCTCAAGGACGGTACCCTGGAGAGACTTGGCCATGGAGCGAGTGCGCATGGTGCGGGCAATCTCAACAATGTCATCGAAGGGGATGGACTTGTTGTGCTTGATGTTCTTCTCCTTCTTACGGTCACGGGGGGGCTCCTTGAGGGCCTTGATGACCAGGGAAGAGGCGGAGGGAACAACCGAGACGGCAGCCTCTGTGACAGACTGTGAGTAAGAGTTCATAAAGAATCAAGATAGGAATATCACCTACGTCGATTTTGGATTGTCAAGCGGACTGTAACCCTGAGCCCTTTCCAGTCTCCGGTGTTCTTGGCGATATCTTCACCAATCTTCTTGGGAGACAGACCAAGGGGACCGATCTTGGGGGCCAGAGCAGACTGGGCTCCGACCTCACCACCAGTCACACGCAGGTGAATAATCTTCACCTCATTGGGGTCGAACTTGGGAGCTGAATAAGTAGAAAAATGTTAGTTCGCCATTAAGAATGACCAAGGCGATGATACTTACGCATGGCGAGTGCGAAAGGTAGTCAATCTGCCTTTGGTTGTCGGAAAGGGTGGATGAGAAGGAAAGAAAAAAAAGGACGATCGGAATTGATGAAGTCTTCGGCGTGCCGACGGATCCACACTGAGGCTAGTGGTAAGCGAGTGGACAAAACAGGTAATAGGGCACAGCCCTAAAGATATACTCACGTGATCTGCAGCTCACTGCCGAATCGAGTATGATGTTGACGCGGGTCGATGGGGAACCGTGTGGGAATGTGCAAATTGCCGGTCCCATCAGCGGATCTACTGGGGCCACTTGCTTGTTACAGTACAATGAAACTTCAATGCCTTGGTATCAATCCATTCAGTCTACTACTATGATGCGTCAAAAATGAAATTCAAATCACCGCTAAAGATACACAAGACCCGAGGGGCCGATATCAGACCTCCCTTTTGCTCTCATGACTATTATCTCGTTTACAACTAGCTAGTGCCAGAAACAGCAAGCCTGATGTGATTGATTAGTAAATGAAGGAAGGCCAGGGGCTCAAAGGATTTAAGTGCTTACTTCATCAGATGATCCATGAATGTTTGCAGAGAAACATCATCGGTGAAGATGGTTTGCGAAGACACACCACCGCCATATCCACCAGTGGTGTGTGTAGTCGATGGGTTCAGCTTGGACAGAAGGAAACGGGCCTGAGAACCGCCAGCATCACAGACAATGAAACGGGGCAGAGGGAATCGATCGGCGATAAGTTCCTGCGGCGTAATTGTTAGTTCTGATCATAGTTTGAAAAGGGACAGGAGAAAGAACGGACCCTAGCGTCCTCCTTAGGCAGATCCAAAAGTGTCTTGAGGTTTTCGTAGCCCTCTTGATCTTGGTATCCGGCCTTCCTCCACTCAGCGATAGTCTCGCCATGGAAGATAAGAATGTGGAAAAAGGTATCGAGGAGGAGAATGTGGGCGGGCTGGATGGAAGCAGAGTCCAGCAGAACGGGTTGACTGCCTTCAACCTCCAGAGAATAGGAGTCCAAGGTTGGCTGGATCATGACCAGCGAGTCACCAGCATCTTCGTAGTTCAGGACATGGCGGTAGAAAGCGGTCTCATCGGGGGAGTTGTTAAAGACCTGCAAGAACTGACTTCGCCGCAAGTGGAACATGAACTGAGGATAGAGAGTAAAGTTCTTTTCCAGTCTGAATGAAGTCGGGTCGTCTTTCCGGTAATCGGCAAAGCGCGAGCAGAGTCTAATAAGCATACGATCCACCCAGCGCAAAACGTCCGGGCCATCGTCCACTTCAGCCTTGAAGACAGCAATACGAGCCATGAGTACAGCGGCGGCCTCCTGGTCGAATGATTGTGCGAGCGTAGGGTCACCCGCGGGGCCACTGAGAGGACGTGCGGTAGTTGTCACACGCAAATGGAAGTTCCCAGAAGAGTGTTGATAGTATGTCAAGAACTGCATCATTCCTCGCTGAGGACCAGGCTGTACGGCAGCCGGGCCGCCTTGGTTGGCAATTTCGAAGTAAACACCATAGCTGGATGATGGGTCGATACCGCACATCTTCCACGCACAAGTGTTGCCAATACCGCACTCTGTCTCACCGACTGAGCTTGATTTTTTGTTGAGAGAAATTGCGTGACCAATGAGACCAGTAACCTTCAGCTCCTTGGTGGTCAGCACCTCGAGTGATGCATTGAAACCCATCAAAAGGTTGTCATTGGCATCCTTGTCAAACACTCGTACGAAGGATTGCTTAAATTGAGATGAAGTAAAGCTGTCGGTCAGCAACATGTGACCACCAGTATAATTAGACAGGTTCTTCATTTCCAGAAGACCAACTTGGTCCAAACATCCAGCAAAGATGTCGACGACGTGACCGTTGTTTGCGGCGCGCTTGGCAAGATTGTCATAAAACTAGTGACATATTAGATAAGAGACACCAAAATGAACTGCGCAACTAATGAATCACATACCTTAACGGCCTTCTTATAGAACTTGATGTTGTCACGGTCAATGTCGTGATGCGAACGAATGGGCTCCTTCAGTTCAGGTGAAACAACTTGACCTGGGCCATCGGTGGCGGGTCCACTAGTGAAGTTCATGATACGTCCACCTGCATTTTGGAAAGAAGTCTCGAGCAAGCCAACGGCTACGCTCAGAGCCACACCAGTGCAGCGGAGAGCACGTCTATCGTTGGCCACGGGCCAGGGGTCCCTTTGCAGCTGCTCGAGGACGTTGGTGATCTGAAACTCGGCCTGTTGAACCGGCAGAAGGAAGCGTGCCGCGGGACCAAGTGGAGGGCGTTGCGGTTGCTGGTGAGGAGGCATACCCGGACGGATACCCTGGGCAAGACCCAGCATCTCCTGCACCTGCTTGGCGGTATAGTCCTTGTTACCTCGGAAGACGTAGGACTTGGCACATTCAGTGTATCCAAGTTCATGAACTTGTGTCTATCCGTTTTAATCAGTATACGGGTCACATCTTTCCTGAAAGGGATAAGGAATCATTCCGCATACCATCGTTCCGTAGGTGATCAGACCAACCAGCGCATTCGGGGGCAGGAGTGACAAGCTCATGACAAGGGAGTCCTTGAGCGCCTGAAGACTATCATCCTCCTGGCAAGTATCGACCACATAGACAAAGATAGGAGGAGCTGGAGCGGGTCGTGCCAATTGGTACTCGATGGTGGTGCTCTGAGGGTGGAGCTCGGGGGGTATCGTGTTCTCGTCGATATCCTTATAGTGAGGCGGAAGGGGATTGCGCATCAAGCAGAACGGGCAGATCCAGATCCGCGCGCGGATATCGACAGTACTTGTAGCGGTCAGTTCACTGTATTACTCCGAGTTTATTTGGTCTGACACCTACGCGTATGGGTTGAGAACAGCTCGACAGGGCTGCTTGCAAGTAACGGGCTCATATTGCAACAATGGCGAGTCTGGCTTCTCTTTCAGTGGCGTATAGACGGCAGCAATGGGAACAACCAGACGAGAGGCTTCCTAAATCTAGTCTTAGCAGATGATGCAAGAGGAGTATTCGAGCGGATTGCGCTCATTCAAGCACGAACCATGCGAGAGCTCGGGAAAGTATTCCAACTCAGGCGAATACCATCACGGTCCTCTACATCGCTCCATTGATCCTTTAGAGCTTCGAAATCCATTGTTGTGGTTGATGTTGAAGGTCTCCGGGGAGGCGGTGTTGACAAGGAGAGGGGGGCAAGGAGCGAGTCAAGTCGCAATCGAACCTCAGTTTTCGAGGGACTCCTGGGAACTTCTTAAACAAAAGAACTACACCGGAGCACAACCCAGTCCCAAAATTAGATGCCCCGATGTCAGCTAGGTGGATAGAAGGGAGCACCAAGGTGAGTCTGTTGTGTGGAGGTGCCCGCCTCCCCCATTAAGGCCAGGTTGCAGCGCTTTTGGTCGTTGCCGTTCACCGTATCCGCCCGCGTTAAATCTCGGCGCGGCCACTGCATTCTCTTCCTTTCTTCAATTCAACGCCGACTACAATATAATTTTACATTATTTGATCGACAACGTCTGGTCATTCCATGATGATGTTGTCTTAGCGTCGAGCGGAGATCGACTTGACCCGTTGCTGGGCACCTGGTTTTGAAAGGTCATTCTGATCCTTTCGGATTTATTGGGAATCAGCTGTGGTTACAGACCTCTTCCGTATTTTTTCTTTTCTTGTTACATACATATACGACTTGGTCAGACTTATGGAATATATATTTATTAAGAAAAGAACAAAAAAAGCTTCTTCGTAAATGCATCCTTCAATGTACAAAACAATAATAATAATTAATAGCCGTCTAACGCCAATTGACCCCAATTGCACGACCTTGTCTCATGAAAAAAAATTTCACATGGGAAAATGCACTCAAGCATCTCGGCCCGGAGCTTTAGCCAGCTGCTTCAGCAGATAGCTACGCTTAAAATATGTGTTAGGATGAACGATGGTATCCAGGTCAGCCTGAGTCCAGGTTCCATCTTCCTTGACCTTTTTGATCTCGCTCTTGTGTGAAAACTCGAAGACCCGATTGCAAGCAATGTGGTAGCGTTGTTTACCAACATCCTCCCGCACTCCACGCAAGACCTCCTTGTCACTAACGCCGGTAGATTGAAGGAGTCCAACAAGATTATCAACGGAATAATGACGGTAAGGGCAGCCATGGGTTTGGCCGATACCGACGTTATTATCGCTCAGGATTTTCTGGCATGAGTAGGGAGGATATCCCCGACCCCGACGATTAACATCACCACCAACATCACCGTATGCGTGTCGAATGTTATATTTGTATTGGGAGTTGAATTCGTCGTCTGTCTTCCCTTTGAAGGACTGGCGCCAGAAGATTATACACTCTTCGAGTGAAAGACCAATACCTTTTAGGAAAAGGGTATACTGCAGTCGACCGAAGTGTTTCAGATGGTGATTCTTGCGAAGGTTCGTATGCAAGTTGCGCATGCAAAGTGGGAAGTGTTGAGACAGTGAGTCAATGGAGCTTGCAGTGATGGCGGTTCCATCCACATGTCCTTCGCCCTCGGAGTATACGGACTCAGCACTACCAAAGTTCTTGGACAGATGGTTTAAGATAGGAGTTAAACGGTCATCCTCATCCAATCGGGGGAGAGCTCGGCTTGTTAACTATGAAAGGTTAGCTAGATCTTCACAACAGAAGCAGCTCCAATTTCTATCACCATGACTTACTTCAAGTGATCGCTCAAGCCGAGCAGTAAACTCGGCCATAATCATGCTCAGCTGTTCCCTACCTGGAACGTAGGCCTTGCCCTTCTTGAGGAAAACAGACCGGCGCTCCACGAGCTCGGGGACTTTCTCCCAGTCTACTTTATACCAGGTTTCATCATCCACACGACGCAGGCCAGGTGTCGAGCTGGCCAGGCTCTCAGTGATCTCATGACGTTCCTCGTCGCTCACTGGTTCCCAGTCAAGGTTCAGGCTCTCAACGAAAGCACGTCGCTCTCTAGAGTCATCATTTTGAAAGCGGAACCGAAAAAGCATTGTTTCAGCACGCGCGAATCGTCGTCGTAAGTCTTCCGTTGCCGAAAAGGCCAGGCGAAGAATGAAGTGAGAATAATGATCCTTTTGCCGCTCATTTTTTAATCTTTGGTCTGAGGCTCCGGTAGCAGACGATGTATTTGAGGAAAGAGGAAGGAATTTCTGGAGGAGAGGGGTGATATGCGACGCGGTTTCGGCGGGGGATTTGTTGCGATAGGAGCATGCTTCGATCTCGGCGAGGACTATGGAATATCAAAATTTAGTCGGGGTTTTCATATAAGGTGCATGGGGTTCTTCGCACTCTTCAATCGATCAATAGCCCATTGTTCGAACTGCTCAAGGGTGATCTCCGCTGTTGGCGGCGTATCATACAGATTTAGACGAAACGGGTAGTCCTGCTGCTTGTAAATGGGAGCGGCAAATTGCCTTTTCTTGGGGTCGATGATTGCCCTGCGCTTAGGGTCAATTCGGTGGGCATCTTGTCGAATCATAATGTTGGTGGCACAGGATTCAGTCGAGTGAGCAGTCCTGGTTGTGATAGACTGGATCAACCTCACCACTCGATCGTTGACTAAAACGAGCCGACGCGACTTTCACGCGCCGCTCTCCTCTCGACGCGCATCAAATCACGTGATTTAAATCAACCAAGGTAAGGGACTCAGGCATCAAGGCAGAGAGTATCGAGGCCAAGTCGAACATGTGAAGAGCGTCCGTGCCGAAATGTCCCCCAGATTGGCAATCAAGACCATTGATCTACTCAATTACAATTCTGAGATCATCTGCTGACCAGATCGGACATTTTGGTGTGGCTACTATTCCCACTGTCTTCGCTATTAAGGGGCTTGGATATTGTTTCCCTCGGAGCTCTGGACTTTCTCCTCACCGGCTACCGAAGACAGAGAGAACCCGCAAAAGCACCCCCACAGAATCGCGAAATTGGTCATATGCGCAGTAGCCTCGAGACTGTACGACTGATACTCATCTGATACTCATATACGGCTCCGATCCGGTTTCTCCCTTTTCACCCGGAATGTATCAGTAATAAATTATTTTGTCCGATCCTTCATCTCTTCGTTGAGCCCTAATCTCCCCAGCTATCTCTGTCACCCGCGCCGTTTCTCAGGAACCGTTCTCGGGGAATTGTCATTTGATATCAGACCAACCCCGGACAACTTTTTGGAGGCTTCCTCCCCAACTTCCCCAAATATTGCCTCGCCCCCGATATGTCTCAAACGGCGAAGCAGTTGAAAAAGGCTGCGCGCATTATTCTTGTCGGCGCTCCTGGCGTCGGGAAAGGCACACAGTCCGAGCGTTTACTGTCTCGCTTTCCTCAGTTAGCTTCCATCAGCTCCGGCGACCTTTTGCGCGAGAATGTGCGTCGCAGGACACCACTGGGTAAGTCGCATTGATTGACTCCTGTGGTTATCTGTTCTATACGCAACGAAATAGCTAACAAGTTTTCAATAGGTGTCCAAGCCGAGGTTGCTATGCAGTCCGGCAATCTTGTCCCCGACTCGATGATTTTGAACCTCATTTCCTCCGAATTATCATCCAAGGGCTGGCTCCCTCCATCTGACACATCACCGCAAACCTCCGCACAATCATCGACCTCTTCATCCACCGTACCTCCCCCTTCAATCTCTTCCTCTGCATCTTTCATCCTGGATGGGTTCCCTCGTACGGCCTCCCAAGCGACAGCCCTTGACAACCTTGTTCCTGTGAACTTTGTCGTCGAACTTATCACCCCGGCTTCCGTCATTCTAAATCGAATTGCCTCACGCTGGGTGCACGAACCGTCCGGTCGAGTCTACAACACTGATTTTAATGCTCCCAAAACCCCTGGAAAGGACGATGTTACGGGCGAACCGCTGACTCAACGAGAAGATGACTCTATCGACACATGGAAGCAACGCTTGCGGAAGTTTGAGGAAACCAGCCGGGCCTTGCTTGATCACTACGACCGTCGCGGCTGTCTCTGGCGAGTAGAGGGGAACTCGAGTGATGAAATCTCCCCCAAGTTGTTCGCCGAGTTCGAGAGAAGGTTTTGTTGAGCATTGATATGAGCTTGTATACATATTATAATCCTACCCGCTAGAGCCCCTGGGGCTCGCTTCTTGGTTAGAGAATGGGGTTCTGGGCTTCATTATACCCTCCTTCACATCGAGGCTTGAGGATCGTCTCGTGCTTGCATATTTACCCCGAGTCTCAAATTATTGGATGACTACAGAAATAGCCTGAGTATCGAGTGTCAGATTAATCAAAAGAGTATTCTTTTGAAATTCATAAATAATTGCAGTCAAAATCTATGGATAATCGACAAATATTTTTTAAGCTAAAGGAAATTCGTGAAAATGAAAATCACACATCTCAGACAATATGAACATTGACGACTTCATGAGGTTTACGTTTACTTCCCGCCAGTCTCCGCGGATTCATTTTTACCCATGCGAGATTTGTACTCTCGGGGACTCTCCCAATCGGAACCAAGCTTATTGTAACCTTTCCACAGTCCCTTTGACCGACGCTTGGCCCACCATTCTGCCCGTCGATATTTCTTTTCCATCGCATCACCTCCGTACTCTGCACCAACCTTAGCTTCGTAAACAGTGGCCAGACCACGTCTCAGCATCTCATAAGAGACGTCTCGCCGACGAAATGGTGGGAAGTCGAATGCGCGTCTCACGAACACACTCGCCACCACGCGATTGTATTGGTCTTGCTTATAGACAGAGGCACGCACCCGGCGGTTAGAAAGGTACTCTGTAAGCCAGACATGAGCTTCACGCGCAAAGGGTTGTTCCGGACGACCAAAGTGAGCGAGTTCAGGAGCATCCACACCAGCTAACCGGATATGAATCTGTATTTGTAAGAGGGTTTATCAGTTGGATGAACGGAGCTGACAGAGGTGTTTATCGACGAGAGAGACAAACGGTATTGTTTTTCAAATCCTTCTTATTCGAAGGGACTTTCTTCCAAGGGAGCCAGCCCCATCCAGCCAGTCTTCCACCTGGCGTATGGAATATTCTGAAATTATCGCCATCACCAACGCTAGTTACAGGACCGAAGATGGAGCGACGCCGGAGGAAGGAGGGCGATATGCTGGGAGCATCAGGGATACGGCGTAGATACTGACGATGGAATCGTATGCCGAGGAGAATGCCACTTGTCAATAGGACCGTAGGAACAAGAGTCCTTGGTTCAAGAAAGGCAGACCAGTCGATGTACGAGCTGGGATTGTTTGTTGTGGATGCGGGGCGTGAAAAGATGGAGGAGGTGGACTCCTTTTTTGGTTCGTCACTGTCTGACTCGGAGCTCCATGGTGGCCATCGCATCGCGGCCCATACCCTCGCGTTCAAATTGGTAGGGCTCTCAACAAAGGTGAGTTGGAGAGCCGAGGATTGTTCAAGTTATCTGCGGAGGGAGATCGCGGAGCGTGACAGCTTCCGCGGGCCTATCGTTGCCGAGAAGCGGCTGCACGTACTGACCGCTTAATCTATAAATATATAAAATCTACAACAATAATCAGAAAGAAATTTTGTATGATGGAATGGACCACTGGATCGATACATTTAAGACATAGATTGATAATAATGGAAATTGAGGGTAACTGCACAGTCGACTGTTTATGTACAAGTCTATCGACACTAATTTGGTTAGAAATGGAGTATGTGTTTGTTTCTACTCCTCGGTATGTGTTCGAAAAACGAAAGCCGAGAGGAATCTAGACAAGTAAAGAAAATCGCATGAAAATGAAGAAACCGACACGCCGGATACAGGCCAAAGAAAAAGAGTCCCTGATCTCGAGTGTTCAGGGTGTAGATTAGAAACAAAGGCATCATTCGAGCACTTCTATCTATTTCAAGGTTGCAGGCAGGCTAGTCTTAGCCTGCTCAGCAACAGTGCCCGCGGCCTTCTGGAGCTTCGATTTCCGAAGCTTGGTGATGTATGCGAAAAGGACGATGAACAGAAGCTCCATTCTAGAAAGGAAAAGTTAGTGGGCATAATAGGAAACACAATAATAGCTCAACGTACCTCTCCTTGGTCATCATGAGCAGACCCTGCACCAGAAGACCCTTGGTGATCTGTGGTCCAATTCCCTTGAAAAGAGCGGCCGGGCCCTCGTTATCAATGATAAACTTCATGACCTCACCAAAGGTCTTGAAGGGCTTGCCCTTCCGAGCTGGTGGTGGGCGAGACTGCAGGCCTACTTTGGCGACAATCAGAGGCTGGGTAGCAATGGTGGCCAGGGCCTTGGACATGGCACCAAGGACTGTGATTGCTGTTAGTGGGCTTTTCACAGAACAAGGAGGACGAAAGACGAATGACAAAAGGCGTATAACTTACAGAACGCCTCCCAGGGCTTAAGGTTATTCTTGCCTGGGAAAAAGACATCCTTCAAGCGCTGATAAGCACCGTAGGTAATGGCTGGGTTGACAACCAAAATCAGACTGGCCTTGAGGCCACGCCACAGACCAGACCAACCATCCTCACTCTCCACTACCTCTCGACCTGTCTCAATCAGGCCCTTCTTATCGCCCTTCGGTTGTGTCTGTTGGCGTGTAGTAATGACGGAGACGGGAATAGTGAAGATCTGAGCAACTGCACCTGCAACTGCACCGAGAGATAATTCGATGGCGGTTCCTGGAGGCTTGGGAGTCTTATTGGATGCCATGTAAAGGGTTCGAACGATGCTGTACCAGTAAAAGTACGCGAAGTTGGTTGAAGCGACTCCCAGCAATGAGCCAGCAATTCCAGAGTACAATCCACTGATGCCCTCCTTCTCGGTGATTTTGGTGATCGCATCCAAAGTCGATTCGTAGACGTCGACTCCCTCATGTTTCTCAGAACCTTCGGTCTTGACTTGGACCTGCAATTTCGTCTTGACCCTGTTTGAGATTAGAGCAATTAGCGGGACCCAAACCTCATAGTTTACCATTTGGACAGGATCTCTCACAGATCAAGTGGGTATACCACAGCATTTGCCAGAACTGCGCCAGTTGCACCTGCAACTGCGCTACCCCAAGGAGAAAGGCGCACAGGCTTCGATTGACCAGCCATGATGTGTATTGAAAGAGCAAAAGACCCAGCTAAAGACTACCTTCACAAAATCACACCTCTAAAAGGCCAGCCCGAGAATTCAAGTAAAAAAGAAAGGAAAGAAAGGAAAAAAAGGAAAAAAAAGCCGGCAGAAGGGTATGAAAGGGGAAATAGAAGCGGGGCCCTTTAGATGATGAAGACTCCGAAGACGGAGATACCTGAGCTGACCGTAGGAAAGGAACGCAGCGACGAAGCAAAAGTTGATCAAGAAGCCGCCGAGAATGATGAACGAATCGACAACGAGATCATAGTAACCGATGTCACCCGACAAGAGCACGTCCGAGTTGGAAGATAACCGGAAAGGCACAGGCAAAAAAGCACCTCGGCGCGGCGGTGACGAAATGAGCCGAGGTCCACTCGGTCGTGTTTGAACATTTGCGACTCTCTCCAATGAGAGCGAATGAGAGCACTTCCCTTGAACGCACGAGGTCGGACAAACCCAGTATTTTATCGGAATTAATCGAGCTCACCGGTCGCTTTCTATTCCGAGTTTTTAAAGCCCATTCAGGTTTAGTGTGGAGATCTATAGCTGTTCGGGAGGGGGGTGAGTGTATGTGTGAGAGACCTGCGGCTGTCCGAAGTGCATTGCGGGGCGCATCGTCAGTCATCAGTCGTCGAGCTGTTTTTGGACCTACGACGATCAGATTGCCTTGACAGGAAGAAAGCCAGAGTCTGTGCAAGTCATGTCTAGACCAGGTGGACCCATTCCATCTTCACTTCTTTCTCAGGCAGTGGTATGTTTTTACATTCTCCATTCCACTTTGTGGTTCCTCGCCCCTCATCCTCCCCAGGATCTGATAAAAAATACCCGGAGAAGCTAATCGGCAGTTAGCGAGCCGAAGATGCCATCGCCGCCGCAACCTCACAGAAAGCGGCACTCGCGGCCGCCATCGATGCCGCGGAGCATTACATGAGGGCTCTGCGATTGGCACCATCGGATGATAAAAGACAATTAGATTCAAAATGCAAAGAACTTCTGACTCGGGCCGAAGCGATTAAGTCGGCCACAGACTGGCAGTCTGCTGCCCGGTCAAAAACTTCCCCCGGTTTACAGCCCCCGAAATCAACACGAAAGCTTACAACTCGGGAAGAAATTATCATTCTTGAAGGAGCGAAGCTCAATGGCTTTGTCTTCCCACCATGGAGCCAACCACCGGCCCCGACGGAATTTGTAACATACGACAATGATGCCAGTTTCACGTAAGTGGGATAGTACCTCACTATGGAGTGATGAGAACACCATCTAACTGAGATTAGGGACAAACCTGATTTGCATCTCTCAGAATGCCAACGGGATATATTTGCCGGTTGGCAAAGACCTGCAGAAATCTTGCGCAGAAGCAATGCTACGGAGCAGCAATCTAATACTGGTCTAAAGCCAGTCATGTCAGTAGCGGGGAAGACTGACTTGGTACAAGACGTACTCACAGACTGCTCTGTGGTTGCTAGCTTGTGTGCTACTACTTCCCGATCAGAGCGAGGTCTAGGAAAAGTATGTACCCTGTCTTCTCTTTCCTGGGGTTGAATCACATCTAACTTAATCAGCATGCATCACCTGCCATGTACCCCTGTGACGGTGACTCTACAAGTCCAACTATTTCACCTACGGGAAAGTACATCTTTTCGTTTTATTTCAACGGAGCTTTTAGAAAGGTAGTCATAGATGACCGATTACCGTCTTCCAAAACATCACGATCTCTCCATGTGATCGATCGAAACAATCCAAATTTCCTCTGGCCTGCTCTTGTGGAAAAGGCCTATCTTAAAGTTCGCGGTGGCTATGACTTTCCCGGGAGCAACTCAGGTACTGACCTCTGGGTGTTGACTGGTTGGATACCTGAACAGGTGTTTTTACATAACGAGGATTCTACCTCGGACGAGATATGGGGTCGCTTATACAAAGCGTTTTCCTATGGAGATGTCGTGCTGACCATTGGGACTGGAAGGTTAACTGAGCTGGAGCAGCAAGGTCTGGGGTTGGTAAGCGAACATGACTATGCAATCCTGGACATGAATGAGACCCAAGGGCGTCGCCAGTTCCTCTTGAAAAATCCATGGGCTGGCGCAGAGCCTACGAGCATGCGAGCTACTCGAAACGATCTACAGTCCCATCTATCCCCCGGGACCTTCTGGATGGACTGTGAAGAAGTTCTGCAAAACTTTGAAAATCTTTATTTGAATTGGAACCCAGGTTTATTCAAATATCGCCAGGATATTCATTTCAGCTGGGATCTTTCTCATGGACGCGTCATTTCCGGTTGCTTCGTCAAGAACCCCCAATTTTCCGTTCATAGCGAATCTGGAGGTACTGTGTGGTTGCTGCTTGGCAAGCATTTCAGGACCGATCACCATCAATTCATTAAGGACCCGGATCCCGGCAACAGAGAACTGGGATTCATTAGCATTTATATCTTCCAAGCTGACGGCAAACGTGTATCTCTTACAGATGGTGCTCTCCATCGAGGTCCCTATGTCGATTCTCCAAATACACTGATGAGACTCGAGATGCCACCCAAGACAACATATACCGCGGTAATATCAGAACAATCGCTGCCTTCAGCAAGCCAGAACTTTACTCTCTCCGCTCTATCAATTTCCCCTGTGTCCCTAGCACCCTCAAGAGACAAATACATGTGCCTGAGTAAGGCAGTTGGCTCGTGGACTCCCTTAACAGCTGGAGGGAATGCAGAGTCGGCTCGATACCCATCGAACCCACAGTTTAGCTTACAGGTATCAGAGAAGACAGACATTTCCATCCTTCTAGAATCCGAAGAAGCTGACCTCGCCATCCATGTCAAAATATTCTGGTCTAATGGTCAACGCATTGCGCGAGCACGTAGTCGAGATATCATTGCTGATAGCGGTGATTACCGTCGCGGATGTGCCTTGGCTGAGACGAAGTCACTCGACAAGGGAGTGTACACAATTGTGTGCTCAACTTTCGCACCCGACCAGATAGGTCGCTTCACTCTCTGGATATCCTCTGACATTCCGTGCAAGGTGCACCCATTAGCCTCCGAATCTGCCGGTCGCCGGGTTACCTTGTCTGACGTCGGTATCCTTCACCCTGGGAAAGACAGGATGATGGTTTCTTTACATACTTCTCGCTTGACCCGGCTCAAACTGATTGCCAGAAACAAATTTTCGAAGATCGGGTCCCGCACGGTTGCACCGTCACCAGTCTTGATGACCGTGGAACTCGGGCAAGGGCCATATAAAGAAGTATTGGCCACGTCGGAGGATGGAAGCCACTGCGACGCGACATCTGGGGTTCGAGTCGAGGATTTCGATTTATCACCCAGCTTACAATCACGAGGTCAAGTTTGGATTGTGATTGAGCGGATTGGGGGTCCCGGAGGACAAGTGGAGGACCATTTTGAAGTGGAGGTACTGGCGGAGGAACGGGTTGAATTGGGGAATTGGATTATTGACGATTCATAGAAATGGCTCGAAGGTTCAATGAGCAATGAAAACTGTACCTAGAGAAACCAATAGCATTTTTTACATTGAATATGGCTTATCAAAGAAACACCTCCAGGTGTTTCTTTGATACATGGCAGGGCTGCCATGTAGTACCCCTCGTAGAGCTGACGCTTGTTACATATCAGCACTAGTGATGTCGATATACATCAGTAATTAATTGCTCGAGTTTTTATTTGACAACTGTTTCGTGAATATCAACTCAGGGGAAATATCATATTTTATATGGATATACTCGTCCTGCACCGGCCCATTCCGTCTTAGTGCACTGACCGACGGCCGCAAGGATCACCTCAGCCTCGTAAACCACTGACGAAATGGACTTCAATTACTTCAGACCAACACCCCAGAGTCTGAAAATCAATTAACTGCGCTGTCGGATATAATACCCAGATCACTTATGGAAAATTCCTTGCTGTGCACATATTTTTATCCTCCACGTCCAACTTTTCCATGTCGTCCAAACCGCCCCCTTCAGATCTTCCAATATACGCATTTCCCAACGCCCAAGAACTAGAGGACTTCCTCGAGCGAGAACATTTAAAAGCCCCAGGATTCTACCTCAAACTAGCCAAAAAGAGCTCTGGTATACCATCTGTCTCCGCCGCACATGCTGTAGAAACAGCACTATGCTTCGGCTGGATCGACGGACGCGCAAATGGATTCGATAAAGACTGGTGGCTTGTGCGTTATACTCCCCGACGTGCAAAGTGTATCTGGTCCCAGAAGAATGTCAATACAATCAGCCAATTAATCGAAATGGGTCGAATGCGCCCTGCCGGGCTGGCTGCAGTGGAGGCTGCAAAGGCCGATGGGCGTTGGCAGCGTGCCTATGCTGGCCCTGCTACGATGAAAGTTCCCGATGATTTCGCTGCAGCGCTAGCGGGAAGTCAGTCAGCACAAGCGTTCTTCAATGCTTTAAATAAGAGTGATCGATATTCGGTGCTGTGGCGCGTTCAAACATCCTCGCCGGCAGCGCGGCGGAAAAGGATCGAGACATTGGTAGCGATGCTTGCAAAGGGAGAACAACCTACGGCATCCAAGCCTCCTTTGAAGAGAACGGAAAAAGATCGTGATGGAGATGCTGTCAACAAAAATACCAGTACCACTGGTGACAGTAAGGTCAAGAAGTCCATTGTGTCGAGACCGAGGCGAAGTGGTCTACGGAGTAGCAACTCGACTTGACAAATGGCCAGTAGTAAATCATTACTATCTCGCAGATCACGACTATTCATTGAATTCATGATTGTATATCAAATTTTGGTAGCCTAGTAAAGGTATATGAGGCAGCAATACCACTAATCTCGACATGCTTATATATAACTACTACGGTGTATACAACTGTAGCGCTGCTAGTCTCCGCACGGGCGGTGGGTTCTCCGAGCTCCAAACGTCATCTGCCTCGAGCTTCTCTTCCTCAAAGTACCTTCTGCTCCCACCCACTTCATCATGGCGAGTAATATTCCTGTTTCGTTACGGGGTGCTGATATCGGACGATTTGCCCTACGAGCGGCGCAAATTGAGAAGGCGAAACCGGTGGTGGCCTACTGGTGTGAGTGTTTACCCCCCACCCCCGCGATGGAACTCAGAGCTGATCGCAATGAATGGGATAGGTCATTTTCATATTGTAAACCAAATTATCGAGAGAGGTCTCCATAACTCCGATGATGAGGTCAAGATTTACACGACAAACTTGGTGGAAAGGTTGGAACAGGTACGTTGTCCCAACGGCCAACACCTTGCGGTCTGCCTGGGGAGCCGAACCTACTGACGCTGGAAATGGGAATAGTTCAAAAGCGAGAACCCGGAGAATGAAACAGTAACAGACGAGGTTGCAGCCAGTGCATACGTTGAGCAGTTCGGCTTGGAGGTTTTCAATCGCGCCGAGGCTGCTATGACAGCGAACAAAGTTACTAAGTGAGTAACTTACTGGCAGCTGGACCCCAAAGAGACCAGAGACTTATACGATGCTTCTAGACAGACGGCAGACACATTTCAGGCAGCTGCTATATTCCTTGAACTTTGTCAGATATGGGGCGCACTGGAGCCGGAGATTGCGGGTAGAATCAAATTCGCCAAGTATCATGCAGTTCGAATTGTGAAAGCGATCAAGGCCGGGGAGGATCCTAACGCCTCTAATCCCGTACCGCAGCCAGAGGAGGACGAAGCAGAAGCGACAGTTGGTGATATAGAGGTGCAAGCATTTGACGAAGGAGTGGCGGAGCAGGCCTCCAAGCCAAGACAGGCATCTGTTGAGGAGATCCCGGATGAGGCAGATCGGCTCGGGCGACAGATGGCTAATAAATCGTCTCTGGACGAGTCACTACACCCATCTCGAACATCGTCAATGCCACGTGCCCCGGAGCCATCTGTTCCTGATATTCCTTCGGTCCCAAGTAACGCACCTGGCTCACCAGCGCAGAAAATGGACATCGGTGGTGCGCAGCCAGGTGGACTCGAGCTTCCATCCACTCCTGGTGCGATAGGTGGCTCGGCTTCTATACCCAAACTACCTGATACGCCAGGCTCTGCAGATGCAGCTACATCCCACGTCTCGCGAAACTCGAACGCTTTCTCGTCGTTCCCACCACCAGCTGATAGTCCTTCTGTCCCCGCCCCAGACCCAGCATCATTCTATGACCCGACTTCTGCTAGCGCCTATATACCACACCCAGCAGCTTCTCCATCTGTTCCTCCAGCACGAGCGCCTGCTCCTCCTGCACCTGCACCGGCTGCCCCGAGTCAGCCTACGCACATGGTAGACGATAATTCTATTTCACTGGCCCAAAAGCATGCTCGATGGGCCGTGTCTGCGCTCACCTTCGATGATGTCGACACGGCAGTGAAGGAGTTGAAGAACTCTCTGAGATACTTGGGTGCTTCTTGAAGATATCATATTCATATCCCTTGTGTTTAGCTTTGCTTGTATTACCGATTCCATGTTAGCATCAAGAATACACCACAGGTGGTCCCTACTTTGAATTAATCTGATTAAGAACGTGGTCTACCTGGACTCTCTAGGAAATATATTAATAAAAAACTTCTATTGCGATATTCAATGAGACGAGGAGGCTCCGACTACTGAAAAGCCGAAATTGCCACTCACTGGATTGCTCGGAGTTCGTGATACCAAAAAGGCCACTTCTACTTTCACTTCTACAACTTCTCTCACTTCAAACTTCCACCCAAACTTGAATTGACCAACCCCTCTGACTATCCTTTAGTATCACCTTCTATTCTTATGCCATTTCTCTTGTCTTTTTCTTCTTCCCTCTCCGCTTCCTCCTCTTCCTCTCTCTTTTTCTCTAACACCTTTCCGACTTCACACACTTTTTCTGTTCCCCTACAACATATCAATCAACTACAAGAGCTCCCACTCTTTCATCGAACTATGTCCATGGTGAGTCTCCCCCAAGCTGTAATGACAACATCCATCTATGACAAACACTCATATGCTCAAGATGGCGAGCACCAATCCCGGACGAGAGACTGAACGCCAAAAGAGCGAAGATCATCTGAGGCACTTACTCGAGGAAGGTTTCTTAACTCAACGCGCGCCATACAATAGGTTTCAAAACTTCTTGGACCTTAAAGATGACAACGTCTTCGCGGCATTCCGGCGCAAGCTAGAAAGCTTCGCTGACCAAAATAAGTATTCATGGCAGGAGATGGCAGGAGATGACTCGTGGAAACGAAATGCATGTGCTACACGATTCCTCGTAAGCTTCGGAAAGGAATACTGGGGAGATCACCCGGAAGTGCGAGAGAAATATCTTATTGCGGATGAAGATACATGCAGTTGGTCTCATGACCAGAAGCAGTGAGTTTCTCGTCTATGTCTCTTTCAATGGACGTTTCTAACATCAATTAGCATCACGGAAGCCGTTGAGATATTACTGTGGAAGATCTCTGTAGGAAAGTCCAAAACAAAACGTGCATCCACCTTTTCAGCAGTCTGTTGATCCTCCCTACGGGCCTTGAATCCCTCATCGTTTATTTATGGTCCATTGCTAATCAAATGAAGTCTGCGAGTTCGTCCACTGAGCCTGCCAAGCCTGCTAAGCCTTCTGCTACCCAGCCTGCTCAGCGAACCCAGCCCACTCAGCCTGTTACACCTCCTTCTGTCCCGGTTGCTGAACAGGATCAGCCTACTAAAGCTAGCGCTCAGACCAGTCAGACTACGCAGCATGCAAAGCTCGCCCAGTCTACTCAAGCTGACCCGTACAAAGGGCAGGTGGGACTTCTCACGCCCAGCCGCGTCAAGCAGGATGAATCAGTCACCCCTCAACCCATAAGAAACACCGCTCGTCCTACAGAGGCGTCTCTTTCTACCCAAGAAAGCATTATCAACCGAGGTCACGGCCCGCGCAAGCCTATGGCTGAGCCTAGAGCCGACCCTGCAGCCGATCCCGTGGCCGAGCCCGTAGCCAAGTCACAGAATGATCGAGATCGCGTTCAGACAAGGCGGCATAACAAGCCTAGTGCGTTGACCTTACCCTCTCGAACAGAGAACTCGCTATCAATACATAGTCTATATGCATGCATCGACTAACCTTATTTGGACAGTGAAAATTTGCTTCCCCACGGACCCTGCGGCCCATGATCAAAGAACGTACTTCCTCATTCGAGAAGAAAGTTGTCCGGCACAAGCACGGTCCCTGGGATGGCAGATGTTTGAGACAAGCTCGGAGTTGATCGATCGGATGGAGTACGAAGTAGCCGATCTGGGCGACCCGAGTGCGCGGCAACTCCGTGAAGAGAGCAATAGTCCACGGTTCTCGTATGCACGAATCCACCTCGAATGGTCTGGAACGACCTTTGTGATTCGTCGAGGGATTGATCAGGACTTACAGGAATTGGTGAGACATGTTAGTTGTGCTTGGCATGCGGATGAGAAGGGTAAGATTCAAGCGGCGGAATTTCGCATTGAAGCGATTTTGAAAGAAAAGGAGTGATTCAGACGGGAATTGCGGAGTCGAGGATGTTTCAAAGAAAGCCGCGAGCCAGAATTAGCAAATGGTGTGTTATGTACATACATCATACATTGTGCAATTGCAAATTCATACACAATGCAGAGTATCAGAGTATCAAGATAGAACCACACAATGGCACATCCCCAGAAATTCCCAAGTTTGGGTCCGGGCGATCCTCGATCCCAGAACCATGGGGCATCTCATCCAGGGGGAGGGGGAGAGACAAGACTTCGACGTCACTTTGTGTGGACGAAAGGAAAGTAAACTCCACTTTTGTTAATGAGAGGGTTCCACTTGGTAGAGCGACTATAGATCAACGGCGTCGTTAGACTGGAAGATGGGCTTGTAAGGACGAAGGGAGGAAAGGAGAGAAAGAAACGATCTTCCCGAATTTTCTAGCGATGCGCCGAGTGGACCAAAAAACCCGCGGGAGGTTCGCCCCATTCAATTCTTCTTCTCTTCTCTTTTTCCCCTCCTTTTTACTCTTTTTTTATTCCTCTTTTTGCTTTGTGTCTCCTTTTTTATTTATTTATTTTTTTTTTTTGGAAAATCCAAGAAAAAATAATCATATACTCCTTCCCCTCCCCCCTCTTTCGATCCATTGGCTTTGTCTCATCATGACTGACGCCAATAAGCCTGCCGTTCTGATCATCGGTGGTCTTGGTGTGTATTTCCGAATTTCCCCACTAGAGGATGAAAGGCTGACTGTGTTGTTCCCGTGCTTGGGGAGGGGTTGATAGGCTTCATCGGTCGCCATTTAGCACTTTATCTTCATGAGAATCAACTGGCTTCTGAAGTGCGGTTGGTGGATAAAGTCCTGCCACAGTTGGCCTGGTTAGCCCCCGAGTTTGAAGAGGCTTGCTCTAAGGAGAAGTTCGTGCAAGCGGACGCCAGCCGTGAACGTAAGTGGCGTATCCCTGAATATCTTGAGTTTTTGCGTGGGAAAGGAAAAGAGGAAGAGACAAGAAAAGAAAACAAAGAAATTCATTTACTAATTGCAATGCTGACCACGCGGATATAGAACACCTCCCGCGGATTTTCGATCGAGCCAACGGTGAACAATTCGACTATGTGATCAACTGTGGCGGCGAAACACGGCATTCCCAGCCAGACGATGTTTATGAAGCCCGCAGCTGTAATCTCAGCATTATGCTAGGCAAGGAAATTGCTAAGCGTGGCATCAAGTCCTATGTTGAATGCTCGACCGCGCACGTCTACAAAAGTGGTTCTTCCCCGCGAAAGGAACTCGATAAGCTGCAGCCATGGCACAAGCTGGCCAAGTGGAAATTGAAAGCCGCAGAGGAAATCCTCAAGATCCCCGGTTTGAACTACTGTGCCCTGCGATTGCCCCACGTCTATGGTGAATACAACTCCGGCTATTTCGCCATGGCCTTGTGTCTGGCCCGTGTTCACCTCGAAATGGGCCAAGATCTCGAGCTCCTCTACACTAAGGATGTCAAAGTGAACACTTTGCACGTCAAGGATGCCGCAAGCGCCTTATTCGAGGCCGCGAAATGGCGTGCTGGACGAACGGCTTCGAGCGAGGGCACTCCATCAATCTTTAAAGACTCCAAAGCTCCCTGGGCCTTCAATGTTGTCGATCACAATGAGACCCAACAGGAACATGTCGCCAATGCCTTGGCGGAGGTGTTCGGCCTGAAAGTTACCTTCATTGGATCTCTCGTCTCACAATTGGCCAAGATGAATCTTGATGATGCGGTCGACGATATGAACGAGGTCAGTCTGCAAGAGTGGGCTGAATTGATTGAAAAGAGCAAGATTGAGCGTCCCGGTCCCATCAGTCCCTTCTTGGAGCTTGACGTCCTCAAGGATCAGGATATGTCCATCGACGGTTCATTGTTCGAGTCTACTGTGGGTTGGAAGCCCAAGTACGAGCGGTTCAATGCCGACAGTGTTCGTGCCATGGTCGACAGTTACAAACGCATGGGATGGTGGCCATAATAGCGTAGCCTAATGCTGCTCCTGCTCGCCTTCCATTTCTACGAACAAACTTCACGGTCTCATATGGTTGAAGGACTTGCGTCACGTTGTTTCTACAAGCGGAGACATTGCACTTCATCCCACGTCATGAACCTCTTGATGATTCCCTTCTCCCAAGATCCTCTCTTCTGTTCTCGGGTTCCCTTTTCCTCTTCATTTTCTTTTGCCATCGTCATTCATGCAGGACGAGGCACAGTCCAGTTTCTAGCCCGCTGGACCTGCCATTGTACTGTAATACCCATTCTTGGTCGGCATTTTGATTTTTTTCTTCTTCTATTCCCTTACAATACTTACACTTCTTGCATATATCCTGTTTCACCTTGTTGAATTCTTTCTATTCTCTTTGACATACATTTGGTCTCTGTCGACTAATCCCCTGCATTTGCATTTGAGCCTTCTTGACCTTCTTTTCCACATAAATCTTGGTTGCACATAGCTTGGTTATGTCGGCATATATCCCTTGGAACTGCAATAACTTAGACTTTGATTTCGAACAAAATATTCAATTCTATATTTCGATCTCCCACTGCATGGTCATTAACTTTACACTACCCTTACACTGCTGCACTTGTGCTTGTACAAGTTTTTAACGTTCTTATCCAAGCCTTTGGATTTGGAAGATGGGAGTTGGAGGCCTGGAGGCCTCCAACTCGAAGGGCTTCTCCTAGTACTAACTTGTAGGTGGAGGATCAACGCTACCTAGCGTTATGAGTAGGTACTCATGGTACCCACGGCTTCAAGTTGGCCTTAATGCTGTCAAAACAATGAACCTATTCTCACTGACAGCACGGTTGTCAAGTCTAGCAAGAAAAAGAACTACGATCATACTACAATGTGAATCTATTTTGTGAAGGATCGGAAGGAATTAAGAGTAGATAGAATACATCGCGATCTTTCTGTATAGCTGGATTCTATGTATGTACTGCCCAGAGAAACGTAAAGCAAGTCAATACCCATAGCTATAGAAGGGTGAACCGAGGCAAGGATAAGTCACCATATAAAGGGCAGCCCTGGGGTTGTGTCTTTCCTGATCTTTTGCATGCGTTATTTTTTTTTCTTTTTTTTCTTCTTTCTTTTGGCTTCACTGATCTCTGAAGCTCATGTTCAAGGATCCACGAGAAATGTCGTAGCGCGTTCGATATAGAATCGACCGGAGAGAAGGGAAATCAAAGGAATTGGGTCTTGAGGCTATTGCTAAAGCCCATGACTATTTGAAGAAACCAAACTCAACAAAATGCGAAACAGAAAACAAGCGAAAACTAAAGTTCAGATCTTCTTTACTGTGCAAACCGAAACGAACGGGGCTAGACACCAATAAATAATGGAGTCGATAATTGCCTAGCATGATCGATTCAGGGCGATTAGAACTCCCAGTCTGCCTCGACAGACTTGATGGCCCACTCGAACTTTTCACGCAGGGCTTTTGAGAAGAATTTCTCAATGGGGACGTTGAACTTCTTGCTGAAAACAACAGTGAGGCGAGGGTCGATATAGTTCTGCGAGGACCAGATATTAGTAAAAGTTTGCGCTGGGCAATACTCGATATACTCACAATTTTCGAAGTACCAAGGGCAACTTCCTTGTTGTCCTCTTTGTCTTGGGCTTGGATTGACATGGTATCAACACGTTGGTCGAGCTTGACGATGTTGGCTTCAAGTTTCTCAACTGTGGGGCCACGGCCCTCAGCCTCAACCTTGCCGGTTTTGTTCTCTTTGTTGAATTTCTTCTCCATGTCCTTCACAACTTCCAGACGTTCATTCAACTCTGATACCTTCATCTCCTTCTCGCCTTCGCTAACCCGCTTCTCATTATCCTTTTCGAACTTCTTTTTGATTTTCTGGGTTTGTTCTTCGATCAAAAAAGCTTGGTGCTCCTTGATCCATTCTATGTCGAGATCCTCGTCAAGCTCGAAGAAAGCAGCACCCTTCTTCTTCTTCAGACTGGGCTCTAAGTCTAGCATCTGCTGCTTCAAACGCCATTTCTGATAGCGAAGTCCCTTGATCTATTGTGAAGAGTGAACTGTCAGCACAAACTGATGACCGCAGCAAAGGAAATAATGAATCATACCCGTTCGCTCAGTTTTTCCATCTGGCCTGCATGACCAGCGGTGACGGTACGCTTGTGGTTACACAAAATGGCTACCTTGCGGTTTGCGTCGTTGTAAGTCTTGACCTTCTCGGGAATATTACCCGAGGCCTTGATCTCCTTGAGCAGCTTGCTCATGGTGTACGAAGCGTTGTATGTACGGAAAACCTTGGCGGTAAGACCAGGCATATAGTTCTGGAGGTGCTTGTTCAAAGCAGAAGTCTAGATTGATCATGTCAGTTGTTTCCACCATCAATTCATCACAAGCGCAGCTCCAACATACCGTCAAACGATCGAAAACTTCGTCACCCTCCTTTTTGGGTGCCTTCTTGAAGATCTTGAGGTTCTTGAAAACCTGAGGATCGACCTTGACCTCATCGTAGAATCGGATACTATCTTTACCAAGGAAGTCGAAGACGACAGTATTCGGCGGCTTGAGTGAGATGTTCTCGTATTTCAACGAGCAACAACCGACGGTCTCGGCTTCATCTTCACCTTTCTCGTTACCCGCACGAAGGGCGAATTGATCAATGAGGTAGACAGCTGTAGCCTTCTGTCGCTCGACCATGAGGTCATTCTTCAAATTCTTCTGATAATCCTTGCGGATCTTGTCGATATACTTTTTAAGCTCACGTGCCTTCTCGAACTTCTTGTAGTCACTCTGTCCCTTGACATCGGAGTTAGCGGCGAGCATGACATATTTGTAATTGCCGTTGATATTCTCCTGCCACATAGCAAGCCATGTTCCCTCTTGGTCATGCTTGACTTCCTTCCACTTGTGGCCGGGTGGGGGAGGGGGAACTGTGGCCTCTTTGCCGATATTGATAGTGATTTGCTCGGGCTGGACGCGAGTTTTGACGTGGCCAGTCTTGGGATGTTCACCACGTCCACGGAAGAGCGAAGGAGGTTCGACACGGAAGTTTCCCACTTTTTGCTTGCGGCCGTCCCAGGTACAAAATTGGTAGGGAGCTTCCTGCTCATCTTTCTCGGCCTTCAAGCGCTTCTTCTCCGCCGGTGGCAGGGCTTTCTTTTCCTCTCGCTTAGCATCATAATACTCGAATATCGGCTTGAAATCGCACTTGGTGAAATCTTTGATATCAACTTTGTTGCCTTGGGAATCCTTTGCACCACCGGTCTTCTTGATGATATCCTTGAAATCTCCGAAGAAGTTCTTTTGGAAAGTAGGGTTCTCGACGTTATGAGTTGAGTTGAGCATACTTCCAAAAAACCCGGCAACTTCTTCGGCCTCTGGATGCAGCGTAATCGGAACTCCATCGTACTTCATTTTAACGTTCTTTGGCAAAACCTCGTACTCCGGTGGGAAGACTACACCGTTGTGCTCCAGGGTGGTCCACTTCTTAGTACCATCACCCTTGGTTGGGTCCTCCCACCAGCGATATTCTTCTTCCTCACCATCCTTCTCATCGAGGTCCTCGCTTTCAGCCTTGACCTTTGCTTTGCCCTTTTTCGCGGCCGGGGAGACAGGCTCTGCCTTGACCTTCTTCAGGTTGGGCCTTTCATTCGTGGGTTCCTTCTTGACGCCGTTGGTCTTCTTGGCTGCGGGTTTACGCGCAGCTGGAGCCTCCTTCTTGGCCTTTTGCTCGATTTTCTTCTTTTGGGCGGAAAGCCTCCTCTCAATCGGAACATCAGAATCAGAGGCCTCGCCAATAGCGGTTTCGGAGGCCTTTGGAAGTTTTCGACCGTTGAGGGCCAAAGGCACATCATCGTCAGTTTCGGGATCTTCGTGTTTCACAGAAGTTCGCCGACGTTTGCTCTATCGAATGGTCAGTCGTCGAAACCAAGAGCGACAACAAGGTCGCGAGGGGAGACTATGTTCCAAGTCTGTGACTAATGTCGCTGCGTACCAAGGGCTGATCATCATCGTCGCTGCTCTGTGGCTCGGCATAGGATTTCTTCTGGTCAATGCTGGCCCGAGACTTGCGCTTGCTCACACCACGAACATCCGAATCGGCATCTTCCATCTCAACGTCCTTGTCTTGCACGGGGCCGAACCGAATTGAGACTCCCGGATCGGCACTACCGTTAGCAAGAGAGGCATCCGTGGCTGGTTTTGCAGAATTGGGGGTGACTAGAGATGTAGAAGAACAATATGTTAGTCCAATCCGAGGTGCTGGTTGAGGTGTAGAAGCGCATGTCCTTCTCAAACATGCGCTCAAATAAGCAAAGGATCATCAGAGGAAAGGTATGGTAACAAGTCACTTCAAAATCTCTTTCGAAGTGGGAGCAACCGCCGGATGTAAATACATGCTAATGAGAGGGAGCTTACCATTGGCGCGGCCATTGGTGCGCGAGAGAGGCATATCATCTTCAGACGAACTCATGATGACGGCTTGAACCCCAGGTCGAAATAAACGAGAATCAGAATGAAACGCGCGGGAGTTGAGGTAAGGAAATAGCCCTCGTGCGCCGTGACGGGCAAACCGAGCCGCCTGATAGAAGGATGATGAAGTCAGGGAAATTCTGACCAATGACAAGACAGTTAAGTTATTCAAGATGAAGATGCATCAATGATGCAGAGAGGAGGGTGTAGAAACGAAAGTTGGGGGATGGGTGGGTGCAGAAAAAAGTTCACAAAACACCCGCGTTCGAGGAGGGAAGGGGAAAAGAGAGTCGAGCAGTTGACGAGAAGTCGCAGAGGAAAGGGAAAGGAATGGAATGAGGAAAAGCACCTTTCTGGCCCGGCAAATCAGTGACCTCAGGCACTCGAATTACCTAATCCTGGATCTCGTGTTGCACGTGACTATCCGCTTACCTCAGCTCCATTTTTGCGGCGCAAGTCGGAACGGCGCACCGTAGATGCCTGCCTGATTAGGTTTAGCGCATCAACCCGGCCAGGAGTTCAACTTCGCACCTTCCCGTCCGTCCTCCTCTCCAAGCAAAGCGGTCTTTGTATCCTTGTCCAGGCCCTCTTCCCCTCTCTCCTCCTCCTCCGCAGATTCACCTGCTTTCTCTATCACCTATTTCCCTTTCACATAATGTTCTCTCGTGCCGTTCGCCCGGCCATTCGGGCTGGCAGTGCTGCCGTCACTCGGTAAGTCTCTCTTCCGACACCCGCCTCATGGCGCCAGGTCCTTCACTCCGATATTTGTGAAGGGGAAAACCACCTTCAACGCAGCTCGATACCGCCAGTTTCGGATTTTATCCTGCTTCGAAAAACCTCGATACTCGTTCGATTGCTAACCAGCTTCTGAAAAGCACCGCCCCGCCCAATGCCGCCAACTTCGCGACTCTGCGTGAAATTGAGGGCCGCCTCAAGTCCATCAAGAACATCGAGAAGATCACCAACACTATGAAGATTGTTGCCTCCACCCGTCTTACCCGTGCTCAGAAGGCCATGGATGAGTCTCGCGCCTACGGTCAGACCTCCAACACTGTCTTCGAGCAGGCCGAGACCAAGCCTCTGGAGGACCAGAAGACTCTGTACGTCGTTGCTAGCTCCGACAAGGGTCTTTGCGGTGGTATTCACTCCGGTCTGAGCAAGGCTACCCGCCGCCTGCTGGACGCTAACCCCAACGCCGATGTCGTTATCCTCGGTGAGAAGGCCAAGGCCCAGCTCTCCCGTTTCGCCCCGGAGAAGATCCTCATGAGCTTCTCCAACGTCTGCAAGGATATCCCTACCTTCGCCGATGCCCAGGCCATCGCCGATCAGATCACCCTGCTGCCCACTGAGTACAGCAGCATCAAGATCGTCTACAACAGCTTCATCAACGCCCAGAGCTACGAGGCTACCACCGTTGAGGCTTTCTCTGAGGAGGCTATTACCCAGTCTGGTAGGTTCAATATGAGCAATTTCTCGTAACTGCTGTCATGAATATTCAAGCTAATTGTTATACCAGCCAACATCTCCGCTTACGAGATTGATGATGAGGCTCTCGCTGGTCTTCGGGAGTACGCCCTGGCCAACAACCTCTACTGGGCTATGGCTGAGGGTCACGCTTGCGAGATCTCTGTATGTTCACCCAGATCCTGAATTTGAATAAGGCATTGTTTCCGCTAACCTCATGCTTCTAGGCTCGTCGCAACGCCATGGAGAACGCCTCCAAGAACGCTGGTGAGATGATCAACAAGTACGTATAACTGGCAATTCGCGAACAAAAAAGACTCTCTTTTGAAACTAACAACTTCACAGGTTCCAGATTCTCTACAACCGTCAGCGTCAAGCCGCCATTACCGGTGAGCTGGTCGAGATTATCACCGGTGCCACCGCCTCTGCCGACATGTAGAAGCCTTCTTCTACTAGATAAAGTCGCCTTCGGTGTAGACTTGTTGATATTTAGATCGACCCTCCGTTTGTGTAAAATCAGTGTCAATCCATTCCAATTTCATATGTGTCTAGTAATTTAAACATCTCTTCGTAGTTCGTTTGCCATTCACACCACGCACTCCAGAGTTCCTCTTTCCATCACAGAAGGGAACCCGCTCGTTCCTTCCCTTTCTTGCAAGGCCCTCTCCTTCCTTCCAAATTGGGTTTGCCATCCTCATTTCCTGCTTTTCGTCAACAGGCAGCTTGTTTACAGCATTCTTCCTCTTCTTCTACCTCTTCTTCTTAGCAACCACGTTACGAAGGCAACGTACACTCGCAATCAATTTACATTCTATTCAAATACCACGAGAAGAACATGTCCGACGAGCCATCAACGGTTAACTATTACTCTGTGCTGGATATTTCCCAGGATGCCACGCTGCAGGAAATCAATGCAGCTTACAAGAAGCTAGCTCTGAAGTACCACCCTGACAAGTCTGGTGATCAATTTCTGGAGATATTTCACGAGGTATGTCATGGTAACTTGAAATTCTACACGCGCTAATAGTATTAATTTCAAGATCAAAGAAGCGGCAGAGGTCCTCCGCGATCCCAAGCTTCGTCTCGAGCACGACGAGTCACTTGAAAGTTTCCATGAGCCTAGAAACCTTAGTCGTGTTTATCGGCCCCGCAGACAGAAAGAGGAGTGGGAAGAGTGGGCTGAAGATAATCCGTCATGGAGGAATATGGATTTGAATGATAACCTGAGAAACTCTCAAGACTGCTACATGTACTCTTTCGGTTCGAGCGTACATATGGACCCGTACTCCGAGGAATCCATGGCAGAGTCTGCCCGAAGATCGGAAGAAGCTGATAAATGGCAGGCCGAATACACAGGTAAGGGCTTCCTCCGATTTATTCCAACCAAATTCGCAAGAATCCAAGAAACGAGCTAACTCAATGTCAGCTATGCAAGCTGAATACGAAGCGGATCAACAGCAAGCAGAGAGAGAAAGGAAGGAGCATTACTGGCCATTTATTGATGAACTTCCCGAAGAGCTTTCTGAATCAGAGCCAGACACAACCGAGCAGGTCCAATATGAAACACTGCGTCGAGAAGCTCAAGTCGATTTCTCGACATCTGAGCCATCTGAGCAGATTGCTAGAGAGCCGCTCGAACATGAGATATGGACAGAAGATTTCATGGCAATTCCTGGAACTGAGCAGCCAACAGACTTGTTTCCGAATACCACGTACAATGACTTTGAAAGACACAGCTCTTCCAGTTCCTTTGGATCCCCCATTTACGGCTTTGAGCCTCGGTTTAACTCTGCTCCTGCTTCCCCATTCGAGACTGCAAACCCTTTCGATGGGTTTGAAAGCCCTCTTGATGACTATGAAGATTACCTCGGGGAGGTCGAGCTGGGCTTGCGCGACCCCATTATTCCATACACCCCAGCAACAAGCCAACAACAGCCCCATGAATCGATCCCGCAGATCGTAACTGCCGACGGTCCTCTCAAGCCTTTCTGCGATTATTTCAATGCCAAGCTGGCTGATCCAAGTGTTCGTTATACCTTGGACGACTTGTCTACAGAGATTAACGGGATGCTAGCTGGAATATTCTCCGACTGGGTAATTGCTTTGAAGAATGGGCCTCGCCCCTCAGCGGGGATTATCACCCCGGATGGTGATAGAACTTGCACTCACTTAAGTGAGTGGAAGAAGGACTTCGATGTCCTTGAGTGCCCGGCCTGCCACTTTTGGCGGCCAATGTATGCGGCGACTTGCTCGGGTTGTGGCACCCAGAGGTGCCTGTGCTGTAAATAATCCTGCTGTTAAGTGTGTACCTGGGCTTTGAACGATTTTTCATTCTTCTCTCTGTTTTTTTTTTTTTTTTTCTTCTTTTTCTTTTTCT
>Ga0209673_1001069_pt1 | contig 31208 bp, 33 predicted proteins | sample AraplaCol_mMS_r2_2_FD_184274 | JGI IMG/M metagenome (GOLD analysis project Ga0209673, IMG submission 184274) | Arabidopsis root microbial communities from North Carolina, USA - plate scrape MF_Col_mMS_r2 (SPAdes) (version 3) | ecosystem: Host-associated > Plants > Roots > Endosphere | place... | reverse complement strand
TTTTTTCTTTTTTTTTTTTTTTTTAATATTTTCCGCGTTCGTTTCGAGGAGTTTTTTTTTCGGATTGTTGCCAGGTTTTCCATTGGGCGGTTACTTTTGGGAGTTTCTTCCAACTAAGCTGGACTTGAGTGGAATTGGGCACAGTTCTACGTGGTCTTGTTATGTTCTCTGGTTCTAATATCTTTTTTCTTTTGACTCTCGGGGGAATGGCCTGGTTACGATATGACCTTAATGACGATGTTAAGATGTACATGAGCAAGCGATGCTTTCATGATATTGGGTTGCATTGGGGTTTGACGGGATTTGTTTTTTTGGGTTGGATGGAATGGAATGGGTGGTACATGGCGCTATTGATTAGTTTAGCAATTTATTCAGTTCTGCCTTTTACTTCAATTGGACCTGTGTCTAGTAATTATAGTTGTAGAATATATAAGAGGTATAATTCACCAGTCTCGACTTTACCTTCTGCTCAAATAGAGTTCCTTCATAAATATTACAATTCAGTGATTCAGAAAGGGTATCCATATTCAAATCCAACGCCATCCAAACTATCCACTATCCCATAAACTAATCACTAATCACTACTAGCACAACCCCGACATCCACAACTAACACACTGAATAGACTGATCTTCTTTAAGTTGAGCCTTCGGTACTCGACAGATACATGTTGCGTTGAAATTCGTTTCTTTGGATTGTACGCAGCGGAGACAGCATAGCTGGGATTGTTAGCCCAGCCCAAACATATAGAACAGGGATTGTAGAAGGGCAGCGGAGAAGAGGGGGGAGGTACCTTTTCATAACCCTGTTTCTTCCACTTCGCAATGAGATTTGCGTCTGCGTAGTTATTTTTCAAAAGCCATTCATATAATTGTTTTGAGATGGCGTTTTTTTCATAGTACAGGTCGTAAATGTATCGGGATCCTAGACCCGGAATTTAGAATTAGCTTGAGTTGTTTTCTGGCTTTACTTCGAGAGTTGAAGGGGACAAAGCTGGAGGGAGGAGCTGAAGGGAGGAGCTGAAGGGAAGATGAGTGTGGAAGACTCACGCTGATGACTGATTTGAAAAATAGGCCAAAGAACTTCATATTTCTTTTTCCCTTCATGCGAGGCATTCTCTGCATCTTTCATTTTATTGCTGAATTCTAGGAGTGTGTCTTCTAGGTCGTCGAAGCCGGCGGGTGGTGGTTTGCGATTGCGGGATGTGCGGATTGGTGGCATGTTGACTGGACTCCTTCTTTCACTTTATTTCTTTCACACTTTTATTGAACTTGTTCCGATCACTTTTGTTTGAGTGTAGAGCCAGGTCTCAAATGACTCTTTCTTGTACTGCGCGAGAGCTGACTGGATGAGTGGAGGAAGATGAAATGGACGAGTTGATAATTCTCGATCGTCATTGTTTCTGCCTGTGTTCACCGCCTACGATTTTGCGGGAGCTCAGTGAGTGGTTTCGGAGTCAAGTTGAGTATTTCATTCTATCCGATTGAAAACGAACTACTATCTCATCTACTTGGATTTTAGATTCCCCCTTTTTTTTCTCTCATATCGATACCGATATACGTCCGCTACAATGGATCCCCAGACTCAGATGGATATTTCCAACCTCAGTGATGCGGATAAGAAGGATCTGAGCCAGATTCTGCAGAACGAGTCGCAGAAGACTACCATTCAGCAGAGTGAGTATTATACGAACGCATACCATGCCTATCACAGAGTTAGCTGGAGGTTTGGCAGTATTTGGGGTTGGAAAAGCTAATCAATTGAATACAGACGTCCACTCGCTCAGCGACCTCTGCTTTAAGAAGTGTATTGCCGGCCGCCCTATTACCTCTAGTACCCTGGACCGAAGCGAAGAGTCTTGTGCCGAGAATTGTGTCGGTCGTTGGATGGATACTCAGATTAATATTATTTCTAAGTTGCAGAAGATGGGCAACTAGAGAATTGGATTGTGATTGCTTTTTTCCCATCTCTGGTCAACATCTCTGGTCAATTGGGGATGATGGATGACAGAGATGGATGATTGGGACGACCTCTGGATGTCGATTGTATACTAAGTGATGTGATTATTACACCTTTTATTTTATTGTGTGCATGTTGTAGATTGTACTTGAGTTGAAGTGTATTCAGTATTGTAGGTATGTTGGTGCTGTGGTCGAGTTGAGCATACCGGGAGATACAACCAGTGATGACATTGACCACGAAGCTATCACTACGCCGTACTGGTTCCTACTGCTACGTCTGCAACTACTGCTACTGCTACTGCTGCTACTTCGATTACTGCCTTGTTTGAATCGTTCAGAAATGTTTCTTTTTTAATCATTCAGCCCTACCGGACTGGCTGGTATGAGAATCACCGCGGTGGAAAACAACTTTCGCCCAAACCCAAAGAAATCCATTTCCTTCCCTTTTTAGACGATGGCCAGCTTGGTGGCGGCAATGTCCAGAGCATCAACGTCAGGGGTCAAGCGGGCGAAAGCCTTCTTGGAGCCGTCGGGGCTGTAATAAGTTAGTTAGATTTTTGCGCTTTTCATTTCGTTTTCGCGGGAATTCCCACTGGATGGGATGGGATGGGGGACAAGAACATACCGGACCAGGGTGTTGACCTTGACGGTGTCAACATCGTACAGCTTCTTCAGAGCAGCCTTGATCTGACGCTTGTTGGACTTGACATCGACGATGAAGACAAGGGTGTTGTTCTCCTCGATCTTCTTCATGGCGCTCTCGGTGTTAAGAGGGTACAGGATGATCTTGGCGGCGTCGAGCTGGGGCTGACGGGGGATCGAGACGCGGGGGTACTTGGGGGACCGCGAGAGCTGCAGGGTCTTGGGGCGGTGGAAGGTGGTCGAGGTGCGAACCTTGCGGGACTTGTGAAGCTGTTGAGGGTGTTAGTATGAGTTCAGTGGCGAGTGTGCCCAGTATATTGCGGGCAGTCCGGATTTCGATGAAACCAGTTGGGTATGGTAAAAACGTACGGAAGATCCCTTCACGACTGCCTTGGCGGCAGCATTGGCTGTGAAAAAGAAGTTAGTATTGTGTCGGTTGCATATGCATATTTTGTGGTTTTGAAGAAATTGCGATTATGCGAAATGTGCCCCAAAGATAAGGATCGTAGATGGAAATTCGGAGGTTTCGAAATATTAAAAAAAAAATTCGGCAACGCTGTCAATTTTTTTTGGGTCCTCTTGTCGTGTTGTGTAGTGTGCTTGTTGCGTGGTGTATATTGTCGTCTGCATAGTATTCGATATCTTTGTGTGCCGGAATTTTGAAGATCCAACAACTTTCCTCCTCCTCCAGAGCACATCCCACAATTTCGCATTCGCAATCGCAGCAGGGAATAGTGTATAATGATAAATCTCCAATTAAGCCACATACCTGTCTTGCTAGGGGGGGCCATGGCTGTCGTCCGTCGTCCGCTGTCGTGATGATTGTCGCAGTGTCGAAAGTCGAACAATTTGGCGTGACTTCGCTAAGCGAAAACCCTAGTGCTGTGTGGGTCAGGTGATTCAGGCTTAGTCATGTTGCTGACTCATTATCTTATCGGGAAACAGCAATCACGTGATACCATTGGTCAGATCTGGATGCACTGCAGTGCAGTGTCTTCAGTTGGGAAACAGTGAAAAAAAAAAAAGAAAATTGTGGATTTGCAGCGTTCGCTGCTGAGAATACTACCCGCAAGGTCCGCATCATTGATAATCTCTGATTGGCTTTATAATGCCCGCCAAACGATCAAAACGGCTCGGCTCTTTGTCGAGTACTCGACCCCCAACAGTCAAATCAAAGCATGCAGCATTATCCTCCAAGGCCACGCGCACACTGATCCGATCTCACCACCAACTTCTCAAAGCGAAAGCCCAAGCTGAACGTGCAGGCGACGAGGCTCGTGTGAGCAGTATCAATGCTCAAATCCAGGCTAATGGCGGTTTGGAAAGTTACCAGACTGCCAGTAAATTGGGTCAATCTCTTGAACGAGGTGGAGATTCCAGTAAAATCCTAATAGACTGGATCAAGCCGCAACTAAATGAATGGAACGCAACATTACCCAGACTTCGCGTGTTGGAAGTTGGAGCCCTGAGTACGAAAAATGCTTGTTCGAGAACGTCTTCGTTGGATGTTTCGAGGATTGATTTGAATTCTCAGGAACCGGGGATTCTTAAACAGGATTTCATGGAGCGGCCTTTACCGTCTACGGATGGGGAGAAGTTTCATTTAATTAGTCTTTCATTGGTGCTTAATTATGTCCCTGACGCTACGGGTCGAGGGGAGATGCTTAAGCGTTGCGTGAAATTCTTGACCTCACAATGTCCGATTTCATTACCTCCAACTCTCTTCCTTGTCTTACCGGTTGCTTGTGTGGATAATTCCCGTTATCTCACTGAGGGACGACTTTTGGAGATCCTGGCTAATTTGGGATTCCAATTAGCGCAGAGTAAGCGGACTTCCAAATTGATCTATCAGCTTTGGAATCACACGGGTGCCACCACGTTGAAGAAGTCTTTCAAGAAAGAAATGTTGAATCCTGGACACAAGAGGAACAACTTCGCAATTATCTTGAATAAAGGATGAGCGTTGTTCCATCTAGTATCCAGAGATCCACTCTCGCGGTAGAAATGCCCAGACAGTACCAACAGCCGCCAGAATAGAGGACGTGATCAGCAAGAACCAATCAAAGATACGCTCACGTCGACTAATCTCCTTGCCAAAGATCTTTAAATAAAATGCAAGGGGGAATATGATGCAAATGGTGAAACACAAGAAGGATCCCAAGAACGCCATGATTCTGTCAAATGACGGGAAAATAACGGCCAAGACGACGATGAGTGCCACGGTGAAAATGCGAACTGCAATTCGGAGAATTTTCTGGCTGTTCTCTCCTGATTGGCCGTTTCCGACTCCCACGCCACAGAGGACTTCGAATGTGGCTACCAGAGGTCGAGCACTGTGTATTTGTTAGCCGGAATATGCATATGAAAGCGGGGATTGTCTTTTTTGTCAGATTGTGGACTTGTGTCGACTCACTTCAGAGGCACTTTGGTTAGCGGAATAATCGCAATGAAGATTATAATGCAGACAGACACGGCTTTTGGATATTCATCCAAGCCGAGAATGTTGGCAGTGACTTCGTCACGAACAACGTCGCCAAACATGAGCCAGCCGATAATAGCCATTGAACAGTCAAGTGAAAACTTGGTCAGTCAGTCAGTCAGTCACTACAATAGATGAGCTTTGTGTGTCTTACCGTAAATAAATATGTAGCCCAAAGACTCTTTCCATACTTTCGTGGATGACGCATGTCTCGGTAGATATTGGGGAAAACACCATGCCCACCCCATGGAGCTAAAGAGCGATTAGCCGATGTGCCAGTTGTGTTGGAGTTGTGAGAGATCGTGATTCCTTACACATGATGAGACCAAAGCTCAGAGGCACCGTGGCCCAATTCTGAGGGAAAAGGGATGTGTTGGCTGGCTGACGAAGAGAGCCCGGGGAATCAGGTTTAATCAGACCGTCGACGCAAATGAGTAGTACGACTGGATGGATCGATAATCAGTTAATTTAATCCAATAGAAGCCGAGTTTCACTGCAATTAACTTACTCGATGTGCAAGATATGATGCCCAGAATACTAGTCACGCTGAGAAATCGCAGCGGCAAAAAGTTCAATGGGATTAACACAATCCCACAAACAATCTTCCATTGCAGGATACTGAGTCCAGGAATCAAAGCGTATAGACTATCCGCGAAAAGCACGACTAGAGCAACACACGCCCCCAACAACTCGAGACAAAAGAGAAAGCTAGTGATTAGTCGAGCCTGTTGTCCGAAACTGATATACGCCAAATCCGCATATGTCACGAGAGTTCGATCCACGTCCAAGCATTTCGCTAGAACTTTCGCCGTATACGAGGTAGTCAGAGCTGAATAAACCAAGAAGAGTAAACCCAATAGCCAACCCGCTTGCTTCATCGCCAATGGAAGACTCAGCAGTCCAATTCCAATGAGAACATTAACCGAGTTGAAAATTGTCTGGGGAACAGTCGATTGTCCAACGATAATATCTTCTTGAGTCCCATCTTCACGCTGGACATGTTTCAATAGTAGAGGTTCTCTATCCGGATCCCCGAGTCCATCACCAGTTTGTTGATCACGGTGAAATTGAATTGCATTCCGTCGAGCCGCTTCACTTACTCGAGACGAAATCGTCCCGTAAGAAGTTGCGAAACTCCGATCTAGTGACGATGCAAGAAGCCCCGCATTAGGAATTGCCCCTCTCGCTCTCGAAGACCCGTCATCTCGGTCTTCGTCACCTGAGTCTTCTGAGAGAAGTGGACGTTCGATCTCCGACTGCGACTGGTGGCTCGTAGATAGAGAACCGCGAGATAAGTAATCTTGGCCTGTTGCTATAGCGAACTCATCGTCTGATTCTGCGTCTACGAAAGATGAGCGTCGGGGGAGGACCTCTGGAAAACATGCGGCACGTTGCCAAGACCGAGCGAAATTGTCGATGCTGTTAGGGCCTCCAGCTTGTCTGAGCCGTGAAAATGAAGATGATCTGTTTTTTTGAGTGAGTTAGAGTGAGCTCTTTGTCTCCTGATGTATATTATAAAGTACTTGAATTTTACTGACCTCGGTCGAATCCCGGTTTCAGCCTCTGCGATGGGAGATCGTGTGAGGTTACCGTAGTCATAAGAACTTGGGATTCTTATCGGACTGAAGGATTCATCTTGGTCTGGAGTTCTGGAAGCCATCTTCCAGATTTACCAGGGGGATCGACAAAATTAATGGAAGAGGGAGCAGAGCCCTTTATAATTTGCAGTTTTGCAATCCTGCAGAGTTAAGAGAAGAGAGATAAGAGAAGATCGGAGAAGCTTGGAAGTTGGAAGGTTGAAGTGTGGGGGGATAAAGAAGTACTGACAAGGTGTAAATAAGCAGAATGGCTATTATAGGGTAACACTTAGATAATTACAGTATTTATATAGTACATACTTATTCTATTTAATAGTAGTAGTTATCTTTATAGTAATGGTATATATAGTTTTATATGCAGCTATATGCATACAATTTAGTTTAACTGCTGAGTATTACTGGACTGCTGTATACCTCGGCTGACTGCAGATTGATGACTACAGTGTTTAAAAATTGACATGTAACTACTCTAACCAGAGTATACTCCCGAGTACTATAAGAACACTGCACTTGTATTCCCAATTAATTCTAATCATCAGGTATTATTTCGCTAGACTAACTGCGATCATAGAATACATCGTGAACATGAGTCCTACATCATATTGGTCTAGAATGAAGCTTATCATCTTCAATCTCAATAATTAGGACTGCGACTTCTCCGTCGCGGTGGCTCACGTCGATAATCTCGTCGATTACTTCCATAGTCACTTGCTTCCCTCGGTCGATCGGCTGGATTACCATAGCTCGGTACATATGAATCGAGGTGACTACTATTCGGGTATCGCGGTCCTTGACGATCTCCTTGGTTATTGTATCGATCCCGTCGTTGGTCGTCGCGTCCATCGTATGGTCGACCTGAGGATGCTGGCGGTCGTGGGGGAAGACCGTTTCTCTGAGAGTGTGGGAAGGGTCCGCCCCTTCGATGTGGTCCTGACCCCGGTCCGTTTGGCCTGCCTCGCACCGCGCCGGGGATTCTAGGGTTTTGTGAACTCGGTCGGGACCCGGAGCTGGCCCAGCCGCCGTTAGAAGAGAAGTCGACTGAACCTCCCGGTGGTGCGGGAGGTCCTGGAGCTCGTTGTTCTCGGAACTTTTTGCGATCTAGTTCGTGCGAGTCGGCGAATGAGGGGATCTCGCCAGGTTGTAGTGGTAAAGGGGGTGTAGTGAAGTAGGGATGTTTCAAGGCGTCAATGGCATTGATACGCTTTCGCCAGTCAAGTTTGAGGAGTTCACCGAGCAAAGAAATAGCAACGGGGTTAAGTCTATGAGATGTTGGTCAAATTTGAACATAATTCGAGATGGCGAAGGATCACATACTCTTTGAAAGTCTCGGCGAGAGTTCCGCGCTTATGGCCGAAATTCTTCACGCCTTCGCATCCAGGTAATGAACTCCAGCCTGGCATACTCTCATCGTTGGGTGTTCCAACCAGACTGAAAATCAGCTGGGCTTGGTTAAGGTCACTGCTGCCGGAGAGAATGGGCTTTCCTTTGAACATCTCGCCAAAGACGCACCTGGTTCTCATTAGCGAAGGTCATACAGGGAGGACAGCAGATAAAATGGCTTACCCAACTCCCCACATATCAATAGCAGTTGTATACCGCCGTAGTGAAAGAAGCAACTCAGGAGGGCGATACCATCTTGTGACAACCAGAGCTGTGTAGTCTCTCTTTGCCTCCCCGCCGCCCTTTCCAGGCTGCGGAGGGGGTTCATCGTATGGACGAGCCAGTCCAAAATCGGCTATTTGAAGAATACCTCCATTACTGATGAGTAAATTGGCGGCTATACAGATGACGTTAGTAAGGCTTAGAAATTATTGCGAAGATTTACCCACCTTTCATGTCACGGTGCAAAATACAGCTCTGTAAAGGATCAGTCATAAGTACGGGCACAGAGAAAGAAGATACAACCATACCGCATGTAGGTATCGCAGACCCTCGAGAAGTTGCATCAAATAACATTTTATTTGGGGCTCTGTGAACTGAACTGCTGGGTTCTCCAAAAGCCCAGATAGATCGTGTTCCAGGTAAGGCATGACCATGTACATGCTAGGCTTTTTCCGCCCTTCGCCTGATAAAGTGTTAATAACTTCAGTCGAATCCTGAAGTGACAATCCTCGGGATATCCTCACCCTTACTCCGTTCAACTGCCATTTCCCTGAGTTGCAGGATATTCTTATGGGAGAGAGCTTTCAACAATTTGATCTCTCGAATCGCTGTGATGGGGAACTAAACGATAACCGGTTAGCCCTAGGTCCAAATTCCCAGGTAATCTGTACTTACGCCTTCCTTCTCATGGTGCATTAGGATCTTCTTCAGCGCCACAAGCGTGTTGTCTTTCTTGGCTCGAGCCTTGTAAACCTCACTATGACACCAGTCAGCTCTGAGACTCCAATTCCAAATTCACAGCTCTAATATTATAATTTACCCGAAGGTTCCTTCACCAAGCTTGCCAATAAATTCGAAGTCTCGGATATTCGAGCAGCCAGGAAATCGCGGCAGGCCATCGTTATTTCGTTCCAGCGATTTGGCAGCCATCTTCTCGTCTCTTTAGTAGAATTTCTTTGCGATTCAAAGTCGAGGAACAGGAAATTGCTTCGTCTTCCGTTCGTTCGTTCTTCCAGGGATGCGGGGTTATGTCAAGTTCGGACGATATCAGTCGACGATCAAAAGCATGCGATGCGTATAAGTTGGTCGTTCAGTTGATGTCCTCTGGAATTCAGGTTCACTTTCGCGTGACAATCGATTAAAACACGAATTCAACCAGCAAGTCACAATCAGTGCAAGAGTATTCGGGGACGGGAGCCAGCATACGGCGGAATTTCGCATCGCCGTAGCCCTCGCCTCAGTCGTAGATATTTGGGTGGTGGAAGCTGGGGAGCTGGGGAGCTAAACCATTCAAGGGCTACTCAGCTCATCCATCAGTTTCGTAATCTTCAATTTCAGACAAGTGACCGGGTTTCTTGGAATCCGACACTAATTTAGACCGGAATAGTGTCGCGTCAACACTGTAAAGAAATAAAGAGCACAACTCAACTCGAGTTTGCGAGAATATCAAATCATTCTCAAGAAACCTCAAAAAGAAACTCGAAAAGCGGCCTGCGCGGCGTCACCGGTCACGTGCTTGATCCTTTTTGGGAACTTTCCGCCTTTCGCCGATTTCGACCTCACCTTTTGCCTACGCAGAACAGCGCAAACAGACCAGTGAGTTTCTACAGCAGCAACACAGATTGTTGAAGTTGCTTGAATGGTTATGGAGTGATAGAGAGCTAATTATTTTCTCAATAGCAATGGCAGGCAAATCCCACCACCCCATTCACGTCCACCCGGTCCGTCCTTTGTACCGCTTCACTGCCACCGCATTGGGTGCCAGCATGTGGTTCTTCGTATGTCATTATAAATTCCCCGGTCGTCTACTTGTCAGGATAATTGCTAATATTTTGATCTCTGGTATAGCTGATGTACCGCGCTAAGAAGGACGGCGCTGTCCTTATGGGCTGGAAGCACCCTTGGGACCACTAGACGAATCGAACCCATTTCGAGCCGAATCCCAACCCATCGATTTCCCATCAGATTACATTCGGGTCTCATCTACACCTGAGGAATTGTTTATATGGGATTCAATTCATACCAATTGTTTTCTGTTTCTGTTTTTTTGGAAGAATCCCTTGCCATAGCGGGGCGGGGAAAGTTGAAATGTATTATACCATTTCTTAAATGAACGCGATCGCACACACATAAAGAAAAACCTTCTATATTCCACTTCATTTTACAAAGATCTATCTATATAAGACATTGTTCAGAGATTGTATAGTCGCATCTCTTCTAGAAGAACCTTGTACTGACGGCGCTTCTTGTGGTAGCCCGGTTGCAGACGTGCGCGGATATGGCCGAGCATGCGCGCGAGACGGGGGAAGATGGCGCTTTCCGCAGACCAAGCGATTAGGAACATACCAAGTGCCAGGACGACTAGCCAACCTCTAAATCCATCGGACATATAGGTCAGTTGCATCACGTTGCTCACCCACTCTGATGGTCGGAAGAGCATGTAGCAGCCAATCAGAAGGTCGATAATAATCGTGCATAGGTATGGGGCTGGGATGAATCAGCGAATAGTTCAATAGGAGGGGGGTATTGAACTTACCATTTAGAGTCATTGATTGTCGGAATGGAGGTCCAACACTCATGACAATGCTGGTGAAAATATACTGGAAGCAGGAGAAGAGGAACAGTGCGGTGTTCTGCGAGTTCACGATGTTGCTCTTTTCCTTATTTAGTTGCGGAGGAAGATACCTGCAAGGAGTTAGCTGTCACTTGCTCATGTGCCTCTAAGGGCGTTAACGTACCAAGGTTGCATTTGAACAGTCTCAAAGACAATGAGCTGTGAAAGGACGACGAGCGAAATTTGTCCCAGCAAAGGAGTCAGGACCTTTCGTGATACGAGATCAGCTGTCGGCTTTTTCCGAGAAAGAGTTGGATAGGGTCCAGTCCATCCCACTGTTTTTGATTAGCAAATTGATTCCGATGGTAAAAGCAGTTTGTCCGAGGGTAGGGCGACACTTACTGAAGACTGCGATTGGCATGATAAGAGCTAGATCGATGAATAGGAACTGTATACTATTGGTTAGCCATGTCCGTCTCTTGCTGGAAAGACCTGTGAAACTCACCTGGAAATCGCCCAAGTTCGACCCAGACGTATAAAGAAAGCTGACTGATGAGAACTGAATAGCCGAGTAAAGACTCATGAACTTAAAACAACAGAAACTCGTCACCAAAGCGGCTCGACCCTCCCGAATCAACTTCGGCACACATGAGATATCGAATTGCCGACTCGTGAACGGAGCAGCAACAGATGCCTCTGCGTCCGAGAGTGAAATTCCCACGTCTGCGGCCTTCAAAGCACCACAGTCATTGGCACCATCTCCACAGAAGCCACAGCAATAATCAATTGACTGGAGTTTCTCGACGAGTTCATGTTTTTCATCAGGGGACATTCGAGCGAAGACTTTTCCACTGACCAGTATCTAACGGGAGTGTTATGAGACAATGTTTCTGCCAAAAAAAAATCATGAGACGAAGTAGACTTACCCTGCTGAGTACATCTTCATTGCCGTAATCTACCATCCAGCGGAAAACATCACCTGTCACAGCTAGGCAGTATTTACGTTCTTGAAGGCCGTTCCCGGGGACCGAAACATCGTTTGAGCTGGAAGTTTCCAAGGGCTGTACATCTGGTTAGCGATATAACATGACGAAAAGGAAGGATATGATCATACCAGAAGGGTTCTAGGATCCAACCTAGCATCAGGGTCGTCAACACATTCCCAAATGAGAGACGGCTTGCTAGCAAGGCCATAACCTTTATTCCAATTAGCACCGAACAAGATGAAATTGATGTCTGAATCTCACTTTCGATAAAATGCGGAATGAAACACTGTTCATCTCGTCCAATCATCTTACACTCCCGTGCAACACTAATCGCAGTCAAGATATTGTCGCCGGTACACATAACATTGCGAATACCAGCTTGATTGAGTTCTGAGATAACTTGAGAGGTTGTTGGCTTCAATTTGTTCTCGAAAATAATGAAGCCAACAAACTCTAAGTTGCTTTCAGCATCAGCACGGGATAACTTTTGAACCTTCATCCAGCTCAATTTTCGTTCGTATTTTGTGGCGCACGCAATCACTCGATATCCCTTATGAGTATAATGGTTCAGAAGATCATCGTAGTCAGAGGGGAGTGATTCAGGAACGCAGATATCCCTGATACTCTCTGGTGCTCCCTTTACGAAGAAATTGGCTCCGTTATCTCCGAATTGTCTGACGACAACACTAGCACGACGCAAATGAGAGACAAACTCGAAATTACGAAGAACTCCAAGCTCGACGGGGATCTAAAGGCCATTAGTGAGTAGATATCCGGATCGAGGATAGGCAAGGAACTTACATTTGGCCCATTCCGCTGAGCCTCGCCAACGTGAGTGGCAGGTGGTCGAGCAATGGAAGGGCTGATTGTATCGAAGTGGGCACCTGTCTGCTCCGAAGAGTTGTTACCACCCTCCTCATAAGACCAGCCGGTGAACTGAAACATCTTGACATCAAGTGGATCGCCGAGTAATTCATCGTCCACGACTCGTAAAGAATGGCAAGTCGCCATGGTGTATATCATCTTCTGCTGCTTCTCGACATCATATTCCGAATTGGCAGATGATGAAGGGACAAGCAAACCAGCAGATGTTTCAGAGATCAGATCGGAGAATCTGTGGTTGCCACCGACAGTTCTTCCACCAAGTACATCCAGTCCGTCTTCTGTGAGAGTGCCAGTCTTGTCAAAACAGACAATATCTAGTTTTCCTCCAACGTTGACTTTCTGCGGACTGATGCAGAAGATACTCTGCTTCTTCAGCCGTGATAGCGCAAAGTTCGTGCCAATTGTCAGGGTCGCTGGCAGAGCTGGTGGAACAACAATAGTAATCAGATCGAGTGCTCGGACAACAATGAGATGCCAGGCAAGGCCAAGTCGAACAAAGTTGATGAACGAGGCAACAAAACCAATCAACGCAACAACGCCCATGACAGCGATGTAACGGAAAGAGTCACGATAAAATTTGAAACCAGAAGGCTTAGGGAAAAGCATCGAGCGGACGAGCGCGCCTTTTGTGGTTGCAAATCCAGTTCTTGCAACGACAGCCAACGCGACAGCTTCATCGTCATCTACATTCTGTGGTCTTCTGGCTCTGATGATCTTCGTACCACTGAAGAGGAAGTGTTTGGCGACATGAGGGTCCACAGAAGGAGCGCTGAGATCCAAATAGCCAAGAGCTTCGTCGGTGAACGGGATTTTAGACACGGGGACAGATTCACCTTTGTGGGTGTCAGTATATTGGCTAAAGGCGGTTGGGGTTAATAGACAAACCAGTTAGCATGCTCTCGTTCACAATGCAGTCACCAGATAGCAAAATGCAATCACACGGGACTAGACTGAGAGATGGGTCAGAGAACTCGAAAACGTCGCCAGGGGCGAGATCTTGAGAGGACACGGATCGCCCTGTTCTAGTCAGCAAAAACACTCAAAGATTATTTTGGGGGAACTGAGACAACTCACAGAATCCATTTCTCAATACACGAACATCGCATTCGAAGAGTGATATCTCTCGCAAGCGCCGCATGGTCTGGAAAAATTAGCATCATGATCAAAGCCAGATAAAGACGGCAACTTACAGATTTGGTTTCCAGGACAGTAGTTGCGATGCTGAATACCGAGATAAGAAAGATACAGACGGCATAGTAGTAGTACTCGTCCATCGACCAGAGTACTAGACTAGCCACTTGAAACATATAGAATGGGTGGAAGGCCTGAGAATGAGTTAGAGATTATCTTTATTGCTCATGCCAGCGGGTCATATTTACCTCGTCCATCAGCAACTGCGGAATATTCTTCTGATGAATGTTGATGTTGTTCTTTCCAAATATCTGCTCTCTGCTGTCGCGCTCATCTGCATCCAAGCCACCTCGCATGGCCTTCGCGCTAGTCCAAGACTGATCTTTCCAACCATTGATCAAGGAGAATTTGTCTTCGACAGGGTGATAAAAGAATCGCAGATATCTATAGTCCACATAGCGAAGAGAGGCAATCGTTGGATCAAGATCTTCGTCGTAAACGTGACCCGAGTTATCCATGAAAACTGTCGAGAGCGGACGTCCATACGCTTCACTATCTATATGATGAATATCAAATTGATTCCATTGATCCTGCGGTATGTCAGCCCAGTTCCCAATCTCCATTGAACGAAAAGTTGGGTTCTTCATACTTCAATTGCAACCCACTCGCATTTTCCCAGAGGAGTAGCTTTTCCAATCATCCTGACTCGCCATCTTGGGAACCAGCGCAGTACCAAATAGGCAAGGCCTCCAGTCAGTATACACAGGGCAATATACAAAGCATAACCAGCGGGGCTAGTGGAAAACCCCGCAAAGACTGCTGTCAGGTCTTCCGATGCAATATATACTTTCTGGTTGAGTCGGCTGCCGGTACGTCGATCTCGACCATATGAGCTCGCAGAGAGGATGCGCGATAGCAGGGGGTGTTCAGCCGAGTCTCGTGACAATCTCTTGGAAATGAAAGATCCTCGATGGGATTCAAGATCAGGTTCTTCAACCCCATTCATGAATGATTGTTCACCATCACTGCCCTCATCAATGGCATCTTCATTGGACCATTCGGCGAAGTCCTCCTCATCCTGGAAATATGTGAAGCTCACGTTGGAATCTGCGCGTTGTCGGCGATGCATAAATGAGACGACACTGGACGGAATGCTCTCCGATATGGGACCGTCAAACACCTTTTCCAAACAACAATTTTATCATTAATGAATTTGAACAGGGTCATTCCTTGGAGGCCATCTTGAACGTACCTCGTTGCGAGCCATCTCCACATCCGATACGACGCTCACGCTATGGCAAATTCGAATTAGCGGGGAGACGATCTATGACATGATCCAGATCGGAGAGACCAATATACCTGCTGCGTAGCGAGTCGCGCCGCATACTCGAACGTGGCATGGAGAGATCCATAGGCCCGATGTCCGGGGACTGCGATCGACTGCCCATGATGTCGAAAGGTTCTGCCCCAGGTGGGTTCGATCACGGGTCTTCAAATTGATATTGTAGGTTCAATCCGGCGGATGAGTGGTCACAGATCAGGTCGTAGTTCTAGCGGGTTTTGTCGACTAAATCAAAAAGGACTCCATTGAACGCATGACTACCAGTCTCCCGGAGAAGTAAAAAGCGAGGAGTCTTACCGCGGAGAGCTCATCGCCGTTCGCCTGGATTGGATCGGCAAGCTAGAATGATAAGCCGATCACGTGGAGATAGCGGGGGATATATTTACTGCCTCAGGCATAAATATTGTCAGATGACGCCGATCGATCTGCCAAGGACTGGGGTTGTTTTTCTATTCAATTTAGTTGCAGGGAATAGTGTTTCGACTATAGTTCTTAGATGTAGTCTATATTGAGTATTGAATTGTGAATAGTAATGACACTACGGATTGTTAATACTATTTACTACTATGAGTATCGTGATACTACTAATAATAACCCCTAATCCCAATATTACATCCATAAAATGCTTATATATATATCCCTACACTACGAGATATACTACACCGGCAACTCATTGAAATAGTCTAGTGTCGTTCCCATCTACTAGAATGATTGGATGTATATCCCCGATCCAATCAGACCCAAGACATCCCAAGCAATTCAATTCCTCCATTATCTCAGATTGATCCAGTCATACATACATACATAGTAGACTCTATAGTGTAATGTAGTATTTTTCTGTTCTCCTTACCAGCGTGTTTCTAATTTTAACCGCGTGGTGACGAGTATTTTGGCCACTGCAAATCAATGGAACCACCACAGGCAGAATGGAAGAATGTATAGTTTGTACAGTAGCCTTATTTTTTTTTTTAATATATATAATTCTGTGCAATTATAATTATTTCTAAATAAATACAGTTTAAATATACATCATTCTATATCTACTAACCACTGAAAAAGAGTTAAAAAGTCCCGGCGTAAATCTTGTTGGGAGCATTTTTGCAGCGACTCAACCAGAACCGCGTCCCGCCAAGCCCCTCCGGGCGGCGCTAAGAGGGATTCCCACCATCTTCCAGACTCTCCTCTTTCCCCCCCCAAACTCCAAAAGGGCGTATCAAACTCTTCCCCTCTTAATCTTCTTCCCTTCCTTCCCCCCCCCCTTTCTCTCTTCTCTCCATCTCCCACCTCCAACCCCCCTTCTACTCTCTTTTCATCATTCATCATGTCTGAGCCCATCAGGAATAAGAAGGCGGACTTCCCGGTCGCACCGTAAGGATTTTCTCTATCGCCTTTTTTTTGACCCGCTTATCACTTTAGGAAAACACTGATCCGAATGAAAAAAAATTTAGGACCCCGCAAAACACACCAGCTAACAATGCTCCCATTTCTTCTCACGCCCAGCAGCCTGGTGTGTCCAGCATCAAGGAAGGTGAGTTTTTCTTATCATGAAATGCCTCCTCCCCCCGCTTAAAGCCCCGCGTTGAGAGAGGGGGAGGTTTTTTTCTTCTTTGCTTTTCTGACCGCTAGTTGATACAGAATCTCTGGACACCGCGGCTGCCGCTTCTCTGTTTGCCCGTAACCCGGCCCTGGTTTCGATGATTCAGGGTAAGCTGGGTCAACTGGTCGGTCGTTCATCTGGCTATATTGAATCGTTGCCCCCTGTGGTTCGTCGTCGTGTTGCTGGTTTGAAGGGTATCCAAAAGGAGCACGCCAAGCTTGAGGCTCAGTTCCAAGAGGAGGTTCTCGAGCTCGAGAAGAAGTATTTCGCCAAGTTCACCCCACTGTACGAGCGCCGTTCGACTATCGTCAACGGTGGTATCGAGCCCACCGAGCAGGAAGTTGAGGCTGGCAAGGAAGACGAGGAGGAAGATGAGGAGAACAAGGAATCCGAGAAGAAGGAAGAGACTGAGGAGACCGAGTCTCCTGCTGCTGGTATCCCCGAGTTCTGGCTGTCTGCCATGAAGAACCAGGTTTCATTGGCTGAGATGATCACCGACCGCGACGAGGAGGCCCTGAAGCACCTCACCGACATTCGCATGGAGTATCTGGACCGCCCTGGATTCCGTTTGATCTTCGAATTCTCCGAGAACGAGTTTTTCACCAACAAGACTATCTCTAAGACCTACTACTACAAGGATGAGAACGGATACGGGGGTGACTTCATTTATGACCACGCAGAGGGATCTAAGATTGACTGGAAGGAGGAGAAGGACCTGACTCTTCGCCTCGAGAGCAAGAAGCAGCGTAACAAGAGTATGTTTAACCTTCATTCCGAGTTGACGGGGTGAAAGAATTTTTTGTCATTTGAAGAACCAAGCTAACATGTAAACCTCCTCTCCCGCAGACACCAAGCAGACCCGCGTTGTCAAGATCAGCGTGCCTACCGAATCTTTCTTCAACTTCTTTTCTCCTCCCCAACCTCCCACCGATGACGACGATTCCGTTGCTAGCGATATTGAAGAGCGCCTTGAGCTGGACTATCAGCTCGGCGAGGATATTAAGGAGAAGCTGATTCCCCGTGCTATTGATTGGTTCACCGGCGAGGCTCTTCAATTTGAGGAGCTTGGTGAGGACATCGACCCCGAGGAGTTCGACGATGAGGATGATGAGGATGAGGATGACGAAGATGATGAGGATGAGCGTGGATCCGCCTCCGCGGAGGACGACTCAGACGATGAGGTACGTTGTGTTGAGCAAGATACTCCTTTCTCTAAACCTGATGCTAATTATTGTTTCTTTAGGATGGCACTTCCAAGCCCAAGAAGGAGGCGGCCGAGTGCAAGCAAAACTAGAAATGACAGAAAAGAAAAGCAGCCCCACGGCGATGCTGAATGCTTCATGGACTTGTGATTGACGTTATTGCTATGTTTCCTTTTCTTTCTTCTTTTGTTTTCTTCTCTCACCCCACTGATGTCATTGTCTACCTTGCACTGCGTGATCTGTTCCCTGTCTACCTAATATCTCAATCAATCGACATAATCAGTGTGTAATGCGTCTGCGGCCGCCGGGTTGCCAGGCGATAGATGGCTATCTTAATTATAGATGGTAGGCCGAGCTCACTATGTTCAATTAAATAACTATACCATAACATAACATAATCATAACCATAACCATAACCCTATGTACAACATTCTCCTAATATATCCAGATATATCCATACTGTATACTGATATATGGGTAAGGCGGTGACAGTGTGGGGACGTGGCGCGGCAACCCCCAGTCAGTCCCGAAGCTCTCCCCTTCAGGGGCTTCTCGCTAAATGGGCCAGCTGTCAAGGGCCATTTTCTATTCTTCTCTCTTTTTACTTCCCCATTATCCAAAATACACTTTAGCTTCGATCTTCTTTTCTTCTTTTATCTATTAGGATCATGAGCCGATGAGGGGTTCCCGTGAGACCCGTTGTCTTTGGACTTCTCCGTGATTGATTGACCCTTTTCCAACCCCCCCGATTACCGGAGTCTTTGATTATTGATTTGCCTCTTTCGCATCTTGTCTCAACAACGTCAACAACAGCAACAACAACAACAACAACTACTACTACTACTACTACTACCACCACCACCACCTCCCCTACCTACGTTGATTGTATCCCACCCTTTTTACTCGTCGTGCGAGCCATGGCGCATATCTATGAGGTTGGAACGAGGGCCTGGCAACCTGATTCCACGGAGGGATGGGTTGCCTCAGAGGTCAAGGAGAAATTGGTAGATGGTGACAAAGTGCAGCTGGTCTTTGAGTTGGAGAATGGCGAGGTAGGTATTTGGTTATGACTACCTGGAAAATAGTTGGGCTCAAAATTGGGATGAAAAGCTGACCAGGTTTGTTGGATGGATTAGACAAAAACAGTAGATACAACACAGGCCGAACTACAGGTCGACAACAACTCGAATCTTCCGCCACTGATGAATCCTGCCATGCTTGAAGCGAGCGAGGACCTGACCAACCTGTCGCATTTGAATGAGCCTGCTGGTTTGTCTGAATGGATACCATCTTTTGAAAACAACGGTCAACTGACGCTCCTGCAGTCCTCCAGGCTATCAAACTTCGTTACGCCCAGAAGGAAATATATACATACAGTGGTATCGTCTTGATTGCGACAAACCCCTTCGCCAGAGTGGATTCGTTGTATGTCCCACAAATGGTGCAGGTTTATGCCGGGAAACAACGTGCCTCGCAGGCACCTCACTTGTTCGCAATCGCCGAGGAGGCTTTCGCTGATATGCTTCGGGATGGTAAGAACCAGACTATTGTGGTTTCTGGAGAGTCTGGTGCTGGAAAGACTGTGAGCGCCAAATATATCATGCGGTACTTTGCGACTCGTGAGTCTGCCGAGAAGCCCGGGAAATACACTTCTAGTCAAGCAGATGCGATCAGCGAGACGGAAGAGCAGATTTTGGCTACCAACCCGGTCATGGAAGCTTTCGGTAACGCTAAGACGACTCGTAACGACAATTCCTCTCGTTTCGGAAAATATATTGAGATCATGTTTGACGAGAAGACGAACATTATCGGTGCGAAGATTCGGACTTATCTGTTGGAACGATCGAGATTGGTTTTCCAGCCTCTGAAAGAGCGTAACTACCATATCTTTTATCAGCTCGTTGCTGGTGCGTCTGATGAGGAGAGGCAGGAGCTGGGTCTTCTGCCCGTGGAGGAATTTGAGTATCTCAATCAGGGTGGTACCCCCATCATTGATGGTGTCGACGATAAAGCTGAGTTCGATGCGACGAGGAAATCGCTCGCCACTATTGGTGTTCCGGTCGAGAATCAAACCGAGATCTTCCGTGTGTTGGCGGCGCTTTTGCACCTGGGTAACGTGAAGATCACTGCCACCCGGACCGATTCTCAGCTGTCTGCGTCTGAACCTTCTCTCGTCCGAGCTTGCGAGATGCTGGGCATTGATGTTAACGAGTTTGCGAAATGGATTGTCAAGAAACAGCTTATTACCCGCGGTGAGAAGATTACCTCCAACCTCACCCAGCAACAGGCCACGGTTGTTCGAGATTCGGTTGCCAAGTTCATCTACTCAAGTCTCTTCGATTGGCTTGTGGATAAGATCAACCGTAAATTGGCAACTGAAGAAGTTCTGAACCGAGTTGTGACCTTCATTGGCGTGCTGGATATCTACGGTTTCGAGCACTTTGCCAAGAACTCATTCGAACAGTTCTGTATTAACTACGCAAACGAGAAGCTTCAGCAGGAGTTCAATCAGCACGTGTTCAAGCTTGAGCAGGAGGAATACGTTCGCGAAGAGATTGACTGGACCTTCATTGACTTTTCCGACAACCAGCCTTGTATCAATTTGATTGAAGGAAAGCTTGGAATTCTGGCTCTGCTGGATGAAGAATCTCGCCTTCCTATGGGATCTGATGAACAATTTGTCACTAAGCTTCACCACAACTTTGCAGCCGATAAGGAGAAGTTCTACAAGAAACCACGATTCGGCAAATCTGCATTCACTGTTTGTCATTATGCCGTGGATGTCACCTACGAGTCTGATGGCTTCCTGGAGAAGAATCGTGACACTGTTCCTGATGAGCACATGGAAGTGCTGCGCAACTCTGCCAACGACTTCATCAAGGAAATCATCGATACAGCTTCGGCAGTTCGGGAGAAGGATTCGACTTCTGTTACGTCCAAGCCTGTTGCTGCGGCCCCTGGCCGTCGCATCGGTGTTGCGGTCAACCGCAAACCTACCCTTGGAGGAATCTTCAAGTCGTCCCTGATCGAACTCATGAATACCATCAACTCCACTGAGGTACACTATATTCGCTGCATCAAGCCTAACGAGGCTAAGGAGGCCTGGAAGTTCGAGGGCCCGATGGTCCTGAGTCAGCTAAGAGCATGTGGTGTTTTGGAAACAGTCAGAATTAGTACTGCTGGCTATCCCACTCGTTGGACGTATGAGGAGTTTGCGATCCGCTACTACATGCTTTGCCATTCTTCACAATGGACATCTGAGATCCGCGACATGTGCCATGCTATCTTGCAGAAGGCTCTTGGTGATGGTACCGCGAAGAAGGATGACAAGTACCAGCTGGGTCTTACCAAGATTTTCTTCCGGGCTGGTATGCTGGCTTTCCTGGAGAACCTGCGGACATCCAGACTGAATGAGTGTGCCATTATGATCCAAAAGAACCTGCGATGCAAGTACTACCGTCGTCGTTATCTTGAAGCTCGTGAATCGATCCTCACCACCCAAGCTTTGATTCGCGGATTCTTGGCCAGACAGCGGGCCCAGGACATTCGTCGCGTCAAGGCTGCCACCACTATCCAGAGGGTCTGGCGTGGTTCTAAGGACCGCAAGTGGTACAACCAAGTTCGCAACCACTTCATTCTATTCCAATCCGTCGCAAAGGGTTTCCTCACTCGTCGCAACATTATGGATTCCATCAATGGAAATGCGGCCAAGGTCATTCAGCGTTCTTTCCGTACTTGGCGCCAATTGCGCGCGTGGCGACAATATCGCCAGAAGGTGGTTGTTGTTCAGGCTCTTTGGCGTGGTAGACAGGCTAGAAAGGCATACAAGACCCTGCGCACAGAAGCTCGGGATCTGAAGAACATTCACTACAGACTTGAAGGAAAGGTTTTCGAACTGACACAGACCCTGAAAGAAGTGCAGAAAGAAAACAAGGCCCAAACTTCGAGGTTGACTTCATACCAGAACCAGATTAAAGATTGGCGAACGAAGGAAGCAGCATGGTATGCCGAGAGGAATGAGCTTCAAGCCGAGGCCAACGAGGGTTCTAAGACGGCTGTCAAATTGGAGGACATTGAAACCAAGATGACTACCCTGCAGAAGAGCTATGCTGAGGCTCAGGATAACATCAAGCGTCTCCAGGAACAGGAGATCACTACTCGCAATCAACTCGCCGAAGCCAACACTGAGCTCACCCAGCTCAAGATGGTTATTGGGAACAAGGAGAATGAGAACACCTCACTTCGTGTTCGGATTTCTGAACTGGAGGAGGAGCTCGAGGTTGCTAAGCGATCAGTACCCGTCAATGGCATTAACGGCGATGTACCAAATGGCACCGCTGTTCCTACCCCTGCTAACGGCCTAATCAATCTTGTCTCATCCAAGAAGCCCAAGCCACAGAGACGCAGCGCTGGCGCAGAGAAGATTGGTACGGACCGCTTCAGTGGGGCTTATAACCCTCGACCTGTTTCAATGGCTATTCCTGGCCCCGGTGCTGTTCGCAGCGGCGTCGCTACCTCACCTGGTCTGGACTCGGTTGAGGTGGAGCTCGAGAACTTGTTGTCCGAGGAGGAAGATTTGAACGAGGAGGTCACGATGGGTTTGATCCGCAACCTCAAGATCCCTCTTCCAAGCTCAAGCCCCCCTCCGACCGAGAAGGAAGTCTTGTTCCCTGCATACTTGATCAATCTTGTTACCTCAGAGATGTGGAACAATGGCTTTGTCAAGGAATCCGAGCGTTTCTTGGCCAACGTGATGCAATCAATTCAGCAGGAAGTTATGCAGCACGAAGGAGAGGATGCGGTCAACCCTGGCGCTTTCTGGCTTTCCAACGTCCATGAGATGCTGTCCTTTGTCTTCCTGGCTGAAGATTGGTACGAGGCTCAGAAGACCGATAACTACGAGTATGATCGTTTGCTGGAGATCGTCAAGCACGATCTTGAGAGTCTGGAGTTCAATATCTATCACACTTGGATGAAGGTGTTGAAGAAGAAGCTGTACAAGATGATCGTTCCGGCTATTATCGAGTCGCAGTCCCTGCCGGGTTTTGTCACCAGTGAAACGAACCGTTTCCTTGGTAAATTGTTGCCATCAAATAGTAACCCTGCCTATAGCATGGACAACCTTCTGAGCCTGCTCAATGGTGTCTACAGGGCCATGAAGGCGTTCTACCTGGAGGACACTATCATCACGCAGACTATGACCGAGCTTTTGCGTCTGGTTGGTGTCACCGCGTTTAACGACCTGCTCATGCGCCGCAATTTCTTGTCCTGGAAGCGTGGTCTGCAGATTAACTACAACATCACACGAATCGAGGAGTGGTGCAAGAGCCACGATATGCCACTGGGCACACTGCAGCTGGAGCACTTGATGGTAAGATTTATTAGTTGTTGCTGATACTTTCCGGATGAATTTGCTAACCTCTTACTTCTAACAGCAAGCGACCAAGCTTCTTCAATTGAAGAAGGCTACTTTGAATGATATTGAGATCATTCAAGATATCTGCTGGATGTAAGTACACTCTTATTATCAATCGTCCCTCGTGGAAATTCAATTTCACTAACGAAATCACTAGGCTGTCACCCAACCAAATCCAGAAACTTCTCAACCAATACCTGGTCGCAGACTATGAACAGCCCATCAACGGCGAAATCATGAAGGCTGTCGCCTCTCGTGTCACGGAGAAGAGCGATGTACTTCTTTTGACTCCAGTAGACATGGAAGATAGCGGTCCTTACGAAATCGCCGAACCCAGAGTCATTACCGCGCTGGAGACTTATACTCCATCTTGTAAGTACCTCACCCCCCTTCACACAGTCCATCCCATACGAATTAATATCTTTCCGCAGGGCTCCAAACTCCACGTCTAAAGCGGTTGGCTGAGATCGTCTCGGCTCAGGCTATGGCTCAGCAAGAGAAGCTCGAAATAGAGAACGGCGTGTTGGAGGAGTAGTTGTACATTAGAGTTGGATTTTCCTTTGTGAGCTACGGATTACGATATGTGAACATCTCACCACGACTTATACCTGGAGAAACCGGGTTTGAAATACAGTGATGCATATGAGTTGCCTTTGAATGAATTGTAAACATTTTTTGTGTAGTTTAGTAAATCTTCCCGTAACCCTACATGCGAGTGTACTGTAGTCAAGGTGTGCTGTGTCTGATCCACTGATAATGAGAAATGCAGGGCGGCGAGTAGCGCGGGGAAAATAACGATTTCCGCACTCACCGAAACTTGATCTCTTCAACTACAACAAAAAACATCCATCATGACTCTAACAAAGATCAATTTCATTACCGGTAACAAAAACAAATTGTCCGAGGTTCGGTCTATTCTCGGCAATGTAATTGAAGTCGATAGTCAAGCTGTCGATGTTCCTGAGATCCAAGGCACAATTGAAGAAATCGCTAAAGAGAAGGCTAAACGTGCAGCTGAAGTGGTATGTTAGAGTCCTGTTTCATCAGAGTGTAGGTAGGATCTTGCTAATGGGTTTCTGAATTTAGATTAATGGTCCGGCTTTGACGGAAGATACGGCTCTTGAATTTAGTGCTTTGAAGGGGTTGCCTGGTCCTTATATGTGAGACTCTTCTTACTCTGATTCGGACTCTGTTTTCGCAACTATTTTTGCGAGGTCTTTATGAATGCGGAATCTAATGAATGCTCTAGTAAATCTTTCATGGAGGCTCTTGGTCTTGAGGGCTTGAATAAGATGCTTGATGGTTTTGAGGATCGTGGTGCTGAGGCTGTTTGCACTTTTGCTTTTTGTCGCGGACCTGGGGAAGAGCCTATTATCTTCCAAGGTCGAACTGCTGTATGTGGTGGAAACGAAGTTCCTTTTCCTTATATGGGGTTATATTCTGACGAGATTCAGGGATCTATTGTTCGTCCTCGTGGCCCTACTAACTTCGGTATGTTCATTCTATACCTTTCATCACTGCTCAGATTGAATAGATCAATACTAATCGAAGGTCTAGGCTGGGATCCTATCTTCGAATACGAAGGCAAGACATACGCTGAAATGGAAAAGGAAGCAAAGGTAAGGACAGAAAAGCATGTCGTAAGAATCATCTTTTCTTTACTCTTCTTTTTGTAATTATTTTCGTGACGTTTGCTAACTCCCAAGCAGAACAAGATCTCACACCGGTACAAGGCATTGGAGAAGTTTCAACAATGGTTAGCTGAAGGCCAGCAGTAAACTGGATTTGGAATGAGAAAGATCCATTGAATTAGAAGGATGAAGACGTTTCAATTGATGTGGTATGGGTATATAGAAAAGACCAGACAATGGGTCATAGACGAAGAAATATTTCAAGAATTTTTTTTTTCACCAGGGTGCTGCTTTGCTTTGCTTCACTCCCTTTACTCCTCAGTTTGTTGTTTCTTCCATGATTCAACCCAATCCGAGATGCGATTGCAATTACTATCGACATCACCATCCTTTTCACTGTTCAATTCCACCACAATTTCTTCTTCGTAAGCTTCGTGCGCTTCTTCGAGGAGGACGCCGAAGATCTCCGCATCGAGGTTCTCTTGTAATTTATCTTCGTGATAGCCTCTTTAGAAGGAATTAGGTCGTGCAATTCAAAGTCACATTGTAAACTCCCATTGAATATGGGAGGGAATGGGTACGTACCGCGATGAAAGACGATCGTAAAGAACAGAGGTCTCAGGACACCGAAGAACAACGACCAAATCAATCCAGGAAGCGGGAAACATGTCGCAAGCGTGCCAATCAATCAAATATCCACCCTGAAGTACCTCATCTTCAATAGCATCGAGTAACTAAATAAAACCAAATTCAATTAGCTTATCGTTTTCGTGTAAATTTCCCCCGCCGCGGGGTTAACAAAAAAAAAGTCCAGCACGAGCACCGTGCCCAGTACAACCAGAGAAAGTTAGAAAGAGAAAGGAGGGGGAAAAAAAAACATACCTTATCCTCATCAACAACCCAACTCTTCCGTCCTTCATCATATGTCTCATAACAATCCCGGTCTTTGGCAACTTGATTGATAGACAAATGCTTCAATCCAATATCCTGCGCTAATTGTTCGCAGTGAACGGTTTTACCCACACCGGGTGTACCCGTGATAATAATATTCGGAGATGTTCGCATTTTTTTTTCACCTTTTTCTTTCCCTTCTTCTCGTTCGCTTGTTTATCAAGTCAGGACTTGAGGAATCTCAAATTGAGGTTGCGCTATGCTTCGGTCGTTTTTGGCGGCTGAGAATATCTCGGTGTTCGGATTATTTGTTGTTCCGGGCTTATCTTATCGGCTTTTTTGAGATTGGAAGGAGCGATGGACAGTTCCGTGTGGACGTTTGCGGTTTCTTACTTGGAAGTTGCATTTTTTCCCCCTTGGTTCATTGTTTACACGCAGTTAATTCATAAAGACGAGAGTATGAAATGGAAAGTATTTGGGCTTCATGGTTAGAGTAGCTCAGACTGAATCATGATATGATAACTTAGAATAGATTTGTGTAAAGATATACTATGTAAAGGCAACCACAAGATGGCTTCAAAATGAACCTGAAGCAAGCCATAAGTACTTCATTATGATATGAACCTGATTTTGCATAAAAAAAGTTGGAACTGTTTTTATACGTGGTCTATCACGACACATTTTGAGGTCTAGTGACATATAATAGTCATGCAGCTTAGCGCCATAAAGTGCAGGCTACAGGTGTTGGTCACACATCCCCCGCGACCTTAACTACTGAGGGAAATAATATAGACAAATACATGTTCTCAACCATTTCAAACCCCAAATGATAGTGCATGCCTTTATCCAAGAACACAGAGTACCTCCGTAGACCCAAGGTGTATAAATCACGTGACCAAATATAATCCCGGCGAAGACTCGGGCTGCACTCAACGAGCTCATTTCGTCTCTCGACGAGAAGCAAATGGTCCTTCCGCACGGACAGACCTCCCAGGCTGCGGAACCGCACGATGTGGGCTCATGGCAGGATAAAAATGTGCCCAATCCCAGCACCGCTATCGTCGATGGAAAACCCAAGGTAAGTTTCATCTCCGCGCAGTCCGCGCAGTCAGCATCTGGTTTCACTGCTAACTCGCGGTTCCTTTTTGTGTCGATATAGGGACTTGGCCAATACTCCCCCATCCTTGGAGATGACTTGATTTCGATTCCTCGGAAACAACCGCGAAAACCACGCAATGATGCCGCTACCGGTGTTTCTGCGGCTGGTGTTCGCGCCCTCAGCGCCCAGTTTGTCGCTTTTTACTTTCGAGCTCCGATTAAAGCTTTCTTTCGGGCTCGGGTGGATTATATGGCGCTGGCTCGGGCTGTGAATCCTCGTGTTGCGGAAGGGAAATGGTCGATCCATACTACGACGCCGGGTTTGTTGATTCATGCGGTTAAGACGTATGGGTGGCAGTTTATTCCCAACCAAGTTTTGCCTCCTCTAATGGCGAATGCAGGGTGAGTTTATAAAGTATACTACCAGCTTGAAGTTGAAATTTGTTAAGATCCTTTCTGACGTGGCATTTGTTTATAGCGTCGGTGCCGTCCTGTACACATCCTACCTCCAAGTCCTTGGGTCACTTCATGACCCCGTCTCCCAAGGCGCCAAACGTATCTGGCCCCCCGCTCCCCCCTCTGCAACCTTCACGGCTGGTTTTACGGCCGGAACTATCCAGTCGATTGTGGCTGCGCCTCTGGATGCACTCCAGGTCCGCATGCAGACCAGCGATATGTTGGAAGGACACTACCGGAGCATGTGGCATTATGGACACCACAAGCTCAAGCAGATTGGACTACGAGGTATATTTGCAGGATGGAGTCTCTCCTTTCTGCGAGATTCCTTCGGATATGCTGTCTTCTTTTCGACATTCGAATATGTCAAATCGCAGTCCTACTATTCCTTCGTTACCTGGTACTATGGAGCCCTTCACCCGGAACACATCGAACGAATCCCCTTTTCCTCCTCAAGTGACCGGGGTGTGCCAGTGATCAAACCCCACTATGCACTGGAACCGGGATTTCTCCTGTTGGCCGGTGTGGCCGCTTCGGTGGCACAACAGGTCATTCAGCATCCACTGGGGATGATCCAGGACCTGCATCTTGGCCGATTAGAATACTTGGATCACCAGGCTAGTCTAGATCCCTCACGACGACAGATGATGCGGCTCTATTACCATGCGTACGAGGAGACGTACAAGCGATGTCGACGCAAAGCTACCCGTGCAGGTGGGTGGCGGCCGTGGCTTTTCCGGGGATTCTTTTCGACGGCTATTCGTCAAGTTCCAAGTACGAGTGCCGGGTTGATTATCTTTGAGTTAGTTCGTCGGCGGTATGCGAGTGCAGATGATGCGGTGCACATTCGGAGTGACGGGTATGATATTCTGTTGACTTAGGGTTGCCAGAGCCAGTGCCAGTGCCAGTGCTAGATAGATGTAGATGTACCATATTGATACCCATAGATATACATATATACACAACACACCTCTAAACATAACTTAAATCATTTCTAAACAGTAATATATCTACTAATATATATTTATTCCAATATTTAAATAATCTACTGTACTCATCAAGTGGGCCGAATATAAACTCGTACACTAAAAAGATCACTCAGTGGAGACTCCACAGTGGATCGCCGCAATCTGACATTTCCCCGTATTCGTTCCATCTTTCCCATCTTCGTTTCTCTTTTCTCTTCTCTCCTTCTTCTTCTTCTCATCTCATCTCTTCTCAACCTGTCAATACTAATAATCAATACATACACCCCTGTAAATCATACGACTATACTTTTTCATCTTCTCACCTTCCCCTTCAGTCTTCCCCTATTTGACCTATTTGACCCCAACCTCCACCTGACTTCCATCCAACCGGAACTCCGTCATCTTGCGTCGATCACGCTGTGTGACTCTTTCTCTTGGGCCCTTTCATTGACCCTGCTGTGACCTACGTGACCCTGTGGTCTGTGTGGCGTTCGCTAGTAAGAACTTGCGCTCACCCGGAGAGAAAAGGTCGTTGCAGCCTTACACTGTCCCCCTGCTTCGGTGAGATCGGCCTCGCATTTTGGTGTTAGGCTTTTGGAGATTGTGGGGTAAAAGAGGGCAAAGAAAGACCACAAAGACAATATCACAAGGTTTCCCCCCTTCAACACCGCCAACATTCCGACTCCAACTTCCCCCGCCATTCCCCTCCGGTCTCTCCCCAATTCTTCCTCCTCCCCCTCGATCACCGTGTTGGAATCTGCTAGTGAAAAGGGTAGTCGACGATCTTCTTCCGATCTTTCTGTCTGGTCAGATACCGGCGATCTCGCCGAGCAACTCGCTCACGAGGATCCGTTAGCGACCCAACTGCGCGAGTCCGTGGATCGTGAGCTTTTGGGTCGTCGATATCGGACCCATCCGAAGCGGGTCCACTATTCACGCGAGTTGGACGACGACGTCAGTTCTTCTCCCTTCGACCTTGAAAAGATCCCCATTCCAACCCCTCCACCACGACAAATTTCCCGCGTTGAACGGGTTCTCGCCGCCATCATGTCTCCTCGAGGTGGGAGATCTGGCCAAATTCATGGCTTGGTCGGCAAACCCTTACTGTGAGTATTCGCTCTCTCTTTATCTCATCCTTACCCCCTCTATTTCCTGATCGACATTGCAGAATCAAGCTGACCATCTCGTAGTTACTTCACCAGTGTCTTTGTATCGCTTGGCGTCTTGTATGTCCTACCTCAGTGGTGAAAATCCTCCGTTTTATGATTCTTGGTGCTGACTACCATCGCCGCAGTTTGTTTGGCTATGATCAAGGTGTTATGAGTGGAATCATCACGTCTGTATCCCATTCTGTTCTTCCCTACATATCCTTCCCCGATGCGCCCTCTCCCAACGCGACAAAAAAGTATCTTCTAGGTCACTAACGGTAGCGTAGAGGTGAATACTTCACAGATTACTTTGACCAACCTTCCCGAGCAACAATCGGCACCGCTGTCGCTATCCTCGAAGTCGGAGCTTTCATATCTTCTCTCCTTGTGGGGCGCGTCGGAGACTTGATCGGCCGTAGGAGGACAATTTTTTATGGTTCGATAGTGTTCTTGATTGGTGGCGCCATTCAAACATGTGCGACTAGTATGGCCATGATGATGCTTGGGAGAATTATCGCTGGTTTGGGTGTTGGTGCTTTGTCTACCATTGTACCAGTCTACCAGTCTGAAATCTCGGTATTTTCCAATGCTTTCAACGTCAAATATTCGGTGATTGAATTACTGACCTTTGGCTCGATTTAGCCCCCGCATAATCGTGGAAAATTGGCTTGCATAGAGTTTACTGGAAACATTGCTGGATATGCAAGTAGTGTCTGGGTAGACTACGCTTGCAGTTTTATCAAGTCTGATTATTCCTGGAGGTTTCCTTTGCTTGTTCAGTGCATTATGGGCGCGCTGCTTGGGTTTGGAAGCTTGGTTATTTGCGAGTCTCCTCGGTACGTCCAACATAAATTATTTGATTTGCTCCATTCGTTCTCAGCTAACTGGATTATCTCACCACAGATGGCTTTTAGATACTGATCGTGACGAGGAGGGTATGGTAGTCATTGCCAATCTCTATGGCGAGGGCGATATTCACAACGACAAGGCGCGTCAGGAATACAGAGAAATCAAAATGAATGTTCTGGTACAACGTCAAGAAGGCGAACGGTCTTACAGTGACATGTTCAAGCGTTACTGGAAACGAGTCTTGATTGCCATGTCTGCACAAGCTATGGCTCAACTAAACGGAATCAACGTCATCTCTTACTACGCCCCCTTGGTATTTGAATCGGCTGGTTGGCATGGTCGCTGGGCGATTCTCATGACCGGCATCAACGGCATTAGTTATTTGCTTTCCACTATTCCGCCATGGTATCTCGTTGACGGATGGGGTCGTCGACCTATTCTACTGTCAGGCGCAGTCGCAATGATCATCTCGCTCTCTTGCATCTCATATTTTATCTATATCGAGATTCCAGCCACGCCCACTCTCACAGTCATCTTTGTCATGATCTACAATGCTGCCTTTGGCGCTTCATGGGGTCCAATCCCCTGGCTATATCCACCTGAGATCCTCCCTCTAAGCATTCGCGCTAAGGGAGCCAGTCTGAGCACAGCTAGCAACTGGGCATTCAACTGGTTAGTCGGAGAAGTTACGCCCGTTCTCCAGGGTGCCATCAAATGGCGTCTTTATCTAGTCCATGCATTTTTCTGTGCGTGCAGTTTCGTCCTTGGTAACC
>Ga0209673_1001067_pt1 | contig 31214 bp, 35 predicted proteins | sample AraplaCol_mMS_r2_2_FD_184274 | JGI IMG/M metagenome (GOLD analysis project Ga0209673, IMG submission 184274) | Arabidopsis root microbial communities from North Carolina, USA - plate scrape MF_Col_mMS_r2 (SPAdes) (version 3) | ecosystem: Host-associated > Plants > Roots > Endosphere | place... | reverse complement strand
GTCGCGCAGGTCGGTGCTCATCCAGATCGGCGCCTGCGTGATCGTGCGCGACGGCCACGTGCGGTCGGGCAGGTTGACGGGCGTGAACGGTCGGTATTTCGTCGCGGGGTTCTTCAGCATCATGATGCCGGTCCTCGGTCTGTTTGTCGGTGAAGCGCGGCGCGGCGGCCATCGGCGTAATGAGCCGGTGGAGTTGCCCCTGTAATACCGGACACAGCATCACACTAAGGTTGCTGAATCCATCGAGCGCCGAAACTCGCGAGGCGAGCGGTATTTCAGCGCGCTATGGGGATGCTTCTCGTTGTAATGCTCGAACGCGATGGCCAGGTTGCGTGCAGCAGTCGCTGCGTCCGGCTTCGGCATGAAGGCGACGTAGTCGCGCTTCATCGTCTTCACGAAGCTCTCGGCCATCCCGCTACTTTGCGGGCTGCACACCGGCGTGGTCAATGGCTTCAGGCCGATGGCCACTGCGAACCGGCGCCTGTCGTCGGCCGTGTAGCCCGAGCCGTTGTCGCTTAGCCACTCGATTTCGCAGTCAGTTTGCAGCGCGCCGTGGAAGCGATTTTCGACTGCTTGAAGCATCACGTCACGCACCATGTCGCCGGTGTAACCACCCGTGGTCGCGGCCCAGCTCATGGCTTCCCGATCGCAGCAGTCCAATGCGAAGACGACACGCAAAGGGGCACCGTCATCGCAGCGGAATTCGAACCCGTCCGAGCGCCAACGGACGTTGCTTCTGTCCACCGCGACCCGGCCATCGTGTCGACGCGTTGAGGAGGCGTGACGAGGTCGGCACTCGAGCAGCAGGCCGTGACGACGCATGACGCGATACACCCGTTTTGCATTGACGCGAGGCTGACCGAGCGCATCCCGGCTTCGCCTCAACAACGCCCATGCGCGCCGGTACCCGTACGTGGGCAGGTCGGCCACCAGGTCGCGCAGTTCTACGACGAGCGGCATGTCATCCAGGACGGGTGTCTTGCGCCGGTCGACCCATTCAGCCGAGCGCTTCGATTTGACCGCGAGATTCGAGCGCGACACACCCAGGACTTCGCAGACCGTCTTCAACGGTCGTCCCCCGGCAGCAATGGTGAGCGCGCAATCAATTTTTTGCCCGACCATACTCCACTGCCTCGCGGAGAATTTCCACTTCCATCGTTTTCTTTCCCAGCAGCCGCTGGAGTTCGGGAATCTGCTTCATCGCTTCGGCTAGATCCGAGGCCGGCACCACCTGTTCGCCGGAACCGACCGCCGACAGGCTTCCATCCTGGTAGAGCTTGCGCCAGGCGAAGACCTGATTCGCGTTCACCTGATGGCGACGGGCAACCCCGGAATGTAGTGGTCTAATGAATCCGGACACTGATTTAGGCGAGAATGCTCGTCATGAAGAGGTGTCCGATGACCAAACAACGTCGTTCGTTTTCCCCGGAGTTCAAACAACAAGCTGCCAGCCTGGTACTCGACCAAGGCTATAGCTATACCGAGGCGAGCCGCTCGGTCGGCGTCGGCGAATCGGTGTTGCGTCGTTGGGTGCAGCAACTCCAACTGGAACGCCAAGGCGTCACGCCGCAGGGCAAGGCGATTACGCCGGATCAACAACGTATCCAGGAACTCGAGGCGCGCATTGAACGCCTCGAGCGCGAGAAGGCCATTTTAAAAAAGGCTACCGCGCTCTTGATGTCGGAAGGCATCGAGCGTACGAGGTAATCGATCAGATCTGCCGGAACGAATCGGCGGAGTTGGTTTGTGCTGTTTTCGATGTGCCGCGCTCCTGCTTGTACGCGCATCGGGCACGAGTCCAGCATGTCGACAGCGAGCGGATGGCACTACGCAGTCGCGTGCACGAGTTATTCATTGAGAGCCGAAGTTCGGCCGGTAGCCGCAGCATCGTGGGCATGATGCGCGAACAAGGTACGGTCATTGGTCGCTTCAAGGTCAGTCGCCTGATGGAGGAACTGGGGCTGATCTGCAAGCAGCCCGGCAGCCATGCCTACAAGCAGGCCACGGTCGAGCGAATCGACATCCCGAATCGTCTCAATCGCCAGTTCGCCGTCGAGGGGCCGAACCAGGTCTGGTGTGGTGACATCACGTATGTCTGGGCCCAAGGACGTTGGCATTACTTGGCGGCGGTGCTCGATCTGTTCACGCGACGAATCGTAGGCTGGGCGTTCTCGACACGCCCTGACGCCGATCTGGTCGTGCAAGCATTGGACATGGCCTATGAGCAGCGCGGCCGACCGCAGGGGTTGCTGTTCCACTCGGATCAGGGTGGTCAATACGCCAGCCGGAAGTTCCGTCAGCGCCTGTGGCGCTATCGAATACAGCAGAGCATGAGCCGCCGCGGAAATTGCTGGGACAACTCCCCCGATGGAGAGACTGTTCCGCAGCCTCAAGACCGAATGGGTGCCGTCGGTAGGTTACCTGACGGCGCAGGAAGCACATCGGGACATCAGTCATTACCTGATGCACCGGTACAACTGGATACGGCCGCATCAGTTCAATGACGGACTGGCACCGGCTGTCGCGGAAGAAAAACTTAACGCAGTGTCCGGAATGAGTTGACCACTACACAGAGCATCTTAGCGCCATTGCGCGGCACTAAACCTACCGCAACATTGTTCAGCCAGTCTCGCGTTGACACTATCGGATCCTGCCGCCGGCTAGAGAGACCGTCGGGCTGAAAATCTGGCGCGTGCTGAGGGCCGCAACTCACCTTGCCTTCGAGCCGTAAAAATACGTATAATACGCATAATACGTATTAACTGTATCAGGAGGCTGTCATGCCCACCATCACCGCCACCGATCTGGCGCGCCACACTCGCCAGATCCTCGACCAAGTTGCCCGTCAAGGCGAGACCATCGTGGTCGAACGCAACCAGATCGTGATCGCGCGCCTGGTGCCCGCCGGACCCGCGATGAGCGCCGCCCAGGCGCTCGCCGGTCTGCCGATGATCGGTGCCGAGGACGCGGCCCGTTGGCTACAGGACAGCCGCACCGGCTTCGAAGACGGAGTGCGTGACCCGTGGGCGTGATCATCGACAGCTGCGTGTGGGTCGGGCTCGCCGGCGGAATGGTCGCGCCGCTCGCGGTGATCGAGGCAGCCGGCGATGCGCCGGTGTTTATCTCGACGATCTCGCTCGGCGAACTGGCGTTCGGCGTGCACTCCTGCGCGGATGCGGCCGAGCGCGCGCGCCGCGCCGCGCACCTGCGTCAGCTCGAGCGCCGGCCTGTGCTGGACATCACGCGCCACACCGCGGCCGCGTTCGGCGTGCTGGCCGCCGCCGTCAAGCAAACCGGTCGCTCGCCGCGGCCCCGCTACAACGACCTGTGGATTGCCGCGCAGGCGATTGAACACGGCTACGCACTGATGACGCTGAACGTGGCGGATTTTGCGGACCTACCGGGACTGAGCGTGATAGTGCCGACGAGCGCCGGCACCAGTTGAATGGGATCACCAAACCAGCCATAGGCACTGACATCCGCCTCGACTAGACGTGCTTGCATAGCAAATCAAAACCGCATCCGCACCCCGGCTCCGATGCCATTTCCTGATGAGGCATGCGTAATCGTGTCATAGCGCCATGCCGCATAGATGTCAGTGCGCTTCGACAGTGGGTAGTCGTAGCCCAGCGCGAACGTCGACCATCGGATGCCGGAACCGGTGACAGGACGCCGCCGCGTGCCCGCCCACGACAGCAGCATACTGCCCATTCCGAATCGCGCGCTTGCTCCCACCTGCACGGTGTCGTCGGTCACGTTGCTATTGTCGCTCACCCGCTCGTACTGGAACATGAGCTTCGTTGCGTGGATCCGATAGGCACCGCCGACAAGCCATGCCGTTTGTGCCGTCGCACCATTCAGAAAAAGCGACGCTGTGTGCAGACTTTGCACTGCGGCCGTTGCCGAAAACGCACCGGCGAAGTAAAGCACGTTGGCACTATAGTTCGCCTGCCCAGTGTGGCCGGCCACACCCGCATTGCTATAGAGCAGGCTTCCAGAAAGCCCTCCAATCTCCGGTGTCTGATACAACACCGAACTGTCGATCGCCGTATCGCTTTGCACGGAAGCCGCCCCCATGGCCGAGCCCAGATAACCGTGTGAGATCATCGGCGAAAACGCGAACGAGTTACCGAATGGATTGAAGAGTAACGTGGAGACGAACAGGGGTGCCGTATTGCGCCCGACCGTCACCTCCCCAAAGCGTCCGCTCAGTCCGACAAAGGCATTGCGACCGAAGAATGACTGACCATTGAATGAGCCGAGCTGACCAGCGTTGACTCTGAAAAAGCTCTCCAGCGTGAACACCGCCTTCATGCCGTGGCCAAGATCTTCCGATCCCGACACGCCCCAATATGACGTCGTCATCCCGCCTGAGCCTACCTGCCAGGCACTGCCGGCCGCGCCTGGCGCATGCGTTTCGCCAACAAAGGCGTCGATCAAACCGTAAAGCGATACCGAAGACTGGGCGTGGACGACGCCCGGGATGCTCCACATCCCAACCGAAACAGCGCAAGCGCGCGCCAAGCCCCAAACTATCTTCCGCATAGGTTCTCCTCCTCGTTGTTCAAATCGATCGCGCGCAACCGGGGCGACGCGTCTACGCGGACACGACGCGCGCGAGCGGCCGACCGTGCTCGGCCAATGCGATGGCCACCACGAGTTCATCCGGCGCAGGAGAATCCGGCACAATCAGCGATGCAGTATCGAAGTGATCGAAGTTCCACATGTCAACCGCGCCATGCAGCGGGATGTCCAGGCACGCACCCGCGGCGCCGCGCTTTGTGACCGACGGAATGAGCGAGGTAGTCCCCGGTAGACAGGCACGTATCGCCTTGCCCATTCGTGGATGTAACAGCGCGGCCGCACACTCGAGCGGCACGGCCGTGCCCACCAAGGCGGCCTTGCCGTACACTTGAATGGCCCCGCGTTGCACACCCAGTGCACATCGGGCGTGCTCGGTCAGCGACGTCCCCAGCTCCGCACCGAGCTCGTACAGAGGCTCAAGAGGATCATCTATTCGCCAGATCTGCCGTGACAGGACCGCAGCTGCAATGGCCTGGCGGTGGGCTGGATAGATCGCGGTGTTCAACTCGGCGCGCCGCTCAACCAGATGCACCACGATCTTTGCGACTTGAACGCTCACGGGGTTACCTCCGTGGCCACTGCGTGCTCGCCCTGCAACAGGCGCGCCGTGGGAAACGCGCCGCGCGCCGACTCGTAGGCGCGTGCGGCACGCAGTACGAGTGCATCCGCGTGCAGGCGCCCAACGATCTGCACGCCCGTGGGCAAACCACCGGGCAGGCCGCACGGCACGCTCGCGGCAGGCAACCCGGTCTGGTTGCACCACGATGTCTGCTGAGGTGCCGTCAGCAGTGTCTTCGGCAACCCGGGCACCGGCAGTGGGCCGCAGTGAAACACCGGTGTCACGAGCAAGTCGTAGCGCTCGAAGAACGCAGCCATCTCGACACCCAGCAGATGACGTGCACGCAACGCACCGGCAAGTTCTGGCGCGGTGACTTGCAGACCGGACTCCACAAGGACCTGTACGTCCGAGTCGAGCTGTGCACGTTGCGCCTCGCTCATCGCACATGCACGTTGCGCAAAGAACACTGACCACTGAATCGCGTGCATGCGACTGTCCAGATAATTGGCCAGCGGCTTCACATCGACTTGCTCGACGTGCGCACCCAGGGCCTCGAATACATCCGCGGCCTGCGCGACGCTTGCAGCGACCATGGGGTCGACCGTCACGCCCGCAATGCCAGGGCAATACGCCACGCGCAGCCCGGCGACGCCGTCCTCCAATCCAATGCGATAGTCCACCGGGCGAACTGACTCTGACCGCAAAGGATCGTGCGCTCCCGATGCAACGCTGAGCATCAACGCGGCGTCACGCACATTGCGCGCAATTGGCCCGAGCGTGGACAGTCGGGTCCAGGAGCCGGCTACGCCGGTCGGCACGAGATCGAGCGTGGGCTTAAAACCTACGACGCCGCTCCAGCACGCCGGCACACGAATCGACCCGCCGCCGTCGGTGGCCAGCGACAAAGGACCCATGCCAAGCGCGACCGCAACTGACGAGCCGCCGCTGCTGCCACCCGGCGTCACGCGCCGATCCCAAGGATTGCGGGTAATGCCGGTGAGCGGGGAGTCCGTCACAATCTTGTTACCGTATTCCGATGTCGTCGTTTTTCCGAACAACAATGCCCCGGCACGGCGCAGGTGCGAAACCGCAGGCGCATCGCTACGTTGCAGTGTGTCCGGGCTCGTCAATGAGCCATACCGCGTCGGGAATCCTTGTACATCGATGAGATCCTTGACCGATACCGGCACGCCATCGAGTAGCCCGAGCGGCTCACCGCGCATCCAGCGCTGCTCCGATTCGCGCGCTGCCTGCAACGCCATATCTGCATGGAAGCTGCACATGCAATTCACGAGCGGATCAAACTGCTGGATGCGCTCCAGCACTGCCTCCATACACTCACGCGGCGACAGTGCATGACGTCGATACTCGACAAGCAACGTCTCTGCACTCATCATGGATATATCGTTCATATCGTACTCCTTAGTGATATAGAAAAAGTAATGACGGGATGTCGTGACCGCTTTATCCCCGACAAGTCGGTAAAATCGGTCCGACCGAATCCAAAAGCGAAAAACTATTATCCGCCTGCGCCTGAGCGATGCGCGTCATGCATGTGACGTGATCGGCCACTCGGCTCACGCCCGTCTTACCGCGCGGCAAATTCAGCGAAATGCCCGACAACGCCGCCTTGACACGCATGACCTCGACGCTGCCAGCGTCTTGCGCGGCCTGCGCAAAGAGTCGAATGCCCGCGTACGTGCATTCCCCGTGAGGCAGCATCACCGCATAGGGGCCTAACCGCGGCGCACGGGTGTTGGCCACGCGCGCGGTGTAGCGCGCAAGAAAGCGATGATTTTCAGCACTATCGATGCTCATAAAGTACGATGACACACCGATGGCGCCCGTTGATGCGCCCGCAGTTGCAATCGATAGCGATTCGTGCGCGATGTCCGTGACCAACTGCGGCCTCATCGCAAACGACCGATACTGTTTGACAAACGTGACCGGATCATCGCCGATGCTGTGCCATACCAGTTGCGGCTGCTGTGCCGCAATTCGTTGAAGCACGGCACCGTAATCGCGCGTGCCGAACGGCAACCAGTACACGTTCAACAAGCGGCCACCGTGGCGAGATACGGCCGCCTCCAGCGCGGGCACCAGCACCTTGCGGTTGCTGCCGACGTCCGAGACGACCGCGCTGACACTCTTTCCACCACCACGCATGAGCCACGTAATGAGCGGTTCAACCCGCTGAGCAACACTCAGACCGGTACTTAACAACAGCGGATCACAGCGACCCTCGTCGAAATTCGGATAGACGACAAGACGCGCGGCCGTCTTAGCGGCCTGCAGCGCCGCCTCGCGCTCGGACGGCAGCACCATGCCTGTGAGCATCGCCACTTCGTCACGCATCAATAGCTGCCTGGCCTTCTCGAGCGTCACTGCCGTCGACATCTGCGTATCTTCGACGGCCAGTTCGAGCGGTCGCCCAAGCAGTCCGCCAGCAGCGTTGATTTCCTCAATGGCGAGCATCGCACAGTGCCGATTGGTTTCCCCGACCCGGGTAAGTGGACCGCTCAACGGCGCAAGCAATCCGATCTTGATCGGCGCTGCTGCTCGGACAAGATTCGGACAAACGGCGGCGCTGAACACCCCAAGCGCGCCCCAAAGGGCAGATCGCGAAAAGTCACGTCGATTCATGTAGGTTCTCTTTCAACAAACGCCGCTTGCGAATCAGCCGTTCGTTCAGCAGCAGGTGACAAGAATTGGGCCAACGGGTGCGCGCTGTCCGTTCCGCGGTGCGGCTCGATTTTTCCCGCATGGGCGAGCCGCCCGTTCTTGAGCACAATGCATCGCTGCGCGCAGCGCAAGACGAGGTCAAGATTCTGTTCGACAAGCAGCACCGCCAGCTTCGAACGACGGCACAGCACCGGGATCACATCGCCGATCAGCTCGACAAGATTGGGTTGCACGCCGTCAGAAGGCTCGTCCAGCAACAACAGTTTCGGTCGACCACACAAGGCACGCGCGATAGCCAGTACCTGTTGCTCGCCGCCCGACAACGTCCCGCCATGTTGCGAGAGCCGCGTTTTCAATACCGGGAAATACTCGAACACCTCATCCAGAATCTCGGCATCGCCGGCCGCTGCGGTTCCCATCATGAGGTTCTCGCGCACCGTGAGCTTCGGAAAAATCCATCGCCCCTGCGGCACCAGCCCGATGCCCAGTCGAGCGATTTCATGCGCGCGCATGCCGTTGATGACGTGCTCGCCAAAGCGAACCTCGCCGCTCACGTGCGGCAAAAAGCCCATGATCGCTTTCACAAGCGTCGTTTTTCCCGCTCCATTGCATCCGAGCACTCCGACCACTTCGTTGGGCTGAACGGCAAGCGTGATCTGGTGCAAGACAGCGATGTCGCCGTATCCGGCCGACAGATTTTCAATGTGCAGCATGACTTGCCCCCTGCCCCAGATAAATGCGTCGGACTTCCTCGTCCTTCGCAATGTCGTCGTAGCGCCCTTGGCGAACGATTTGGCCGCGGTGCATAACCCACGTCTCGCAATCAAGCGACTGCACGAAACGCAGGTCGTGCTCGATGGCAAGTACCGCACACTGCTCACGCAGGCGGTGGATGAGATGCACAAGCCGCTGAGCATCAGTGGCGGATAAACCCGCAGCGGGCTCGTCGAGCAGCAACAATGCGGGGCGACACATCATGGCCATGCCGATTTCCAGCCACTGGCGCTCGCCGTGTGGCAGATGCATCGCCAGCATGTCGGCTTGCGCGGCAAGGCCGATTTGCTCGAGAACGCCATCGAGATCCGGCGTCGAAAACGCCTGTCGATTCGACACACCGAGCGCAGCCACTTCGAGGTTCTCGCGTACGCTCATCGTCTGGAAGACATTCGTTCCCTGGAATTTCCGTACGACGCCACGCCTGCAGTATTGATACATCGGTCGACCGGTCATTCGCTCGCCCGCCAGATACAGCTCCCCAGCCCCAGGCACAATCGCGCCCGACATCAGCCCAACCAGTGTGCTTTTTCCAGCGCCGTTCGGGCCGATGACGCAAAGCAAGTCTCGCGCGCCAATTTCTACGTCAACGCCCGCAATCGCGTTAATGCCGCCAAATGCACGGTACAGTCCGACACCTTTGATGATCGGCGCATTCATCACGGCCCTCCTTCGACGCGCTGCGCACAAGAGCGCGGCATGCGTTTTAGCGATATTCCAGTGAATTGACGCAGTCCCTTGAGCATGCCCCCCAGACGCACACCGTTCGGCAGGCAAAGCACGCACGCGAGAAAAACTGCGCCGAGAATAAGCGGCCACCACTGTGTGCTCAGACTGGACGCACCATGCTTGAGTAGCGTCAGGCCGGCAGCGGCGAGTACAGGACCGCCCAGCGAGCCACGTCCGCCTATGGCAACCCAGAGAATGACTTCGGTGGCCAATACCGGTGAAAACACATCGGGCGCAACAACGCCGGCGGTTGCTGCCATCAAGCAACCCGCCACCGCAGCCAACACCGCCGAGGCCATGAACATCAACAGGAGATGCCAGGATGTGTGATATCCGCACGCCAGCGCGCGCCATTCGTTCGTCGAGATCGCCGCGAGCACCTTCCCGTATCGGCTGCGACAAAGCAGCCACACTACCCCAAGCAGCGCAACGAGTATTGTCGCGACGGCATACCAGGACGCGACTGGGCCGCTCAAATCGAGTGTGCGCCCCGCAAGCTGGAAGGACAGCCCCGGAATACCGAGCAAGCCCGTCTCTCCGCCTGTTACCGACTGCCAGCTCGTTGCAAGCTGCTGCGCGATAATCAGCACCGCCATGCTGAGAATGGCAAAGAAATGCAGCCTCACCCCTGCATACAGCAAGAAGTAACCGAGAACGGCCGCTGCGATGGCAGCACAGGCAAGGCCAGCGAGAAATCCGACTAACGGCGTCTGCCCAAACTGGACCGTAGTCACGGCGAAGCCGTATGCTCCAATGCCGAAGAAGGTCGTGTGACCCAGCGTCAGTACACCGGCACGCCCCCACAGCAGGTCATAACTGAGCGCCAATATCGCTAATACGAGTGCATCGCGTATCACGGTGAGTTGATACGCCCCAACGACAAGCGGCAGAATCGCGCCGGCCACAACGATCGCAAAACCGGCCATAACCGGAGACACATCGCTGCCGCTCAAGGCGGGTTGTGACAACCAAGTCCGCGCACGAGAAAAATAACGGTCGAACATTGCCTTACCCCTTTCCGAGAAGCTGATGCGCCGCACTAAAGCCGGGGAGTAGACCCTGTGGCCGGAAACGAATCAGGACAATGGATACAATTAGGACAATCGCCGACGCGAGCGACGGATCGACGCGATAGCTGAGCAAGGTCTCGATCGTGCCGACAAAAGCGCTGCCGAGTATGCTGCCGGCCACCGAGCCGATCCCCCCCAGCACGATCACGAAGAACGCCTTGGCAAGATAGGACACCCCGAGATGGGACTCCACCGACACCATGGGCGCCACCAGAACACCGGCGAGCGAAGCGAGCGCGGCGCCACCACAAAAGGCCACCCGATTCAGCCTTCTGGTATTGATACCGACAGCTTCGGCCATCGCCGGATGTTGAATGACCGCACGCAGCTTCGTACCAAAACGCGTGCGGGTGAACAGCACCCAGCATCCAGCGGTAACAGCCAGTGCCACACCGATCACGAACATCCGATAAGCAGGATAGCTACCGCCCGGCACTTCAACGGTTGCGTTGAACGGTGCATAGACCAGCATCGGCTGAGTGCCGAAGACGAGCTCGATCGCCTTCTGAACGATCAGACTGACTGCGTAGGTCGCCAGTAGCGTATCCAGTGGACGGGTATAGAGCAGTCGGATGACGAAGCGCTCGAGACACCAACCGAGCCCCGCGCCGACAATCGGCGCGGCGAGCAGCGCAGCCCAGAATGCGTGTTGACCTCCCACAGACTGCGCAACCGCCAATGTGTAAGCCCCCATCGTCACCCACTCGGCATGCGCGAGGTTCACGATATCCATCAGGCCGAACACGATCGCAAGGCCCAATGCCACAAGCGTAAGCACGCTAACGTAACTAAGAATGTTTAAGATCGTCGCCATTACTCCAAATCCTGTATCCAATGACCGCCCAACCCACCCAGCCCGCGCTAGGCATGTGACAGCGAAGCCCACCAAGACGACACAGAGACGATGCATGCCGCCACCCAAACTAAGTAACGCTTAGCCTGCAGACTAAGAAATACTTAGCAAAAAGTCCATTAAAAATTAAGAAACTCTTAGGATGCGTCGGACCTTATCGACATCCTCGATCTTTCCCAAGCGTCTCAGAGAGGCACGTCTACGCTCGGGCCTGAGCCAGGAACAGCTCGGCATCGAAGCCGGAATTGATGAATTCTCGGCAAGCGCACGCGTGAATCAGTACGAGACCGGCAAACACGCGCCCAAGCTTCAGACGGCCCACCGTCTCGCCCGAGTACTGCACGTCCCAACCAGCTTCCTATATGAAAGCAATGACCTCCTTGCGCGGCTTCTCGTCGCGGCCGCACCGCTCCCGCAGGACAGCCTAGAAGCACTTCTCGAATACGCCGAGCGACTGTCACGAACCGCCGCCTCCTGATTCCCGACAACGCCGAGACTAAGAGTTACTTAGCAAACCGGGCAATCGATTCCTGGACACTTGACGCATGTCCAGCGACTCGACCGTCACCTCTGTGTTTTCGAAACGCCTGAAGCAGGCGCGGTTGCGTACCGACCTCACCCAGGAACAGCTTGGCATTCTGGCCGGAATCGACGAATTTTCCGCTAGCGCTCGCGTCAACCAGTACGAGAAGGGCAAGCATGCGCCAACCGTACAGACCAGCCAGCGGCTTGCCCGAGCGCTTCTCATTCCGACAAGCTTCTTGTACGAGGAGGACGACTTGCTGGCCAACCTTCTCCTAATTGCTGGGCGACTGAGCAAAGAAAAGAAGCGGGCCCTAGTCGCCGCGGCAGAATCGCTCGCGCAAGAATAGCCCGTCACTCCCGTCGGTGAATAGCCCAACCACTGCGCACTTTATCAGGGCCCTTGGAGACGAAGTTCGCACACGTCGCCAAACAAAGAAGCTTACCCAAGTAGGCCTCGCGACGCGGGCCAACGTCCATCCGAACACGATCTCTTTGGTTGAGCGTGCCCAAATAGTCCCCAAGATCGACGCTCTGCTTGCGCTTGCTGCAGCCCTCGACACCTCTCTCTCGCAATTGGTTAAAGCAGCAGAGACTCGGGCAGACCTTCGCCAGACCCCGTCGACCTCACACAAACAACAACCATGAGCCTCTCGCCGGCGGCGATCAACCAGTCGTTACTTACAAGCCGTTCACCAACGATCGCCGCTGCTTTGGAATAAACCTCGCCGGCCTCGACCTGACGCGATGAACCGCCTCGGAGATCGCTCGGACCGGCACGTGCGCTGCTTCGGTCCTGACATCTATTTATTATCATAAATTTACGATCGAATATCTCACCCGGTCAAGCAACAAAATGTCAGCGTTTACCCCGGTATTTCTCTCCAGGCTCCCCGCCTGCTACCCTCACGAAAAGCATATACACTCTCATTTCTTTCATTTATTGTAATTAATTAGCCCATTGTGAATGATATGTCGTGAACTTCGGCGAGCATCCGCAGACCATGCGATGGCGGAACCCTGCTGTCGGTGGATGCCGCCTCAGGACGCGTCGCGACTCATCTGCGTATCGAGTTCGGAGTCGAGCACAAGCTTTTGCCTTAACGCGGCATGTACTTTCCGCAGTTGTGCCTCGGCCTCGTCTATATGCGCGGCCATCAAGCGCTCCACTGCCTGAGCATCGCGCCGCCGTGCAGCCTCGAGAATTGCACGGTGCGCAGCGAGCGTCGTCCGGCCGAACGCCTGATAGTCACGCTGCGTGACGTTGCCCGCCACAATCACAAGCGAGTGCAGCATCTGATTGATGATCCGGCAAAGGCACCGCAAAAACGCGTTCGGATGAGCCGCGGCCAGCACGTCGTGAAAATGGATATCTTCGCAGCGCTGATCGAGCGCCTGCTCGTGGCCGGCCACAAACGGCTCGCACACTGAAATGCTGCGCTCGAGTGCTTCGAAATCTGCATCCGTCAAATGCGCTACTGCGCCGGCAGCGACAATCGGCTCGAGCGTGCGTCGCACCGCATAGAGCTCCTCAAGCGTGACGTTCTCGAAGAACAAATAGTTCTGCAGTGCTTGGAACGCCCGCGCAAGCGGCACACGCGTAATTGTGGCGCCTCCCTCGGGGCCTGTACTGAGGCTCACGAGTCCCTGCACTTCCAGTGCCTTGAGCGCATCGCGCATCGAGCCGCGGCTCACGTTGAACATCTGCTGTAGCTCAGCTTCCTTGTTCAGGCGCTTGCCCGGGCGCACCCGCCCGTCGTTAATCCAACCCTTGATCAGCTCGGCCACCTGATCGCCCCGCTTGGTCGTACGCGGGCCGCGTTTGTCCGGCGGCATAGATTGCGTTTTACGCGTTGCTCGTTGTCGTCCTGCCATGTTAGTCACGTCCGTGGTTGGCCAGCGTCATCCAATATCGGCGCATTATCGGGCATCCCTGTCGCCGCTGGCGAAAATCCGTGGCCGGCCTCACCCCAACGCCACCCTCCCTAGGTTGGGAGGTAGCCAACCCTCCCTCAGATACCTACGCTGCATGTCAGACGGCATGGACGCCGCGCAAGCATGTCGTCCATGCCACGCCATCGGCCGGCGCGCGTGCGCCATTCGGAACGATCGGACATGCCAGACGCTCTGCAAACATCACAACCGCGCCATGAGGTCGCAACGCTTAAGGCGGCCCTGGCAGCCTCCGGGCTGGATCTCGATCGACTGTGCGCGCAAATACGCGCACATCGCGACGAAGCGGATCGTACCGGACAAATTCCTGCAACGTTCTGGCAGGGCGATACCGTCCGCGCATTGAACCTGAATCTCGTGCCGAGCCAATTCGGAGGATGTCCCGCGGTGCAATCGCTCGCCTCACGCGTGATGCTGATGGAATATCTGGGCTACGCAGACGCCGCACTCGCGCTGGCCCTGCCCGGCCCAGGACTTGCCATGCCCCCGGTTCTCGCGCTCGCCAACGAACGACAGCAGGCAACATTCTTCGCCGGCTTTCACAACGACGCGCCACGCTGGGGTGCGTTTGCGATTACGGAGCCCGATTGCGGGTCCGACGCAACAGCCATGCGGACGTCGGCCCGAAAAACCGCGCACGGCTGGGTGCTTAATGGCACCAAATGTTTCATCACGAACGGCGCGCGCGCGAACACGATCATCACATTCGCAACGATCAACCGCAACGCGGGCCGCTTCGGCATCCGGGCATTTCGCGTCGAGCACGACACGCCGGGGTTCTCGGTCGTGCGTGTCGAACATATGGCCGGGCTGCGGGCCAGCCAACTGGCCGTGCTGTCGTACAGCGATTGCGAAGTGCCTGACGATGCTTGCCTCACGCGCGACGACCAAGCGTCATTGAGCGATGCGTTTTCGGGCGCGCAACGGTCATGGGACTATTTTCGGCCGCTGCTCTCCGCAGTGATGGTCGGCACGTGTCGACGGGTACGTGACGAACTCACAACCTATTTCGAATCAGGCTCACATCCGGCCGACCCGGGATGCGCTCCCGGCGACGTCGACGTGCATCTTTTGGATCTCGACCGGCATATCACGACCGCGCGCCTGCTCTGTCATCACGCAGCATGGCTCGCAGATCAGGGCCATCAGAGCGCCATGCACGCCTCGATGGCCAAGGCATACGCCGCACGCGTGACAGCCCACGTCACTCGAACCGCACTCGCGCTCGTTGGGCTCGGCGGTATCGCGCATTGTCCATCGCTCGAACAATGCTGCCGAGACGCCAAGGCGTTCGACATCATGGAGGGGACCGGCGACATGCAGCGGCTGATGATCGCCCGCGCTGCCCAACGCGCGCCGCAATTGCCGTGGGAATCCACTTCAGACGCGCTTGCACATTCGGCCGCCTTGCCGCGTGCATAACCTCACCTACCCTTCATACCGGAGACGTTCATGACATCCAATTCCGTATCAAATCGCCCTGACGATATTGCTACCGCGCTCAAATCCTGTCTGCTATCAACGCTCGGCACGCACCTGAGCGCCGAGCTCATCGAGGGCGACACAAACCTCTTCGACCTTGGTGTCGATTCAATGAACATGACCGAGCTTCTGCTGCAAGTGGAGCAGCGCTTCAAGTTTGCGCTTGACCCCGAAGATCTGAGCAGCGACCTCTTCCTGCGATTCGACAACCTGGTTGCATTCGTCGCCTCCCATGTTTCCTCGAACTGAGTCCAGGGCTCCGGCTCCCAGGATCGTCGCCACCACTCAGTACATTCCATTCGCACGCAGCGCGCAGCCTACACGCACCGACGTGAGCTCGCCACTGCAGCAATGCCCCCTTGATTCCGTGATGCAAGCGGTCTATGGCGACACACTGCGCTGGCGTAATGAATGTGAGCCCCAACGCGCTCCGAAGGCGCCTTCGCCGCCTACGCTTTCAGACGAGCTCGCCGTAGCCGAGTCGAATCTTTCACTGTCCGACATGGCACTACACGCGGCACGCCAGTTGTATGACGGTGCCTCACAACTTCCCCGGCCAGACCAGATCATCGTTTGCTCGACCAGCTTCGAACACGATCTGGCATTGTCCTGTGCGGGACGTTTGCATCACGAGCTCGCATCGCGTCGGCCGCCATTCGCGATCGGGCAGCTTCAGGACGTCTCGTTTGCAACGGCGCTCGATCTCACGCTAGCCATGATGGATGCGGACACCGAGCTCAATACCGTCCTGATTGTCTCGGCCGAGCGCTGGCTCCCCCCTTTTTCTCGGCACGTTCACTTACACACGCTCCTCGCCGATGGAGCCGCTGCCGCGCTCGTGACACGCCATCCGACACCTGGCTGGCGCGTGCGCGGCCTGACCATCTGTACGCCGGCCACGCCCAGCAGCTCCAGCGTCATCGCAACGCCTGTCGATTCCGCCACGCTTATGGGCGCCATCAACAAGGCGCTGGCACGAGCTGCCTGTCAGGCCACACAAATGGACTGGATTGTCCCGGCGAAGACGGATAACCGACTATTGCGCAGTATCCGCACGCACGGTGACTTGCCGCTCGAGCGCATCTGGCTCGCAGATGACACGCCCGGCCATCTTTGCGCAGCACACACACCTGCGCGTCTTGATAGCCTCACACGGGCTGTCTCGCCGCGCGATGGCCAACATCTGCTTATATGGTCTACGGGATTTCACGGCCAAGTCGCCTGTGCGATTCTTCAATTCTGCGAAGCGCCATCATGAGAACGAGTCCCTTCTCGCTTTCCGCGGTCGCCCACAGTCTGCCGGCTCAAACCGTACACGTAAATCAGTGGGTCGAACGTTGCGGTCTGTCTGACGCGAGCGCTCGTGCACTGCGCGATCACGGTGTGGGGCAGTTCCACGACGCCGAGGGCGAGTCCCCGGCAAATCTGGCCGTACGTGCTATCACGACACTTTTGCGCGAAACCGCCACACCACGCTCAACAGTCGATGCCCTCATTCACACGCATACGATACAGACGAGCGCGCTCGCGCCACCTGCCAGTACAGCCCATTACATTCAACGCCATTGCGGACTGAACCTGGCATTGACGTTTTCCGTCACGCAGCAGCAGTGCGTGTCTCCGATGGCAGCCATCCGGGTGCTGCTCGCGCTTGCGGCGCGATACCCCACTATCGAGCGCGCCATCGTCGTGTGTGCGGATGTCATTGGTTCGGGCTGCGATCGACTTCGCGCGATCGGGGACTTGGCGCTGCATAGCGACGGCGCATGCGCGTTGCTACTTGAACGGGGGGCCGAACACAACGTCATCGCCAGCTTGCATCTATATACCGATGCGCGCTTCTTTCGCGGTACGGACGACACCTTGCAGCCGATTCCCGACGATCGGTATTACTGGTCCGCCTTTACCACCATGCGCGCAGCTATTCGCCAGGCAAACATCGCACCCGACGACATCGCGCACGTACTGCCTCATCACGTCAATCTACCCGGCTGGGCACGGTTGATGGGAATGCTCACCATCCCCGAGGCGCGGCTATTCACCGCGAATTTCGGAACGGTCGGCCACGCATTCGGTGCGGATCCGTTCATCAATTTCGAGACCTGTTGCAACCAGCAGGCCGGTGAATGGTCGTTGCTTTTTTCTAGCGGTCTGGCCGGCTGCTTCGGCGCCCTGGTGATTCGTCATTGACGACCACCGAGCATCTTCCTCAACCCGACGACTCCATTCCACACCATGCGAAACATACTTGACCTCGTGCAGGCAACTGCACATCAGGCACCCGATTCGCACGCGATCGTATTCGGCGATATCCGCCTGAGCTACCAGGAACTTGTCGAGCGCGCATGTGCACTTGGCCACGCGATCGCCTCGCTCGGCATCGCGCCTGGCGCACGTATCGGCATCTTTCTGGACAAGCGCATCGAAACCGTCGTGTCGCTGCTCGGTATTGCCGCCGCGGGCTGCGTTTTTGTGCCGATCAATCCGCTTCTCAAACCGCAACAGGTCGCACATATCCTGCACGACTGTGGCGCGATCTGCCTGATTACCAGCGCAATGCGTGCACGCTTGCTGGCCGAGAACGGGCCGCTCGCCCTCACCCATACGATCCTCACAGACGCCCCCGATGAAACGGCACCTACATACGACCGGACTGCACGGGTCCAGCGTTGGAGTGAGTGCTTCGCCCGGGACGCTGTCGACACGCAACGAAAAGCATCCGATGTCCCGACATCGGGCATTGACACGGACCTCGCGGCCATTCTCTATACATCCGGCTCGACGGGGCGATCCAAGGGCGTCATGCTCAGCCACCGCAACCTGCTCGAAGGTGCGTGGAGCGTCGCTCATTATCTGAACCATACGTGCGCCGATCGAATCCTGGCCGTCCTTCCGCTTAGCTTTGATGCAGGCCTGAGCCAACTTACGTCGGCCTGGGCACGCGGCGCCACCGCTGTCCTTGTCAATTATCTCGGCCCACAGGACGTGATAGAGGCCTGCGCGCGCGAGCGTATCACCGCGATCACAGGCGTGCCTCCGTTGTGGATGCAACTGGCCCATGCTCGCGGGCCCGATGCAGCGTGCGCCACGCTGCGCTACTTTGCCAATACCGGTGGCCGCATGCCCAGGGCAGTACTGCAACGCCTGCGCGCGCTGTTTCCGCAAGCCAAACCCTACCTCATGTATGGTCTGACCGAGGCGTTCCGCTCGACCTACCTCGACCCGGCCGAAGTCGATCACCGCCCTGACTCGATCGGCAAGGCCGTGCCCAATGCACGCATCTTGGTCGTGCGCCCCGATGGTTCGCCGTGTGCGCCTGATGAACCCGGCGAACTTGTACACGTCGGCGCGTGCGTGACGATGGGCTACTGGGGTGATGCAGCGCGAACCTCCGAGCGCTATCGTCCCTCTCCCGAGCAAAAACCTGGCGGGGCTGCGCCGGACACTGCGGTCTGGTCTGGAGACCTTGTGCGACGCGACGCACACGGCTTTCTGTATTTCATTGCGCGCAACGACGCGCAAATCAAGAGTTCCGGCTACCGGATTAGCCCGGAAGAAGTCGAGGAAATCATCCACGAAAGTGGTCTTGTTTCCGAAGTCGCCGCCGTAGGTGTACCCGATGATGCGCTTGGCGAGACGATCACGCTGGTCGTCGTGCCGGCGGTCACGCCGTTTCTCGCCCAAACGCTGCTGTCGTGGTGCAAGCAACGCCTGCCCAGCTACATGGTGCCGCATCGCATCATCGTTCAGACGGACATCCCGCGCAACGCCAACGGCAAATTCGATCGCGTGGCCTTGCGAGAAGCACTCGTGAGCGCGCCGAATAACCAAGCGAGCACAGCATGAGTCAATCATTAATCCGCCGCCATGACGTCTTGGACGCCGACAGTATCGATGTCGCCCGGCTTGCGAAGCGTGCAGGGTCTACACCCTTTTTCGTCTATGCGCGCGCCGCAATCGATGCCCGCGTGTGCCAGTTGCGTGCAAAACTGCCGGCGTCGATACAGTTGCATTACTCGCTCAAGGCCAATCCAATGCCTGCTGTCGTACACCTTCTGGCCACGCGCATGGACGGCTTTGACGTGGCCTCCGGCGCCGAGTTGGCATTGGCGCTCAACGCAGGCATGCCGCCTGACCAGATCGGCTTTGCCGGTCCGGGCAAAACACGGGAGGAACTGCGATGTGCAGTGGCCGGCGGCGTGAACGTGCATATCGAATCGCTCACTCAACTGCATCTGGTGGCAGCCCTTGGCTGGGAGCTGGGCCTGCGCCCAAACGTGACAATTCGCGTGAACCCGGATTTTCAGATCACGCATGCCGGCATGCGCATGGGTGGGGGAGCAACTCAGTTCGGCATCGACGCCGAACAAGTCCCGGCACTACTGCAAGAACTGAGCACATGTGACGTGACACTGGCGGGTTTTCACGTCTTCTGGGGTTCGCAGTGCCTGCACCCGGCTACCATCGTCGAAGCACAGCGGCGCAGTGCCGAGCTCGTCATGAGGCTCGCATCCGATTTGCCACTGTCGCCCTGGTACGTGAATCTGGGCGGCGGTTTTGGCATTCCCTATTTCGAAGGCGAAGTACCGCTCGATCTCGATGCCGTCGCCCAGCCAATGCACGCTTGGCTCTCGCGCATGCACCGCGCTTTGCCCGGTGTGCGCCCCGTGCTCGAATTCGGGCGTTACCTGGTCGGCGAGGCCGGCGCCTATGTATGCCGCGTCATCGATCGAAAAGTTTCACGCGGCACCACCTTCCTTGTTACCGACGGTGGCCTGCACCACCACCTCGCAGCCTCGGGCAACTTCGGTCAGGTACTGCGCCGCAATTTCCCGGTAGTACTCGGCAATCGGTTCGGCGATACGCCAACTGAACGATGTCACATCGTCGGCTGCTCGTGCACTCCGCTTGATCGCATCGCCGATGACGTGCTGCTTCCTGAAGCTCAGATTGGCGACTTCGTTGTCGTTCTGCAATCGGGTGCCTACGCGCGCTCGGCAAGTCCCCGGGATTTCCTCGGTCATCCCGAAGCAATCGAGATGCTCGTCTGACACCGATGACTCACACCCAATACGGAGAGACCATGATGCGCAACCCTGTACCGTCATCGTCCGATCTGGTCCCGCCCACATGGACCGTATCTGACGATCAGCGCGCACTCGTCACCGCCTGCCAACGCTTCGCTCGAGACCAGCTCGAGCCTTTGCTCGCTGCCCCGCCGTCGCAAGCGGACTGGCGCGATATCGTCACACATGCAAGCTCGCTGGATCTAGGAACCATGATTTTGCCGACGTCCCTGGGTGGTATGGCCATCGGCCAGCACGATCTGTGCGGTATTGTAAGCACGTTGGCCTGTGGCCCGATTGAACGCGCCGTACAACTCACTCAGAGCATTCCGGCGCTCATGACGCTACGCGCATACCACGCACTCGACGCGCTCGCGCCTCATCCCATCGGTGACTACTTTAACGGCACGCGCGTGATTGCGCTTACGGTGCCAGATTTTCACACCGCCGCGCTCTGGCATCTGCACGATCAAGACTGCACGCCCGTTGCACCGCTGATGATCGCACCGCACGCCTGCGGCCTCGGTCTCGTTGACTCGACTCAGGCGAGCGCTGACGCACGCCGTCGCTGCCTCGTTGTGCTTGGCACCCTTTCACTTGAGCAATGGCGCTGCAAAGGAACACTGCAGGCCGCCGCACTTGCCTCGATCGATCAGTGCGATGCGCAAAGCGATTCTCCCGCGCAGACATCGCTCACCAACATCGCCCTGTACTTATCGGCATTGCTCAACGGTGCCATGCAGCACGATGTTGCATTTGCACTGCGCTACGGAGCCGAGCGACGCGCATTTCGCAAGCCGATCGTGCTGCATCAGCGCGTGGCCACGCGGCTGGCCGACATGCTCATGGCAACGCAAGGCACGCATCTCTTCTTGCGCGCGCTCACGCTTGCCGAGCCGAACATATCAACCGCGCTCGTGCGCCAGCTGATCCGTCACATTGCAGCCGAATACGTGGCGCTCACCCATGAGCTTGTTCAATTTTGCGGCGCACACGGCTATGTCTTAGGGTTGCCGCCCGCTGCGCGCCTGACGACATGTCACTGGTTCGCGATGTTCCTCATGCGTGTCGATACGGCGCTCGCTCAGCTCACGGGCCCACATCCGTTCGACTCCAGCACAGGCACATCGACATGAATGCGCACCAATTCTCGCACCATCACCGCTTGTGCGAACCTCATTCGGTCAGATCCGCGACGTCGCCACTTGAGTGCTGGCTGCGCGAAGCAAATCGTGATGACATGCGCGATATCGCCGATTGGCTGGCGCGCCCGGCCATTGCGCAGTGGTTTGACTTCGGGCTCGGTCGACAATCGCTTACCCTACTCGCGGTCCAGGCGATGACGCAAAGTGATCGACATCGACTACGCGTATTTGGTGTGCACGGCACGAACCGCCCAAGCGGACTGGTCGCGATCAGCGATGTGACTCACCGGTTTGGTCTCGGCTCCTTCTGGGTGCTGCGCGACCCGACTCGCGCCGGTTGCGCGAACATGACGCTCGTAGCTTCGAGACAGGTGCTTCGAGAAGGTTTCGAGCGTGATCAACTGCATTGCATTGGTGCGTGGGCGGCGCAAAGCAATATTCGGTCACAGCGACTGCTCGCACGTTTGGGGTTTCGCCTCATCGGTTTGCAACGCGACTGCCATGTCATCGACGGCCAACGCATGGGGCGCCTGCTCTACGACCTGCTCCCGCACGACCTAAGCTTTCCGACGCCAATATGAGGTCCCCGGTCATCACCGCACTGTGCTCCTACGTGCCGTCCGTCATGGAGCTCGACGGACAGGTATCGGCCGTGGAGTCCACCATGGCGAGGCCGCTTGCCGGCTGGGATGCATGGATGACACTGTGGCGCACGGAATGGACGCCGCTCGGGCCGACAGCAATGCCTCGTATCGGTCCCGGGGATAGGTCCCTGTGTGCACCGGTCGCCCACACCACCGATCTGTCGGGGCTTGCGACATGCGTCACGCGGGCGATCTGTGCCGCTCGGCCTCGCGCTGCCGCGCCGGTTGACGTCGTCATTTTTTGCCACAGCAGTGTCGACGAACATATCTCGACAACGACCGCCGGACGTCTGGCAAGCGTCGTAGGTGCCCCGGACAGTCCATGTTTTTCGTTCTCGATTTCGCAGCAAGGCAGCACTGCCCCATTCACGGCCTTACGACTGGCGCAGGACCTGTTCGTCGCCGAACGCGACCTACATACGATCCTGATTGTCGCCGCAGAGAAGTGGGCGGCACCGTTTTCTCGCCACACTGGAACGGGCCCACTGCAAGGGGACGCAGCAGCCGCCCTCCTTCTGGAACGCTTTGGTACGAGCACGCGCGGCTTGCGCCTCATCGACGCTCAAACCCATCCTTGTCCGGCACCAAGCGACGACTCGCCGCATCGCCACGCGCATCCTGACTCACCTCACCTTCAAACGATGCTGCAATTGATCGCCGCGCTGCTCGCAAAACACGCGATTGCCCCGTGCAACGTCACCGCCGTCGGACAACGCCACATGCACGCGCTTGCAGCTGCACTGCAGCAGGAACTGGGCATCGCCTCGCTTGCAGGCGTGCGCACGCACGACGCGAATCTCGGTGCAGCGGATTCTATCGAACAATTGATGAGCATGGCCCAGACGCATACCTTCCCATCACAAGGCACCCTTTTGCTGTGGAATATCGCGTCATGCGGCTATGTAGGTTGCGCGCTGCTCGACGCACATAGCGCGCCTGTGCTCGCGCGCTCCCTTGGCGCGAACTCCTCATGGTAGACATCACAATCGGCATCCCGTGTGTCGCCTACCATCTTCCTGAACATGTCGACTCCGTTCGACACTGGGCACGCCGCACCGGTCAACCCGCTGCCGTGGTGGCAAAGCTCGAGCAAGCGGGCGTACGCAATTTTCACGTGGCACGCGGGCAAAGTGCCTTCAGCCTCGCGATTCAAGCGGTCGACTCGCTGCTGCGCAATACACCAATCTCGCCCGAGTCAATCGACTGCCTGGTCTACACTCACACGCTGCAGGGCAGCATCGCCCCGCCACCGGTGTCTTTGCCGCGGCAGCTATGCGAGTATTTCCGCCTTGTAGGCGTCCCGTCGTTCTCGTTTGCCCAGCAACACTGTGCGTCCTCGCTCGGTGCGTTGCGCATCATTCGTGCAATGTTCATCGCTCATCCCGCCGTCCATCGTGTACTGCTCGTCGGGGCGGACGTGATGCCTATGGAGACCGAACGCGCGATGGGCACCTCAGGGCTGCTCGGCGATGGCGCATTCGCCGCGTTGATCGAGCGCCACGCGCGCACCAATCGCCTCGTCGCACTGGCCACGCATGCGAGCGGTCGCGGCTGGCGCGGAATGCTAGGACAGACCGAAGCGAGTTTCCTTGCGCAGTACCAGCTCGTCGCGCGAAAGCTCATCACGAAAGTCGCCCAGGATGCACACATTGCGCTCTCCGAGCTCGATCGCATCTTGCCGCCTCATCTGAATCAGCCTGCGTGGCGGCGTCTCGTCCAATCGATGAGGCTGCCACCCGAACGCCTTTTCGCGCACAATTTTTCCCGTATCGCACACGTTACCGTAAGCGACCCGTTTATCAACCTGGCTGACTGCGGCCCAATCGCGCAAGGCGCCCCCTTGGTGCTCTATGCGCAGGGCGTAGGGGGATTTTCAGCTGCAGCATTGCTGATTCATTAGATGCGCGCACTCCACACCCGACCGCCCCTGGAAGCCCATGGCTTCATGCCATGCAGCTGCGGACCGACGTGATATACGCGAGTGCGCGGGTCGATGTATCAAAACATTACATTTTTATGGCTGTGATACGGCTGCAAGCGACTACACTTGCTTTTTGCATGGCGATCAATTGGTCAATAGCAGAACATGCGCCACCTGCAATCGCCACGCATTGTGCTGCTTCAATCCCAAACGACGCACGTCCGGCCACCGCGCCGCGCACCAGTGCGCGAAGTTCCTCCGAGGGCCTCCAGTGGATCGAGTCTGTCAACGCGGCGCGGGTGACACACCCACCGTACCGCAGCCTTTAACATCAAGCCTGGCCGGCCGATGGGCACCGCTGGCCACCGCCTTTCTCAATACCGTGGACCTGTCGTCTTTGCTGAAGTTGTTCGGTGACGTGTCCGCTTCGTTGGGCTTCCCACGCTTTGCCATCAGCCGAGTCTCTCGAAGACACACGGGAAACGGCCGCGCGATGGCAGTCGAGACGCTTTGCGCACGCTATCCGGATCATTGGGTCGCCCATTACGCGCAACGAGACTACGGTCCGGTCGATCCGGTCCATCGGATGGCGTTTGCCCGTGCCACCCCCTATCGATGGGCCGACATCAGAGGCTTGAATCGCATCGAGCAACGCGTGCTCGGTGAGGCACGCGACGCGGGATTAACCAGTGGCGTGAGTATCCCGCTTCGCGAGACCAACGGCGACATCCTGCTGGTGAATCTCGCCAGTCCGTCGCCGGAGATCAAGACAGAAGTCCACATGCGGCTCGCGAGCTCAATTGGCGCGCTCTTTCATCAAGAGCTCCATCGATTGATGAAGCCCCATCGGCCTGAGCCAGCGCTTGAACTCTCCCCGCGCCAACAAGAGTGCCTTGCGTGGGTTGCCCGGGGTAAATCGTCATGGGCGATCGCCGCCATTGTCGGCATATCGCCCCATACCGTTGACTACCACATCGCCGAAGCGATGAAGATTTTAGGCATCAACAGTCGAACCGCGGCAGCTGTGCATGCCGTCACAACCGGCTTGATCCACGTGTAAGCGGCCAGCAGGACCGTCTGCGGCAGTTCCTCCTGCCGGCCGTCCTACCATCGGCCGGGCCTCATTGTGGACTCGTGGCGCCATCAGCACATTCGGGCTTATCCGCGCGTGCCCGCACAATCGCATGCATCGCGAGGGCGACTCGCTACCGGCGTCCTGTCAACTTCATCGGCGTCGCACCTCCCCACCTAACTAGTTCCCCTCACCTCACGCGCTTGATAGCGTGGCATCGGCTATTTCGTGTGAGGGGAAAATCGTGCCATCCATCTTCGCTGGCAGTTTCGACGACATGCCAACCATAATGCATCGACGCCTCGGCGTGTTCCGATACGACGTGTTTGTAGGTCGACTGGGTTGGCAGTTACCCGGAGCGGACGCGACCAGCCTGACCGAATGGGATCAATTTGATCGCGGTCGTACGATTCACGTTGTCTCGGTCGATCAAGCTCAGCACATTTGCGGGTGTGCACGATTGATACCGACCACACAGCCGTATTTGCTCCAGACACTGTGCGCGCCTTCAGCGGCTCTGCACTTGCCACGCGCGCCCACGGTCTGGGAGCTGTCGCGGTTTGCCGCCCGCTGTGGGGCGAACCCGACCATGCGCGCATCGACTGGAATGCAGCTGTTTCCATCGATTCTCGCAATCGCCGCGTCACTGGGCGCCACATGCGTCATCGGTGCCATGACGCGCGCCGTGGCACGGCTTTACCAGCGTTGCGGTCTGGCGCTCCAACTCCTCGACACTGCCGAAACCGCAGATCGTCCAGCCTACCTGATCGGTGCAATCGAGATCACCCGATCGACGTTCACGAACCTGGGGTGCGACGCGCACGAGCTGTTGGCCGCCGTGACATGGCTCGGCGCCCATGCCACATGAGTGGCACTTTCGATGTCAGTGCCCCCGCCCGATACCAGCGGCCATTGACAGGCCGCTGGACGGTGCCAAACACCGCTTCGGAGCAGAAACTGACGCGGCATCTCGGCGAGATTCCGCGCCGCGCCGCGTTTGAACACACCCGCTCTGCGCGAACCCGCTACATGCGCGGGCCCGCGCGATGATGTCGGCGATCGGCATCTTTCACCCAGTCCGGCCGAATCGCGGACGCATACGCCTGAGCAGTACGCGATGCTTCGCCATTGGCCTGAGCAGAAAACCCAAGGCGCTCGTCGATGGCGCGCGCCACGGTCGACGATTTTGGCAGGCGTCGAGGATCACAATCGGCCCAAAACGTGAACATGTTCTCGAACAACACGCCCAAGATCGTGGTCGTATAAGGCAATTCGACCGTGACGAGCTTGCCGGGCAAATCAGCTTGCGCGGGCAAACCAGACACTGGCATTGTGGCGCCGCCCAAGCCCGTGCACACCGCCCGAAGCTCACGTTGCAATCGCATCTCGACATCGCAATGGCTGACGGAAGAATTGACAATTGCACGGGTCAGATTAGCCAATTCCCGGGTCTTCAGTTCAAGGCGGTTGTGCAATCGACCGACTTCCTGTTCTGCTCGCCGCATGCGCGCTTGCAGCGCCGAGCATTCGTCGGGCGCCAGCGTATACCGCTCATTCGTATAGTCAGCCTTCTCGGGGCGTTCCATGCGTTCACCTCTTCACGACCATGATCACCTCGGCACTGAGCCGCGCCGGGATCAACCTACTCAAAAGCGGTAACACCGCGCGCAAAAACCAACTCAATCGCTACGTAATCGATTGCAATGTCGCCGCATATCGTTCGCCGGTGCACCGATGCAGTGTTTGCTGCGGAACGATGCGTCGTCAACTACGAGACTATGGAGGTCAGAAGCGTGAGGTTTTCCGCGACAATTCATTCGAACGCACGCACCCCCGCTTTCGCAAGCCGGTTTAATCGGCCGTACGCGCCGATCTTTTCCAATTGCGACGCGAGCTCATCCAATAGGAGTCGATTCGATGCCAACGTATCTCGAATTGAAGGCGCAAGCTGAACAGCTCAGTCAACAAGCAGAACAGGCCCGCCTGGCTGAGCTTGACATCGTTCTCGCAGAAGTTCGCGCGCGCGTGGCCGAATACGCGCTGACTCCCGAGCAGGTCTTTGGGCGTCGGCGCAGCGCATCCGCCACGCAGGTCGCCCAATGTCGTATCCAGGCCCGGTATCGCGATCCGAAAACAGGCGCGACGTGGAGTGGCCGCGGTCGAGAACCCGGCTGGATCAAGGGCAAAAAACGCGAGCGATTCTTGGTCGAACAGGCCTAGAGAGCACCGCGTGGTTTTCCGTCCCGGCTCGTGTCGCGCACGCAGGGTACATAAATAAGTTGCATTGAGCGGGCACAGCGCACAACGTCTCAGGACAACGCTCAACGCATTGATACGGCCCCTGCAAATTTGCGAAGCACATGCGTTAAAGACGTGGAACGGCACTGATAGGCTGGGCGGCACCCACTCGAGACACGCCATTGCGTCAACCTTGATGGCTTGCGGCGCATCCCTATAAACAGGGCACGAGAGAAGATCGGCCAGCTCATATCGGACAGGTCCGATTGGCCCGGCGATACGCGGCTCGTACACTCGGGCGCATGATTTCGCTGATCCAGTCCTCCTTCGATACGGCGCGCGGTGTCCTCACGCATGTCGCGCGCCGCCCTTCGTTCCTGCGTAAGCTCGACATCGCGGTGCTCGCGCTGATTGTCGCGAGCGTGCTCGTCGTGATGGCCGATAGCGTGCAGGCGCTGCACGCGCAATACGGACACGCGCTCTACGCGGCCGAGTGGGCATTCACACTGCTGTTCTCGGCCGAATACCTGCTGCGCCTTTGCACCGCGAGAAAGCCGGCCGCATATGCGCGCAGCTTCTTCGGCATCGTCGATCTCGTGTCGGTGCTGCCGACCTATCTCGCATTCTTCTTCCCCGGCCTGCACGCGCTGATCGATGTGCGGCTGCTGCGGCTGCTGCGCGTGTTTCGTATCCTCGGGCTGTCGATCTATCTCGAGGAGGGGCAGTTGCTGATCCGGGCGCTCACGCGCGCGCGACGCAAGATCTTCGTGTTCATCGGCGGGATGTTCGTGCTCGTCGTGATTCTCGGCACGGTAATCTTTCTCGTCGAAGGGCCGGAGCACGGGATCACGAGCATTCCGGTGGGCGTCTACTGGGCGGCCGTGACGATGAGCACGACCGGCTATGGCGATCTGACGCCCGTCACGCCGCTCGGCCGGCTGATCACGTCGTGCGCGATCCTGCTCGGCTACGGGATCATCGCGTTTCCGACCGGGATCATGGGCGCGGAGCTGGTTGCATCGGCGATGAAGCGCAACAGGGCGAACGCGCGACCGGCCGATGGAGACAGGCCGTGCTGCCCGCATTGCGGTGGCGCGCTTCCGGTGCAACGTGCGCCGGATACCCATGCGCGCGACAGCGTGCCCGCCAAAGGCCGCGACGCGCGATAGCCGCGGCAAGAATCAGCGCCGTCCTATTCGACATCCCTCGCCACTGGCCGACACCGGACGCATGGAGCGACTTCATCAACTGCGTGTCGACGCAGGCCGCGGTCGCGCTCGCCGCTCACCCCGCCTGCCCGCCCAGCATCTGCACGAACGCGGCCAACCCGGTCAGCATGATCTGCACGCCCACGCACAGCAGCAGGAACGCGGACACGCGCATCGCGACCTTTGTCCCTTCGCTGCCGAGATAACGCGCGAGCGTCGTCGCGCGGCTGTAGATCTGCCAGATCGCGAACGCGACGAGCGCCGCGACCGCCACCGACACGACGCCCGACAACAGATAATCGCTCGCCGTATGCGCGCGATTGGCGTGCAGCGCGATGCCGGCCGCGATCGAGCCGGGGCCGATCGTCAGCGGCACTGTCAGCGGAAAGAACCCGCGCGACATCAGCTTCTGCAAGTCGTCGCCGTGCGCGGCCACGTCGCCGCCGGCCGGGACGTCCGGCGCATTCAGCATCGACCAGCCAGCCACCGCCACCGCGAAGCCGCCGCCGATCCGCAGTTCCTCCATCGAGATCCCGAAGAAGTTCAGCACCGGTGCGCCGACGAAGAAGATCACGAGCAGCGTGAAGAATACGTTCGTCGCCAACTGCTTCGACAGGATCGCGCGCTCTGCTTCGCTCAGCGATTGCGTGCGTTCGAGAAACACGAACGCCATGCCGAACGGGTTGATGATGCCGATCAGGCCCGTGAAGCCGAACAGGATTTCAGGGATCAGGCGGTCGAGCTGCATCGCGATCGTGCTCTCCGGTAGCGAACGGGAATAAAAAAGCGGCCAGTCGAGACGACCGGCCGCGAAGAGGAGATATCTCCATGATCCGGCACACGGGGGTATGCCGGGCCGCAGAAACTGAATTGTCAGGAATGTGAACCGGGAAGGGAATCAGTCGAGTCTGATTTTGCACGCGCCACGGACCCATCGCCGGATACGCCGACGCCCGCCTGCACCGCGGAGCGACATCGCGCCCCGGTGCATCCATCCGCTCAGATACTGCGTTGATTGACCCGCTGCGACAGCGCCTGCGCGCTTTCCTTGCGCTCGCTATACCGGTCGACCAGATAGGGGCCGACGTCACGCGTGAGCAGCGTGAACTTCATCAGTTCTTCCATCACGTCCACGACGCGATCGAAATACGCGGACGGCTTCATCCGCCCCGCCTCGTCGAATTCCATGAACGCCTTGGCCACCGACGACTGGTTCGGGATGGTCAGCATGCGCATCCAGCGCCCGAGCACGCGCAGCTGGTTCACCGCGTTGAACGACTGAGAGCCGCCGCTCACCTGCATCACCGCGAGCGTCTTGCCCTGCGTCGGGCGCACGGCACCGGCCGACAACGGAATCCAGTCGATCTGCGCTTTCATGATCCCGGTCATCGCGCCGTGCCGTTCCGGCGAACACCACACCATCCCTTCCGACCACATCACGAGCTCACGCAGCTCGACCACTTTCGGATGACTGTCGGGCGCTTCGTCGGGCAGCGGCAGGCCGCTCGGATTGAACACGCGCACTTCGGCGCCCATCGCCGCGAGCAGGCGCGCGGCTTCCTCGACCAGCAAGCGACTGAACGAACGTTCGCGCAGCGAGCCGTACAGCAGCAGGAACCGCGGCGCATGAGTGGATAGCGCCGCAGGCCGCAGTCGAGCACCGTCCGGCACACGGAACAGTTCGGCGTCGAGTTGCGGCAGGTCGTTCAGATAGTCGTTCATGGGTCGGTTCTTCCGTGATCTCGAGCCCGGCACTCGTACCATCCCTTCGACCGGTTGACGAGGCGCACGACCAGCAACATCACCGGCACCTCGATCAGCACGCCGACGACGGTGGCCAGCGCCGCGCCGGAATGAAAACCGAACAGGCTGATCGCGGCCGCGACCGCCAGTTCGAAAAAATTGGATGCGCCGATCAGCGCCGACGGGCAAGCGATGTCGTGCTGTTCGCCGACCGCGCGATTGAGCCCGTACGCGAGCGCGGAATTGAAGAACACCTGGATCAGGATCGGCACCGCGAGCAGCGCGATCACCAGCGGCTGCTTCAGGATCGCTTCGCCCTGGAACGCGAACAGCAGCACGAGCGTGGCGAGCAGCGCGGCGATCGACCACGGGCCGATTCTCGTCATCGCGGCATCGAACGCGGCCTGGCCGTTCGCGAGCAACCGCTTGCGCAGCATCTGCGCGAGGATCACCGGCATGACGATGTAGAGCACGACCGACGTGAGCAGCGTCACCCACGGCACCGTAATGGCCGACATCCCCAGCAGCAGGCCGACCAGCGGCGCGAACGCGATCACCATGATGCTGTCGTTCAGCGCGACCTGCGACAACGTGAACAGCGGATCGCCGCCCGTCAGCCGGCTCCACACGAACACCATCGCCGTGCACGGCGCGGCCGCCAGCAGGATCAGCCCGGCGATATAGCTGTCGATCTGGTCCGCCGGCAGCAGCGGTGCGAACAGGTGGCGGATGAACAGCCAGCCGAGGAACGCCATCGAGAACGGCTTGACGAGCCAGTTCACGACGAGCGTGACGCCGATGCCTTTCGCGTGTCGACGCACCTCGTGCAACGCGCCGAAGTCGACCTTGACGAGCATCGGGACGATCATCACCCAGATCAGCAGCCCGACCGGCAGATTGACCTGCGCGTACGCCATCCGGCCGATCGCCTGGAACGGGCCGGGCAGCGCCTGGCCGAGCGCAATGCCC
>Ga0209673_1001057_pt1 | contig 31548 bp, 23 predicted proteins | sample AraplaCol_mMS_r2_2_FD_184274 | JGI IMG/M metagenome (GOLD analysis project Ga0209673, IMG submission 184274) | Arabidopsis root microbial communities from North Carolina, USA - plate scrape MF_Col_mMS_r2 (SPAdes) (version 3) | ecosystem: Host-associated > Plants > Roots > Endosphere | place... | reverse complement strand
CGATTGCAGCCACAGCCGCAAGGCCGAGGCCGAAAGACAACGTCACGAAAGCAATGATCCGGCCGATATCCTCAGGCGAAATCCCAAGCCTCGTATAGGCACGGTAACGGATCGCCCCGCCTGGTAATGCACCGAAACCGGCAGTATTGCCGACCGTATAGGCGCTGAAGGCGGTGAGCGCGACATGCGGAAAAGGCAGCCGCTTGCCGATATAGTCGATGGCGTTGAGATCGTAGAAAACCAGTGCCAGAAAGCTCAGCGCCGTGAAGAGCAAGGCGAGCAGGATCGAGCTCGGCCGGGTTGCCGCCAGCGCCTCAACGACATCGTTGTAACGGACCTCGTCCGTCAGTTGCATGATGGCATAGCCGACTAGGCAGAACATGGTCAGCGCCGCAGTTGCCACGAGCTGGGCGCGATAACGACGGAGAAGGCCCCGAAATCCGCCGGCATCTTCGCGCTGCATTTCTTCCAAATCGTTCGGACCCGCCATGTTGCCACCAAGAATGGTTGCCTACCGCAACGCCGGCATGAGCTGACCTTTTATAGATCCGCCACCACTATCTCCATCAATGGACAGATCGACTGATGACGCGATGGGGATAGGCGGCCTTGAACTGCGCCATCATCGCGCTCGCCTGCTGCAGCACACGTTCGGCCTTTTCAGGATCATCGCGAGCAAGTTCGTCAGCATTGACGCGCATTGCCTCTGCCATGCTGGCGGACATCGTTGCGAACCGGCCCTCACCATAAACGAGCGCCTCCTGGGAAGCTGTTTCAAGCCATCGGGCGAAATCAACGATGATCTCTTCTCGTTCTGCGATGTTGGCACTCTTGAGGATATTGATGGTCTTTTCCATGCCGGCTCCACTCACATACACTTTGCTCGGGACGCGAACTCGCCGTGTCCCGGGCGGGCGATGAGCTAAGAAGCGGAAAAATCAAATTCAAGGGTCAGTGGAGTTTAAATTCGCCTTCGACACGGCGCCATTCGTTAGGGCCGATCAGACGTTGGTGGGTGTAGCGGACGGAATGCAGTGGTCCATCGAAGCTGGCCTTCCAGAAGTGGAGGAACTTGTGCATCTCGGGAAAGTCGGGCGCCAGATCATAGTCCTGCCAGACATAGGTCTGCAGAACGGATTCGAAGTCAGGAATGCGATAGAGGATATGCGCGGTGGTCAGTCCATAGCCGTTGAGCTGACGTTCCAGATCCGATGAGAATAAATACTCTTGAACTGATAAGAACCTTCGGCACGTGCATTTCGGCTTCTACGTGATTTATCAAAGGCATTTCCACGTTGCCCTTTCGCTAAAGCCATAAAAACCAAACACACAGTTTGTCTGATGGCGATGGAAAGCGGATCTTGGGCGCCACCTCAATAAGGCTTTTGAGAGACGCGCTCGGCCATGAAATCGATGAAAGCGCGGACTTTAGGCGCCCGTGCCGACATTGGGGGCCAGACAAGCGAAACGCTGCCAGGTTCGTCAGTGTAATATGCGACCAGCTTGACAACCGCGATTAGAGAACGTCGTGGGATACGATCACACGTTAGGTGCTGCATCGCCGCCTTCGGTAGTTCAAACACGAGTGCCGGTGCGACATATTCTTCCGAAATAACCAGTTCATCGGCCGTTCCGCTCTGATGCACGGCCACCCGCAACATGCATTCACTGCTTTATGCCACTTGTTGCGCCATAGAACATCCTTCGCTGACCGAAACCGCGCTTGAGGATGCAACTGATCCGTTCGTGATTGTAGGTAAAAGCAGCACACTGTCCGTCCGCCTCGCATCGCCTTTGACAATCCGGAAGCGAAAGCTGACGCAGGATCGCGTAGTCGAGCGATGCGTCGTCATTCGGTAGATCGATGTTGCTCATCAGGGATCGGATTTGCCCGGAATTGGCTGTTGGTGCGTTCGGGACGGCAGTCTTCATGCCGGAAATGGCGCCAAGCGCGTTCAGCGGCGTACCGATCCGGTTTTTCAGAAAGCAGACCTGCGCGCTTGTGTTATAGGTGAATGCGAGACATTGCGATGATGACGCGCACAAGGCGTTGCACTGTTCGAGCGCCATGCCGTTGTAGCGTGCATAGTCGCCTCCCGGCAGATCGACACCATTTCCATATTGCATCTGTATTTGAGGCGCCTGCGGCACGGAAGGTGCCGGTACCGAGGGAAGTGCCGGAACGGCGGGAGCGACAGGAGCGGCGAGCTGGACTTCAGCAAGGGATCCGGACTCCGTATTGCCGCGGGGCGCACGCCCCTGCACCGATGACCATAGCGTGCACAGTTTTTGTCCTGTATCGAAGCTGAACCCGGCGCATGTTGCACCCTCTGCGCTGCAACTGGACGCGCACGACGTAACGTCGTCGATCTGGCTCTGTCGAAGGGCAGTGCCGGTCAGGAGGCTGTTCTTGTAAGAGATAAACTTCGACAGATCGCGCAGTTGCGCGAGCCGCGGCGCGACACGCTTGGCGCAGTCGCTGCCCGAGTGCGCGAGGATGAAGGCCTTCAACTCATCGGGCTTGTTCGACGCGATGGCAGCGCGGCATTCGGCCTCCTCGCTCAGGTCCTGCCGGTGCTGGCCAACCGAAATCGTTCCGTCGCCGTATGGAAAGCAGGCGAGATAGCGATCCGATAGTGCCATCTCGCTGCTTGACAGCGCCTTGGCTCGCAGAGCCGGTTCCGTCTCGCCCTGACACGCAGCCGTCTGCGCGCTGGTCGGCGAGCCGAAAGCCGACGCGAAGGCAAACGCGACAAACGCCAAGACAAGAACGGCCTGCAATCCTTGTATCGCCCGTAGGCCCGCTCCACTAATTCGCAATTCCGCCCGACCCGATCGCAATATCATCTGAATATCGTTTTCTCTTTTCTGGCTCGCCTGTATTTTCACGCCGGGAGCCCCTCAGAGACCGTTCAGAGTAAGGCGCAGAACCTCTTCACGTGAATATTGCCTGTCACCGCGTTGCAATTCTCGGGCGACCGCGGCGGCGATAAGAACACCGTCGGCAACACTGTCGAGATTGCGTTGCCGCAGCTCGGCCGCCGCGATCTTTGCCTGATTGTCGAGATCGGCGGCGTCGTAGTTTTCAATGATCGTCACGAGCATATCGTGACCGAAATAATTCTGTTCCTGTATATAGGTCTGGTCGTCGCGCATCTGTGCTTGCAGCGACTGCTGCTCCTGCGGCGTCAATGCGCCGCTTGACGCCTGGCCAAGCAGCGCGTTCCTGTTGGAGAAATTGCGATAACGTTGCCGGATGTCGGAAACGGTCCTACCCACGCTGGTGAGAAGACCGCTGAGCAACTGCCGCCGCTTTTCTGCCGCAGCGTCCAGTTCCGTGCGCATGGCCTGTTCGATCGCGCTCAAATCGCCCGAAAGCTGCAGATCCGGACTGCTGTCCTTGAGCTCGGCAATCAGCTTCATCGGATTTTCGTTGGCGGGCAGGACCGAGGTGGATGAGGCCTCCCATTCCTGGGCCAACTGATTGACTTCATTGCCGGATGGCAACGCAACTCCGGCAAGCACGATTCGAAATCCGGTTGTTCGCCTGCGTCGCTCTTCGAAATTTTGCGGATCAAACAGCGCGTCCTCCTCGCGTGCTGCGGACGTGACATAGGTCCCATTGCTCTGAAAGGATCCGCCCTTGAGAATGACGCCCCCGGAAAGCCCGTGCGCGCGTCCGGCCTTGTTCAGCGTAAAGGGTTCGAACATCAGCTCGGCCACATTGCCGTAGATGTCGTATAGTCCGAGCGGATTGGGTTTGAGGACCCCAATAGGCGAGAGCTCGCCCTGCGCGCTCAGGGGATCGTTGAACCATGCGTAGGTTTTCAGATCCTCCTGCATTGTAAAATGCTCCGCCTGAAAATCCGCCGCAGAAACTGCAAGACCGCCGCGGGCGGCAAATTCCCATTCAACCTCGGTCGGCAGACGAGCAAAGACCTGGGTTGTGCCTAGCGCTGTCGTCAGGCTGTCGGTATCGTGCTTGAGCATGTAGGCGGAAAGCTTGCGGGTAAATTCGGTAGCGTCGTACCAGCTGACGCGCGATACCGGCATATCCTGATCGTCGTCGCCGATCTGGCATGCGCCATCGGCGATGACGCTTTTGTACTGGGCGACCGTGACTTCATATTTGCCAATGAGATAGAAGCGCGCCTTGTCCTTGACGAAATGGCCAGCGATGAACCCATTTCGCAAATAGTCGATATAGGCGCGCTGCATATCGCTTGACCCAAGGCGCACGCGCCGGTCATCCAGGATCTTCGCCTGCCCGTCAACGATCTCCTGGGTGATGATCTTGCGCAGGACGATTTTCTGGTCGCAGGGCAGCGCGACGAGAATGTCGTCGCCTGCCGGAACCGGGTTGAACGGGTCCGCAGCCAGAAGCGTGGTGTCGGCCCCGATGAAGAACGCACCGGCAAGCGCAAGCTGCGCGAACACCGGCGGCAGGGAGAAGCGGGCAGGTCGAAAGCGCATGGTCATCCCCTTCCCTAACCCGCCAGATTTTCCGCCAGAGCCTCGGTCGGCGAGATTTTGCTCAGGGCTGCCAACTGCCAGAACGCGACGGCAGCCGCGACGGCGTAGGAGAGCGCGACCGTCAAAACTACATCCCGCGGCCTCAGCAGGAAGATGCGGCCGTTGAACATGTCGGGCAGATAGAGCCGGTTCATGATCATGCCGGAGACTGTCGCCAACCCGAAGGCGAAACAGAGGCCGCACGTGGTGATGACGATGACCTGGACAAACGGAAAGACCCAGAGCGCGCGTTGGCGCAGGCCAAGCAGCCGCAACAGGCCGAGATGGCTCCGGCTTGCGCGCACGCTTCCGGCAATCGTCGCCCAAAGGGAAATCACGTAACCGAGCCCACCAGCGACCGAGACGATAGCGAAAACGCCGGTCATGATGCGCTCCAGTTCGCGAACCCACTCGATGCTTGCAGCTTCACTGCTGGTGCGAAATCCATAGGCCTGGGCGACGGCGCGCTCGAGCGAGACGACATCATCGATCGAGCGGGCATAGAGCCGGACACTATCGTAGAGGGCCACGCGTTGCGAGAGCGGGCGCCCGCCGATGCCGGCCTCCGCGATCGCATATCCGTCGGAGAAGGCCGAGATCCCGTTCAGGCGATTTGCCGTCACAAGCGCCCGTTCACCCGCAAGGAGCCGACGCGGCAGGATGGATGACACCGTCAGGTCACGTTCGTAGGTCTCAGTCTGATTGTTTCGGTAGACCGCCGCAGTCACGACATCGCCCGGCTTGACCTTGAGTTTCTCTGCGAGGGGCTCAGACAGGATGATCTGATCGTCTCCCGGGGTCGGGGCTCCCTCCACAAGTAGCGGATCGCCGGCGCCCGTCGGCAGCCAGTCGGCGGTGACGACGTCGAGGGCGTCGTGACCTTTGCGCATTTCCACGCGCGCTGCGATGCTGCGGGGCGAGCCCACCACAAATCCGGTTCCGGGCATCGTCCTGATGGCGGCGATATCGTCCTCGGTCATCGGCTTGTAGCCGCTGACCCCGATCCGGCGAATACCGGGATCCTGCCGCAATTCGTCAAGGAGACCGGTCACGATGCCGAGTTTCAGCCCGTAGAGGACCAGCAATGGTGCGAGAACGGCGGCAAGGGCCACTGCGCTGAAACCGTTGGTGAACCAACCGTGGCGAACGGCCTTCAGAGCGACGCCCATTGTCCCCAGCATATCAGCCTCCCCCTGTCGCAGCCACCGTGGTGGATGCGATTGCGCGATCGGCGATAACGGTCCGCAGCAGTCCCTGGCTGGCATTGGATTCGACCTTCAATCCTGCCAGCCCAAAGCTCTCGACCAAATCGACATCGTGTGTGATGACGAGGACGGCAGCATTCGTCTCAAGGGCGTAGGCGGTAAGAAGTGACATGATCCTGTTGGCCACTTCGCGGTCGACCGAACTTGTCGGCTCGTCGGCAAGAACGATCAGCGGTCGATGGGCGAGCGCGCGGGCAACGCAGACACGTTGGCGCTGCCCCCCCGACAGCCGCGTCGGCAGGCTTGCTGCAAGGCTCGATATTTGCAGCTGATCCATGAGCCTGTCGAGGAAGCCTCGGTCATGGCGACCCGAGATACGTTGCGCGAGCGCGATATTTTCCCTTACCGTCAGGAACGGGAACAGGTGAGCGCTTTGAACCACATAACCGAAGTAGCGGCCGCGTATGGCGCAAAGGGCTTCGCGCCCGTTCCGGTCAACGAGCCCGTGCAGATCGACCGATCTGTCGGGGGTGCGCAACACCATGCGCCCCGCGATATCAGGCGCGCGTGCCAGCGACAACATCTCGAGCGCAGTGGTCTTGCCAATGCCGCTTGGACCACAGAGCGCACGAACCTGCCCCGGCGCGAAGCTCAGATGCTCAAGGCGGATTTCGCTGCGGCGCTGACCGTCGCTCAGATGCCGTTCCGCGCCTTCGACTTCCAATATGTCGGCGTCCGCCATCAAGACCTCGCGACCCTGTTGAGAACGCCATCAACGGCCCGCCCCAATCCTGCCAGCCGACGAACCGCATAAGCGAGTATGACGATTTTGCTCCGCATCGTCACGGCATCAATGTCAGCGGCACGAGCGAGACATATTCGCCGGCCGGAGCGTCGGGGCTGAGCGCGTGCCAGCGACGTTCGTCGCTGTGGATTTTTTCCAGGGCGACGACCTTCGAGCGCAGCGTATCGAGCAATTGCCGTTCCTGGACGGGCGACAGGTCGCGCCAGTCCTCCGGCGTCAGATTGATGATCTCGCTGGTGTATGGCAGTCCTTCCAAATATTCGCCGAGCAAATCACCGAGCGTGCCGGCATCCTGAACGGCATCCGGCCTGACGCTCATCAGTGCGACGGCCTCGCGCAGACGCGTGAAGAACTGGTCGGACGTTCCCTGCTGCGCTGCATTCGTGCCTATATCGATCGTCTTGGCGATGACATCACGCAGCGACGAGAGTTCGTTGCGTGACATCAAAAGAAATGGCGTTACTGGAAAAGCGCCGCGATCGATCGCATCGCGATCGGTGAGCCAGCCCTCGAAGACATCGGGCGCCTGGGTATTGGAGACGTCGCCGAGATAGGCGAGCTGCATGGCCCGGCCGATCACATCTGCTGAACCTGCAATACCGCTCGGATGGTCGTCGGCAGATTCGGCCATGCGGCCGTCGATCGCGTCCGAGACGATCCCTTGCAGGCGGGTCGCAAGCGTCGTCACCTGCTCGCGCAACAGGTTTGGATCGGCATTCTCGATCGGGAAGTAATTCTCGCGACCGTTGAAGCGCGACATGGCGCGATAGGCTTGCTCGGCGCTCTCGTGGTCGAACCGGCCGGCCTGGCTTTTCAGGTGCAGCGTCATGAGGGCGATCTGCTTGCGCTCAAGTTCCGGCTGCAATTGGGCCGGTGCCAGGTCTCCTGCTGCTGCCTCCGCCCCTGGCGTGCGTGGTCCGGCGTCGGTCACAAGGATGATCAGGCGTCCGCCAAACGGCTCCCAGTTCATGCTGTCCAGTGAGGCACGAATGCCCGCAATCGAATCCTCGTCGAAGCCGGTACTACTGACCTTGGCGGCCTTGATCTGGTCGATCGCCTCGACGAAGCGCTCGGCGGTAGCCGTCTCATCGAGGGGCAGGACGACTTTCGTAACGTAGTCGAGGGCCGGCACCTGTGTGATGTTGTCGCGGAACGCCACAAGGCCGAAACGGAACCGGTCGCCCTCCGGGCTTCCGGCGATGGAATCGCGCAGCTGCGCGATCGCGTTCCTGACCTCATCGATATAGGGCTGCATCGACTGTGTCGTATCGATGACAAACGTGATGCCGATGCGAAAGTCGCGCAGCGCCTCTTCTCGTGACGTATGCTTAGCAGGCGGCGCCGGCCGCTCCGGGACTGAGGCGATGCGCAGCAATTTGGCGCTTATATTCGTTGGCAGTCTGATCTTTCCCGCTTCCAGGATCGGCAGCACGTAGAACTGATTTTCAATGTCGACATATTCGGACGGCTCGATCGAGATGATCGGCGAATCCGACGGCAACTGGCCTGAGGCTGCCTGGCTGCGCAACTGGTCGAGCGCGGCGGCGACATCCTCCCGAGAGAGGGTCTGTGACAGCGTGTCCTTTGTCTTGAAGATCAGTGCGCGCGCGCGTCCGGCCGGATTGTTGAAACCAAGAACGATCGCCTGTCTCCACTCGATGGTCGCATCGCGTGCCATCCATCCTTCGGGTCCATGCTGCAAACTTCGGCCGACCTCGATAAATGCGTCGTCGCCAACGGTCTTGTCGCCATAGACGTAGAAGATTTCAAACGCCGGAAAACTGGCGATGGCGGCCTGGTCTCCGGCCGCCGACGTCAGCTTGGCGTCGGGACGGGTCAGCACGCGCTGGAAGAGCGTCGATTTGCCCGGGACGAGAAGCGGGTCACGCGCTGCGGCAGGATAGCCGAGACCGGTGATGACGAGAACGATCAGGACGACCGACAGGCGCGTCAGGAGATTAAAGGGAGAGTTCGCCGTGCCAGCCATTGGGCCTTCCTCATTGGCAATAGGTTTTGCGATCAAAATCGGCCGACCAGCCGGGCGCCGCCGCCGTGGTTGCCGCGGCGGCATCGCAGAGTTTCTTCAATGCCGAGCGGGCCTCTTCGCTTCCGAGTGCGGTGGCGTCCCCATAATAGAGCGCTGCATTGTTCGGATTGGCGGTGACCAGCTGGCGATTCGGGCTCATCGGGTCATACCATTGACCCATCAGATATTTTGCTGCCGCCGAACCGCGGTCGGCCGAAAGCGTCACGGCGTTGAAGCCAACCTCGGTCTCGTTTGCCGACAGCGCTTCGTGACCAAGCGTCAGGAGATCATCGGCATGGCCCTGCTGATTGAGGTAATCACGGTAGCGGGACGCAAAATTCGGCGCCGGGGGTACCGGAGGAGGATTGACGACTGGCGGCGGAGTAACGGGCGCCTCCTGGCGCTCGAGGGCAGGTGCTGGCGGAGCCGGTGGCCCGGTATTTTCCGTCGTCTGGCTGTCACTCTGCTGCTCCCCCGGACGCCGGCTGTCGGGCGGCGAGAGGTAGAGATAGAGGCCAACGACCAATCCGGTGAACAAAATGAGGCTTGCAAGGATCGACAAAAGCAACGTGCGGTTCTTGCCGATCGGGATTGCCGGCTCGACGACGACGCGGGTTTCGGTCTCGTCAATCCCATCCGGTCCTTTGATGTCGAGACCGCCGGTTTCTTCTAAGCCGCCGCCACCGCCCGATCCTCCTGGTGGCCGCGACTGGTCTGGGCCTTTGACGAGGCGTCGTCCGGGCATATCGAGCAGCAGGGAACCGTCGCCATGTTCGGTCGCAATGTCCGGCCAGAAATGCCGTTCGCGAATGCCGGCAGCCGTTATCGCCACCGATACGTCCATGTCGACCGCCAGATGGCGGGTCAGCTCGCTGCCGAAGATGAGTTCCGTGCGCTGCGCCGCGCTGCGGATCGCAAGCGGCTTGAACGCGTGTTCGGCCGCCTGCCAGCCGAACGGGCCAAGATGGGGGCGGTCCGGATTGCGGCGGGCAATCGTGACGGCAGCCTTTGCCGGGTCGAGATCGGGCGACGCCACGGCAATGATGACGGTGCCCGGCGCCATCTGAGGATCATCGTAGATTTTAAGCCGGTTGCTCATGAGCGGCCATCCCTGATGTCGGGAATGGAGGCGAGAATGGCGCCGAGTTTCGAATTCTGCTCGATGTTGAGATCCATGCCGTCGACGGATTTGGCGTTGTCCTCGACCAGCGTGTGGAAGGCGTACATCCATTGCGCCAGCGCGTCATATTGCTGATGGCTTGGCGCGAGCGAAATCTCCTGTGCATGGTTCGCCCCCTTGCGATCTGCAAAGACGGGCAGGCTGGTCCCGACAGATGTCGGGGCGATCGGGCGTTGAGCTTCGGGCATGTCGGAAAAATAGAAGCGGCTGATGAAACCATTGACCGTCGAGGCGCAGGCGAAGGCGGATTTTTCGATCGTCATGTCAAGCTCTTCGGTGAGGCTGCCGCTGATGCGGTCGATGGTCCCGGCGACCGCCTCTTCCAGACGTACGCGCCGCGCCGCATTGGCGAGCTCGCCGACGAGTTCCTGGGCGATCTTGACATCGCCTTGGAAATACCGGGCGAGCGTGTCAGTCTCGGCATTTGAGCGCATCACGTCGATCCAAAAGCCGATCGCAGCCTGCGACAGACCGATATTGGACGAAGCGTGCCGGCCGGCGGGTGCAGCTGACGCGGCAGCAAGCGGCGCCTGGACCACCATGCCAGGCAGGGGCGGCAGACCGGGCAAGGACGGAACGACCTGCCGCGGCGGCGGCGCGACCGGGCGGCGGCTCGTATTGTCGCCGTCCCGATCGTTTTCGCGGGCGCGGCGCGTGAATATGTCATAGAGAACGTCGGAAAAGCCGTGCTGGGAAACCTGCAGGGCGGCGAGCAGATCCGCGAAACGCTGTTCTGCGCCGAGCCGCTGGACATGCGTGAGGATGCTGTTGCAGACTTGCAGGCGCTCGGCGAGCCTCGCATCGACATCGCTGCTGACATGATAGGGCGATAGTGACGTTGCGAGTTGGTCGCGCAGTTCCCCAAGCCGTCCGGCGATCTGTTCGTGCTTGAGATCGGGGCGGCATACCGGTTCGAGATTGGCCGCCAGATAAGAGACGCCGCCGTCGTTCAGCTTGAGCGCCTCGTCGAAGGCCTCGCCGGGCTTTCGGAAGAAGCGTTCCACGGACGGTACGTGCATATAACCTTCGCGCAACCTGGCAATATAATCGGTCCTGTCCGCACGATAGGCGATCTCGCGGGCACCTTCGCCATATTCGATGATCGACTCGGCCGGATAATTGGGATTGCGTAGCCAATAGACGTTGCGAAACGTCTGCCCGGGCGTCCATTCGGTCGGCCAGTCGTGCGATTTCGCAAAAAAGCTCTCGATCGAGGAAAAGAGACGGCTTTTGAAGCGGTCTCCGGGATCCGCCTTTTCTTCGCCTGCCTTGTCGACGAAATGCGTATCGAACATGGTCAGCACCAGAAACAGCACCGTCGTCTTGCCTTGCCGCGCCTTGGGCGTCGAACCATGGGTCTTGGCGACCCAGTCGCCGATCATGTTGGGCAGGGTCGGAACATCCTGGTTGGACGGCTTGATGCAGAGCAGCATGCTGGTCAGTTCCTGCTCGGCGACATAGCGCTCGAACAGGTAGGCGACCTTGCCGCGCAGGAAGAGATTGGCAAGGCCGTTGCTTTCAGTCTTGCGGCACTGTTCCTCGATATCGACCGGCTGCCTGGAGCGCGCGCCGGGAAAGTCGAGCAGATCGGTATTGTCGAAGAAGGGCCAGGGACGCTCCGTCATCTCGATGTGCAGCTCGGCAACAAGCGCGGTGACGAGCGGGCGGGCGAGCGAGATGACGGCACCGCCTGCGCCGCGGATCGTGAGCAGGGGCTGATCGTCCCGCCCCAGTCCCATCAGGAGTGTCTGAACGTCGATGATACTGTCACTGCGCGGCAGGAGCGATTCTATCGGGCAGTGGGCGTCGCGTGCAAATCCAAGGCTCAAGAGCGCCTTGGTCAGCTCGACATAGAGCGCGGTAAAGGGTTCGACGCGACCCCAGAGAACGGAAAATAAAGTTGCCCTTTCGCTGATCGACAGCTTGGGCGCAAGCTGCGAGGCTTCATCCCAGAAGTTGCGCAGGGCGTCGATCGCCCGCATTCCCTCGAAGGTCCGCTCAAAATAGTCCTGAAGATCCCAGACGTCCTCGACGGACAGTCGGTTATCGTCGACTGCGGATCGGCCGGCAGCAAGCTCGGCGGCGTCGCGCAAAATCGCCTGCAGATCCTCGCGTTCGGGCGGAACTTGTTTTTTGGGCTCGCCATCCAGAAAATAGCTATTGCCGAGGATCTTGATAATGTCGGTCTCGTTGAGCAGCCTCAGGCATACCGGAAAACCTTCCGGCGACGGCATCGCGCGCAGCGAGAACCGCGTGACGATGCCGGTCGATTCACGCTCGCCGCCGGGATTGATCTCCCTCAGGAAGTCGACCGGCTCGTCAATGCCCGAAAAACGGGCCGTCAGCGGTTTTTCGCCAGCGCGGGCCAGAACCGAGACAAGGTAGGATTTGCCAGCCTGGCTCGGCCCGAATACGCCGACACACATCGGACGGTCGATCGAGGCTTCCAGCTTCGTCGCTTCGGTGATCATCCGCCGCAGCCGTTTGTCGACGGAGCGTTTCTCCACGCCGAGCGTCGCTGCGTTCTGCGGATCGTTGACCCAGGCGACGGCGCTGCGCCCGGCATTCAGGAGCGCCTTGCAGGAGGCGTGCCAATCATTGCCCATCGTTTCCTCCCTCAGGCGATCGTCAGGATGCCGGAATCAAGCCAGTAGAGGCCGTCGGTTCCGGCAGGCGACGTATCGAATTTCAGTTCCATGAGGCGGGCGACATTGCGTCCGTCGCGGTCTTCCGCCGAACTGATGAAAAACTCCTCGCTCGTTGCCTCGCTGTTCATCAGTGCGGTCTCCGATGCTCCCTCCTCCACTTCCAGGCTCTTGCGGTTGATGGTCACCGCGATCGGCCGCGCAACGACGCGATGGTCACCCGGCCTCAGCCGCAGCCGGTAGAGAGGTGATGCCACCCAGTCCTCTCGGGCAAGCTGGCGATAGCCGATCCGAACATTGGTATGGAACACGATATCCTTTTCAGCCGGCGACGCCTTGTCCTGGTCGAGGTCGACGTCCGAGAAGTAGATCTTGTCGTCACTGATCATGCCGTCATTGCGCATCTCGCCGATATGGCGCGCCGTCGAGCGCATGATCAGGCCCTCGGTATAGAGGGTGAAATTGGTCAGTTGCCCGTTGGCAAGCGTACACAGCATGCCGCCGACGACGGCGGTCGTCTTGGGGTCGTCGATCAGGCTGTGGGCGGAGCGACGGAACGGATACCAGTTCCCGACACGGTAGTCCTTGATCGGAACGACCCGATCGACCGGGACGGCATATTGGTTGAGAAACAGGCTGACGACGGCGGGCAGGCAGGACGGTCGTCCTGTCAGAAGGACCACGTCGGCGTCCAGCTTGTAGATCGCCTCGGCAATATTGGCGAATATCTTCTCGAAGGTTGCCCGCACGCAGGCTTCCACGACGTCCGTATCGATCGTGACCGGTACGTCCCCCAGCGAAAAGTTCGTCGCACCTCGCCCGCGGGCGAAATCCTGCAGATAGTAGAGGATGCGATTACCATCTTCGAGGCGGGGCTCGCCCGGCTCGAAGAAACTCGAAAAGGCCGCCGTCCGCGGTGCCTTTCCGATGATCGCAACATCCTCGGCCGCAGACAGGATGCCGAGCGCGACGGGGCGAAGCAGCCGCAGGACGAATTGCCGCCTCAGATACTTGTCTGCCTCCGACATTCCCGGACTGTCGTCGGAAAAGCGTTCGCGCAGCGCGTTGCGTGCATTGGCCATGCCGCAGCTTGAAAGATGCGCCTCGATTGCCGGAACGACCGCCCGCTCGACGATAAGCTTGAGAAGATCGTCGCCTGCCCGTCGGAAACCCTCGCGGAAATTCTGCACCGGAACGAGCGCTCTGTTGTCGAGATGGTAATAGGTCGTGACCATCAGATCGGTCGTGCCGCCGCCAATGTCGACGCTGGCGATGCGCAGGCTCTCCTCGGGAGCCGAGCCGACGATTGCGCCATTGCGGTCGGTCTTTAGTCGCTTCTTGCCCGCCAGATCCAGGAGCGTCTTGATGTTGCCGCCGAGTTTCTGGGTAACCTCGCCGTAGAGATAGACGAGATGTACCGAGCTTGCCTCGTCCCAGGACGCATGAACCTTGGGCATCGGCGGCGTGCCCGGCATGGCCTTGTCCCAGCCCATCAGAGACCAGAGCAGTTTGATCGCCGCCTCCGCCCTCGAGCGAATGATACGCTGTTCCTGCACGGGGGTCGCAGAGGGAATGGTGAGAACGATGTTGCGAAGCCGGCGGGGCGAATCCTTTTCCCGGTCACGGCGCCTGGAGCCTGGATTGTTGATCATCAACAGGGCTTGGGCGATGATCTCGACCATCATGAAGGTGAAGAAGGACGATCGCGAAAAGCGCAGCATTTCCGCACTCTCCATATCCTCCGGAAGAATGCGCAGTTTGAGACTGCGGCGGTCGGCTTCGAGCTGTTCGAGCACATCGCCGCGATTATTGACATATTTGTAGATCGAGCGCTCAACCAGCGGCTGGAAATCGGACGAAGCAACATTGCTGTCCCTGAAGCGCCAGCTCTGCGGCACCGGGTCTATGTCCCAGAGATAGCGTTTCGGGGAGGAAAGATCGGTCATCGCCTCGGTGCCCTCCGCCTCGGCGCGATAGCGCGAGGCCTCAGGCCCGAGCCGCACAAGGCTTGGCCAGAAAAAAGCCCGTGAGCGGCCGGATTTCTTGGCGAGATCCTCCGGCCCAAACTCGGCATGGACGAGTTCGACATGGCTCTCGAAGGGCTCGCGGTAGCTTAAAACCGGATTGGCGAGGTCGCGCAATTCGAGGACCAGCGAGCGATTGAGATCGACGCCGCCATCATTGGCGAAATTCTGTATGAGCAGGCCGCAGGTTCTGGCATTGCCGACGTCAAGCACGAGATCGACATTGATCGGCGCGACCCTCGGCTCGTCGCTGATCGTGTCGATCAGGGTCATCTTCGCCGGTTCGATCACCTCGGCAAGGAAACCGATCAGGGTGATATAGAGCGCGACATGCTCGAGCCTGTGCGGAAAATCATCGGGTCTCAGCTTGCGATTGGGAAATTGGCGTCTTTTGGCGTCGTTGAAGATGGCTTCCAGCCAGGCCGTCAGCCAGGCTTGGCTGTCGGCCACCTTGTCTTGTTCGGACGCCTGGCTCTTGTTCGACAGGAAGACCGCGATGTCGCGCAGCTTATGTACGAAGCGGAACGATTCCCCCTGCTGTGCGTCGGCCGACGAAATACCGAGATAGGGACGGTTGGGACGCGCTTCGACAAGCGCGGTATCGAAGGCAAAGACGACCCGGTGCGTCGCCTCGCCGTCGCCATGTCCTTTCCGCGTCTCGACGATGCGCGCACGCACCCAGTCGACAGGACCGTCTGCGAAGGTTTCATTATTGTACGTGTCTCGACCTGGTTCGATGCGCAGGAACGGCACCGGCACCCAGCGATCGAGAAATATGTCGAGAACCCTGTTCTTGGAGATTGAATATTCATCATCCGTGGCGAGCGGCATGTGCGGCGGATCGGCGTTGACGAGGTCGTCATTCCAGTTGGGAATGAGCTTGTATTCGCGTTCGCCATCGGCCAGTGGCTCGCCGACCGGCCGCTCGAGGAAACTGCGCGAGAACTGCGCCGTGCGGGCGAAGTCGAAACCATATTCAACGAACTGGATGCCGCTTTGCGGAACCAGCGTAATCGTATCACCGTAATCCGTCAGCTTGTTGAGCACGCTACACACCTGTCATCGGCCGATATCGCCATGTCCTGCTAATTTACAATCTTGTCGACGATGACGATGTCGCCCTGGCGGGCGACCTCGCCTTGAAGCATCCGCGTGCCGCTGCCGTCGCGCACGCGCAGCCGGAACGGCACAGGGAACTGGGCCGTCCGACTGGTATAGAGCTTGACCCCGATGACATGATCGCCATGTTCGGTCAGTCCGCCGGGAAAGGTAATGTTCTCGACGGGGTTGGGGCGAATGTTGTTGTTGGTATTCTGGTCGATATCGAGCGTACCGCCGCAGGCCTGGCCGTTCTGGTAGGAGATCGTCTGGCCATCTGGGCAATTGACGAAGAGGTCCAGATCGTCCTGCCCCTCCCAGATCAACGTGATCTGCGCTTCGCCGCGCTGGTCGACGCGTTCGGCAAAGTCCTCGTCGGCAGCTGGCGGTGCAGCGACCTGGTCTATCTGCGGGCTTGCCGGCGGCTGCACAGGCGTTTGCGGAATGAGGCAGGCGAGACGCTGGCGCTGGTATTCCTGCTGGACGACTGCGAGCTCGCGCTGCAGGCTGTTGCCTTCGGCGAGCGCGGGCAAGACCGCCGCGGACACGATGCTGCCGCAGCCGTAGGAGGCCGGAAAGCCGAAACTCACGGTGCCGAAAGGTGTCCGCAATCCGCAGGCCGGCAGGAGCAGGCCGGCGATCGCAAGCATTAGCAGCAACGACAGGGCGGCTGGAACCGCAGGCATCAGCCAGGCCCAGCCGAAACGTCCTCCGGAACGCTCTGGAACGACGGGCGACGGGCGGGCTCCCGGAGCCCCGTCCGCGATGGGGGTCACCGGCAAGGGCTCGGCCGCCATGCGTCCCGACATGGCAACAAGCGGCTCTGTCGCAGCCGGGGCGATAGCGGCCTGCCGATCGGGACCGACGGCTGACACGTTGAATGCGTGCGCTGAAAGCGGATCGTGGCCCTCATAGCCCCAGGCGACGACGATCGGACGCATCTCGTCGCCGTCCCTGACCACGAAGACGCTCTCCTCACCCGGAAAGAGCGCTGCATTTCTCAAGGCGGCTGCCGCGGTGTGCTGGCGTCCCTTGGCTCCCTCCGCTTCGAGCCGGTCTGCGGCCGCGCGTATATCGGCCAGGATCGCCTGCAAGGCTTCCTTGACGGCGCCCGCCTCCGCGTCGGCAAGGGCCGACAAGGAGACGATTTCACCATCCGCGTCCGTATACCAGTCGATGCCGCTACCGTTTCTCACCGGAACGGGATCGGCGAGGATTGCCGCGTGACGCGCTGACAGGTGACGTTCGACAAGCGCGCCGACGCGCGCGAAGGACCGTTCGCCTTCCGAACCGATCGGCCGCAACTGCGCAAGCGGCGTGTGTGTGACGAAGGTACTCATTGGGCCGGCTCCGTTGGAGCAATCAGATCGTCGGCTTCGTTGGCGGACGGCGGCGGGCTGGCCGGCGGCGGCGCGGCGGCCGGAGGAGGCGATTGCCGAGGCACCGGTTCCGGCGGAGGCGGTTCTGGTGCGGTCGTCGTTGGCGCCGGGGATGGCGGAGACGCAGGCAGGACGGGCGACACGGGAACGGCTTGCCCGGCCTGCGGTGTCGCGGCGGGCGCGGTCGTGCGGCCGGACGGGGCTGCCGGTTCGCTTACGGGCATGCCGGTTGCAGGAACGGGATCGGTCGGAGCCGGGGCCGCTGCCTGCGCGATTGCGGCAGGCCCTTCGCTGCAGGCGGACGCCTCGGCCGCGACGGTGACGTTGTGGCTATTGAGAAAGCGCACGGCGTCGGCGCTACTCAAAGCATAGTTCAGCCGTAGCGCGCTTTCGGCTTCCGTCCTCGTGAAGGTGTTGACGCCGACGACGCGGCCGCATCGGTCGACGAGCGGCCCGCCGCTATTGCCGGGCGATATCGTGGCAGAATGCGCCAGCACGGTCGCCCCCGTTGGGCCGGGCTGCATGACCGTGACCTCTCCACGCGTCAGCGCAAGCTGGATCTTGCTGAGACTGTCCAGTCGGCCTTCATGGAAAGCGACGACGAAACTCGGATCGCTTGAGACCACGAATGACGGATAACCGGCAGCGATGACGCTGTCGAGCCGCTCCACTGACGTCGACAGCGCAAGCCGCGGCAATTGTGTCTCCTCCTCCAGTTCGAGCAGGGCGAAATCGTCGGCGGCATAGTCCGATCCGGGCGAGGTGGCGACAACCCTGGCGTGCAACGGCGTCGGGAGATGGCGATTGGCGACGAGGAGCGTGCCGCCCTGGACATCCTTCACGACATGATAGTTGGTCAGCACAAGCTTCGGCGTTACCAGAAAACCACTGCCAAGCGAGAGCTCGTCGCCGAGCGATCCGACCACGACGACAGTGCCGTTTTCGAGTGTGTTGATCAGGTCTTGGCCGCGCAGCGGTGTGGCAGCACCTTGCGTTCCGTCCTGCGGCGCCGGCGACGGAGCGGCAGGTGCTGCCGCCGGAGCCGGGAATTGACCGGCGGGGCGAGGTTCGGCTGGAAGGTTGCTGGCGCCAGGCCCACCGATCGGGCTGATTGGCGCTTGCGGTAGAACCGGCAGGCCAGCGATGGCATCGAGCGCGTCGCTATTTGCCGCGGTGCACACATTTCCTGCCAACCCTGCCTGAAGTCGCGCTATCTGGCCGCGCAAGGCGTCATTTTGCTGGCGCCCGCCAATTTCGGCATCGGCAACTCCACCGGTCGCCGAAGACGGATAGAGGAGATTTCCAGGCCATAACAGATAGATGAGGAAGAGACCGAGCGTGAGTGCAACGCCGGACATCCACAATGCCGCCTGGCGATAGCCACCCCGTGGTGGGATTGACAACGGGGCGGTGGGAAAATCGCCAGCACTCTTTGTGACTGGCGATGACGAAGACGCATGGGTACTTGGAGGGGACCCAGCCCCAAGGTTCTGTGGATTGCCCGGTGTCTGTGTTTCGATGTGTTGCGCAGAGACCGGTACACCGCCATCCTGGCCAGATCGAATAGCCTCCTCACCCTCTTGTCCTGCCGCCGCGTCCTGCGTCAGGACAAAATCGGCCGGAAGATAGGCAGACATCGGATGTGAATTGGAACCGCTCGCTGATCCCTGGCGGACAAAACCCCAGTTGGTCAGGACGACGGTTTCGCCGTCAAACCAGATGTCTTCGACGCCGGGAATATTGAGCGCTGCCTGAAGTATCGATTTGATCTGCGGATCGACGCGTTCGATTGCACGCTGCAGGCGTTCGCGAAGCTGGCTTTCGGCGGCGGCGCGCTCCTCCTGCGAAAGAACCTCAAGCGTCCGGAACGCTCCGATCCGATCCGTATACCAGGTGATGATCGGCGCCTGACGCACCTTGCTGAAGCTGCTTTCGGGAAGGGCAAGAAGGCTCGCACCGTCGCTTCCGAGCACCGCTTCGAGCGCGCCGTAAAGGCGTTGGAAGAGATCAATGACGGGCTCGCCGCCAACGCGACAGGCCGAAAGATCGGTCACGACCGTCGAGGTCAGGATATTGGCGTGCTTCGAGCCTACCACCGCTGCCCCTGCTTTTTCGTCTTGTTTCCGGCGGCCAGAGTGTTCCTGGTCGGGCTGATCGAACGCATTTTGCCGGCCAGCCCGCTTCCGCGACGCTCCGCTTCGCACGAGTTCTCAGATCGTCTCCGGCCTGCAACGCAAGCATCCAGCGAGGGGGCGATGATCAAGCCGCCGGCGCATAAGCGATTTCTTACGCAAGCGCGGTTGCGAATAAGGAGTTGCAGGACATCCTTCGAATGGCGACCGGCAGTCCCAGCCGGCCGCGACAGTCTGGCTACCACTCGCATCTGGCTGTCCCGGCATCACACACGGCTTGCAATCCAGAAATCCGTCAAAACTTGATTTCAGGAGCCGCCGTTGGCGCAACGGCCGTACTCGCCTGCCCCTCCGAAAGCGCAGCGACGATCGGTTTGCCCGAAAAAAGAGCGATGGTAATTTCGGAGATTTTGTCGCCAGCCGGGATGGAAACCTCGTAATGATAGTCACATTTGGCAGCAAGGATCGCCACCTGCGTGTCCGCCCCCTCGCCCGATCGGATCCAGTCCTTCAGCCTTCCAAAATCGTTCGGCCTGAAGCTCTCGACCAGTTGACCGCATTCGATGCTGCTCGACGAACGATGGTCGCTAACGGACATCAGCGTGGGATAGGATTGCCCCAGCCTGCCCTCGATAATCGACCGGTCCATTGCAGGGCTAAAGGTCATTGACCGCAATACGGTGTGGACTTTGCCACCATTGGCCGCAGACATCGTCCCAATGACGACATCGTCTTTCAGGCTAGCGCTCTGGCTGCTGCAGATAATGGACGTTTCCACGCTCTTGCAGTTGCCGTCTGGCAGCGCTGCCTGGAGAAGAGACATGGCTTCACCGCTTGCGATCGTCGGATAGACGCCGAGGACCGAGACATTCGTATTCACCGGGCTGCCAGGCAATGTGGCGCCCGGTAGCGTCGCCGAGGCACCTGTCACGGTCAACACCTGCTGCGGTGCAGTTCCGGAAACTGGAATAGATGCCGAGGGCGCTGGCAAGGTGCTTTGGAAGCTCACCGGCGGGGCGCTTGCGGGCACCGCCGGCAACGTGCGGACTGCGTCTGCGGGCGAGTTCACGGCCGGTGCGGCAACCTGCGGGCTCGAAACAGCCGCGCCTGACGAGGCAGTAGTCGTGGTCGAGCTGATCAGCATCTGCTTCTGACTATCGGTCAATGTACCAGTCTGCGGCTGGTTCAGGCTTTGCTGGAAGTCGCGGATCGCTTTCTTCGTCTTGGGGCCCGGCGATCCGTCCGCAATGCCGGCATCGAAATTTAACATGTTGAGACGAGACTGCGTGTCGCGCATCTCCGCCTGTTCAGCTTCGCGCTGGCGGCGCTCGGCTGCGCGAGTAGCACTCCGATCCGGACCGGACGGCGGATCGATATAGCGCCGTTCGCCCGGCTTCAGATATCGTCGCTGATTACCGCCATTGCCCCTCTGGGCATTGTCTATGATCGTTTTTCCGATCACACCAACACCAAGACCAAGAAGAAAATCGCCTCCGTCGGCTTTGACGCCGGTGGTTGTTGCAAGCGACAAGACGATGGTGATCGACATAATTCTAATGCTTGAGCGCATCACGGTCCCCAAAAAAAGCGCGATCCCACTATTGCCGTAAATAACAGTCGCCGCAACTAGAAATCAGAACCAAAGCTATACATAAAACAACTTAGGCCTATCAGGCCCCCACCGTTACTGGGCAATCACTATAGAACTTTAGGGGTTAATCATATTGAACAGGACAACGAACCGCAATTTAACATAGCCTTATATAGCGAATATTGCATGCTGCGATCCGGCAATTGCCGCCTAAATCGAACCATACTATCTCTTTTAGTATGTTTCACGACGCCGGCTCAAAGAGCGTTTTGTTGACCGCTCAACATTTCTGTCGGGCGCCAATTATACTGGCACAGCGGTTAGTCCTGACGTCCTGCCATATATCCGCCCCACACCTGTCTTGCTTGCGTTAGTTGGCATTGAGGGTCATAGGACCCGGCAAAAGACCGTAATCTGGGATCGTTTTCCGCCTGCCGCGCCGCGTCATCATAAAGTTGCTTGATCGCTGCACATGTGGCCTGATTCAGATTGATGAGCGCTAGTGTTAGTTCGCGCGCCTGCGGCTCATTGTTATTGCTGCAAATAACAATGCGATCCCAGTCCGAATTGCTAAACTGGTTGTTTTCTACACGCTGCTGCGGACGGCATTGTGCGGGAGCCTTGCCGAGATAGCCAGCAATCAGAGGGGCCCTGATCTTATCCGAAGACAGCAGTAGCTGGCAGACGTTGTAATCGTAATTTGCTCCATAGTCGCGAACTTGCTCCGCGGTTAGCTCTTGCGCTCTCTCGGCTGCTGCGTCCTGGAGTGTATCGACAGCGACTTTGGCGAAAAAGCCACCCAAAAGAGCGCCGAATCCCGCCTGAGCAGCTTTATTGCTGTCTTCGCCATTTCCGCCAAGAAGCACTCCGAATAGCGCACCGGTCGCGGCCCCTGCGGCGCCAGCTGCCATTGCCGCCCCTGCAGCCCCCGCATTTCTTTCACGCGCATTGGCGCACGTATTGCCCGACACGTACTTGGAGACAATGGCGGTTGAGAGACCAATACTCGCGAATTCGAGGAATCTTGAGCCCGCATTCGCATCCGAAAATGACGAGATACCGGTGGAACACGCTATACAAGTTACAGCGAGAAGCCGCCTCAGCATTACCTGTTCCTTCGATTTTGCTTACGCCATAGTCACCGTTGAACATCTATCGTACAGCTATTCTTACAGATACGAAATACCGTTCGGTGATCACTTCACGCGTAAGAAAGCCTTACTTCTCTACGAGGCAGCAGCCGGGTCGTAAGACTTTTGATTGCTCACCTTGCTTTCGGTAGACCGAGAGGCGGCGCGTGGTCGCGCGCGCAAAAGCGGGAATTCGCGCCACACGAGGCGCGAGGATGGGCAGCCGCGGGAGCATCGGCATGGCCGCCCCGCAACTAAATGTTCCCTTCTCGGCCGCTTTCACAAGGCGCGGCACGCCGGCAAGGATTGGAAACGCCGTTCGGGTCAACTTCGAGGAGTCAGATAACGGAGCCCGGACGACGACCATTCCCGCAATGCCTGCTGGAACGGCGATCGACGACGCATAGCTGTTCTTGAAGTTCGCCTTGAGCTGAGATCGTCATGTCCGATGCCGCGGCGAGTGGACGCGGTTCAGGAATCTGCTGCGCGATTGATAGCGCGTGTAATATGGAAAAGCGAGCCAACCTCGCGGTGCTCAAGCTGTTTCCAGATGGAATGCGCTCTGCCGCCGCTCATTTTTCGAGCTGACCGTAAACTCCGGACAAGATCACTGTATGTCTCCCGGTTCGTCTTATTCAACTCGATTTTTACCGCGGCATTTCCCGCCGAAGCGGTAAATCGTCGGGGTAAACGTCCTCCGCTAGCCGGCAGATTGATCCCGCGGTTTCCGTTGGTAACGGCTGTCAACGTTCGACCAGCAAGTGTCCAACGCATATGGTTTTCGACAAGCAAGTTGGCCGATCATGGTGCGTGCCGAAGTCGAGTTCCGCCATCGCGGCTGGATCATCGAGTTGACGTGACGCCACACTTGCTTGGGTTCGCGCGCGCTTGAGATATTTAACGAGCTTTTTTTTCTCCTCGGATAGCGAACCATCGATCATCCCCACCATGACACCGAAGTCGGATTCAGGCGAGTATTTGCCCGTGAAAAATCGGTGGAGCCCGCTTTTGACATACTCCTGGCGGAGGTGAGACTTGTTATCCAGTCTTTTGAACTCCATGACGAGTTCCGGTCCGAAGTTGATTGCATAAGCAAACTTGATATCTGTTCGACCACGCTGCATGGGCATGCCCGACGCGTCAAAGATCACGTCCACGCCCTCCAGGATCAGGGTGCCATATCCCACGCCCGCCTTCATCCGGCGCTCGTCATTATTGAGTTCGTGAAAAAACGCTTCCACCAACTTCGTTTCGCGGTCGTGGTCCCACCATATCGGATTGGTTGCCTTTAATTCGGCCCAAACCGACCTTACGTAAGCGAGGAATTTCGAGATGTGCTGCTCAGGAAACAGGGTAGGAGCGGCATCAGGAACATCTATAATCCTGATCAATTCAGCACGCCCCCCGTGGATGCGTTCCATCCAGACGCCAAGGCTGCGTAAAGTTCGTCGGCATCCCTCAACGCGGCGGCTTGAGTCCAAAAGCGCATTCTTCTCGGCTTGACGATATAAACATTGTTTTTCCAGATGAAGATTGAATTCGGCATTGAGTAAAAGTCGATCGGCGAGCCGTTTCCTATTTCCCTGGTTATCTCATCCAGTATCGACCTCGCCGTGCGCCTCGGATCATCGGGTGAACGGTCAAACCCGTCTGCGAGAAGTTTCACTTGCACAACATCAAGGGGAAATCCATCGCCTTCCCTAGGTACCACTTGGGCCTCGATGGATCCACTGCCTTGGGAGTTCACAACCCACAGATTAAGGGACCGCAGCAGTCGAGCCTGGTAGTTTTTCAAATCGGATTTGCTCGGTTGCGCTTGAAGCGGAGTGAAAAGCTCACCGTAGCTCGTCGGTTGCAAGCTTTCTCCGTTCAGGCGAACCATGTCCTTGATCAAGCAACGTTCGTTCTCGGTGAGTTCGAATACGTCGAATACGAAATCGTCTATCTGTTCGCGTGCTACGCGTTCCGCATCCTTGTCTTCCAATTCAATGGACGAGGCGAATTTCTCCAGGAGCTTGGTTGCCCTTTCCAGCTCCGGAGGATGGAGAAGAGAGATCGCGGGCTCGGAGCGGCTTTCCGATGACGCGCGCGTGCGATTTACAACTGGGAGACCCCAGGCGGGGAATGGCATTGCCTTGATATCCTCGAGCGTCACGCGAGCACGCTCTGTTTGAGCCGTGTAGCCCGTCAGAATTAAATAATAGGCGGGAAGGCTTGAGCGCAGATAGCAGGTAACGAACTTGGCTATCGCGGCTTCGCCATCCTTGAATCCGATCGCAGCCGCTCCCGAGGAGAAGCAGAAGTCGTCTCCACTATATGCCGCCCTGACACCCATTTGGACGGAAGTGCCATCGGAGAAAAATACCCGGTGACCCTGATACAGGCTCATCGTGCCATAACCCGCGACACCACGCTGAAGAGGGATTGGGATCAGCCGGGAAGTGTCCACCAGCGGCGACGCGCTATTTAATGCTTCGGTTGGCAGATAACGATACTTTAACAGCGGTTCCGGATCGACAACCTTGTCTCCATCCTTCATGTGATAGCCTTTAGCTATCCGCCAGCCGCGAGCCTTCATCACGGATTTGAAAGACGGGAGGTTGCCAAGCCTATGGAACAGGCCATCATCACGCTTGCCTCCCCAAAAACGCCGTCGGAGATCGTGATTCCCGTTCACGAGGGACGCGCGCGAGACGACCGATCGATCGTAGTCGTGAAGAGTCAGTCGGTTGAAGGCGAAACTAATATCCGCCTTCGGGGCCCAGTACTCGAAAGAGCCCTCTATCACACCATCGTTGAAACCCGGTTTGTTTTCGGCACGCACAATGGTGCACGCGTGCGCTGCGTGCGCGAAAAGAATGCGCCTGAAGTCGGATAGGTTTATCAAACGATCGAGCCGCAGCCTGACCGTCATCTGCTTCAAGAACCCTTCGTTCGTGGGAGCCGTGATCAGGGAGGTTGGTAGGATAAGGATGATTCTGCCATCGGGCCTTGCCGCCGAGGCGCACTTGTGCGCGTAGGCGGCCGCGATCTGCCTGTGAGGCATATGGACCTTGTGCTCCGCCGCCCATGAAACCGCCGTCAAACCCTCGTTGTCCTTCAGTTCGCGCCAAGGCGGGTTGGAGATGACAATGTCGAAATCCCCACGGTCCGCGAACAAGTTGGACGCCGCGAAGAAATCACCTTCCTCACGGCCCTGGGCTATGTTGTTTCCGATGAGATGCGGAAGCTTGCAGTTCTCATCCTTCTGGAGATGCGCAAGATCCACGGGGGCCAGGCGCTCAAGCAAGCAAAGATAGAGACTGAACGCGGTGACGCGACAGGCCATGGGGTTGATATCGCCGCCGTATATTGTCCTCGACAGCAGATCGATGCGCTCTTGAATATCAAGCGTCCTGCCAACATCGACCTCTTCATAGCTCACGATCCGCCGGAAAGCAGTTGTAAGCAATATACCTGATCCGCATGCCCCATCGTACACGCGCAAGCCCTTGAGGTTCTCAATACCGTCAAGGGCCTGATGGACAGCCAACTCCGCCAAGACACGGGGGGTGTAGAACGCTCCGTCGATAGTGCGCTCGGACTCCAGGAAAATTTCGTAAATGCCAGAAAGAAGCTCAACCGGAATATGACTGAAGTCGTAATTCCAGAAATCCTGTTGACCGGTTTCAAGATCGACGCGTGAAAGAAACCTATCCACGATCGCTAGGACCTCGGGTCCCAAGTCGGACCACGAGATGTCCGATGGTTCGAGGAAGTCGCCGTTGAAGTCCCTTTTCAACTGCTTGATGAGCTTGTCGACACCATCTCCATCTTTTTCACGGACGAGATCGTGTAGTCTTTGAACTTCATGCACCTTTCGATACTCATCGCCAGCGATGCCACGGTGCTCGAGGTAGGAAATGAACATGACCTGCGCGAGCAGCATCTTGCCCTGCATCTGAGAGCCAATGAGTGGAGTTTCACCACCAGTCAAAGATGACACCGCTCCGGAAAGCTGCCGCAACAACTGGCGATCTACGCGCAGGTTTGGATCGAACCAGTCCGTTAGACGTCGCTGTACATCAGAAGACCGGACTTCCGAGGCGGACCAAAGGCCATCGTCGCTGGCTTGCGTCCGAAGAAGGACATTCTCCTCTTCTCCAACGTCCGCTTTTGGGATTGAGTAGGCGCTCAAGCGTTGCTGATCGCATACCAGTAAGGCCGAGATAAGGTTTTGATTCCACAGCCGTTGGCGAACAGCGTCAATCTGTCCACGATCGGCGACTTCACTGGCATTCGCAAAACATATCGTCGGTGTGTCCTCAACCACGAAGACCGCGGCACAGCGAAAATCGCCTTTCGGGTCCAGAAGGTCCTTAAGCTCACTAGCGTATGGCCGTCGCCCAATCTGGTGGACTGACGTCACCAATGCTCCACCCGTCACCCCATAACCGAGGGCGTCAAGCCAGGAGTTCATCATTGCTTGACTTACACCAGTCGGCATTTTGCATCCAAGTCTCTGAGAATCGCGTGCCTATTGAATCAGCATAAGGAACACAAGACAACCACGAACTCTCGCCGATGAAACCGCTCCTGACTGGCGTCTTGGTGTAGAGGCCATCTCGGATGCTCGCGCCCGCGATGATGAGAATGGCCACGGTCGTTCAAGGTTGGCAGAGGAACGCACCGAGGCGAACCGCCTCGATCAACATGCCGCCGACTGTACAAAGGTTATCCAAGGTGGCCGCTGGAGACTGGTTTGGTGCGCCGTACAGCAATCCGGACCGTCATGATGTCGGTATCGCTCAGAACGCCGTCCATCCAACTCGGATTGCGATAGTTCATCACGGATATCTGATCGTATGATCCCGTGAATACTTCCGGAGCGAAGCTCCCTACGACTGGAACAGTACAGTCAGCCAAACCGCCGCCCGCTTCCCGGCGGGCCTATTGGTACTCTGCAGCCACTTTCAGATATGGAGTTCGCACCTAAGTCCTCGTTAGTGAGGCTCGCAATGGCCCTCCTGCCTTGATCGAGACACTGAAGATGAGTCCGATATCATCATATGCCCCGTGAACATCGATCGCGGCCTCGGAGCTGCTATGGATGCTTTTCAAAGCAAGAATCGCGAGACAGCCCATGTCCGCAGAGAATAAAGTTTTGCTTGACGTGGTTCGGTGGCACATCAGCTTTTTCGACGTTGACGTCGGTAAGTCCGATTGAATCAAGCCATCGTGCCACCCGTTCCGCGTCACTTTGACTACTATCCAAGAAGTAATAGAGCGTGTTCTTTACGGAGTTCGGGGTTCCTTCGACCTCACGAATGCCGGCTCCCACTAAATCGGACAAACCGGCGGGGAGATCGTCTTTGAATGCGGCCGGCCAGAATACTTCGAGCCGATGGATCGGATCAACGGGCTCCATAGGATCTTGGCCCGGCACTAGAAGATCCGGGATTGGCGAAGCGGGTTGCTCTTGTGGATGATGGGGATCCGTCGGAGATGGATTAGCTTTTTCTATGCCTTCATTCCGCTGGCTCAGCGCCGCAACGGCCGCGTCGACCTTCTTCTTCAGCTGCTCGTTTGCGTCGAGCTGCTTGGCGATAGCGGTCCGGGTCTCGTCGAATTGTTGCTGAATTGCTCCCCGAGTTTGATTGAGTTGCTCGCCGAACGCGGTATTTGCGCGAGCCTGGCGCCCCAGTTCGTCAGATTGAGTCTCGAGTTTAGCTTTTATCTGAGCGGTAACGATCGCAAAAAAAGCTGTGAGGACGGCGACCAGGATTGGGGTGACAACGGCCCCATACCTGATGATTCTACTCGACGAGAAGGCAAGCTTCTTGCGTTCTATGGCAAGTTTCTCTGCCTCGATTTGGAGCTTTTTCACCTCGACCCATCTTTTGAACTGATCTGCGTCCGTGGGCGGATGCGTTAAGTCGATTAATAACGGAAAGAATTTTGCCTCCACAGAGTGTGTAGCGGCAATATCTATGTCCGTGTCATCTGTGAAGCCCGGCTCGTGTCGACCGTCCATGCAAAAAACTTCCAATATACATACACTTTATTGACGATATTTACGGGTTTAGAAGTGAAAATAAAGTAATTTTTAGCCGATTGTAACGAAACATAATACCAACTCGTGCGCCCTGGGCCTTTGCTTGGTGCTGCGTCGAAAGGATATTATCGAAACCAAAGTGTAGCGAGTTCCTATTAAGAGGTGCAGGACCAATCACCGGGATCGTCGAGATGTTGGTAAGATGCGTATATTTAGATGTATGGAGTGTCGGTTTACCAGCGGTTAGGAAGCCACTTTCGGCAAATATGCGATCAATGACCGCTGCGTTATACCAGCCGTTGTCGGTCTTTGGAGCGATCCTCTCCAAAAGCCTTGGTGAAAGTATTGAAGTTGGACAAGTGCGGCTGTTAATTCGCCCGCCGCTATCGTTTCTTGCCCGGGGGCAGGAGAATTTGCCTGTAGGTAAGACCGCAGTAATCGGCTCGGTTTTATGCCCCTAAAAGTTGTCGAGGCGCTTGCCAACGAATAGACTTTAATCTAAAAGTATATGCAGAGGATAATAGTACAATTTGAACGAAACGAGATGGGTGTACTGGGTGCGCGTAGCAACGCGGCTGTTTTGACTTGGGAAGAAGTGAAGGCGAATAATTACCGGTGTTCGCCCAGCATTACTCTCGTGCATGTGCATTTTTCCGTGGCCTTCCTTGGCGCTCAAGCAGATATGATGGACTTTTCAGGACGTCTGGTCCCCTCAGGGGGCAAGATTGCCGGAGACCAAGAATGTGTGTGAGATCGGCGATCGACCAGACGAGTGCGGGAAATAATTCTCTCTCGCGGGGATTTGGCGCGCCGGAGAGCGAAAAAGAAATCGCAGCGAATTCAATACAGCGAAATGGGCAACATTGGCATCGTCTCATGCCGTGATATGCCCTGGTGGAGCTATCGGGGAGAGCGTGCATGCCGTGGGCCACTCTGACGATTTATTTTTGGTGTCTGGTGGGTATTGTAATTAGCACAGTGCTGCCGGTTCTCTGGGAATATGTGAGAACGCAGTTTCCTCTTCCAAAGTCGCTGGGTGGTCAGAAAGGAATCGTTGTCGATCAGGCAGCCTGGTTGGTGATCAAGCCTTACGCGGCCCTGGGACTGGCTTCCGCGCTGACAGCTATCCTTCTTGTGGCATTCCTCGGAGATAGTATCGCGGACGCAAGAGCGGCGATATTGGCCGGATATGCCTGGGACTCGACTTTACAGAAGCTCAAATAGATTTTGGGGAGGTTTGGCATGCCGTCTTCAGTCGATAAAGCGATTATATCCAACCGGGCAGCGCTCATAAAGAAATATGGGGCCGCGGGCGCCACTGCGATCTATTCGAAGCTACAAGACCTTATCCAGCACGATCAGGCGAGAGGAATCGCATCATCGGTTTTCGATATCGATGACGCCAAAGCGATGACAGCCGTGAACGGGAGCGCGGTTGTAAACGAACTGGACGAGCGCGGCGCGAAGGCCGCCGTTGACGCTGTTCAATCACAACACAATTGCGATTATATCCTGTTGTTGGACGGACCGGATGTTATACCGCATATCAATCTGACGCCGCCGACGGGTCTGAATGATGCGGACCCCATCATTCCTAGTGACCTGCCATACGCATCACCCGCTGCTTATGGCAAACAGGTCAGTAAATATCTCGTGGTAACGAGAGTTGTTGGGCGGTTGCCCGCCGCGGTGGGGGAGAGCGATCCTCAGAAACTCATCAAGCTGCTCGATCACGCCATAAACCACCGTTCTGCATCGGCCGATGGTTTTGGGGCGCTATTTTCCATGAGCGCGGATGCTTGGAAGGCCTCTACACAGCTTAGCTTGGTAAGCGTGTTTGGAAATCACAACGGTTTGCATCTTTCGCCGCCGGACGGGCATAATGGCATTGATCACTCCCTTTCCGGGTCTGTCCATTTGATCAATTGCCACGGCGCTTCTGGTGATTGGAGGTTTTATGGTCAAAAGGGTAATGTCTACCCAACCGCCATGGAGAGTTCATTGGTCGGCGCCGCAGCCTTGCCCAAAGGTGGGCTAGTCGCTGCGGAATGTTGTTATGGAGCAGAGCTTTATAACTATTCCCTTCTCGGCGTCGCGATGCCCATGTGCCTGACATATCTGGGAGCAGGTACCGCGGCATACGTCGGGTCAACCAATATCGCCTATGGTCCGGCGGCCTCAAATGCGATGGCTGACCTCATCTGCCAGTATTTTCTGGAAAAGGCGATGAAGGGGGCCTCAACCGGTCGGGCTTTCCTTGAGGCGAGGCAGCTCTTCATTCAAACCCAGGTCATGTCGACGCCTCAAAATGCAAAGACGCTTGCGCAGTTCAATTTGTACGGAGACCCGTCGCTCCTTCCCGTAAACGTTCCTGCCGACGCAGGCGACGAGCTACTTTCGAAGTCAATGGCCGACACCATGACGCCCCGTGATGACTACGTCGAACGGAAGGCAAACCGGATTGCCCTTGAAAGCAACGGCCGGTCCGTCGCCGCGCTTTCGACGAAGGCCTCAGTCAAGCTTCCCCAGGAGGCGGCCAACGGCCTCGAGGCAGTTGCTCGGTTTAAAGAGCTTGCATCCAAGATGGGTATGAATGGGCCGATTGACGTCTATAGCGTTACCGGTGGAACCGAATTTCGCCGCGCCAACAAAGGTATTCAAGACGATCGAAAGATTGCGGTTACGACGCGAGAGGGCGAGCGGTTATTGGGAACCGGGCCAGAAGCCAAGAAAGTACCTTCCTATAAAGTGGTCATTGGACATATACTGAGGGATGGCATCTTCAAGATTGACGAGTGCGAGAGCAAGTGAGTGGATTTTGAACCGATCAGCGTGACTGGCGTCGTGTCACTGGGCTCGATTGACCATGGGTCAAAGAGCGAGAGGGATACCGTGGTCCTGCGCACGCCAGACGGGGAGCACTATGTTCTGCGGAGGGCCGATGCTCCGTCATTCGGTGACCACTCAATGGACGCGCTTGTCGGAAAGAGGATTTCCACGACGGGATTCGCTAAGGGTTCGACCCTGATCATCAAGGAATGGAAAATTCTGTAGATCGCATTGACGGTCGCGGAAACCTTGGCTGTCCGCCTTGTGTCTCACGCCGCCTTGTCACTGTAATTCATGTAAAATCCGCGCCCGCCATATCAACCTAGAATTGGGATTGATGGCAAATATAATGCATGACAAAAATATCATACATACACAAAATTAAAACTTACAGTACCGTTAAGCCTAAACCGCGTACATGTAAATGGGATCGTCAGCAGAGGCTGGCGGCGGGAACCACTTAGGTGAGCTGGGAAGCTGTCTTGTCGCGCAGACATTCATCGGTGTCTTACTTAGCGGCCCAGATTCGGCACTTTCACGCGGGTTCTGATCAGAGCCCATTGAAGATGCCGGAGTAAGCATACGGTGAAGGCCGCTGGTCACGCCGCTTGAGCGTCGATGGTCGGCGGTGTCCAGTTCCATGGAAGCAATTGCTCCAACCTGATGATCGGAGTGTCGGCTATGCGGGCGAGGATGTCGGCAAGCCACGCCTGCGGATCGATGTCGTTGAGCTTTGCCGTCATGATCAGCGTAGCCATGAAGGCGGCACGGTCAGCGCCACGATCCGATCCGGCGAATAGCCATGATTTCCTGCCCAGTGCGAAGCCTCGCAGCGCTCGCTCGGCGGCATTGTTGGTCAGGCAAATCCTGCCGTCGTCCAGGAATGACGTGAAGCCATCCCAACGCTTGAGCATGTAGTCGATCGCCTCTGCGACCGGAGAACTGCGCGACAGTTTTG
>Ga0209673_1001050_pt1 | contig 31919 bp, 34 predicted proteins | sample AraplaCol_mMS_r2_2_FD_184274 | JGI IMG/M metagenome (GOLD analysis project Ga0209673, IMG submission 184274) | Arabidopsis root microbial communities from North Carolina, USA - plate scrape MF_Col_mMS_r2 (SPAdes) (version 3) | ecosystem: Host-associated > Plants > Roots > Endosphere | place... | reverse complement strand
TTTTTTTTTTTTTTTTTTTTTCTCTTTGATTTCTACTCGTACGAAAGGTTCTCGTGGTACACACTGGCACTACTAGTCTAGTACAACCTTTTCTTGGACTAAATGACAAACCATGTCCCTGAGTAATATAGCGTGCAATCCAATGGGTTCGTAACCCCGATTTCTGTACCTTTCGCTGTGCATACGACTATTGGTAAGTTTAGTGAATGTAGCTTAAGCTTTCGCGAAACGGACTCTGCTTGGAAATTTTGACGCATATTGATACAATTGTCATCTGACGCTTCTCTATTAACTGGTCTCTGCGGATATGAAGAAATGATTTGGCTATCGTAATGTATCTGGGTCAATCCAGCGGTCTCTTGCAAATCGTCTTGATGAAGAATGCCTTCTCAGCCGATCCACCGACGTCAATACGGACCTGATATTGTTGGAACTTTCATCGGCCGGTGGTGGTGTCGCGGAGCTGCTCTTCTTCGGCTTAACAACTAGGAGTATAATCAAGCCGATCACGATAATGGCTAATAGTAGAATCGCCTTCCGCTTGGTGGTTCGTTTTTGATAATTCGTGGCCTGCGCAAATAAGTTAGAAACGGCCCTTTTTCACCCAAACACCCGAGTAATAATGGTAAAATGCAACTTACCACTCTGAGTTCCGTATCCGCGGACTTGACATCAGTCCCCATTCTCTCTACATTATAATCGATCCGATCTAGCATTGTTCCTTGATCGATGATCATAGATTGAAGTTCGCGGAAAATGTCTGATAGTTCGATGATACCTTTCGCGATGTCGTTGATTTCCCGTTCTCGTTGCGCAATAGCGGCATCGTTCACGCCTGCCTGTCGTTGTGACGTTTGCATCAACATAGTTTGCGAGAAAGATTTGTCTGCATCGGACTCCATCAAAGACGGATCTGTATATGGGTTTTGAGCTGGGACAGGGGCGCTATCGAATGGTGTTGAGATGCCGTCAAGGTCTCGAAGCTCTGTCAGATACATCCACTTGTTAGCCCGTGTCCTCTTCGATTGTATTCTCTCGGCGCAAAGCTTCAAAAGGAAGAGGAGAATCCGTACTTCTTAAATAGGTACTTTGCTTTTTCCGAAACCTAGCACTAGCTTCCTGGACCCTTTGTGCCAAGGAGATTTGGATATTCTTCGCCATGGTCTCTTCGCCATTGCTGACACCAGCCTGTTCACGGACCATCATTTCGATACGTTGAATCGCCCTCTGGCAATCATGGAAGCTTCGAGTGATATCCTGGGTGAAGCGCTCAATAGTGCCTTCATCCTTTCTGCGTACATCTTCGTCTCCAAAGCCTGGGAGTAGGTGCTTTTGATGCAACTTATCCAGTTCCGATGACTTTTGCGCAATGTCGGCCAGGTATTCGGATACCTCCTCTTGTACATCAACCCAGCGTGGCGGTAGCAAGTCCATCTCAATGACCATGTCGCCATCTTCTTCAAAGCCACCTGTCTCGGAGATCAGGCGACGGCTTTCTTCTGGTTGGGATGTATCGAAGCCATTGGAGGGGGCGCCAAATCGGGGCTTCTTGGAGGGATGATGTGCGAAGGATTGGCGATAGGAGATATAGCTAAGATACGACGTAATCGATTAGTATTCGGTACTTATTCTTCGGCCACAAGGGCGACTGCTTAGCTGTCAGGGTAGGTGTACAGGTTGGTGCGATCCCGCCACATGGTGGCAGGTAAGGAAGGGGTGTGCGCGTGAGAGATTTATTGAGGGGGCGATATCGTATATGCGGAGGTCATTATCAGATTGCGCTATGTCTGGGATCTTGTGTTCGAGAGAGGAATGGAGAGCGATGAAGTCGATATTGGCGAAGTTGAATGAACCGCGAAGCTCCCGAGGGTCACTCCGCTGCTCCGCCGCGCAGGGGCAGGCCGCGGTAATTACGTCGTCACGGGCCATCTCTAATGAGGACGTTATTCAAGCATTTGCGTATGAAACAATAATAATGTTCTACATCGTAGAAGGGTTTCATCCATCGAATGTTGAAATGCTGCTTAATACTTTTTTTTTAATCAACCAAGTTGCTGTTTTCATACTAATCACTTCATTATAGCCTTAATGAAGTGATGTATTGTAAAACGGGGTCTATAGTTGTGTATTTTTCATTGTCATTAGCAATCATGTACTACTATGCATCAGTATCCCTATATTTCATTGGAATATTTCGAAGAGCAAAAAATAGTAAGCTCCTAATCTGTGCTGTCCAGGGACAAAATGGAGATGCATAGGTATGCATCCTCATGCTCATTCCCGGGGCTGGTTGTTTGCGACATCAGTGCTTTAACGAGAGGTGGGAGTGTCAGGTAGATTAAAGAATATGAACGACGTACATGTAAATGTTGCAGGCAGCCGTTCAATCAGCTTAACACCTAAGCTGATTAGGGACATCTGACTCTACTATTAAGCTTTCTATTAGGCACAGACCTGGCCCGTCAAAGTCTCAAAAGTCGGGGTCGAAATGAGGCAAGTCAAATGTTAGCGGCTGATGAGGTAACCAAGCACAGACAAGAGCCCATGGCGACCATGATATATGATATTGACTACCCAATCTCTGAAAGACAGAACTATTCATTTAGCCTTTGATCTCGATCTAATGCCCATGGAAATTGGACATTATATAGAGCGGGGACTTTAACTAGAAAATGATCGCCTAGTGCTTTAAAGTTGGATTACACATTTCACTAAAGGCTCGCACTAATTACTTAACTGGTTAACAACTAGTACAGCGTAGTATGCAGTAGAAAGGCTTATCTTCTTCGGTTATACTAGGCAGCACCTATCATTCGTAAGCGTTAATTTCGATTCTACAGCAATGTTTCATCACTGGCATGAGTCATGGTTTGTCTACTATTAGGCAGTACTAACTAATGACGTTACTTGGGGTATCTTCTAGTATTAAAAGAAAAATATCCCCTTGTTACTTAATTTACTTAACAAAAGATTTTATATCTATTTCTTATTTATTAGTTAATACACTCCCAAATATTGCGACCTACAATAGACTTCATATCCCCGGAATCGAACAGCAATACAATGGCAGGTGCTGGTTCACTACAACGATCACCAGGAGGCCCAACTCCCAAAACAGACGTCCAACTCGCCAAGGATGCCTGGAAATATGTCCGTGAGCATATTCAAAAGCATCGTGACCAGAAGACAACGGAAGCAGATTTACATAAAACACTTTCACAAGAGTCAGATATGAGTAAAGCGAATACTATAGTGGCCTCTCCAGATGACCAATCAGCCAAAAAGGCAGAAGAATGAGATAGAAATGGTTGGCTTGAAAGGAAAAGGCATGTTTACTGTCTGTCTCTGATGGAATAGATATCAGACTGACATTGGGGTTAAACCGCAGAATTACTCCGAATCCTCTTCTGAATACCAAATCGATGCCCTGTTCCCTTGAAGTTTCAACAGGGGGACGATCTACTTCAGTACTACCGATGGTAATACTTCACTAAGCCAAGTTATGCCTAGTTGGAATATTAGGCGTCAGATTGAACTCCCATCTTGATAGAGAGTCTGAAGAAATATGGTCCCTTCCCTATTGCATCAGCTTTACCATCAATACTTCTCGATATTCTAACTGGAATCTGCTCGGGGATTACCTAGTACTCCCAAGATCTTCAAAACACCCATGGCATCGGACTAGCTATACATACAGCCTTGAAGTAGTGACTTCCAAGTCACTACTAGTTCTACTTCTTCTTGTTTCTTTATCAATCACCAAGTCAATTTTATTAAACAATTTTGAATTCTTAAAAGGTCCGTCTCCATTGTGCACGAGTAATATTTATCTGCTTTCGCATATTCTGGTATGCGTCTGAGTCATGACGATAATGCTACATGAGGTTGGATACCGTCCATCGTACATTAAGTCCGTAATGCTGGTATGTGAACAGACTCCAAGAAGGTTACCAAGTTTTCATCAATCATTCATTGATACTATCGTAGGTCTTGAAAGAAGATAACTCATTTCAGCAGCCTATCTGCTTGAAAGTCCTGAGTAGAATCTCCTCCAGGACTGTGAATGCCGACAACCGGGAATATTGCCTTATTTTAGCCTTCGAGAATATTTCCAGCCAGCCATAAGCAAATACTAGTACATAGATCGCAGTTATGAAGGTGATGATTCCTGAAAAAGCTCTCTTCAAAATTCTGGGCTGATCAGATATATACTGTTAACGCCATCATGTAGTAACTTGAGCTCAGCCCTATCATGGACAAAGTTTCCTGTAAATTCCAACCCGGGGCCTAACCGAGTACCCTCCATAGCGAGTGGCAGCATCATGCTTTCCGTGGGAAGTAGACAGGGTCAGCTGCGGGGCTGATAGCACCACCAGGCTCGAATACGGAGAGACAAGAAACAGCCCCCATCTGCAGTCATCGCTCTTGGCTAGTCCTAGCGGGGGTCGTAATAGGCCAAGCACCAAGCTTTTTTCTTGCAATCCACCGGCGTCGTCAGCTGGAGATCGCCTCTGAACACAGCCCTACGGAATAGGGCCACGATCTATTAAGTAACAAAAGTATATAGACTGGTATATAACATATCAATTTCATCTGATGGGAGTAAGCTCGAACATCATCGGGAAATATGGGAATCTGTAGGAACTAACAACTAAATCTGAGTGTGTTTACTGTACAGTCTAGTCACGTTTCACTCTGACCGCCTCGGCATTAATCTTCTCTTATTGGCCCGCTGTCAATGTGGTGTGTTCTGCCTCTTTCGTAAGGCTGGAGTTCCCCTTAACTTCCTCCCCGCCAGAACTCCATCGACCCCTCTCCCTCTTTGTTTCTCCCTTAGATATTCCTCCTTCACATCAAACAACCATGGTATGTCTCTGCTCTACCACGAAGTCTACCTGCATTTCTCTCTGCTCGCAATTCCATATCCCAGAATGAGATACCCTACCCAAAAACCACCCCGCACCCGCGGGATGTCCACAGTTGTACCGAAACGTGACTGACAGCGCCATCGCGCTTCTTTAGGCTGATTCTCTGACCGAAGAGCAAGTCTCCGAGTATAAGGAGGCGTTCTCCCTTTTTGTGAGTGATCTGATCCCGAATTGAAGTTTGTGGGTGTGTGGAACATTTTAGGCTGACGGAATCTCTTCTGATCGACAGGACAAGGATGGCGATGGTGAGTGCGATCTTTGCTGGAAGACCCGTGTCATTTTCCACGGGCGGCGGTTCCCCGGCGATTGGAACCCATCCAATTCTTGTCGAACCCTACTGAGACAAATGTGATCAATAGGCCAAATCACCACCAAGGAGCTCGGTACCGTCATGCGCTCCCTCGGCCAGAACCCCTCCGAGTCTGAGCTGCAGGACATGATTAACGAGGTTGACGCCGATAACAATGGCACCATTGATTTCCCCGGTACGATCCCATAATTCAGATTTTCACATGCCGGAATCCCTTATTATCACACCGTTTGTGAAAATAAATATTGACTCGCCGCCCACAGAGTTCCTGACCATGATGGCCCGTAAGATGAAGGACACTGATTCCGAGGAGGAGATTCGGGAGGCATTCAAGGTCTTTGACCGTGACAACAACGGCTTCATCTCCGCTGCCGAACTGCGCCACGTCATGACCTCCATCGGCGAGAAGCTGACTGACGATGAGGTGGATGAGATGATTCGTGAGGCCGACCAGGACGGCGACGGCCGTATCGACTGTATGCAACCATCACCCTCCTCTATTATTCAACCCCAATCGATCACAGCTCACACCTGCTAAAAATGCCACAGACAACGAGTTCGTCCAGCTCATGATGCAAAAATAAACCTCCACGTCGACATGTGTTTCCATCTTTAGCTGAAGTTGTGATTTTCTAAACGAGGATGTTTCCTTTTTTCTCTTCCATGTTGTCTTCCCGTCTAGTTCCCATTACCGGTCTCTGTAGTCTACACTTTTTTTGATTGGGCTATAGCTTGGACTCGTTCTGATCAAGCGTGCACTTTGAAATGCAAGTAGCGAGGAATTAGGAGAAAGGTTGGGTCGTGATTTAGGCTGAGGTTCTACGGCAGCCATGAACTTATATTGATTGAAAACGAATATCTCACCGAACAAACTCCATTTTGTTGCTACTGTATGGTAATCACCGGTTGAAACGTAGGACCTCCATGTATTGTCTCGCCACATCAGCTCCGGCCTGAGGATCGGGATCCCCTTCTGCACCACCAGCAGAGTCTGTCTTTAGAGCAGCGAGCGAAGTCTCGGCATCATTTCCACTACTGTTGCCAGTCCCACGGGTAATGTGACCCTTATTCTTGATCCTCAGCAAGCGCTCCTTGATTTCACTGCCCACCCCAGGAACAAGAATAGCCTCCCTCGCTCCCTCAACCCCTAAACGACCCCAAAATTCACGGATCAGCGAAGCCGTCGCCGCGAGCTCAGCATCAATATCACTTTCTTCTAGCGCCGAGATGGGGAATGAAACATCAACACCAGAGTCTGCATCCGCATTGCCATTTCCAGAGCCGGGAGTATCACCCCGACTTAGAGAATCAATCACCGAAGAGCCACGCCATTCAATCTCGACGACTGTTCCGCGAACACGATTGGTCGGGTACGTTTGTCGTACATCACCCAGTCGCACGCCGAAGTCTCCGACATCGTAGAAAACGCCGTTCTGAACACCAACCGTTAACCGGTGACACCAGAAGGGCTGACAAGCGTACGTGAAGTGCTGGAAAAGAGTCGTATATGAGGAGTGAGGCACAGTCGTCATGACCATGGGTGAAATGGAAGTATCATTTGAATTTCCCGCAGCCCCAGTTCCAGCACCACCGGGTACTGGCGTGGGTGACGCCCCCACGGCCGGAGTAGCGGATGGTGTGGGTGAGGCTGCGTTGGGGGGATGAAATGGCTTTTCTGCTGGCTCCGAGGTATAAATGAAGTCATGGTTATTGTAGTGGCTTAACGAGAGAAATTGCATATAACGCGGCTTTGAGGGGCGTTGGTTGGGATTCGATGATGCTGGTAGTAGACCCGGTGTATCACGCATCAGCTTCTGCTCTAGGGTCCAGCGGCCTAGTGGAATTAATTCCTCGTCTGGGAAGGCTGAGCGGAGTCGCTCTGTTACGTTTCCCAGGGCCGTTGTGGCGTTTGGGTTGGCTGGGATGAAGTAGACGCTGTTGGCTATTAGTACTTGATTCTTTTTTCGCCAGCGAAGACCCAGGTATGGGACTATGGATATAAGGGGCTTACCCTGTAATTGGCATCTTGTGCTTTTGATCTGGGACGTGAATTCAAACAAAGGGGATTGAGGTGGCCCTGATGAATTACTCGAATGGCCCAAAGAATTATCGATACTCAGGGCGCTCCCAATGCTCTTCAATAATGTATATGGAGCAAGCGCATTCAATCATTCAAAGCCGAGCTGTCGTGGCAGTGGCCTGGCTGCTAAATGAAAGCCTGCTGGTATCAATGCCAATCCGTGCAATATAATCTGAATTCTGTATTCCAGTTAGCACGGCCATTCCGAGGTTAAGGTCAAAGACAGGAAATTTACTGTTGGTAGTATTAGGTATATATCTGTCCCTTGAACTCGTTGGTATCTTCAATGTTTTCGAATGTGAATGGAGCTGGCCAATTCCAGGATTAGCACAGCTCGGAGATCCATCAGGCATCAATCAGGCATAAAATACAGGCCTAATATATCGGGCAACGATAACTCCACATTTGGAAGGCAACCCTACACAAAAGAAAGGCGGTGTGGTGTGTACAGTGTACTGTATAACTATGTAATTTTTAAATCTACATTTTTACCAGATATGTGGAACTATTCCTAGTAGTGATTTCTCAAGTACAGCCGACATAACAACCAAGGACTCAAAGCTTCTTCTAATTCAAAAGGCAGTGGTTATCTCGATAAAGTATTATTTTGTATTTTTCTATCTTTCTAGGGCGATATATATGAGTTTTCCTCCGTTTCTCGACGGTACTTATAGAACTTGCGAGCAGGGATCTTTTGCTCGAACATATGATCAAGCTCTTCATAGGACCGGCCTTTCGTTTCAGGCAAGCAGAAATAAGTCCATAGAAACGCAAGAGCAGAAAAGAAAGCAAAAATAAAGCCAGTCTTGCCACGAAGGTTTCCCTCGTCGGGATTAATCATGTAAGGCACGGTGATTGTCATAATCAGCGTCCAAAGATTCTGCGTGAAGAAACCAATGCTCACGACATGAGATCGCAACCGAGTCGAAGACATCTCTCCGCAGATCACATATCCTAATGGACCAAGGGTAAGATCATAAAAGAAGTTCCAGACGATGATTAGAGCGGATTGACCCCAAGCCATCGAGCTGTTGTATCCCGGGACAACATCCAAGATGGCAATGATAAATACAATTATCATCAAAACACCAACGCCTGGCACGAGAGATCGTCTGCCAATAACGTTGATGACATACCACGAGCAGATGTTTCCAACCACGCCAACAGCAGTTACACCCACGCCCATATCGAAGGAACGAGAGGTAGGAAGACCGGCGACTGATTATACAAGAGAAGTTAGCCCAGTAAAAGCGAGAGGGGTACTCATATAAATGTCATACTTTCGAAAAAGTAAGTGGAGTAGCTCAACACGAAATTAACACCAGTGAGAGAATTCATTGTCCAGACGCAGAATATAATCATCGTTCGACGGAGATCGGTTCCTCGGAAACAATCGATGTAACCTGCCGAATTGGCTGATTCCTCTTCCATTCGAACAGTCTCCTGGATTTCATGAAGCCACTGATCGACATTGCCGCCAACCTGGAATCTCTCAAGGGACTTCCTTGCTTCTTCAATCCGTCCTCGCTGGACATACCAGTAAGGAGACTCGGGACAGAACCACACTCCCGAGATTAGAATTACTGGGAACAACCACTGAAATGCAAAGGGGATTCTGTAGGCATATGTGTCCGATCTGCTTCCGAAGGCCTTGATCAAACAATTTCCCAACAATTGACCAATAACAACAAAAAGGTTTACCATGGCAGTCGTGAGACCTCGAAGCGCGACAGGACTAGACTCGGAGCAGTAAGCACAAGCAGTGACAAGGAACATGCCAAGTGCGATGCCGTTGACCAGTTTCCCAGCGAGGAGAACTCCACGTTGAAAGGCGAAGAACTGCAAGAAGACAGCTCCTGCCGATATGACACAAGCGAGGGCCAAGTTCAATTTTCGACCGATGTAGGGCGAGAGCGGACCGCACAACAGACTTCCAATCATGCCACCCACCGTGGCAATCATATTGAAAGCAGCTTGCCATCTCGCAGGAAGAATAGTCTCACCATCAGGGAGAGTATATCCAAAGACAGCACGGAATTGAGACGCCGCAAGAAGACCACCATTGACCTGCATATCGTATCCCCACAGGACTGCAGACATGCAGAAGAACAGACAGTAAGCTGTGGACCTCCAGTAGTTGGAAATGGCAACTTTCATGGGCATATCATGGTCTCGACTCTGCGTTTCCGAGTACTGAGCCAGCTTTGCGTCTGCCAGGCCCTTTGTGACTGGCGTGGATTCCTCCACATGGGCACTGTCCACCGGTTTATCGGCATCCATGATGATCAATTAACCAAGACCACCTGGCCCCTAGGGAAAGAATGAAAAAAAATGAAACGATCTTGTCAGATCTTGTCCGATTCTGATACTGATTCGACGGGGGTTCTCGGGCCCTTTAAACACTTTGACTCTTGTCTAGCCATGTGCCCATTTCCTCCGCATTCTCAATTCTGTCTCTATAATCCCCACCTCGGGGCATTGTAACGTCTGCGTCTGGGGAAGCTAGCCGAATAGGAGTGGGGCATATCAGTCCTTCCACACGTTGCGGTTTGCCGAGAATGTAGAGAAGACAAAGAAAATCCATCAGGCACAGACACTCCGGCACCGATACACCCGGTTGAATCCACGTGACTATGCAGGATAAGGGCTTTTCTCCGCCGTCGTTGGTCAACTTCATGTCTCACTAAAGTGATGATCATCATCAACTCCGATACACCCGGTGCCGATAGCCCCGGCGATCTTGATTGGAGGCTGTCCCCACGGGGAGCCTCCATATCTACATCTACACACATCTTCGTTCCCCAACCGTGCGAGACCCAGCCCTGATTGACCCGGCTAAGTCAAACACCGGATGCAATGTCGCAGACGAAGCCCTCTCGATGGCCGGAATTGCGCCGATCAAAAAAAAAAATTGAGGTTGCAGTAATAAAGATCACGATGTATTACTCGTCTTCTTTCCTTCCGAGTACCAATATCTACTCTCTGAAGCCATCCGTGCCGGGTATAAGAAGGCAGCAGCCCCGTTCATTTCGCATGTGCATTCAAACTAACGGTTAACGACATCTTTGAATATTGGTTGAGAGCTTCAATCACAATGTCGCGTCCCGGGATCACACAGTTGTCTCTTCAGGCCGACCCTGAGCGGCCAGACTACATGAATCCCGCGGTCTTTCGTCGAAACTGCCTCCCTGCACGCGCCTATTACATCCCTGCAACATCAATGCTTCTCAATGGAAATTGGGATTTCCATATGGCAAGAACCCCTCTGGCAGCACCAGAGCCAGGTGAAGAAGACTTGGCCGAGGACTGGTCCAAAATCAATGTCCCGGGCCATTGGCAGTTGCAGGGCTGGGGCAAGCCTAATTACACCAACACACAATTCCCTATCCCGGTGTGCCCCCCATTCGTACCTACCGAAAACCCAACTGGAACGTTCCGCCGTCAGTTTGAAGTTCCAAAAGAGTGGGATGAAAATAGCGAGATTCGCTTGCGCTTCGATGGTGTTGACAGCGCGTATCACGTCTGGGTGAACCAGTACCTGGTGGGGTATGCGCAAGGCAGCCGAAACCCGTCGGAGTTCGATGTTACATCTTATCTTCGAAGTGACGGCCCTAATGAGGTTTTCGTTCGTGTGTATCAGTGGTCCGATGCGACTTACATTGAAGATCAAGATCAGTGGTGGCTGTCTGGTAAGAATGATAATTCGATTAGTGGTAGCAGGATGAGCATCGATTGACCATTATCTAGGAATATTTCGAGATGTCACCTTAATTGCATTGCCAGCTAATGATCGGTTGAATGACTGGTTCATTCGGACAGACCTAGATTCGACATACACAGACGCAACACTGCTCGCAACAATTGATTACCAAGTATCGAAGCAAAGTAACCTCGAGTTCAGATTGATCGATTCTATGGATGGCACTGAAAAGGCTATATCATCAACAGGGCTAAGCTTGCAGCCAGGAATTTCCAAGGTCGAGCTAAATGTTCCGATCACCGCTCCCAAGAAGTGGACTGCCGAGCGTCCTTACCTATACAAGGTAGAGATGATATTGTCTGTCCCAGGCTCAAATCAGACTTTCAAAGCTACTCAACGAGTTGGTTTCCGCAAAGTAGAGCGCAAATCTGGTTTGATCCAAGTAAATGGAAAGGTGATTAGACTTCGGGGTGTCAACCGCCACGATCACCACCCTCTTCTTGGTCGGGCGGTACCGCTTGGTTTCATGAGAAAAGACTTACTCCTTATGAAAGCCCACAATGTCAATGCTCTTCGGTGCAGCCACTACCCTCCTGACCCTCGCCTTCTCGACATGGCAGATGAGCTGGGTTTCTGGGTCATTGATGAGGCTGACCTAGAATGTCATGGCTTCTATGACGCAGTAGCTCGCCCGATGGATATGGACGAGACACTTGGTTATGAGGAACGTAAGGCTTTAACCTTCCCCAAGTGCGGCGTGCACACATCGGACAACCCCTCTTGGCGTGCGGCATACGTTGACAGGGTGCAAGCACTCATGCAAAGAGACAAAAACCACACCAGTGTTATCATCTGGTCCATGGGTAATGAGGCGTTCTTTGGTACCTGTCATCGCTCCATGATTGATGCCGCTAGGGAGTTTGATAATACTCGTTTGGTCCATTACGAGGGTGATATTCATGCGGAAATGACGGATATGTTCAGTTACATGTATCCTGATATCGATCGCTTGCGAAGACTGGCGGTCACGGAGGATGTTGCTGAGGATGGTACATTTGAAAAGCCGGTCATTCTTTGCGAATATGCCCATGCTATGGGTAATGGACCAGGTCTGCTGGCAGACTATGAGAAATGCTTTGACGAAATTCCCCGATTGCAGGGCGGTTTCATCTGGGAATGGGCCAACCACGGGCTTTGGGTAAATGGTGAAGACGGCAAGGACGGCTTTTATGCCTACGGTGGAGACTTTGACGACTATCCGAATGACGGAACCTTCGTGATGGATGGGCTCCTCAGTAGTGTTCATGAACCACTGCCGGGCCTGTTGGAATTGAAGAAGGTTTTCGAGCCGGTCAAGCTGGGAATTGAGGGACAAGTTCTGTCTTTGAAGAACAAATACGACTTCTCGGGCTTGGATCATCTTCAAGCTTCGTACAAGCTTGAAGCTTTTGATAAAGAGTGAGTGTCATAGCATGCCATAAACCGATATCGAGAAGACTAATAGGCTATATTAGAACTAAAGTTCTGGCAACTGGATCGCTTGAACTGCCTTCCCTTTCGGCTGGACAGTCTGCAGAGCTGCCTCTTCCAGCAGAGCTCTTCCAGCACAATGTCCACCCGGCCTTCTTGACCGTTACATTGCACCAGCGAGAGAAGGCCGAGTGGAATGATGACCTCTTCATCGTTGCTTGGGTGCAAGAATTAATATCAACCCCCGCTGAGAAGCCCTCGACCATTGGGTTGAGCTCTAGTCAAACACAAAGCCCCGTCAAGATCAATAATACCAAGACCACTGTTTCCATCAGCGGAGCAGACTGGTCCTTTGAGTTTGATCGTATCCATGGGCATCTCAAGAAGTGGGTTTACCAGTCAAACACGATCCTCGAGCCGAGTCCCGATCTTGGGCTAGCCATTATTCCTGATTTCTGGCGCCCTCCTACCGACAACGATGTACCTTCCGCTGCACCATACTGGAAACGATATGGAGTGAACAATATCACGAACCAACTTCGCTCATTCGAAATCGTCTCAAAAGAAGCGGGTGCTATATGTGTCAAAAGTGAGACATTTCTTTCGCCTCCGGTTCTATCTTGGGGCTGGAAATGTCTCACAGAGTACCTAGTCAAACCCGACGGGTCGGTTTCTGTATCCATCAATCTGCGGCCCAAGGGTACTGCACCTACTACAGTCCCACGAGTTGGTTTGAATCTACGCGCTAGCTCTGATATTACATCTGCACGTTGGCTTGGCCTTGGACCCGGGGAGTCCTACCCTGACAAGAAGGCGGCACAGAAATTCGGTCTGTGGAATGTTGACAGCATCGATTCTCTGCAAACTAGCTATGACATTCCCCAGGAGAACGGCAATCGCGTGGAAACAGCATGGGTAGAGCTCGTTTCGTCAAATGGTATTGGTTTCCGTGCAACTCCGCAGGAAAACACCTGGTTGAATGGAGGCACTGGTGGATTGAGCTGGAACGCTAGTCGGCACTCCAACAAGCAAATCAATGATGCAAAGCACCCTCGTGACCTGGTTGATGGAGGGGCCTTGTTTGTCAGATTGGATCATCAGGTCGCAGGAGTCGGTACCGCAGCATGTGGTCCAGGACCTATGGCGGAGTATTTGATTCCTGTGCAAGATGTCGCATTTGGCATGTTGTTGGAACCTGTTTCGCGTTAGAATATAGAATGTAAATAACCAGATGTGGCACATCCGTTTATCAATGTTATAACAGATACCGATTAGAATTACTCCGTCCATGGATAGTATTAATCACTCGCAAATACAATAAAATTATAAATTATAATACTTCGATATTGACTCTTTGTTGACGATACCTTGATGTATACACGTGATCGTAGGTCTAAATTTCCGCTGACTAACTCGGTAATTGGTTGGATTTTGGCGAAGTCTACTCTGTCTGCGCATCGCATACGAAGTACAATTCCCTGTTCAGCAGCGAGTCCGGCCTTTCCGGCTCACTTTTTCCATACTCCGCCTCTATAAGTCATAATTTTGACCAATGAAAGCCATCGTTCGACTTGATAAAGCCTTTGCGGCCAAAGTTTGCCGCTGATACTCGGAATGAAGAGATTCCGCGCGGCACGAGCGGTTTGTCTCGCGACATCCTGTCCTATCATCCTTTTTGATATATCAGGATACTCATCTGGGGAGCTAGAACTAACGTGATTTTCAGTGCGATTCATGTCGTCAACGTAAAACAAGGTCTATACCTGCCAACCACTGACCAAATTTGTGGATGAGTAGTAACAGATTCCAGATGTGACGCCAGAGAGCCCTGTGGGCCTTGCATGAGCTTGAATGTAACATGTTTATATGGCACAGAGGCTATTTCGTAAGTTTTCGATTTAATTTTCTGCTTTGCAAGTGGAAAAATGCTCAATTCAAACCAGACGAGGGAAGAGCGAGATGATATTAGATGCAGTACTACGAACGGAGGCATCGATCGATGAGCTCAAGAGTATGATCGTAAGCGCGTGCCTCTAAGCATGATTCTGACTCTCCTCACTGAGACTTAATCTTAGGCTCAAAATTCCAGAAATTCAAATGGATTCAACGAGGTCCCTACAAGTTCTACCTCACCAACTTCACCAATGGAATCGGTAACAAGGGACACACCCCATCATGCAAATGTTCGCACTTCCAGAGACCTCACTGAAAGTGCCGTTCTGGCATCTGGGCATCTTTCTTCCACAGAATCGTTACTGAAGTGGCCTATCTTCCTGGACCACCCGTCGATTAGAGAAGAAATTGATACAACATTCTTGTCGCTGGAGTATGGTCGCTCACCCTTTCAAAACGCACGCTATGCCATTTTCCCCAGCGTGAGCATGTCGGAAATCAAAATGATGGTGGCCATATTCCAGAAAACATATAACTTTTGGTGTCCTACGATGAGCTTAGATGATCTCAGATCTCTCCAGCTGAGAATATCACATGAGGATCTGGAGCCCAGTACTCAATCTTGCCTAGCTTTACTGGTCATGGCCTTGGGGTGCGTTGGGGCTTCAGTTATAGATGAAGGGATTTCAGCCGATGAATCTCAGAAGTTCAAACAACAAGGTGCGGCGTGGTTTCATGCTGCCATGAAGATGATGCACTTGGCACATCTAGAAATGAGCGTACAAGCATGTCAATGCCTTTTACTTGCTGGGTAAGATCAGAACAAAAGCCATATAAACCAGCTACCTTGGAGCTAATCTCGGCCAATCTTAGTCTTTATTTCTCTTTCCTGCAAAGACCGTTACAAACTTGGTCCTATGTGAATAGTGCAGGGACTCGGTGTCGCTTTCTACTGTCATGCCCTTTCGATAATCCAGAGCGCGACGATCGCGAGATCGTCATCCGAATATTTTGGTCTTGCTTCGTGCTAGAGAGGTGTGTCATCTCAGATCACCAAAAATTCACACTTTTTAACCAAATTATCTACAGCAACTATGTCTCCGAACTGCCATCACTCCCACAAAACTTCAATGGAGGAATAGAATCCAACATTTCCCTCCCCGGAAAATTCCACACTCACGAAGACCCCGAAGAAGGAGAGAAATCTACGTTCTATCTCCTCGCGTCTATCGCCCTTCGCCGACTCCTCAATAGAGCCCATTATATGATGTATGATCGTGAAATCGGGCTCCAAATTCACTCCAGTCACTTCCCTTCCGTCAACCAAGAACTGGCCCGCCAGCTACAAGATTGGTACCAGACGTTACCGCCCAGTTTGCAGTTTCCAGAAGATGGGAAACCAGCAGAAGATCCGTACAGTGAATATCTTCGACAGTGGTATCTCAGCTGTCGCAGTGTGATATACAGACCCTACTTGGAATGGGCCCTCGCCAATCCATCATGGGATCTCAATAATGATCTCCGTGTATTAGATGGTTGTCGCATCGCTCTTGATACCTGCCTCTTCAAGCTGCAGCATTTGAAACAGATCCCGTACACGGTGATGGTTGATACATGGTTATGCTCGTTATCGTAAGTTCCGGAGCAAAAAAACAAATAATCTTTTCTTATCCTTAGGACTAATTATTTCAATTTTACTTGCAGGCTAGCCACAGCAATGCTGACCCTTCTGGGTGGCTTCTGTCATCCACAACTGATAATAGAGCTTCGTCAAGCTCCATTCATCGAGCTCGGCCCGCATCTGCATAATCAACTGCAGCGATGGATACTAATCCATAACTCTTCACCTTCTCCTGGCGTCGAGAAATCCTTAAGGCTGATCATGAAAGCGCATGGATTGTTCGAAAACGCAAGTGCGAATTTCGTTTCCTCCTAGAGAGAAGATGGGGGCATTTTCAATTCTATCACATAATTGAAAATACCCCTATCTCCTCTCTGATTTAATCGAGCTCTTATATGTCATCCTGTTTATGTATCTGCATAATAGATCCGTTAGATATGTATCGCATACATATGCCCAATTCGATTTTAAAGTCAGGGCTTAGACTCCGAGTCTAACCCTGCTCCTGCGCTGCTGACGCTATGACCTACAATGCTTGAAGCATTCAAAGAAGTCTGAACAAAATGTACTGGTATTAGGGTGTACTGAGATGCTGGTGGTATATAATGCAATGCCCGTTCTCGTGTAGTAACTCCACCAATTGATCCCAACTTGAATACATAATGCGATGTACCATAACCAAACAAACACCATGCAAAAGAAACGGCTGGAACTCCAAAAATGATATCTCTAAAATGCGGTTGAAATGTATAGGAACAATTTGATATCAGAAAAAGTCCTGCTCCACAAGCCACTGTGAATCCATAGCGTAGGCGACAAGGTCAGCTGCGCAACACATATCCTCATGGCCCTTTTCAAGATCGAGAAGCTCAAGAACTGCTTGCATCCTGTCTTCCAAAGTTTGCTTCAGTTTTGCAATCTTGTTCTGCATGCCTTTGCTCTGATGCTCTTTCGCAAGAGGTTCAGTGTTGGCTTGCACTTGCGTCTTCGTCGACTTGTCGCTATCCAGTGTTCGAGTAGTTGTCTTTCGATTAGGTGAGCAGACTGCAAGTGCTTGCCTCGCAGGCTGCGTAGTAGATAAATGTTCGACAGGTTCGGGCTTGCGGTTCTTAAGGAGATTTTTTAGGAGGAAGAGTAGCCAGACCAAATTTGTTCGAGGCGCATACTCTGCCCAAATACCAGGGATATCTCGGCATTTTTGTGTTTGAGAGGGCTCTCCTGTGTATAAAGTTGCGCGCATGCTAATAAAATTGTAAGAAATGACGTTTTAAATAAGGGGTACGAGGTGGATCACATACTATCTGTACGTATCTCTCAAGAGAGCCTCATCCTCATCTTCTCCGACTGCATCAAAAATTTGCTTCTTGTCCAAGTCAGATGAAGCGATTTCCACAACACCTTCGGACTCATCAGGAAGATCGGCTAGGAGGAGATTTGCACGCGAGAGTGAGTAGTCGATAATGGTGGTTTCGATAGAGCTTGTGCCGAAACCACTGGGAGAAGGGTGCCGCACGGCATCGAGAACCGAAGGTGGCTCCATCGAACCATTGGACCTCGTAGAACGAATACAGACATTTCCAAGATGAAGATCACGATGCTGAATGGGCGTAAGAAAAGATACTAGAGTATTTCAGTGTTTCATAGCAACTCACCTCAAACATCGCATATTCCTCAGCACGAGCAAGAGCCATAGCAACGCCCCAGAAAATATCGTATATTTGGAAAATGGATGACCATGAAAATTTTTCCAATTCACAACCAGCATCATCCATCTCCACAATTGCCCAAAGTTGTGTATCGGGGTATGACTTCTTGCTGGCCGGATTTGGATTCATACAGTCGTCCTTTGTTTCCTTATAATAATCCCATGCCTCTTGGAATGGTTCTGGAAACCGGCCTTGCACGACATGAATTTCTCTGAATCGCGCAAAGCCGGGGATTGGGTCAAGATATTTGAGCATTCTAGCCTCAGAAACAATTTCCTCAACCGAAGTAAATTTCTTTGAACCTGGACCCCTCGGCGCATTTAACGGAACGACCTTGAATACACCATCCCCATACATTCTGAGTTTCGCGAGTTTTGATTTTGACACCATTGGCCGCGCGCTTTCTTCGCGTAAATGTAATTTGTAAACCTCGCCGTAGGATCCCTCAGCCAATTTTTCGACATGGAACATCTTCGCTGATTTCGAAGCCCAGGCGCCGAACCTTTGAATGCTCTGTGATGCAATCGGTGATAGTGCCTCCTTCAGGATTGGTGCGACGTAGGTGTTAAGATTAGGGTCGTGTACGAATCCCGATGACCTTCTTACGACTGATTTCTTCTTTATAGCTCTTTCTTTTGTGGTGGGGGGACTCTCTTTGGATGCTTTGCCTTTTGATCTTTGTGAACTCTGATTAGGGACCTCTATGATCTGATGATTTTGCGTCTCGTCGGATCGTTCTTTAGAGAATTGCTCGGTCGATGTGTCTGCGGAAACGGATGTGTTCTGGGACTCGGAAACGTGAGATGGCGATTCATCAGTATTCTGGGATTCTGCGCCCTTGCCATCTTGCTCCTCGGGCTTGTGCTCCACGGCGTGTTCTTGTATTTCCACCTCTCGCGATGGGGACAGGGATCTGTCGTTGATGGTCACTCCAGCTAATTGAGATTGAATCGCCTCGAATGTAGCATCAGTCGCCTTGGATGTCTCTCTTGCCGGGCTATTCTGATCGAAGACTGCCCTGGGTGCATTGTTTTTCCGTTTGCCATATACCCTTCTCTGGGCGACTGTTCTGGCCATGTTGTCGCGTGATCAGCCACGGGCGAGGGTTAGATGTTTTAGGGAGACGTCCTGGGGATCGCGAATACTGTGTTGCCTATGTTTAAGCACAGCACACACCCAAATGGTGAAAGGTATAATTCAATCGAGAGGGAAGATGCTGTCAGTCGATGATTGACAACGTATTGACTTTTGGCCAGAATGGGATTAGTGTGATGTTGCCGTGGTGATCTCCCGAGCCAATCAGCATCGATTTACATACTTCACTCAAAGTGCTACTCATCTTCGAATATTCGAAGGTCTTAAGATTTAATTATTTCTCAACGACAAGATTAATGACCGGAGGGGGTAATTGAAAATAAATCACAAGTTTCAAGTGTTCAAGCATTGCAGCTTGTTGTAACCTCTTACTGCAATCTTCGATAGCCATTCAACCATTCGATTTTTAAAAGTCATGTCCACTTCACAACTCATCTCTTGCCATCTTTACCTGAGGACCATCCTTTAACTTCGTCATTGATGCAAGTATATCGACAATTAGATCTGCCGCAGCTATTGAAGTTGTCTCGGCGATAGTATCGTACGGTGGACTAACTTCCACTACGTCGGCACCAACTAAATTTATCCCTTCCAGACCCTTGATGAATCGCTTCAGCTCGCGAGTGGTCCAGCCACCAGATTCTGGAGTTCCTGTTGCGGGGGCGATACTTGGATCAAGCACTAAAGATTATAAGTTAGCTAACATCGAGGCAAAAAGAAGTTCCACATCTCACCATCAATATCAATAGAAAGATACGTCGGTGTATCTTTGACTGTTTTGCGGACCTTGTCGATAATTCCAGACATACCGATCTCATCAATTTCTTGAGCCTCGATAATCGTGAATCCAACATTTTCGTCAATTTCATAGTCCCGAGGACTCTGTAAAAGAAGATCAGCACGTTAGCACAGACACAGAATCGTTGATGGACACAGACAAAAAGCTTCGTCCTCAATCCTCCATGAACACTCGTTCCTTTACTAATGCAACCCTCTCGACTAGCATGCCAAAAGAAGGTTCCATGTGTAATGGCCGATTGATTAGAGGCAATCCCAGTATAGCCTTCATAAGGGTCCCATCTTTTATTCAGTTAATAAGGCATTTTTTCAAGAAGTTCAGTATCAGAATGTTCAAACTCACGTGTCTAAGTGCGAGTCAAGATGGAGGACTGAAATGGGTCCGTATACATGCTTGAGCGACCGCAAGATCGGCAGGACAATGGAATGATCCCCACCCAGGCTCACTATACGTGGGTGTCTCCAGTTGTTTTTCTCGGAGGTTGGGTGGTGCAATACTTGTCTGTATCCTTGTTCCATTTGCTTGAAAGCATGTGCAGCATCGAAAGGGGTAATGGGAATATCTCCACAGTCGATCTGTTTCTCATTATTAATTAGACAGTTAATTGGAAACTGTGCTTAGCAACATCATATCTCATTTGGCTTGAGTGCTTACAATCTCGAGTCCTTGATTGTATGGGTCTACCTCCCATACTGTGTTGTAACTACGGCCCTTTTTCTCTCTTGCCGACCCAGCTCGGATGCCCCTTGGACCGAAACGTGCCCCGGGACGATAAGATGTTGATGTATCGTAGGGAAAGCCAAGAAGGGCAATATCGAGGGGCTGGCAATGGCATTAGATAGTGGGTTTTGTTGAGTCTGCTTCGAACAGATACATACATGATCGTGCGATGCCGCGAGACATCGCTGCCATTCGAGATGCGCAAACGTGACGGGTTGGGAAAATGGAAGATCCACATCGAGATCTGCTAAAGATGAGTGTCCACCTCCAAAGATGGCATAAAAGAGAAATGTTAATCACCGAAACAGACCTTCGATTGGATGATTATATTCGGGACCAACGTTCAGAGTGAGAACCCCATGCAAAACAGAGTACAGAGCCAATATGGACAGATGCATTTTCGAAATTTATTATCGGGATAGAAGTGCACCAGTAAAGAAAATTGAAAGACTATAGAAAGTAAGAAATCGAACTTGATTTTTAAGATTTTTATGTCTAGATACAGGGATCACATGGAACTATTTAATCATCCAAATCAGATTAATTGAAGCTGTTCATCGCAGACTCCTTCCATACTTCTTATCTTTGTGGGGCACTTTTCCCCCGCATCATCCGATTAAATCCATTTAATGGATGTCTTAGTGGATCTAAATGACACTCAGATCCCTCCTAAACCTTCGTAACCAGGCTGCGAAAGTTACAAGTATTATAATGGGTACTTATTTACTGGGAGGTCTTGCTATTGATACAAAAGTCTCATGATAGACTTGCACCAATTTTGTGCTTAGTAGTATAGCAGACCAAATGTATGAGAAAATTACGAGTCCAAAGACTCTCATCAAGAATTTTCAAGATAATGAGATGTCCCGAGTCATACAAATCAGACAAATTGAGCCGACTCTTCCTACCCAAGGAGCACTTCCTTCCATATCAAACCGGGTGGATAACCCTGGTTGATTGCACGCCTATCCAAAGTACCAATCCCTCGCCTCGAAGCGATCCCATTCTCCCATGAAATTACCATAATCCAATAGCATTCCCAGTTATCGATGTGAGCATTCAAGTCCTGAGCGTCATCGAAATGATCTCCCAATGGAACGCTGCACTCGGAAAGGATCAGGAGCTCAACTGGTATCTCGGTCTGAAATGTTTCGAGCTCATGAATGAAAACTCGTCCACATATTTTATCTTCTGAACCCACCATATGCATATTTCCCTTGATACTTGGTCTCTCTGTAGATCTGAGTTTGAAATGGGCTGAATACGTCCAGAACTGCAGCAGTGTATAGTTATGAATTGCGCTGTATAGATCGGGGGTAGGTGTAACATTCATCCCCGTAAGCCAAGTATGACGGCGATGCCGGTATCCAATATGTCCCTTTGGAACGTCTGAGGCTTCAGAGTCCTCAAGCAGAGGTTGTATTTGACCGTCTGCTTTCCTTTGGTACCATACGATCCAGGTTCTCGTGTCGAGCCAATCGTTCGCAGCGGGTCCATTTCTGTTTGGCTCAGTCTCATCACTCCATTCCGGAACTGCGGACCATTGGATTTCTCCCGTCCATCCTGCCCATGAATAACTAGGGAACTCAGGACGACGCTGAAGCCTCATCCCATGAAATAGAAGACTGATATCGAGTGAGAATAACGGAAGTCCGTACAACATCGGGCTGTGTAGACGAGTCTCGAAGAAACGCAGAGTTCCGGCAATTGCATTAATAGCGTCACTGGCGTGAGTCAGATTTCGCGAACTATAGTACAAGACTAGAGTCTGAAAGGTAAATAGAGGAGGGGTATCTGATTCTAAAGCCATTGGTCTGATACTTGTCGTTTCGGAGACTTTGACTTCTGGAGACTCGTCTTGATTGTTGTCTTCGCACCATACACATCGACGACAGCGGAAATATACCCTCTCATCAAAGAAGATGATGCTGCGTGATGAAAGCAAGTCTTCTTGGAACCTTTTGACCTGATTAGCCAGCCTCTCAATATCTAAATGAAGTTATAAACCCGATACTAACGTCCAACCACGAGTGGCATATCTGGAAGCGCTCAGGTACTCGTCTAGTTCTCTAAGAACTACCATCTTCACTCCGGGAACGACTTCCTCAACATCTTGCTTGGCCTGGCGAGATCCAGGCTGAACTCCAGGGAGTCCTGAATCGGCGTCTTTTCCGCTGGCCGCAATTATCGTCACGAATGCCCCTCTGTATATCATGTCCATGAACGGGATGCTGAGAGCCATGTCATTTGGATCGTCCTGCAAAAGGCAGAGACTATCCACCCACAAATATTGCTCTCCAGCAGTACGTACTAGGTCTATGGCATCTTGAATAGTCGTTGGGAGAAGCTTCGCGGATGTCGGATATTGGAGGCCTCCTGGGCGCATGAGAATGTGCATGTTGGTAGTTAAAAGCCGCACCTGCTCAGCACGACCCCAGATATAACTGAGAGCAAAATATCGATACTGTTTGTCGGACCTGGAGATCTCAACCACACAGCCTTTCGTGACATCAATCAGACGAAACACCTTTAGGCCAGAGCCGTACCCAATCTGAAGTGGGAGCGGGGCGCACTCAGAACGATGAACCATCTCACATGAACGAATCCATTTAGAAATCAAATTTGGGTTAATTTGGGCATTTTCAATGATTCGGCCACGTTTTGGCAGCCATGGACTAGTACCGCCATCCTCAAGAAACGAGAGAAAAGTCCCTACACTCCCAACTCTGAATCCAGCTCGTTCTGCGCTCCATCCGCCGCGACGATTCCATGTCGTAGAAAAGTCGAAAGGTCCGCCTGTAATAGCGAGGTGCATTAATTTGCACAGTGGGCAGTCAGGGATTGATGGAAGATTGGCCACATTTTCACTTGGTAGGGTTGGAATCCCGTCGATAGCGAACCAGTCATGTAGCTTCAGCCTGGTCTTGATGGAGTATTTTCGGCGAGCACATATCTCTTCAAAGACGTCTATTGTCATATCTAACCATCATGATAGAGTATAAGAATGATATTGGACTTATAATGTCGGTGCTCTCGCATGTTACCTAGTTCACGTTGCTGTATCTCGTCGAGAATCCTTCCTGCAAGCTTAACGACTTCATTCGACTGAGATTCCCACACTCGCTTTGAAGCAAAGTCACAAGTGGCGCATTGCGCGCACAAATTTGTTGATTTCTGCATTGCCAAGGTTCAGTCAGACTGATGGCCTTGAAGACTACTGAGCACACGCCCTTGAGAGAACGAAGAGGGAGAAAGAGTTGATATGTTCGGGTCCAGCCACTTGGTGATAATGCATTACACTAGCTGGTTAATTATCAGTATTTAGTAATAGTATCTCGGCTAAACCTGCCATCTATTGACATTTCATGCCCTAACGTGAGATGTTTCTGTGGTCTCATTGCAACAATGAAAACATACTCGATAAGATGTATTTTAGTGGGTTCATGTAGCATGACTGTTAGCCTGATAATTAAGTAATAATCATATCAAAGAAAATTGAAGACTTCTTGAGGAATAATATAGTAATAGTTACTACAATACTTTGTATATGACGCAGTCTCAGCAATTGCTGTGGGGAACCCCGCAGTCGAATCTCGCTGGCTGTTTCCACATTCAAAGGACGATCATTGATAAATCTCTTGTTATCTGACAGCACCATTATTAACGTCTTCGACTACCTTATCTCGATATAGAAATAGATTGGTCAATGAAGAAAGCTCGCTGTCTCTTGCCTTGGGCAAATTAGCGCCGAGTTGATTTCAATTATTTACTAAACCAAACGGATATATAACTGAACCAATATTTGGCTTATGCCCAAGCCCCTTCACAGGAAAAATTCGATCAATCGCCCTTGATTGCGAAGATGTGGAAACATCACAGATTGGGGGGATATGGTGAACTCGATGATATTGATATCGCATCTGAATGTGCGGATCATCTTCTAGCTGGCATCGATACAACCAGCGATACTTTAATGTTTTTCATTTGGTCTTTATCCAGGCCTGAGTACAAACAATTCCAGGAAAAACTCGTCCAAGAAGTCCGCAGTATCCCCGAGGAAAACCTCAACAGTGATGGACTTCCACGCACAGAAACATCCTCCAAGCTGCGATATGTAGATGCAGTCATCAAAAAGAGACACTAAGACTATACGCTCCGTTACCAGGATCAGAGCCACGATCGCTTCCAACAACGACGACCATTGACGGATATTGCATCCCAGCAAGGACCGTCGTTTCCATGTCTCCATTTTCATTACATCGCAATCCGGATGTCTTCAAAGATCCGCTGGACTTCAACCCAGATCGTTGGCTAGATGCTTCCGTAGAAATGAAGAAGTGGTTTTGGGCATTTTCCAGCGGAGGTAGAATGTGTATTGGGATGCAGTAAGTTTGAATACTAGAGTCTGATCGCCCTGAGTCAATCTATTGACTGGTCCTAGTCTTGCTATGGTAGAAATGACAACCCTAGTGGCTGCTATCTACAGAAAGTACAGAACGATTACCAGTGGTGATTATGAAATCGTTTCGCCTGCGGTTACCGCCCGTTATGAGGTCTTCTACGATGAAAAGTGCTACAAAATGAGGGTATGTCTGCTAGCACTAGATTCCTCTGGTATGTTAACTCACAGTGGAAACAGAAGCATGAATGCCATATCGCCTTCGTGAAGGATACATCATGAGAAGCATTGTTAATCAACTAATGTCTATCTAGAACATCAGTATAGGTATTCACTCTATTTTTCTCCATTACTCAGTGTCTCGATCGAATGCAGCAGTACTTGATTTACCCGTAGCTAAAAGGAATTAAACAAGATAAAAAGAGGGTAGAATTGAAACATAACCATAATAATTGCCTTGATGTATCACAAATTCCGGGTAGACATAATTTCCAGAACATTTCCTAGATGACGACCTTCAAGGATCCGCAAACTAACTCGGAGGGTACATGATCTGATTTCAGCGCAAGTAGATAGTATTTGATCAAAAACAAGCAGGCTGCGACCTAATGCACAGGCATGACAACTAAATCAAAAAGAATGCTAGGCATCTTGCTTCCTGGGTTTGTCTTTGCCGGCCATGGTCTTCAGCCATGAGAGAGAATTCGGTGCATGATTGAGCAAGCTAGAATTCTTTCCTGACTGAGGTCCAATTGCGTGGTTTGGAACTTCCTGGGTCCTTTTCCCCGAGTGATTTTTTCGCTTGATGAACTCTGGGTTTCTTTTTGTGGGAGCAGGGGGAATCGCGAGATGCATTGTTGCAAATGTTCACTCAAGAGGAGAAATTTTCAGAGGTAAAGACGAATTTGGGACGCTTCTCTGAACTGATGGGCTTGTGCTACTTATAGAGTTCATTTATACAAATAAATGGGCCAGGATAGGACGCTAATATGTAGCTTATCAAGGATCTTATCGATGGTCTCGCTGCCTCCTTCCGAATTCCCCAGAGGTCAGAATAAAGATATGCATGAATCCTTTGATAACTGAAGTTAATATGATAGTTAATTCTAATATTTATGTATTCATACTCATGTTCCTATGGTACATGCTATTGATGTGGTCGTTTGTCAACTGTTTCCTATAAATGTGGTTTGGCGTTTCATCTCGCTTTGATCAGCACACCATTTCTCTTTCTTGGAGTGGGATGGCTCTTATCATATGCCAGGAGATAGTTTTGTAACATCTAGATGAATTTAGAAACGTTTGATACGAAGCAGTCCTATTCGATGTTACTTGAAAGTCCAGAGCCTCGCAAAATATGAGATTTTGGTATTATATACAAGTGATAGCAGAATATCTCTAGGTCACTTTGCTAAACAAATTTGTAGATTATGATTAATCTAAAATGAATTCGCAATAGTTGGCCAGTTGCAGCGGCTATTTTGTTGCCGACGGTATAATTTGGAGTATACACTGCTGATCTCGTGACTGACTTACCCCCGCATGGTAAGTCAACTCTGCTGATACGCCCTCACTCAGCTGGTTAACACGATTGACATCTGATTGATCCATGCATAAATGCTTTGCCATATTTGATTGAATAAAATATCCAATCAGAAATTTCCGCCCATGAGGGTCTCAAAGAGCCAACCCATCCGCAGGCCCAATGCAAGACACCGCCAGCGAAAGTTGAAATCGGTAACGTTCACTGGGTAAGCCCATTCTCCAATATAATACCAGTCTATCACCTCAGCATGAGCATTGGCTGACTCCAGCAGCTGTTGGACCTGTAGGTCTCGAAAGGTCAAATGCGATGAACGAAAAACTGATGGTTGTCGGGTCTGCCGGAAATCTGGCTTGGAGTGTGCTGGGTATGGTGTGAATCTATGTTGGGTCACGGACAAGAAGCAGGACGCACAAGGCCAGCGTCGCAGGTTGATGAGATTTGGTGAGTCTTGACCTGGATTCCATTGACATAAATTCTGACCCCCAGATAGATCAATCATCTATTCCTGTCATCCAGGATAGTGAGATTGATCGATTATTGTCGACAATTGATACGATCCCAGCCCCATGGGAGACAGTATCCGTGGGCCCATTTGGAATATTTCAATCGGAGTCTGCCCCACCACAAGAAAATGCCTGTATAACATGGGAAGAAGACAGCATCTTTGTCTATGATGGGGCGGCTCGTAATAACACTACTTTCGGGGACTGCAACTTCCTCAGCAAAAAAGTTGTCGACAGCACAGTACCTAATCAACCATCATACGATACAAGAGCCACAAACACTTGCTCCAATGAGTCCATCACTAATCACTTTGAGTCGAACTCGAGCATTTACAGTCACCTCGACAAGCAGCTTGCACTTGAAACTAGTGCCACACGCCCGTCGCCTTACCACAAGCTCACCATTTCCATCTCCAAGAATAACGATGCATCTTTATTATTGCACCATTACGAAAACCATGTTGCAGACCTTCTACAGCCAGTCTTTCATCATAAAAATCCTTGGAAAACTACATATTTCCCATTAGCGCTTCAAGGCTGTCCTGATTCATTCATCATTCAGAATTCACGTCCTCCTTCCGGAGTCTTCTCGTCGCTTTTTCATAGCTTGCTCTCGGCCGCGGCATTCCACCTTCGTAATCGTCTAGCTGGCTCACCTAAGTATCATATACTCGGGCTCCAACATAGAGCGAAAGCTTTGCAAGCCCTTAATTCCGGCTTGGCTATACCTACCGGCCCTGAATATTATACGGTCTACCTCACGGCAATGCTTGCATTGGTCACTATCGATGTAAGTGAAGTTTTCTTTGGTTTATCGAAAAGCCATACTGATAATTTATAAAGACCATTACCGGAGAGGAGTCTGACTTTCCAATTCACTTGAATAGATGTGGTAAGCTACTAAGATCCTGGTTTGATCGTCGGGCACTCAGCGGTCCCACCCGCCAAGTCAAGAGTATTTGCCAATTTCTTAGTCTTCTTACTCGAACAACAACATACAATTTCAATCCAAGAGTCTCGGGGATAGATGAAGCTTTCCTGGAGTCTATCAATTTTGATGTTGATGACTGGGGTATCGAATACATGTATGGAATCACTCCGAGGCTAGGAAATCTTCTGAAAAGAACTTGCCAGGCTGCCGAGCGTTTTACAACCTACCCGGATAAGAATGTTCCTTTATTTCTACTCAAAGAGTGCACAGAAATAGGATACGAGATTGCCACCTGGAACATCCAGTCAGAAATAATCCACCTGATGGGGCCGGAAGAGTATACCATGCGCGAGATAGTCTGTTGTCAGGCTCGAGCATTCCACAGTGCGATAGCAATATTCTATTACCGCACAATTGGAGCCGGTCACTCTGTCAATATGGAACATTATGTTCAAATAGTTTGGGAAAATCTCAAACGAGGAGAAGACCTGAAAGAAGAGTCCGTTAATGGAGACAAACGCTCCGCTCCAATGTCCTGGCCGGCCTTTATTGCAGCATGCGAGGCCTCTAATCGAGACCCTTGGGTGAAATGGTGGGAGCGTGTACAGATATATGCTTTGGGAAATTTCACACGCCAATGGAGGACAATCCAAGAGGTTTGGTCCATAATGGACGGAAATGAGAATGTGAGCAGCTGGAGGGAAGCTTTGAGGCAATCAGGAAGAGTAGTGTTGCCGATATGAGCTATATGATGTGGAGTCCAGTATAAATATGGCTCTTGCATTCAGGGATATCTTGACCATTTTCTAGGGTTTCAATTTCCCACTCTGTGGAATATGGTCGATCATTCGGTTTGTTGTGCAGTAGCTAAGCTGGGATAGTCCACAAAGTAGTATAGCAACTCTGCAAGTCTACACATATCGATAATTTATTTCAAGTTTGTTTTGAGCTCTACAGTATTTCCTAGATCTATTTATAATTCAATTGATGCTCTATCAGTACCCTTCAAATTGCATACCTCTTGAATTAGTACGGAGTATATACTGTGATATTTTGGAATTTCCTGTTTGATACAGGACCCACCACGTGACCCAATGATGCAAGTATGAAATTGGTATGTCGATCCCATCAGTTGTGATCTACGCGATTGAAAACGATGTTTCAGGATATCCTAGACATTTAATGTTCCAATGGTGAAAACTCGAAAAGCCCCTTTTTTTCACTACTTCAATGCGGCGTCAGATTGGCATGCTCGTCGATGGGACTTATCTTTACACGATCGTTAACGCCAAGATCCCGCTCGCGTGATGACAGAATGTGAACGATTGATATGCATCCAGGACTGCATGAACCAATCAGCCTAACAAGGTAACCCCCGCCTGTTATGGTGAGACGCGCAGTAAGGGCTGGATACGGGCGTAGTCAGTGATCGGGCAAGGTAGCAGCCTTTTGTGGCCCGATATTTGACAATGTATACATTCAATATACATAGTAGGACACTTGCATAGTACACCCGGACTATTCGAGAACTGGGAGAATGAGGACGCGTCCAGCCCCTATCCGACTCGTCTAGTCTAACCGATAGACAAGTGGGCTGGTGCTAAGCAGAAAGCGCACTTATGCGGGCTGTAACGCATCACCGGCCTCGGGTGTGATGTGAATGGCCGATTGTCGCCTTAAGTGGGAATGCCTTCGGGGCTGGTCGGAGAAGGTGGAGTGCTGCACAACAGCCGGGTTGTGACGTACAAGATGATGAAAGAGCACAGTATACTTGTACTGAGGTATCTCAATGTGAAAGGTTTAAAAGAAAAAATAGCAAAATGAAAAGAGAGAATAGATAATAATATAATCATGTAGCAAATAGAAAAGAAAGAAAGAATTAAAGAAGTGCAAGTCCCTCGTGGTGAAAAAAGCAGGTGACCCTCGGGAACTTCGCTCAGTCCTTTTTTTTCCTTTTTTCTCCTTTTGCCTCCCTTTGCCCCCCTCCTCCTCTTTTTACTTTTTCCCTCCACCTTTATACCGTTTAATTTACATTATCTTCTTTTTTTATTATTTCATTAGATTTTTGCTATTTGCTAAATTCCCTCTCTCTCTCTCTCTCTCTCAATGCGCGGGCATGGCGTTCAACTTCAACTGGTCGCCGTTAATGGCGGACGCGAGTTTTTACACTCGCGCCCAAGAATTACTGACGGCCGCGCTTAACAAGTCCCCCAAACCACCGATTATCGTGGATGATATTATTGTCACCGAACTGAATCTGGGATCGATGCCTCCTAACTTGGAAATTTTGGAGATCGGCGATTTGGCGGAGGATCGCTTTCGCGGAATCTTCAAGATGTCCTATTCCGGCGATGCCTTCTTGACCCTCAAAACTCGCGTCCAAGCCAACCCTCTTAATACTTTTTTACTCACTCGACCGGCTTTTGCCTCTCCACAACCACTTGCCGCTGCGTATGTGCTCCTCCTTTGAATACCTTCTGTCCGTCGGCGCATACGCATGGTTTTTCGTGTCGCCGACCAGCACACACTCTCTGATCGCGTGAGCTAACTTGTTGTCGCATTACAGAACTCCACTCACCATCCCTCTTCAAATAACTCTGTCCGACTTCAAACTCTCTGGCTTTGTTATTCTGGTTTTTTCGAAACAAAAAGGAATTACCGTCGTCTTCCGCAATGATCCGCTCGAATCTCTTAAGGTCTCCTCTACCTTCGATTCCATCCCGTTTGTGCGCGACTTTCTACAAAAAGAAATCGAAGCTCAGCTCCGTATACTTTTCATGGACGAATTACCGGCTATCATCCATCGATTGTCCCTTCGTCTCTGGGTTCCAGAGTATCGCACCGGCGAAGAAAATCAAGATGAGACCGATAACACCGAAGCCGCAACGAGTGAGGGGCCTGGCCAAGATCCCTTGGCTAGTCCCCCACAGGACCCCGTTGATTCTCTCGGAAACGCATTGAATGAGTCAGAGATTGCATCGCTATCTTTGGATTCCTCCGTCGAAACCCATTCTCTCTTCTCGCAGAAGAACCTCCTCCGCCTAGCCGCTTTGACGGATTCCCAGCGTACTCTCTCGCTCTTCACCCCATCTATTCAAGAAGTTGTCTATCGCGCATGGACATCCCCAGCCGACCCTAGTGAATTCCCTGCCAGTATTATCTCTCCTCTCAGCCCGGCCCTGTCCCGCACACATTCCCAGGTGGGCAGCTTGGCATCCTCTGCCCATGAAACCTCAAGCACGGTTTCTATACACAGTCGCCCTTCTCTTGGAAGTCATTCCTTCACTGGCTCCAGCTTGAATGTTGGCACCGGCCGTCATTCTAAGGCGCATTCACGCAAGCGCAAGAAGCGTGTGGTCGACTTGCGCCGTCCTAAGACTACGGATGATGCTATGAGTGTCAGCGATGATAGCTCTTTCAGGGAATCCATGAGTCCTCCCTCCATCTGCTCCGCGCCACTTCCGGCTGTAAACGAACAGAACGACGATCCAGTGACGCCACCATTGTCTCCAGAGATCGATCTCCACCTCCCATTAATTCCCGAGCGCCACCGTATGAGCATCTCGCGTCCAGCTTTCCAACGCGAGACGCAGGATAAGCCCGAGCTTTCCTATTCCACCGAAACTATTCGTCCATCGAAAGGCGAGGATGTCGATGCTACCCCTCGCGCGACCGTGCGTGGTCGCCCCGAAAAGGCCGAAGCTGGCCCCTCATCTGGCTCTACTCGCCCGCCACTACCCGCCACTATTCTCCCTCTTACTAAAGAGGAACCTTCCGGCGAGCCTGTTGACCCCGTCCTAGTGGAGCGGCTAGCTGGTGAAATTGCACGTCGTATGCGTGATGAGAAATTCGCGCCTAATAATGCGTGCAGTCCTTTCTGGAGTCGCGCCCACGATGATACACCACCTCCGGCCTACGGTCACTAAGAGCAAGATCCATCTTGCACGTTCTCTCATTTCCCTTTCTTTTATTTTTCTTCTCGTTTCTCGAGCAAGATCTCGACATTTTAATGACCGTTACGACTTTTATTCATTTCTTCTATTGCTTCGGAGCGGGACTGTACAAAATTATGGGTTCTGAAGCTTTTGGCGACTCTGCCATGCCCTAATTGCATTTGGTCCATTCCTTATATCAGAGATGGGACCAAAGATCTCAGGGCATTGCAAAAAAAAAGCTTCCGGCGTCTTGTTTTCTCTTTGTCTTATTCTTTTCTAGGTG
>Ga0209673_1001046_pt1 | contig 32073 bp, 22 predicted proteins | sample AraplaCol_mMS_r2_2_FD_184274 | JGI IMG/M metagenome (GOLD analysis project Ga0209673, IMG submission 184274) | Arabidopsis root microbial communities from North Carolina, USA - plate scrape MF_Col_mMS_r2 (SPAdes) (version 3) | ecosystem: Host-associated > Plants > Roots > Endosphere | place... | reverse complement strand
AAAAAAAAAAAAAAAAAAAAAAAAAAGAGAGAGAGAGATTAAGAAAAAGGGCAGATGATTGTTTCCCTCTGATGAACTAGAGTACCCGGTACTGCCACTAAAATTAAATCTCCCAAATAAATATTAATTTAATAAAATAATCGAAAATAATCAAAAAATGGAATATACCTGGAAACGATGAATCCCAATTAAAATAATAATAATAATAATAATTAATTCGCATATTTCTAATGAAACTGCCTTTTACGGTCCTATCCGCACCGTTTATTTCCCTTCCCAGATATTTGCCAGAAAGGCGTCTCCAGTTCCTAGTCAGTATCACTGGCTTGCTGCTCTTCTCTCTCTCTGTGTCTGTCTCTCTCTCTTCTCTCTTTCTCTCTTTTCTGCTGGTGGCCCCTCCCCAACTCTTTTTATCGTCTATCATCCCCCCTCCCTCTCTTTCCCTTCCCATCTACTCGGGTCCCTTTTTTTCCCTTCTCTTTCTCCTGCCTTTATATTAAACATATATTATGCCCCAGGCTCTCTTAACCATCCCGGTTACTATTCATCCGGCTTGACAGGCGTATCCCGGAATCCTTGTGGATTATTGGCACCTCGCATGTGCTGACTTTTCTATTTCTTTTTCTTCTCTTTCGAAGAACACCCCTTCTTATCTCCACGTCGCTTTGCTCCCGCGACCCGCTTCCCCCGCAACTTGAAGCTCGAACCTCCAACCCGCTCACAGTCATGGCTTCTCGTAGTGGGCGCGACTTCAACTGCTCTTGGGAGAATTGTGGCAAGGTATGCTCTTTTTTCTATATTTCTTCTTTGATTTACCCTCTGTCTTCCTTTTTCTATCCTTTTCATTTTGGACCGGTCCACTCGTTCATTTTATTTCACCCTGCTTTTTGGCCCCAAACCTGACCTGATCTCCCCCATTCTAGTCTTTCAATCGCAAGTCAGATCTTTGTCGCCATTATCGCATACATACCAATGAACGACCTTATCATTGTAATGTCGAGAATTGCAACAAGAGCTTCATTCAACGCAGCGCCTTGACTGTACACTCGCGCACGCATACTGGCGAAAAGCCTCATGTCTGTGACCATGAAGGGTGTCAGAAAGCGTTCTCCGATGTAAATTACTGAAACTTCTCCCCTCACCGATTTTCTGGTCTTCAAAATTAACACTTATTCCAGTCTTCAAGTTTGGCTCGCCATCGACGAATCCATACTGGTAAGAGACCATATATTTGTCAAGAACCAACTTGTGAAAGAAGGTAAGTTCCCCAGCCTCGCTAATATGGAAAGTGCGATCCTACCCCGTCCTCCCCTCCAAACTGACTTCGGTCCTTCCTCATTCAGCTTCTGCCGCAAAACGACCCTCACCAAACACCAACATCGTTCTCATCCGCCAGGCTCTTTGACTCGGCCATCCTCGGAGGATGCGACTTCCGAGCATTCTTATCAGCACCATACCCCGGTGACAGTATCGATTCCGAATGGCAACGACAGCTATCTTCTAGCCCAGCAGCCTTACTATCCGAACTCGGCCACTCCAAACCATGATTTCTATTCGCCGCCCAGCGTCCATATGGCAACCGTGCCAGTACACGACTCCGCGCCACCAATCGTTACGCATAATGTGCCTGTCACCTCATCGATGAATATGCCACATGCTCCGCAGCAGCACGCACCACACCATGCACACCCACAGCAGCAACAGCAACAGCAATATATGCACATGATGCAACAACGCTACGATCCTAACCCACGAACAAACTATATGCCGCCAGAGTACCACCAACCACAATTCCCGGGTCATCAGCTGCCAGATGGACAGCCTATGATGGTGGGATACCATCCTAATTTTCACCAGTACAAAACCCCCACCCGGATCTTGAATCAACCGGAGGGGACTGACTGGGGCTTTTTGGGCGTAGGTTAAGAAAAGACCGCGCATGAAGTATATGTGTGGATATCTGGTGTGATTGATGCCCGTCACGACTTTACTATGTCCCGATTCCCGATTCCCCGTTTTCTTCTTGTTCCTGCACGACGATCTTTTCAAGAACAGGTGGGATCTTCCAGCATACCGAGTCTGTATTCGTCTATTATTTCAATCTTCAATTTTCAGTCATCCTTTCTTTTCAAATTTTGTGCAGGGTTTATCAGCCTTGGCTTTACCGGGGGCTGTTTATTTTTGATTCCCTCCTTTTGTGCCATGCTTTCTTATTTAACGATTTTGGAATCTTTCCTTCGCGATCTCCTGTGTCATTTAAACGGAGAGGGAAGGCGTTTACACTTCATTGATCCACTACTCCATTTTAGTTTATCTCATGGTCACTTCTACTTTGCACTGTGTTTTTTTTTTCCTCTTTGACACCTGGCATGAGATGTGTTATTCGACTTCCATTTTTGGGGCCTCCTTAATTTCTGCCCATCTCCCTCTTCATGTCTACGAGGTACGAACGAATTGAAGAAATTTGAAGGAATTTTCGTATAAAGAACAGCCACCAAAAAAGTCCGAGTTGTTATTTTGTAAACGTCTAATTCCCGAAGGAAAACCAGCCAATGATCCCGACGTGGCGGGCGCCAATATCATCCCCACGCCCATTAGATAAGAGCCGAGACACTCCGAGTGGGCCTGGCATGGCATGGGGAGAGTGCAACGATTCAGGATCAGGTACGTGCCCCAAAGTAGACCGATGAGCCAGTGGCTCAGCCGTAACTCATTCCAGACTAGCGAAATAAGGAAAACATCAAACCAAGAAAAAACCTCCAACATTTTTCACGCTGACAGGTATGCATCACCCAGATTGGTCTACGATCCGAGCAATGCATGGCGTGCAGCACTCGTGGCTTTTCGAGTGGGGCTTGGTTGGCCAAGCCAAGACCCTCTCAGTTTCCAGTCCAGACTAAGTTGGCAAAAAGCGAAGTCAACTCCGGAATGATCCAACAAAGACGCTGCTGTCTCATTAGCTTACCAGAGGGGCGGCGACAATTGACTAGGGTGGACACGCCATGAGCACTTGTATTTGACTTGAGGGTTTTGAGACCGAGGTGAACCGTCTGGTTGGGTTCAAAGAGTAGAGGGTGTGAATGGGACAAAGAATGTCAAGCCCAGCTCCCAGGGATGAATGGGGAAAGGTACACCATACTGTAAATTTGGAGGATATAGTATGTACATACTACTAGCTTGTACAGGAAATAACCTTGCATTCTTTCCAAAAACAGAGGGAGAGTAAAATACTCTTACTTGCCACGAACCTGACTAGTATTATTCCATTTCGATTCCAAATAGGGAATTCATATGGAATGCAGAATGCAGGAGTCAAAGTGGAAACATCGAAAAGAACAACTCTATACCCCCCATGACGTCCCCTGCTAGATCGCCACCAGCATGCACGCGTGGGCTTGTCAGATCAACATTACAAAAGGGGTGCTTCTGCACGAGCGCAAGCCTACATAAGCCTATCGTGGCAATACAACATCGCATCTCGCCCGCAAGTAGTCACGGTGAGACACGGAGAAGCTTCCAAAACAATGCCAGTTGAAAGGGTGGTGTGAGGGGCGAGGGGCGAGGGGCGAGGCCACAGAAACTGCACCAAACTACCAAACTAGCAGGGTTTCTTTGTAGCGTGGCATGTAGTCTACATAGTACATACATACCCTGGTTCTAGGCTATGTACTCGTACCGATATACATAATTAGAAGCATAAGAATGACCAGGGGATGGGAAGCCAAACAAAATGAACCCTAGTGAAGAAAAAGTGATGAACATCCGAGGAAAATGCGAACTTGTCCGAGGAGTGTTTCTTGTTTCTTGCCCCCCTCTCTTGCGCTGCCTCCGAGTATACGGTAGTCTATAGGTAAGGGTTGTACCTCGCACCTGTGTCGCACTTGACTGCAGCTTGGCCAGCGCTTCCAGTAGATGCTACAATTGGAAAATGGGTAGAGCTAGCTTCAGCAACTGAATTCGGGGATCAATACACATTCAAAGTCTCTGCATGTGCTGGATATGCTACGGGGCTATGCAATGGCTAGTATGGATTGACAGAGAAGTGATTCATTATGTGGCTAAAAATCTTCTCTGATTTGTCCTATCGATTACTCCGTACATGGAATGGTTTTATGTCCAGTTTGTTTATTTAACTTTGAACAAGTGATGACGGGCTTAGATTTAGGTTTAGTTTGGCCCCCTCAAAGATGAAGTAATACTCGCTTGCAAACACATCGGTTGGATTGTGTATGAAACATTACGACTAGGCTGAATGATACTCGGACACTAGGATAAACTAAGTCAAAGAGAAAACTTAAGTAAAAAAAGAAAGAAAAAGCAATGGAATTAAAAGGAAACCTTGAAAGGAAAAGAAACAGCACGATGTAACAAACAGAGGACAAGGATCCCAGCATCAAGTGTGGAGTTCCGGACACTGCGGGCCGAAGTAAACCCACTCACGGTGGAGGACGTAGATCGTAACAGGGGTTGTTTTCGTGACTCAAGAGGATTTCCAGCCTTGACCACGGAAAGGCTGTCGCGCGGGAAACTCGGGGGCCGGGGGGAAACTGCTAGCGCCTAGAGGCTGTTTAAGTCACTTCACGCTGCTCCGAAAACTACGACTGATGCAAATGCCCAGGACATCACATTGGAAAAAAAAAAAAAAGCCCCCCCAAAGCCTAAAGACGTCGTTGGACGTAAATTCACCTTACGCGGAGAGTTTTGATCCCAGTTAGAAGATTCGTTTCCCAGTTGAGGCTGAATGGGTTGATTCCCCACAGTCGCGGTTACAAGAGGCCTGAGCTGAGCAGACTTTATACCAGATGAGGAAGAGAACTAAAAGAGAACTACAGTACAAATACAGAGTCTGGACGGAAAGTCTTCCTCCTAACACCAGGTATGAGTAAATCTGTTGAAGGGAGAGTTGTTCTAACTTGGATATTGAATGTCAGTACTTTCTATGTAGATTGGCGTGGCACTGTTCATCTCAGCTTGGGGGCTAGCTTTGACGCCGAAGGAATTGCACCCAACCACCATGGGACTGGGTCGTGTCAATCCGAAGTCCACAACCAATCGCATTCATACATCACATCCACCCGACAGGTCCACGGCTGGGCCTAAGGATCACCGTTTCTGAGTAAGAAGAATGGAGAACCTCAAAAACTAGACGCAGAAATTGGCGAAGCTGCTACAAGTACTCCGTACACTAGTGTATGCTTTCACTGCCAAGCTCGGCTCGTCGATAGAACACGTACGATGTGTGGTTCGCCATCACTACTACCTAATGGAGCAATTGCTCAATCTTTGGACTACTACACTACTTCGTATAAAAAGTATTAACTCCACCGAGGCTTCCTACTTGCGAAACAATTCGTGATCGAATTCGTGATTGAATTGTATGTCACAAGGATCATCGCAGTTTCTCTCGTCTCATTCTCACAGCTCGTTTGGAGATCGTCGCGTGCATATCACCACAGGATTTATTTTCCAAGCGCCCTGTATGACGACATTGTACTCTGTCATCAGTTCCAATAAATTACCAAGATGGTATTTAGATGGAATGACAATTGCATCCAGGATTTCTAATCTATTTCATTCCCCCGGGTCTTTTAGATACTATAAGGGATGTCAGGATGTTCTCGGGAATAGTAGGATGACTTACAGCTAGCTAGTGGATCTATACCCGAGAGACCGTGGTTTCAACATTTCCGAGCTCATAGAGTCTTTTCCCACCTAAATTATATCCAAACCACAGTACACATGCACCGTAGATTATGTATGGAGTCTACGTATGTGCATACTGAGTGCATCATCCTATGTTCAATATATGCACGCCACCTCGAATACAACCTTCCTTGAACGTACTATGTACGGTGTGTCTCACCGAAATCTCAAAAGCATCACTAGTGATGGATGATCTCACCGTAGGGATCGGATGAAACAACTAGTATACTCCACGTTAGGACATATAGTACTGGACGGAGTACACCTCAGGCACCTCTATTACTGGCGCATAGTAGATTAATGCTAGTAATGACTGGATAAAGATATCATCCGCATCAACCACGCCAGGACCGAGGTCTACGACGCCACAGGATCACCGTTTCTGCACCTAGTGATCCTCCACCGGGAGCGCCGGTGTGGGGATTCCCACGCCGGACCCAGTTGGGTACAGTAGCTTCGAGGATTCTAGAGATTACGGCAGGCTAGTTCAAAAAGATGAGTTGGATGACCGAGCTGTACTGTAATGCGCCCGCCAGTGTTTCCAGTCTTCGATCCTTGGCGATGTACATATCCCGTATCATATTGTACTAAATATGTTTATCCCGAACGCGAAACGCCGCTCACTCCACTCATTTGAATACGACATACTTAATGAAGGCAAAATTATCGCTCACTACGCTAGCTGTCGCGATCTCGGGCGATCGTAACCAGTCCGCTAATTGAGCTGGATTGGCTGCCCAGAAAAGCCAAGCGCCTAGCGAATCGAGTGCCAATCACAATTGATGAACGTTGGGGCTAGCAAAATTACAGGGTACAGAGGCTAGTACAGTAATGTATTCTTTTGATCTTGTGGATGCTGACGGAGTAAGTCATGTAGATATCATTGGCTCTACTGTACATCCAGTACATACAGTACAGTAGTATGTCCATACATGCATACTGTACTAGAGTAGTAGGGCGTTTCTGATAATGCGATCGGCCGGAGGAAACTATCCAATGGAGTATAGTCATGTCTGCTGCAACTTGTTGTCATCATAAAATTAATAGATTCAGCTTCGTAAGTCGTTTTGAAAATTGAAAAAGAAAGAAACAAAGGACGAATTTACTAGATTCATTGCAAGCGAGAGGATCTGCGGGGATGGGTTCCAATGAGTGGACTCGAGCTCGCACTCTATTTCCAGTGTAAGTATTGACAGTTTTTGTCTGGAACATCCTTGGCCCCCGTCTCACCCAGCCGAGAAATGACGTATGATGATTTATTTAGTCTCTTAGTGCGATAGAGAGACGCTCGGTCAAGTCCTAAGTCCGAGGTTCTAGGCGCCGAATTGCTCGTCGCTTGTATTGGCGCGGTGCGGGGCGGTGGGTATGTACGAAGTTGGTGTAGGACACTCACTGGATATGTATTGACTAGATGTTCAGAGATACAAGTAGTAGTATTACAATACTATGTATACCATATGAGGTATGCCAGTGGAAAGGAAAAGAAGGGAAAAAAAAGGGATATGAAGTACATAGTATGCATGAAAATTGGGAGTAAATTTGTACAAGAAATACGGAGAATATGAAGATGGAAAGTTTTGTTTCAAAGGGTTATCTGTGTCACACGACAGACAGATTGATTGGTACCGATATGCAGAATGCATACATACAAGTGCTGAGAGGATATGAAGGCGAAGAAGAAAATTCCGAGAATATCCGGGCAATTTTTGGCAACCCCATGTCATGCATCACGCAAGGGGTAGACTGTATGAAGAGTACGAAGTAAGTACTCCGTACATCAACAGTAATGCCAAGGAGATGGACAGGCCTAAAGACGATCTATCAACCGATCGGCCAAAAAAAAAACCGGGGAAAGGTGCTCCGTACGGTAGAGCTCCTTTCAAGTTCGTCCAATCCCAAGCTGGAGATTTCCAACTGAAGGAGCTTGGGCCGCGGACGTTGAACAAAATAAAGGAGCTCATTTGAGGAGGAGAGGGGAAGCACCAGAGAGTGGTGGGTACGCTCATACAATACATACAACAATACAACGTGTGAAAGTGTGTAAACCGTCGATATACCAGAGTGTACCAGACTGTACTGAGGAAATACTTGTGATACACAGCGGAGTACGCTACTTGACCGCTCCCGAGGTCCACTCAGGGCCCGCAGACTGAGTTCCTGGTTGTTGGAACGATGGAGCCATGTATGACACTTGTACTGGTTTGGTCAAAGGTGAATGACATTGTCCCTTGTCCACGGAACCCCGGAGATTTGGTCTTGAACTTGAACGCTGACTGGCTCGCTGATATCTCCAGTTGGAACCTCAACTCGGCTATCGTCTCGAAGCCTGGCCATTCTGCATTCTGGCCCCATCGCAATATGATTGCACTCGGAGACAGTTTCCAGGTCTGGTCATGTGTCTTTGAGTTGGCTGACTAGAACCTTTCTACTTATGTATGCTGTTTATGCTGATCTTGAATCAAGATGAACCGGGACAAGGATAGCAGATAGGCATCAAGCCGTGTAACAAGTCAACTTTGTCTCGTCCAACCTGACATTTCCTCCATGAACAGACCCCAGGTCGCATTTGCTGTTTCTAGGTTAGTCCGATCTTTCGTCCAGGGAAAGCAGAAGAAAACAAGCTTTGATGGGGAATGGGGAGGGTCAGAAATCCAGGCCGTGCAAAAGACCAGTTGAGCAATAGCCCCGGGCCCAGATGGGGCAGATTTACTCGAGGATACGAGCGATCGACACACATATCCCATATCTCTCACGCGGATGGAGTCTCTATCCACCATATTCCACTAAAACCGAGCCGACTTGCATCTCCGTGGCATCTCACAGCTACGCTGCCAATGGGTATCCAGTTAACCGGTGACCAATCCGAGATATACTGAGGTGGCTCAGGCCGAACCCAAACTCTCTCGGCAACTCTATTCTTTTATTTCATGTTGAAGTTAAGGGCAATGAATGGATTCTACAAAGTACGAAGTAGTACTATGTATTGTCACGGAGGTGTAGTTTCAGACTGATTGCTCAACATGCGATGTTATTCGACCAGCCAGATATACCCATATTACCTGACCACCGGTACATCAAAAAGAAGTTGAGTGATTCCCAAGGAGTAGTTTTAGAGGGGGGATGAGTTACTGTATACTATTTCTTATTTTTGCTGGACGCTGTATCACCAAAAATGCTCGAAATACTACAACTGCTCGAACTCATTGATCCTTATCAAACCTGTTGGAGCATTGGAAGTTCTCTTCACTCGAAGGCTGGACAAGATTGAAATCAAAGCCCGACCGACCGGTAGATGAGAGATACCGTCCGGAAAGATTAACACCCACTGGGATGGCTCAGATGGCTCATCGATCATGCGTCTTAGCGCGGTTCTTAGGCGTTGTGCCTGGCCACGGCGTTACAAACGGGTCAAAGTAGCGTTGAAAGAAGTGGGGAGAAGGCTGTCAGATCGAACTCTCGTCGGCAAAATGAGATTCAGTTTTGTCTTCCGTCTGGTTCGTAGGAAGCTGGGCCCTCTGGGCTGCCTTGTTAGGAAAAGGCCTAGGTTGTGCTCCTGTACGGGAGAGTACGGAGTACAATATGGATTGTTGGTTAATCATGTATATGGAGTACAGTGCTGTGTAAGTAAGTATTCATGTAAATCATTCTTGGTTTCTGTCTCTCTGCAACTAAACTGTTTCAAGTAAATCTAGACGAATAGCGGTCTCTCCCGCCAGCCATTGGCCCACTCGATTTCGCTGCTTTTCCTGGTTCGAATTAGTTGCAAATCATCTGCGCGGCCTGGGTGGCTGTGGGGTTTTATTTCCCTGTTCAATCTGGTATTTCGCGGCGCTTGTATGGAGTTGATACGAGTAGTGTTGTATTTACTAGTACGGGTTATTGACTGGGTATTGTAAAAGAGTGTTTCGTGTAAGACATCGACTCTCGTTCTCGTATGTTACCTTGGAATACTTTTCCCCCAGTCCATAGAGGTCGACGATGCAGCGAGTCATGTACAGAATATCATGAGAATATGGAGAAACATCCCTTCGATTTGTACTGTCTCAGATACAAGTGGAGACGAATTTATTGGACCATATTAGTTCTATTGCAGTGGTGGGTAGTCCAGTCTAATCTGGATATGATATCCCAGTACTGCCAGTGTATACTTCTCCACCCACTGGAAGTCATAACTACTATGTACAGACTATGCATAGTATGCAAAAATTGATATCAGAATGGAGACCAGCCTAAAATCCACTATGAAGCTCCAGGGTTATCATGCCATTCCTATTAGCAGTATCGATGCTCGGTCAATATGTAGGCATAGTCCACTTCTTAAAACAAAGATGTGCGCAGAGCTGTGTGGATATCTCTCACCAGCTTGATTCTTCGTACATTCAGACCTGCTCACTATACGCCATAGCTACAAGTATACCCAAGATACTCCTTCCACTACTCTCTAAGGAGAGCATTTCATAAAAAGTTCATCTATTGAATACGCTAATTCGCTCATCAGGCTCAGCCAGACAAGTCAGCTGCAATAATATCTCATAAATGATCGCAGTGTCGCGATTCCAAGATCCATCAAGACTTTAATCATCCTGGATGGCAACCTCGTTCTCCCACTGCTTCTTCACACCCGCCTCGCGCGCCCGGTTGACAACTCGCTCGATGCCGTCCAGACCCATCTTCAGAACATCCATCTTCGGGCCGTAGCTCAGACGAACGAAGTGATGGCAGGGACTATCAAAAAGATCACGACGCTTGGCCGGGTTCAGGTCAAAGAAAATACCCGGAACCACAATGACCTTCTCAGTAAGCAGTGCATTGAAAAAGTTCAGTCCATCAGAGATATTAGCCTCCTTTGGCAGTGGCGGATCGAGCGAGGTCAGGTCGAGCCAGATATAAAATGTGGCCTGGGGAACATCCTGAACACGGAATCCAATCTCGTGCAAACGGCCCAGAACATAGTCGCGCTTCTCTCGGAAGTGAGACTGCAGCGCCTTCATCTCTTCACGTACCAGCGAGGGCTCCAGCATTGGGATTGCCGCTTCCTGGAAAGGAACATTAGCACCGCCATCCAAGTATGAACCGGCGGAGCCTAGGGCATCGATGAATTCCCGAGGTCCAACAACCCAAGCAATTCGCCAGCCAGGAAGACGGAAACGCTTGGTGAGGCCATCAATCAAGAGCACATCATCTGCATTAACGTCAACAACGTGCTCGGCTCCACTGATTGTGCTGCCATCGCAGTCGGTCGTGTAGTTGTAGCCGCCGTAGAATTCGTCGAGAATCAGGGTTGCGCGGTCACGGCAAATATCCTGGATCTCAGCAAGCTCATCATGGCATACGAAGTGACCGGTAGGGTTACGGGGATTTGAGGTCAACAACACTTGAGTACCACGAGCAATTTCCTCTGCAATCTTGTTGGGATGGATGTGGTAGTGATCCTCTTGGGAGAGTGGAATAGGAATGGGGGCAATCTGAGGAGACGGTTAGTACCATGCATACAGGTAACGTACGCTCATGGCGCAATCTTCTCGTCTTTCTTCTCGTGCGAGAGTATACAAGGGGTAAGTAGGATCAGCTTACATTCTTGAAAAGGGTGAGCATCTCCGAATACGCGGAGTAATCGGGAATTGGGAATGACAGATACGAGTTGCCCAAGATGGCAGCAATACGAATCAAGCCCGCACGGCCACCGGGCACAATGCAGACATTCTCCCACGTATACTGACTCGGCTTGCCTTGACGGTAATGTTCGTTATAGAGACGGGCAACTGCGGCGCGCAACGGTTTGATGCCGGTCGTCGGGCCGTATTCCCGAGAGGCGGACGTGATGGGGATCGTCGTCGGGCGGGGGAAGCTTCCTTCGATATCATCATCGGCTTCCGGAGCACCCTGGCCTAGATTGGCCCAGCCGGTGGGGTCATCAGCATATCCATGTTCGGCGGCACGTTCTGTACACCAGACGACTCCGGTGGAAGCTCGTGAGGGGTCAAGACCGGCGTGGGGTTGGTGACCCTCGTGAGCAGTGCGGAACTGGCGATGAGTCTCGGATCGTTCCTCTGAGAGAGAAGACTGCGGTTAGTCTTGATGAGATGAAATACTAATTCACAAGGACTAGCATAAAATCAAAATCAAAATCAAAACCATAAAAGAGAAAGCTCACCGTTCTCGGAAAGTCCCTTGCTGACGGAGAATCGTCGGCTGGAGGGGCGTAGAAGACTAACACGGCGGCCGGAGAAAGACATTCTTGGCGTGGCACCGATCCAAACAGTTTGGGGGTTTAATACAAGATGCAAGCCTGAATCCACTAGTGAATTAGCGTGGAATAGATGTAAAATAGAAAGAGATCTTTCTACTTTTATTATTTCCAGGGGAATTCCAAAAAAGAAAAAGAAAAAAGAGGTTGGGGCAAAAAAGAAGAGAAAAAAGAGGGGGACATGGAACTGGATTCCATTGGGGTCGTTGACCGCAAAGTACACCCCAAACCCACTTTCGGATACAAAAAACCATGGCGGAGGAGCTGCCACGATTCGACGAAATCCCCGAACACATTTCCCTGTTGATGTCAGTTGACCATGTCGCTCTCCACGCCGAAACTGAAACCCTCCCCTTTTTGGCCCCTTTCCCATTGATTTATTTCCAGAAAAGGGGTTTAGAAGGCTTGTTCAGTTGCGGGATTTTAGACTTGAGGTTTTTAAACATTGTAGCGTACGTACTCAATAGAACCAAGTAAGTTGATGCAAGACCCTGTTCTATTACGCCCCACTGGATACTTAGCCGAGTCTATTTTGTTGCCTTGAATACCATAAAAGCACGACAGACAAATACCAACATTGCCTGATGCATTATTGACTGAGGTGCCAAAGTGCCTAGATACAATAATTCTTATACTTCAGCCATGCCAAGCTTCGTGGCAGTCGGGTTCCGATAAGACGGCATCCCGATCGGTACGGACTAGAGTGCTAGTATGACGCCATTATCATTTAGTCAACTACTGGTATATGTGAGAACAGACACAGAAAGGAAGAGATGTATAGACATAGAAACTGTGATATCAAAGGATCAAGATCAGGATCAAATAGTGTTAAATTCCAAAGCGCCAGGACTATGCCTGCATGCAGGCTGCCACAAAGTACAGATTCCAAACAGGTATGCATACATCATCGAAGCTGCTTCATACGTTCGTGGACATTCGGACAACATTGATCAGGTTAAAAAAAAAAAAAAAAATTGGGTGCAGTCATCATGCGCTCCCGCCACGAAACCAATGGCTCGAGGAAACAGGACGTGAAATAATGGGATAAGAGGAGTCGTGGGATGGGGAATATGAGGAAGTTTGCCGGGGTGAAAGGCTTCTCGACACCTTCAATGCCGCAATTAGCTCATTGTGCTGAAGTTCTTGTCAAAACGTCGTGGCTGAACTCGACATGAACAGGTCAGAAAATAACCAAGGGCAAGAGAGAAAAAGGGGGGAGGAGTTATCTCTCCAATCGTGGCTGATCAACAGACCCAAGCCAATCCAGTTGGGAAACAGAGAGGAGAAATGGGACCAATCGCCAAGGCAACGCAAAGAACTTCCAAAGGTGGCGAAAGGCCGAGTCGTATAGATCCCACAAGAAAATTAAACAAGAAAGGGAGGTGGCAGATAAGGGCGAGCCGGATCTAATCAACAACTTGGCAATACAGCTGGATTTCGCCCACCATGCCCTTGGCAAGCATATCACGATGCTGCTCCCTCCATTCCATGAAAGCGAGTTGAACGGCTTCGTCACTGTCGATTGTAACAAAGTCTCCGTCTTCGTCACGATACCGTAGCCGAACCGTCTTGTTACCAATCGAACGATTCGTGAAACGGGCCAACTTGGCATCCACCCGATCCGTCAATGAGCGGAACAGAATGTTGGTCGCGATCACCAGCGTGACATAGTTATCGTCGAAATTCACCTTGGCCTTAAGTTGGGTGGGCATGAATGGATCTCCATCGGGCTCTTGGGTCAAGGGTGACGTTGCGTGCTCGGAGAGCTGCCCCGAGGTGCGTGCTTCATTGTACTCGGGTTCGGTAAATTGCGTAGTATGAACATGAGGTTGGGAGCGCATAGGAAGCTGGCTATTGGTGGGGGAGTTATTCTGGCTCCGGTTGACAGGGGCCTTCATGTTGGCCATGTGCGCGGGAATAGGGGGCACCGGCACATTATCAACCGTCTGCATTGTATGCACCCCCATATACCGACGGGATTCTGGCGGGGCGTTATTGTGATGGTGAATGTCTGGACTACTGGCAGAACGCATGCGTTGAGCAGTTCCATTAGAAGCCTGTCCCTGTGAGCCAGAAAGTGGAGGCAGCGACGGGCGTTGAGCACCTCGTCCATTGGCTTGAGGCTGCGGGGGGAAATATCCAGTCGGGGTTGTACCGTCTCTTGAGGTACCACGGGACAAGGCCGGTGCGGTATAGCGGTTCGACTCTTCGTTCCAAACTGTCGAGGGAGTAGTCGAGTTGGTATTTTGACGTCCGAACGAAAACCCTGACTGAGAACTGGATCGTGTAGAGGGAGTTTCCGTAGGGGAGAAGTACGAATTCACGTTCCGATCACCCGGTGACATACTACCTGAAGCTGGGAATTGAGTATGCACAGAAAGCGCGGAGTCATTAGTTCCGTAGCGTGGTCGACCATTGGAATGAGGAACAGAGCTGGTACTACCGCCAGTGGCAGAACGAGTGCGCAAACTCGTGCTCGAGGCGTTCCGGCTCATGGGGAATTCGGAGTAATATGGGTCTTTGTGGTTATCATCCGCATCGTACTCCTGCTGGTATGGATTGGGCATGTGGGCCATTCCTTCCATGTAGGTGAATTCGCTGTCAGATGTACCGGTGTGTCGAAGCGTACGGCGCTCGGATTGAATGGCTCGTTGGGTATCAATATCCTTGTACCAATTGCGCATGGTATCCTCGTTTGAATAACGGATGATAAAGTTATCAACCACGCCTGGGTCGCCCTTCCAGAAGATCTGAATACGGTATAGACCTTCTCGCTAGTGGTTAGAACAATAATTCCACGGGACGGGTATGAACTTCGAATCACGTACCGGGTTTCTGCAGACAAACAATATCTGTGACATTTGCCATGTAGATGCGACCCTTGAGTTGAAGGCGGGGCTTGCCCTTTGCCGTGAGGCTTGGCTTATCTTTACTCATCATGAGCTTAGTCTTCTGCTTGTTGGGATTGATGTCCTTGCAGCACAGAAGAATACGCTCAAAAAGGAAGATATGGTACTGAAGTACGCGGGTTAGTGATCATTGAGATAGGGATCGCTGCGCTTATATAAAGGATATAAAGACGAACCTCGCGTTCATTATCCTTTCCACTGTCGCCTTTAACCACGGCAAATGTACCGAAACGAAGCAACTCTCCAAAAGAGTCCATCTTCAGCGACTTCCAATCGTCAACGCGCTCTGAGAGATCCACAACTGCTGCTGCCAAATGTTCTTTGTGGATAGCCTCGTTCGCTTGATCCAAGACGTCTTGGATGGTATCGATAGCTTGCGTGATATCAGATTGAAGCTGGGTATCTTCCGCTTGTTTTCGAAGCTCCTGCAGCAAAGGCAAAGGAAATGCTTGTCAGCCTATTTCTAAGGAAATCAAGGGAATTGTGACTTACCGTTAGCATAAGCGGATATCTGGTCAACCGCTGGAAAGGCTTGACGAAGAAACCATTCAAAGTCTTTGGCTGCGCAACCATCTGCTGAAGGTCCAATTGGCGTGGGGCTGCTCGAATCTTATCCCACTCTTTCAGACAAACCTCATCACAGCGCATCTGGTTTGCAATGAATGGCTCATATTGGCGCAAGCCTTCTTCATGGGAGAAAAAGAGTTTCCCCCAATTTTGCAAATCTTCCGGCAAGGCGTAGTGTTGTTCCATTCGAATGAGGAATCGTTGCGCAAAGTCCAATAGGTTGTTTAGGTTGAGGAAAATCTGGTGGCTAGAGTCACCAGTTAGTGCACCGGTCTCCTCCAGCTCTTTCTTGAGGGCTTGGAGATTCTGCAAATGATGAACGTAGTCGCGTTCCGTTTCCAGCAACTCCTTGAGAATATGCTCGCGTTTAGTAAGTTTCACAGCACCCTGTGCACCCACTGGCGCATCTGTCACTTCAGAGCGCTTCAGTTGGCCTTGCATCTCGAGAATGTCTACTACTCGATTGACCATCTTGATCACTTTGATGAACCCAGTCGTACTTTCACCATAAAGATCAGTGATCAAAAAACAATCCTGCTGGGGGAACGCTAGGTCTTGCAAACATGCTTGAAGAAACTTGAAGGTCGCAGCCTTGGGACGTTTGGCCTCTGCGACTTTGGTAGGATCAACTATTAATTCCTCATCTGGACCAGATGCATTGTAGATGCTCAGGAGTGGATATCCATTGCGGAGGCATTGCCACAACGAGGATACGGGGTCTGTATTGCCTTTTGCCCGGTCCTCCTCGTCCATTTCCTGGAGATACGGCTCAAAACTTGGCACCTCCGAAAGCCGCCTCTTGAGATTGACACAACTTTGATAGATCGACTCTCCACCACGCCGATTAATGATATTATCCTCAGCCACTGGAGCGCCGCTCATGGCTGCGGAGTCAATCATCCCAGATAGCCTCAAGCAGTTTTAGCAATCTGACCAGCCCGTCTCAACTCAAATCCGCGCAGCGGACCTGAGTTATACAAGATCGAAGAAAGCGACAAGCGTCGGGTGGTTAGGATGCGGATCATGGATTGCCCGCGGCGCGCTGAAGTGGAAAGTGGAAGCGGAGAGGGGGGAGACGTCGGCCGATATGAATGCAGTGACTGGAAGGAATGTTTGGCTTGCTGAGGATACAAAGAAGGCGATATGTAATTTTCTGAATGCTAGATTCTGTATGTGTTGGACCCGGAAACGAGGGTGGTGTATATGAACAGTTTCAGAAAGTCGATATGCGCACCGCCACTTTCCTTCCGATTCGAGGGAGGTCCGCTGGACAGCGGTGAATAAAGTCTACTCGAGACGACTGTGATCTTCCCAATCACTAGAGCTCAAGACTCTTGAGAGGTTCGGGTACAACACTGCGGCCGGGCAGGCGTGCCGATTCACGGGGACAAAAGAGACGGTTTCAAACCCCCCTAGGTGTCAGAAAGTTTACCCAGAGCTCGAGTCACTGGGACAGAGCAACAAGAAGAGGGAGGAAGAGTCAACTTCCTCGAAAAGAAGAGAAGGAGTCCCACAAGGGTCCAAAAAAAAGAAAAAAAAAAAGAGAAAGAAAGCGTGTGAGGCACAGGAGATTATTGCCAGTTGGGAGGGTAGGGGGGTGAACGACCTCACGGCGGTTGGTGGTCGAAGCGTGGAGGGGTGCTTAGTCATGGCTGCGGAAGGGGAGTTTGAGATGGGATGGACTGGCATTTTAGCTGAAACAATTCAACGTGGGTCTAATGGGGGATAAAAAAAAGTATTCAAATAGAGAGAGAGAGTAATGCCTTGGATATAGAACTATTAAAAATAGGTATTTTGGATAATTGTGGTGGTTTATAGATAGTACTAGTCTAGAGCCCTCTGCACTATTTGATGTGGTATCAATTGTCTGCAATATAAAAATGTACACTAGGGAATCCTCGCAGCATTCTTCAAACAAAGATGCGATGCGGGGAAACCTGGCCATGAACTCACCACTTCATTCCAAGTAAACACCCTGCTTTACTAATGTGATTTATTCTTGTATTCTTTTAAACAAGCTAAGATAAATACTCAATTCTTATTATTCGGTCTTGTGTTGATTGACCCAACGCAGCCGCACATACTTTGATATCACGTGACCATAATCGATCCCAGATTCCGATCGCCTTACAAACTAGCACATATTGTGTTTATTGTTCAAGTTTTGTACCAACACCCTTTTTCTTTTTATTGCACTGCATTGGCACTGCTTATTGGAACATCGAGATAGTAAAGGGTAGTTTGATCATTGCAACCAGCTATCGGCACACGTTCAATACAAATCATTCAACTGTCTGGGTGGATCCCACTAGGCAACGTGACGTGATATGCAAGTCCTCAAGTCTGGAGTTCCCCTCTTAGCCAAATCTATCGAAACCCCGTCCCTTTTGCGCTAGAGGGTTGATCCCTCTTGTGAATCCTCCTACCATAGTCTAACATTTGACTAAGCGCGATTTATTGCGATCTTGTTGCGACCAAGTGTGATATCTTCTCCTCCCTTCGAATATCCGAACTGCCGCGGCGCGTCGACTCATCGCGAGCTGCTGTCAAGCTTCACGGTCAATATCAGCACCTATGGAGACAGATCCTGTCCCTGGTTCGCCAAAACGCCCGAACCTTCGGCTGCAAGCGACCACTTTCCCGCGATACCCTGCATCGTCCTTGTCTCCATCCTTCAAGTTGGATGAAGGTTATTCAGACGATACTCGAAGTCAACCTGACAAGGAGCTCATGTCAGAAAATGTCATGATGCTGCCGGACTGGGTGCTCGCTCAGAGCGAATCAGACAGAGCTGGTAGGATTCCTCTTTGGTCTCTTTGGCCTTTTGGCGGTGACTGCGGTGACTGTCTCTCTAGCGACCTGTTCCTTTACCTTCTTCACCCGCTAACCCATGTACTCTCTTCACGGCAGAACTCGCATACAGCCTCCTTCGATCATTATCGACACCTGCACTTGTCTCCGTGGTTGATCGTCTTAATCCATTGCTCCACATGGACCCCGTTGTCAAACTACCTCCGGAGTTGACATCCGAGATCTTTTCCTATCTGGACCCACGAACCCTTCTCACTGCCTCGCTGGCGTCTCGGTCGTGGCGAGCTCGTATTTTAGACTCCGGGCTATGGAGGTTACTCTACATCAACGAAGGCTGGAAGGTGGATATGCGGGCAATTCGAAATTTTGAGCAGGAACACGCAGAGGCGATATCGCCGCTCACTCGTAGGGCGCGACCTCAACATTCAGAAACAGATCTGGGAGAACCGAAGCTTAAGAAGCGCGTGCCTCCGACCTGGTTGGCTTCACGTAGCAACGGTGAAGATGGTACAGTCGAAGCAAATGGATATGGATCGTTCGGGCCCGACGATGAAGGCGATCACCACATGACCGATGCAAACGAACGGAGAAATTCTCTGTCGGCAGCTCCGAGCTCTTTGCCCCAACCGCCGTCCTTGCTTCAGCCACCTGTGAAGTCTTCTCTTCTCATACAATCTCCAAACGGAACTGTGAAGGTTAACTGGGTTCACCTTTACAAGCAACGGCGACGCCTCGAAGCAAACTGGCACCAAGGTCGTTTCACAAATTTCCAATTACCGCACCCCTCACATCCAGAAGAGGCACACTCAGAATGTGTCTACGCAATCCAATTTGAGGGGAAATGGCTGGTCAGTGGAAGCCGGGATAGGACGGTGCGAGTCTGGGACCTGGAAACCAAACGTCTATGGTACCGTCAATTGATTGGTCACGCAAAATCAGTGTTGTGTCTTCAGTTCGACCCAAGCCCGGAGCAAGATATCATCATTTCTGGCAGCAGTGATCGAAGTGTGATTTTGTGGAGATTCTCTACAGGGAAAAAAATCCATCAAATCACAAATGCGCATGCAGACTCGGTACTCAACCTCAAATTTGATGATCGATATCTGGTAACCTGCTCCAAAGACCGAACTGTCAAGATATGGAGCCGCCGAGAACTCTCAGTGATGGACAAAGACTACCCCCGTATCTGCAAAGGTGGTGGCGCCAGCTATCCGTCCTACATTGTCGATCTCAACGAGATAGCACCCAACATGCTCGAGGCTAGCATTGCTAATGGTCATATTAAATCCTTGAAGCCCTACACTCATCTTATGACAGTGGCAGGCCACGGAGCTGCCGTGAACGCCATGCAACTTCTTGGTGATGAGGTTGTCACCGCTTCCGGAGACCGAATGATTAAGGTCTGGAACATTCGCAACGGCGCTTGTATGAAGACCTTGATGGGCCATGAAAAGGGAATTGCTTGTGTCCAATTTGACAGCCGTCGGATCATCAGTGGCAGTAATGATAACACGGTAAGAATCTACGATCATGTTTCTGGTGCCGAAGTGGCGTGTCTACGCGGCCATAACAACCTCGTCCGTACCGTTCAAGCAGGCTTTGGCGACCCCCCTGGCGCCGATGAGGCTCTTCGACTCGAGGCCCAGGAGGTTGAAAATGACTTTTGGAAAGCGCAGCAGGCTGGCGTTCCTGTTAACCTTGGCCCAAGAGCTTTGCGACGCGCTGGTCACTATTCCAACACCGCTGGTTCTCGAGATCCTCGCAATATTTCTGCACTTGGTGCTAAGATCCCTCCCGGTGGCGGAGGGAGCCCTTGGGCTCGTATTGTATCTGGATCTTACGACGAATCTATCTTGATCTGGCACAAAGATCGGGATGGCGCATGGTCCATTGGCCATCGACTTCGACAAGCCGATGCCGCAGCCAATGCTGCCCGGGCTAATTTAAGCGAGGCAGCACGAGCTGCTGTCTCTGCACAGGCACAACAATTACAGGCGGCTCAAACTCTGCTTGCCCTACCTACTGGAAATGGTGCGGCTGCTGCGCCAGCACCAGCACCAGCAGAAGCCGCGGAGGAGATGTCGGGCCAAGAAACTAATGGTGAATCACCACCCACTAATAATGCAAACCCGACTTCAGACCCAAGTGGACCGCAAGAATCGACAGCGGTCCATGACGGACATCATGCTCAGCCTGGGCCCGCGAATGCTCCGAACCCAGTAGCAGCCAATTCCAACCCGCCAAATCCACAGCAGCTGGCTACTGCCAACCCACAGGCAGCCTTCCATCCCAATCGACAAATAGCACAACCCCCATCATCCCGGGTATTCAAAGTTCAATTTGATTCCCGAAAGATCATCTGCGCCAGCGTGGATCCTCGTATCGTTGGATGGGATTTTGCTTGTGAAGACGAGGAGATCCTAGAGGCATGTCCTTTCTTCCAAGGACTCTGATAACACTTTGTTTCATCTACGGTTCTACGGTCAGATCTTAGCCTCAAAGTGCAATTTCAATTGCAGAATAGGGGTAATGCATTCCCCCCCCCGCGCTCAGCGGTTATGCTCTATGATTCTTTTTTCTTTTCTTCAAGAATTGGTGCCGCCGATACTGATGATATCGGATATCTGCATATGCGACTTTTAATTTTCATCTCGTCCCTGTCATGATGCCTTCCTTCTTTCCTGTGTCTTCGCTTCCCTCTTACCTTATGCGCCTACTCTATCTCTTCTATTCACTTTCTATCCGCTTGCATCGAAGGGACATTTCAGCCGTTGTAATTTTTGGGAATAACTCTTTGGCGTTTTTTTTGGCTTTTCTTTTCTTTTCATCTTCTCTTCCTTGAATCTTGCATAGCGAATCAGGTGATGATTACTTTCATGCTTCATTAAATTTGGCCTATGATCTAGCTCTTTATATCAATTATCATGGGAAACACGGCAGATTCTCAAACAGCGCGCGATATATATCATGGGAAGTCGGAATTGGCCCTGGAGAGCTTGACTGAAACATTGGAAGTCAGTCGTGAACGCTTCGGGGTTTCGAGTTGGAAGCCGCAGCGTTGCGAATGATGATGGGCCCAAATAACTCCATCCGTCACTAGAATACTGTGGTACCAGGGCCAGTCAAAATTCGGGCTCATATTATCCAGAGCTCGCAAGTCTCCCAGTCCGCCAATACTACGCTGTGACCTACTACGAGGTAGAGCCTATCAGCACGAGTAGAACTAGTACTTAGCACGTTTCATAAACATGAACCTTAGAACCTTGTGAATGAGATTGTGTTTCATCAAACAGCACTACCCTACCCCAAGGGTTCAAGATTCTGAATCCCACGATTCAGATTTTATAATACAAGATATCTAGGATTCTATATCAGTTCTTGAAAGGACTGAGGTTGCTAGCCCCTGATAACTCAGGACAACCTTGAAAATGGCATGGTCGGTCCAGAAGAGGCAAAATTTGAAGCTTTCAACCTGAAAGGTTTTCCATGGGATACTGTCCTGCGTAGATTTCTCTACCACGGAAGCTCTTTTCCGTCATAGATCTCAGAGCCTGACACGGAGATGCCCTTGAAGTGTCTGTTAAACTCTCTAGTGGCATTAGAAATAGCCCCGGTAACTGCGATAGCACCTTCTTCAGAAGATAGATCGCCATCATTCCCTCCCATATCAGTCCGCAGCCACTTGTACTTAGTTAGCACTGATGTCAGTCCTAAATGCAATAGATACGCACCCCTGGACCCACGCAGAGAAAGATTAATCCATCTTCTTCATAGGGCAAAGCGTATTGTACCGTTTTATGCGTCAAGAGCGGCGTTGCTTATCTTATTAGCAGGGGAAAGGGCCCAAGTGAAGGAACGAGCTTTTGATATGGATCCCATTGGGCTTGAGCTTGAATTAGGATATTAGCGTAAGTATTGCTCCTAATTCTAACAGGAAATAAGATTGTCTCAAATATTTATAACTTTCTTCATGTTGCCAGCCTGAAGAAGTGGTATGTAGTGCCTTATCACATTGTGTGTGCTGGTCACATTGATACTCAGTTGAAAGTCGAGATCAGACCTATCCAGCTATGAGTGGCTAGCCTCTGAATATATCAGATTGCTCTTGTAACGACACTTACATACTCGAAATGCCACCATCCGTCGATGGATGAGCACCAGCATTGTTGACGAGAATATCCAAGCCCTTCTCTCCGACCATAGATTGCACCGTATTCACGGATTGAAGGATACTTGCCTCGCTTGGGACGTCGAGAGGGACAAAACAAACAACCTTAGCATGCTGGACAGCCTCTTCGAGCTCAGGATTGGTCTTTCGATAAGTAGCAATGATAAGACTGTCTTCAGACAGCTGGGGTGAATACTTAGACAGGGCTGTCTAACCAATTCCAGCTCGAGTCCTCGAGCAGACCCGGTGATGAGTACTCTAGTAGACACCCCCGACATGATTCATTGAGCCGATGAAATGTTCTGACGTCCCCGGAAAATGACAGAATTCCAAAGATACAAGGGAACTCGTAGTATATCAGTGTGTATAACTATTTATACTACTTTACACTAGGCTAATCGGTAGACGGTCCCCCAAGGGCCGTAGACCGATCCAATCACGCCGAGGGTACCTACGATTAATAAGGGTTCCTGTTACTACAGCCGTAAATCCGTGGGTATATCCTCCAGGTGAATTCAAGGCGATGTCAACGGTAGTTCATTATCAGGCAACGCAAGGTTATAGAAAGGCAGGACGACATTCTGGAAGATAAATATGATTGTAAACAAATGGCACTCAATTGCAGAACATCAACCAGATACGGCTTGGTAATACTCGTCACAAGCAACCCTGAGAACCGCGATTTAATGGAGTCAAAGAGGAAATGCAAAAGAATATTCTATACTTCGTGCGCGGCAACTAACTTCCTCATTCAGTCGGAAGCCGAACTAATCAGGCAAGTCTGCAGGATTAATCAGCTAATGACTCAGCCGCTCTGATGCGTAGTCGCAAAAGTAGAATCGGATTGCCGACGAGCTCAAATAGCCCTCGAGAAGGAATTGATCTCGGAATCCGAGGTCTTTGACCCTTTGTTTACGATGAGTGAGGATGCGTTGCGGGCCGTAAGTGTTGACGACGTCAACGAGTCACTCGGGGGCTACTTTGTATGTACTAGCCACACGCTAACTGTTCATTTAGTGTGACCTTTGTCACTCAAGAAAGGTAATGGGCCGTATCTGGATCCCTATGCATATAAAACTACCAGGAAACGACAATCTAACTATGTTCTTCACAGGTGCGTTGCGATAGACAGCTGCAATGTGCCAATTGTATCGATTCCGGCGTCGAGTGCCAGCGGACTCGTCCACGGCGACCAGCTCGCCCTCCAGCTTCAACGTACGTAATAATGTTCTGAATTTTTAGTGAAGGTGGGTTTCTCACTAAAGAGAGAAACCAGAATATCCACTCTTGGTGAAAGGATATTGAGATTAGAGACTGCAATGTCTCATCCGCCTGAGTACATTCTTCATCCAATGACATCATTTCATAGTCTTATTGACCTATGTTCAGGACAAGAGAGAGCACAAGTCCGACTTATGGTGCAAATCAACTTGAAGAAGACAGAGGATACAAAAGGCGGAGATTAGACGTTGTTTCTCATTTACAAGATGTTTCGAAGTCCCCTCACAGCAGCTGCACCGTTGTCACTCCCGATGAATCAACACATCATGCTGAGCAAGCAAAGGCAGTATTCCAAGGAGAACTCGAAGGGAATGAGAGTATGAATCTTGAAAGACAATCTATCCTTAGGTCTGCCTTGGAATTTGTCAATACCATGACAATACAAGGAAAACCTTCCAATGCCGAAGAAAGTCCTCTGCCTGATACCCATGAGGAGTGTTCAGCTGCCGCAGAATCCACAGCACCACCAGCTGAAATATTTTATATGCTACTTAAAGGTAATATGGCACCTTTTGATTTGCTGGCAAGAAATGCGCTAAAATAATGATAGAAACAACGTCCCTAGATGGAATATATACCTTACAATGGCCGGATCACATCTCTCAGCGAACACTTGAGAAGATGATAGCCATGTTGGTTAATGATGAATCACGCGGTCAGATTTTCTACCAATATTGCATCTGTATCTACGTCAAGGCCATCTTTCATCTTGCCCAGATGCCACGAATATACAAAAACTCGACCATCAATCGGCAGTTTCTCAAGTCAAAACGATTATATGAGTCGAATGCGGTTCATGCATTGAAGAATCTCAATTTCTTGGGTCATCCTAGTCTAGCTTTTGTTCAGTCACTGATATCCGCGGTATGTCTGAATCCTCTGAAGAAAGCAATCTTCTTTTCTAATCATTTCTCTTTGTCTAGACATTCTTGATGCAATACACTGGTAACATGAGCCAGGCTTGGGTTCTTAATTCTTACGCTGCTCGTCAAATTGTCACGCTGAAATACCATGAAATTCGAGGCCCTGTTCCGAGAAATGATGCCAACGAAGAGATCCAAAGCTCCCTATACTGGTGTTATTATCTTGACCGTACTCTCAGTGCCCTCCTTCGTCGACCTGTATCACTACCAGAGCCTCTTTTGTCCCCGGTCGATCTCATAGTCCCAGACAAATCCTTACCTCATATGCCACTTGTCCGAATCCTTCTGGAGTTGGCGCAGGTACAAGGTGAACTTCTAGACTGTGGAAAAGCAAGCACCACTCGCGAAGTTCTCGACAATCACTCAAAACTCCAAGAACGAATGGATTCTATCAAGTCTAATTTACAATCCGTATGTACTTGACTTGCAAAGTTTCACCTCGAATCTCGCTAATCTAAGAAATTATTTTGTAGACGCGGAGCTCTGTTGATGAGTTTTTGTCAGCCGATTGGATTGCGGGAGAATTCTGCTACTATGCAATTCTAGTCGATGTTCTTCGATCCAGATTGAAGTATTCGTTTTCGCCTCTCACGCACAAAGAATGTGTTTCATGTGCTCGGAAGTCGTTGAACGCACTTCGATACCTGCAAAAGAATCCCAGTCTGAGTCCAGGCTTTGTGGACCCATATCCAACATTTCTAACATGGTGAGATACCGTACCATTGATGAAACCTGCAACCAAACTAACCAGAGACAGGACCATCTTCTTATACCCACTAAGTTCGTTCTTTGTATTGTTCTGCAATATCATCGGCGAACTCGACTCCGATGACTATACCCTCATCCAAGAGATTGTCCAATGCCTGACTCCATTTGCTGCAAGTCCATATGTGTCAAAGCTACTGAGACTTCTAGAGTCACTTCAGAACTTTTGCACTCCATTAATCGAAGCTAAACAACGTTTGGGGCCAAAGACCAAGGTTGCCCCATGGTACCCGTCCGCGACAGGCACAATACCAGAAAGCACAGCAACACTCGACCCGAATTTTGCAGTCGATAATTCCTCCGGCACAAGCTTTGTCGGCAATATATCCTCGCATCAGGCCCCGGCCATTGATCCTCAAACGTATCCACCGACAGATGAGCTCATGTGGCATCTGTTCAACAGCCAGCTTTCAATGGAGTTTTTCGACTCAGATTACCTTTCATTAGATCCCAACTCGACATATTAAGACGGGAAATAATTCTGGGAATATCTCTACTCATCCTCTCACGACCTTTGAAACCTTAATAAACATTTGATTGTCTGAGCATCCGGGCAATCGTGATAGACATATATTAATCTAATATTTTGGCTCTACGCCTACTTCTACTACGAAAATGAATACATCCAAATTCTACTTTCATATCTAGACTTCAATTCTTCAGTGTCCAGTCGACTCCACTAGTTTATTCCCAAAAAGGTACTTCGGTTTCCGCTCGGAATCCGAGTTCCCCGACTCGGCCCGAAAAGTACTCAAACTTTCTATTAGGCAGATCACTACGTGTAAACAGTCTTTAAAAACAGTCCAGATCGTAGTATTCCTTCTGTATTTCTAATTCCGACATTCGAGACCCTCAGCCCCAACCATGAGACCGGGACTCCGCTACCTGGTACAATCAGCCAAGCTGGCAGCCGCCGGGGGTACTATCGGACTAGGCTCGTTCTTCATCTATACCCGGCACACGAAATTCAGTCCTGTAGAAGACTCAGATTCTCTCATCAAGCTCGTGAAGGAAAAGGGTTGGAATCCACACAATAATCCGATGGTTAAGGACTTATATGTCCGCCGTGTTCCACTTGAGAAGATTCGTCCTGAGCTTCGAGATTCGCCCGCTAAGTTAACTAAGGCTTTATGTGCGGGAGTTTGGAGTAACCGGGGTATTTTTCCTTGCTTCTCTATAAAAGTTTCATAGGATAATCAATTGACTGACTCTTTACTTTCATTCGAATAGGCTTCTCGATTCAACGGGCTATATTAAATCGATCGCGGAACGACACGAATCGGAATCACCTTTGGACCGAGGAAGAGCTTCTTTCCTCGGAATATAACCAGGGTACACTGATAGCTGATTCCTTTGAGGTGGTAGAGAATAAAGAAGGCCAGATCGTGATTCGAGGTGGAGATTCACCGTCAAGTAAAGGTCTTCGACCACTTGATGCAGCCTTAGAAGTATCAGCGGAAATCAATGAACACGAACAAGTGGTTGACTTTGGCTTCAAGTCTGCTTTCTTTGCTGGGGATCAGCCGTCTGAGGTCATGCCAATGCCAGGTTTTGTGATTTGGTTGCATCTCCAGTATGCCAAATTGCTTCTTGAGACTGGGATATCAAATGCGATGATATGATGAGATTAGAGCACTCTGTGAAGTGCCAGTGTACGATACTTCTGAAAACTATGGTTGGGTATAATAGATACTAATTGAGCAATCTCTTCTCCGAGCAAAAGCGAGAGTCTTATTTGGGTGTGACATCAACCGAATCCAGGTATCATACTGCAATGCAACCCAATCAGTATCTAATTAAACAATAAAAACAACCTGAGAAGGAAAGACATCCAAGACAGGAACGCTAAAGGATTGAAAGTAGTGCGCCGGCACTAAGCTGAAACCCTTAGTGAAGAATTCCCGAGATATGTTGGCTCCAAGCACCCACACCTCGACGAATGAAACTGTACATCGATTGCTGTAGACTAGCCCCAGGCTGACTCGCAGTTGCATGATAATCGTAGCGCTGTGGGTTCTCGTACCTAGCGGGCGATAATTGACTGGGGACTGTAATGTAGGAGTCTCGTGAATTAATAAGTTCGAATGATTGGGCTTCTTCAGTGCTTCCATGGTCACTTTGAGTACCCAAACAACAGCAGAGAGGAAGATGTGTAGGCAGTCGAGACAGAATATTGATAGCAGTATTGGGTTGAGGTACAGGTACTGTTTCTGACTCTTCCTCTTGAATCGTCTGGTTGGCAACTGTGTGCCTCTGAAAAGAGTTGGACAGAGGTGAACTGTTCCTCGACGGTGCATCTTGAGCAAGCGAGTTTAGCCTAGCCATGGGCGATCTGGCTCTTGATGGTCTGTTCTGCTCCTGGGGCTGCAGTTGCTGCATAGCCCGTCTAGCTGGATTCCGTGGCGGTGGTATCATCGCAGGTTCTGGAAGTGATGGCGACCTAGGGGGTGAGCCACGTTCTGGAGAGGTAGACGCAAAAAGCCTTGCGATAGAAGGTCTGTACAGTCGAGCATGTCTCTTCGGACGAGACAAGGCACTCTTGAAACTTCCATTTTCCGTTCCTGTTCCTTCACTTGTCCTTCTGGAATCAGGGCTATGTTCGACTGGGGTAGTTGGGGAATCATCGGCATGGAACGCATGGTCATCTAGTCTTTGTCCAAGATTGATACCATGCCCACTCGGTCGGTATGCAAACCTACCAAGAACCGCTGTACCATCAGGAGCTCGCCCGATACTACGAGCAGACTGTGGAACAGATGTAGAAGGGGGCGAAGGAGGAAGTGTGGGTTGAGCTGGAGGCAAGAGACCGAATAATCTCCTGATTGCATCTCGAGGAGAATGCTCGCGCCGACGGTTTGAAGGCCCTTGACCCTGGAGAAACTGAGCTGAGGCCGCCATTGCTTCCGGGGTACCAAATGACGGTAGCCCAGGGGGGGTAGGCATCCTTTCTGGAGGTGGATATGGCGGTTGATGAACCCTCACAGCTGGTACGTTCCTCGGCCATTGAGGGCTTGCTCCACTGCCGTCAAATGTATCGAAAGAAAGGGCTCTCCGGCGCATGGGCTGGTTGATCATTTGCACAGGCTCAAATCCACAGTCTGGATGTGAAAATGGCTTGAACAGGTCAGGACATAGGATTTCATCGTGCCAAACAAATTCCTTCCCCCTATATGCTGTTTTCCTGCCGTATGGGTGTTCGATCGGTCCATCAGATGAACGAGATAGAGCCGGTGAAACGAACAAAGCGACATGGGGAGCCATTTCTTCTTCGACCAGTTGGACAGCTGGGGCTCGGTGATCATCGTTTGGCGTTGGGTGTGCAGTTGCAGTATATATGAGTTCTTCGTCACTAAAGGGAGTTCCTGGGTGGTCACCGGAGCGTGTTGTAGATGTGGAGTTGCGATCATCGCTAACATGTGGTGCTGTGTCTGATCTGGAATAGAATCTGGATGTGCTTGGGCCGGGGCCTGCTTCTGGATCTTCATTGCATATTCCTCGGTCCAGATGAGGTATCATAATGAAGGAGTGGACTGGTCTATTGAGCCAATAGAGAACGGGTAATAAAAGAAATGGGGCAGTTTGATAGAAGAATGATTGTTAATATGCTCGACATCAGAAGACGAGAAGAGAAAAGAAAAGAAGAAGAGAGAGAGAAAATAGAAAGATTGATCAAAACAACATCGCGACTGCCGCACGACGCTTATGGAATTATTATACAAAACAAAAACGAGGGAAAGAGAGAATGAGAAGTCTATATGTACAGTTTCCTTCCCCCAAGGAATGCAAGATGGCCGAGAGAGAAAAATTGCTGAAAGTTGAATATGGTCATTCATCATAAGGGGGTGCCCGCAGGACTCGGATTTGGTTTGCCAGTCAGCTGCGCGTGTTCCTTTCTGAGGGCTCGTAACAGTCCTTCAATTCTTCGGCGCTCTTCTTGCTCGGCCTGTGGCAGTTGTTAGCGTTGTTTGGGAGGAAAATAAGGAGATTGACGGAAACAAGACTGACCTTCAATATCTTCATGTTTTCGTTGCGAGTGTCGCGCATCATCTTCTTGAACTCATTCTTCAGCACCATAGTCGATGTAGTCTCGAGAGTAGGATCACGGCCCATCGATGTTGGGCTGCTGAGGTTCATCCAGTTGATACGTTCCTCACTCAGTTGTTGCTCCAGTTGCTCGCATCGGTCCCGGAGGCTATCAATAACACCTTCGAAACGTTCACGTTCCTTCTCAAACTCAATGCTTGCCTTTGTCATAGCCTCATAATCATCGATAGTCTCCCGGAGCTCTCTCTCGAGAGTTTCAGCCCGTTGTTGGAGATCACCACCTCCTCGTTGGCTCTTGAGATTGGCGAGCTCTTCGGTCAATTCAATGTTACGAGTATTGAGAGCATCGATCTCATTCTGGAATTCGGGGTTGGCGGCTGCCTCAGCTGCACGTTGCGCTCGTGTTCCATAAGCGCCATCGAGCTCGGCCTTGACCATTGTCAATTCTGTCGTGATTCGGACAACTTCACCTTCCATCTCAGTCATCTCATTTTGCAAACGAGTGCTATTCTCTTCAGCTTGAACACGCTGGTTGACAGCTTCCTCCATACGAGAATCGAACTCCTGTAGACGAGACTCGGCTTCCTGGAAACGCGCTTCGGCCTCATGCACACGGGAGTCAGCATCTTGTAAGCGAGGCTCAACCTCTTGAAGTCGAGAGATGGCTTCCTGCGCACGAGACTCGGCCTCTTGTAGACGGCGCTCGGCCTCTTCAAGGCGTACTTCCGCCTCTTGAGCGCGAGAATCAGCCGCTTGTACACGGGAATCAGCTTCCTGTGAGCGAGTGGTTGCATCTTGCGCGCGTGAACCAGACTCGCTACGAATCTGCTCAATATCAACCTCAAGCTGTGTCGCTTGCTGCTCGGCACGATCACGAGCCTGTCTCATTTCTTCAATTCGAGCCTCGACCTGCGATGCTTCAAACTCTGCACGATCACGGGTTTCCCGCACTTCCTCTGTTCGGGCATCAGCCTCGCGATGTAAGGAGTCCACAACACTCTGCAGACGTGCGACCTCGCCTTCTGCCTGTACCAAAGCTGCCTTGGCCTCTTCCTGGGAAGAGCCGTCATGGCGCATGGCCTCCAGTTGTCCCATCACAACAGCCAGCTCATCCTGAGCAGACTTGCCATCTCGGCGTGCGTGGGCTAGTTGTTCGGTCAGATCGCCGATATGAGCATCGCGTTCGGCATCGGACTTGGAGTTGAGTTCGCGTTGCTGCTGGATCTGGGTGGTCAGGATGCTCTTTTGCTCGAGAAGTCCATCCACTCGGCTTGCCAAACCATCGACACCGGCTTGGAGATATGATAGTTGCTCCTCCAAGCCTTCCCCGTCATAGGCAGAGGGGGGTGGCGGGAGCGTCGGCGAGCGAGTCAAACCAAAGCGATCCACAATGTCTTGAACACGCTCATTGACGTCGGTGATTCGTTGCTTCCAGGCTCCTTCGTCTCCGGGGCCAGAGACAGGAGCACCCGCCGGTGCAGCGATTGGGTGCGATTCCAGAGTCTTCAACCCATTTTCGAGGTAGGCAATATGCGCCTCGGTGGCAGATACGGAATCGAGTGAACGATCCGCAGATCGCGGAGGGGGGTCGACAAATTCGTCTGGGGTGGCTTGAATCATCATGTTGCACATGCGCTCGCTGAGCTCTTCCAGTCTTTTCTTTGTAGCATCCATGGCCTCGGAGGATACCCCAGAGGGTGTAACATTGGTATCAATTCTCCCTTTCAATCCATAATTATCCAGGTGCTCCGGTGTACGGTAGAGACTGCGGTCATCAAAGTCGATATCTTCGAGAGGCGCATCGACGTTGTTTTTGGGGGTCTTCCTCATGCCCTTGTGGGTTATTTGCAAAACACCGGCTGTGTGCTCTAAGAGTCTCTGGCCGATCTGCTGGGACCTACGTTCTAGTTTCCATAAATCTTGAGCCAGTTCCTCGCATTTGCGCTGACTCATTGCCAGTTCCGAATCACTTTTATCCAAGACATCTGGAGTCCCGTTTTTCCCGAAAATGCTGCGACTTCGACGGTGAGACTTTGAGGTTCCGTTGGCACCGTACTCTCCGCTGTTTCGGGGGCTGGGGGGACTGTAGAGTCGACCGATTGACTGAGCAGCGTCGCGCAACTTCGTTTCAAGGGCCAACTTGCGTTTTGTGCCTTCGATTCGGGTGGAGAGAAGAGATCGTTCTTTCTTCAATTCTTCCACTTCCTCAAATGACAAGATCTCGAAGTTGTGACTATCCCCTATCGCGGTCTCGGTTAAGAGGTACATTGTAACAGGATCGTTCGTGTTGACAAGGACGGAGCTACGCGGATGAGCGGTATTAAGCTGTTTAGCCAAAGTGTCTTGTATTAGCTTTTTGACGAAACGACTCTTTATGCTGTCTACTTTCTGCTGCGTAGAAGGATTCCCCTTACCGGATTGTAGCGTGATCCTTCATGTTGAGGGTCAACAGTATCACGATATCCATCGACCAGCGACTTTCCAAGGGGAGCATGAGCATCGGAGACGGTGGCAGTGGAAAGATAGCGAGGGTCTCCATAGGAAGACTGGCTGGAGCGTAGACTGATATTCATGCTGGGCGTTTCAGGCGCAAGAATGCGGCCGGGGAAATAGTGTGGACACTCTCTCAGGGGATAATGGTGGGCTTAGTTTCAG